>Ga0209068_10000031_pt1 | contig 88693 bp, 82 predicted proteins | sample ColStrG_CSR_2012_FD_187200 | JGI IMG/M metagenome (GOLD analysis project Ga0209068, IMG submission 187200) | Freshwater sediment microbial communities in response to fracking from Pennsylvania, USA - Cold Stream Run_MetaG_CSR_2012 (SPAdes)... | ecosystem: Environmental > Aquatic > Freshwater >...
CTACGTTTTCATCGGCTCCTTCATCGGCGGCGGCGTGGTGCTGGGCGGTAATGTCGTTCAAGGACGATCTGGCAACGCTGGAGCCATCGGTTCGCTGCCGATCGCGCGCATCGAGGCAGACGGCAGCTCGGCGCAGCAGCTGATCCGAACCGCCTCGCTCTATGTGCTGGAGAACCGTCTCCGGCAGTCCGGCAAGGACCCGGGCGGCCTCTGGCGCTGGCCCCATGATTGGCCCTCGTTCGGAGCCGAACTGGAGGCATGGATTGAGGAGGCGGCCAGCGGTCTGGCCATCCTGGCGGCCTCGGCGATGTCGATCATCGATTTCGAGGCGATCGTGATCGATGGGGCCTTTCCGGCGGTGATCCGAACCCGCGTGACCGAAGCGGCGGCGCGCAAACTCGGCCAGCTCGATCTGCAAGGGTTGACGCCCGTGCGCGTTCTGGAGGGCTCCATCGGCCCCGATGCGCGCTCCATCGGCGGGGCGGCGCTGCCGATGCTGGCGAATTTTGCCCGCGACCACGAAATCCTGTTCCGCGCCGGCCCGGTCGTCTGATCAAAAGGCTCACCACATACCTAAATGGAAGGTGAACGACGCAATCGGATTGCGTTCAGATGCGAGCAGGCATTGTCGCTCCATCGACCCGAGGCAATCGAACGGGTCCAATGGAGGACTGAGTAGATGACACGCTTTCCGAGTTTGGCCGCCGCTTTTGCTCTCGCGCTGACATCCGGCCTGGTGGCCGTGATCGCGCCGGCATCGGCCGCGGACTATCGCAACCATCTTCAACCCCGGGCCGAGTATTCCCAGCCGCAACTTCAGTATGCGCCTCAGGACTACGGTCCAAGTCCGGCCGAAATCTGGTTTTTCAGGCATCACCACAGGCACCACCAGATGTTCGATCGGCGCTTTGACCAGCCGCAATCCTACGGCCAGCTGCCGCCCCCGCACCGTGTCTATCGCGGCTACTAGGCGATTGGCGGGTTAGATTTCAGACGCTGGCTGCGTCGCGCAAGGGCCTCCTTCGGGAGGCCCTTGTTTTTTGCCTCAGCGCCAAAATACCTGGCGGATCAAGCTGGCCAGCCCGCGCACCCAAGAAAATCCAGTGCCAATCACGTCGCCATTGGGCGAGGCGACCGATCCCAAACCGAGGTGATCGCGACACCGCGCCGCACCGGCTCACGCAACTCAAGCATGGTGGACTTGGCCCAAGTTGAGACTTGGCGTTCGAGGCCATCCAGGCGTGTCGCCAATTATTCGCCACCGATTCCGGTGCTCAACGAATACAGCTCGTTGGGCGGCAGCATCAGCCCGAAGGCGAGGCGGATCGCAACCACCAGCACCAGCGCCGCCAGCATGGCGCGCAATTCCTCTCCCCGCAGCCCTTGGCCGACCCGGGCCCCGAACTGGGCGCCGACCACGCCGCCGACGATCAGCAGCAGTGCCAGGACCGCATCGACGGCCTGGTTCTGCCAGGACTGCATGACGGTGGTGTAGCCGGCGACGAAAATGGTCTGGAACAGGCTGGTGCCGATGACCACATTGGTGGGCACACGCAGCATATAGACGAGCGCCGGAACCATGACGAAGCCGCCGCCGACGCCCATGACGCCAGAAAGGAAGCCGATGAAGATGCCGAGGGCGATCGGCGGAATGGCGCTGATATAGAGCTTGGATCGGTGGAACCGCATCTTCAGCGGCAGGCCGTGGATCCAGACATGGCTGGACCGCTTGCTGGCCGAGCTGCTTTCGGAACGGCGCTTGAAGATGGCATTGAGGCTCTCGGTCAGCATCAGGCTGCCAATCACCCCCAGCATGATCACGTAGGTCAGCGAGATGAACAGGTCGACCTGGCCCAGCTTCTTCATGAAGGCCACGACACTGACGCCGACGGTCGAGCCGATGATGCCGCCGACCACCATGATGGCGCCGAGCTTGAAATCGACGTTGCCGCGGCGCCACTGGGCAATTGTGCCTGAAACGGATGACGCGACCACCTGATTAGCGCCGGTGGCCACCGCCACGGTGGTCGGGATGCCGAGGAAGATCAGCAAGGGGGTGATGAGAAAGCCGCCGCCGACACCGAACAGGCCCGACAGGAAGCCGACGGCCGCGCCGATGCCGATCAGCAGCAGAACGTCGATGGAGACATGCGCGATCGGCAGGTACACGGGCAAGATGGCGGTCATGTCCTTGGTTAGCAAGCTGGCACCGGTTGAACAACCAGTTTGGCCCGATGCCGTGCTATCCTTCGCACCAGAGTCAATTGACCATCGGAATTCCTTGTCCGCCGCATCAATAGGTCTTGTCCCTCATGCCTCCCTTCCGCGCGCCCTTCTCCCTCGTGCCTCTCTTGCGGCCGGATGTGCCGGCGGCGGCCCCCCGATATTCCGGTTCGCCGCCCTTCAACTTCATCGGCGGGCACAATGATCCTGCCTCGACCCCGGTCGATGGCTTGCAGGCCGCGGCCAACGCGGTGTTGGCACGCGAGGGGCGTTCGCTGGCGACCTATGGCCTTGCGAGCGGCCCGCAGGGATACCTCCCTTTGCGCGACTTTCTTGTCCGCAAGCTGAGGGCCCATGCCGGCATCATCTGCTCGGCCGACGAGCTGCTCGTCACCTCGGGATCGCTACAGGGGCTCGATCTGGTCAACGCGGCTCTGGTCTCGCCCGGCGACACGGTGCTGATCGAGGAGGACTGCTACGGCGGCAGCATCACCCGGCTGCAGCGCGCCGGAGCACGGATTGTCGGTGTACAACTCGATGACGGCGGGATGCGGATGGACGCGCTGGCGACCGCGCTCGACGGCTTGAGGCGAGAAGGGGTGCGGGCGAAATATCTCTACACCATCCCGACGGTTCAGAACCCGAGCGGCAGCGTGCTGGACCTGGAGCGCCGCCGCGAACTGTTGCGGCTGGCCCAAGCCCATGGCGTGCCTGTGTTCGAGGACGACTGCTATGCCGACCTCGTGTACGACGGCGCGCGTCCACCGGCCCTACTGGCGCTTGCGCGCGAAAGTGGCTGGCAAGGCGTCATCCACATCGGCTCGTTTTCCAAGTCCGTGGCACCGGCGTTACGGGTCGGCTTCGTGCTGGCGGACTGGGAGGTGATCAGCCGCCTGCTGGCGCTCAAGACCGACGCGGGCTCGGGCGCGCTCGAACAGATGGTGCTGGCGGAGTTCTGCGCCACGCAATTCGATTCGCATCTGGCGACGTTGAACACGGCCCTCAAGCGCAAGGCTAGCGTGCTGGTTGAGGCGCTGGCGGAGCATTTCGGCACCGCCGCCGAGTTCAAGCCGGCGGTGGGTGGCATCTTCCTGTGGGTGCGCCTGCCCGAGGTGGTCGATACCGGCCACCTTGCCGTTGCGGCGGCGGCGGCCGGCATCGCCATCAATCCGGGAACTGAGTGGTCGGTCCGGGGCGAAAGCGCCAAGCGGTGGCTGCGATTGTGTTTTGCCCATCCGTCCGAGGCGACGATCCGCGATGGCGTCGCGGCACTTGCCGCCGTGTGCCACAAGGAATTCGGCGTGCCCCAGAGGGTCGGGAATGTCGTTTTGTCCCATTGATCGGGGACGGACAGAGTGGGCGCGCAACGGGCTAGAACATGCGCTCCCGGGCACCAGGGGGAGCGGACAGCCGCAAGGTCATCGTCACCGCATCCTCCGCCAACGCCCCATCGGCGCCGTGGTAATAGCCCTTGCGCCGCCCGGTCTCGACAAACCCGCTGCGGGCGTAGAGCTCGCGGGCGGCAAGGTTGGAGGCGCGAACTTCCAGATGCAAGTGGTTGGTTCCGCCGGTGGCAAGGAGTTTGGCAAGCTGGCGCAGCAGCGCGCGCGCGATGCCCTGGCGGCGATGCTCGGGGGCAACGCACAGCGCCAGTATTTCTGCCTCGTCTGCCGCGACGAACGCCAGGACGTAGCCGGCCAGTTCGCCACCCAATTCGGCCTGCAAGCCACGCGCCGCGTTGGCCGTCAGCAGACGGCGCAATCCACTGTCGCTCCAGCCGTCGGGTTCGCTCATCACCCGCCGATGCAGCGCGGCCAGCGTTTCGGGCGCGCCGGTTTGCAGTGGCACGATGTCGAATTCGCTGGCCTCGGTCATGGCCTTGCTTGCGCCGCCATCGGCTTGGCGTCGGTCTCACGCAGATAGAGCGGGTCCAGCCGGGCTGGCACGGGCGCGGCGTCGGCCAGCAACGCCAGATGCCTGGCATGGGGCTGCAGGCCGGGCAGCGCCGCGACGGCGTCTCCGCCGGCGGCCGTCGCGGCGTCGGCCAGCAATTGGGCTCCCGAGCCCACGGCGATGATCCGCCAACCCATCAATGCCGACGCCAGCTCCTCGGGCGGCCAAAGCCGCGGCGGTGTCAGCGACACGGAAATGTCGGCGCCGAACGCCTCGGCATAGATGTTGCCGCCGCGTGCATCGACGCAAGGCACCAGCGCGGCGCCGGGCCGCTCAAATCCCAATTGACCTGATGCGATCAAGGTTTCGGCGCGAGCCGCCATGACCATGAGGCTGGTGAGCGTGGCAACGGGCAGCCCTAGCGCCAGCTTGAAGCCACGCGCCGCCGACAGCCCGATCCGCACCCCGGTGAAGCTGCCCGGCCCGCTGGTGACGGCGATGCGCTTGAGATCGCCGAACGCAACGCCGGCGTCTGCCATCACCTGCTCGATCATCGGCAACAGCGCCTCGGCGTGGCCGGTTGCCATCGCGCGGTAGTCCTCGCGCACCGTCCATCCGCCGTCGGCCCCGCGCAGACGCACGGCGACCGAACAGGCGCCAAGGCAGGTATCGAAGGCGAGCGTCGGGGACATGACGTTTATCTACGGTGGGTGACTTGAGCTGTTGTCCCGGCGCGGCCGCGAAGCCGAAGATCGAACCCTCTAGCTGGCGCGGACTTCGGTCACCTCGGGCACGTAGTGCTTGAGCATGTTCTCGATTCCGTTGCGCAGCGTGGCCGTGGAACTCGGGCAGCCCGAACAGGCGCCGCGCATATGCAGCATCACCACGCCCTCGCGGTAGCCGCGGAACACGATGTCGCCGCCGTCATTGGCAACGGCCGGACGCACGCGCGTCTCGATCAGCTCCTTGATGGTGTCGACAATCTCCTGGTCATCGGCTGAGTAATCCTCGGAGCCGCTGTCGGCCGCGGTCCCTTCCGCTGGCGCGGCGCCCCCGACGACCGGCGCACCGGACATGAAATGCTCCATGATGGCGCCAAGCACCGCCGGCTTCAGGTGCTGCCAGGCGATAGGCTCATCCTTCGAGACCGAAATGAAGTCCTGGCCAAGAAACACGCCGGTGACGCCGTCGACGCCGAACAGCCTGGAAGCGAGCGGCGAATCGCCAGCCTCGTCCAAGCCGCGGTACTCCAGCGTGCCCGAAGCGAGCACGGGCTTGCCGGGAATGAATTTCAGGGTCGCGGGGTTGGGCGTGGCTTCGGTCTGAATGAACATGAACGGTCTCCGGGCAGGGCGGCGCGCAAACGGCGCGGGCCGGCCAAAACGAGCTTTGGAGCCATTCTATAGCGCGGGAGGGGGCAGGTCAAAGGCCGGGACTGGCAAGCCACCAGCCTTGCCCCGGTTCGCATTCACGAACCCCCGGCCTACCCCCGCCGTGCCTAGGCAACCCTACTTCGCGCAGGCGTTGGTCGTGGAGTGGCATTGCACATAAATGAGCGCGTTGGTGTTGCACTCGGTCTTGATTGGCGTGATCGACTTGGCGTTGTCCTTGTCCATCGCCTGATGCGTTGCCTTGTCCGACATGAAATTGGCGATGGCCTGGGTGACGCCGATGCCCCAGCCGCCGTAATGGCCGCAGGTGCGGGTGCTGGCCGGGCTCGCCAAGGCGAGGGCGATAACGGCGGCGAGCCCGATGCTCGCGGCGATCCTGGTGGTTCTGGGCATGGTCCACTCCTTCGAGGCGCAAGGCAGCCGGCCAGCAGCCTAGCCCAGAATCACGGCCTCCGCACGCGGGCTGTGCCGTTTTGCAACGCTTTCCAACCCGCCGTTCACCACGTCCGTCAACCTTAACCGGCCGGCCCGCCCGCGATTAACGCGGCGCTAACCATCGCGGACTTACCTCAAACCTTGGTGCCCCCTCTCTTTGCTGCGTTGGCGAGGCGGAGCGCACTTGCGGCCCGTCGTATGGAGTAGGCCCTTGCTGTTTGATCGTGTGGTCTCGCGTGCGCTGCCGGTGGGTGCCGGTCTGCTGACGGCCTTGCTTGCCGGCTGCTCGCCCGCGACCCAACTGCCGTTCGGGATGCTCGCGCAGACCTCGCCCCAGCTCACCAAACTCGACCGCATTTTCAGGCTGGGCTTGGGCGACAAGCTGAAGGTCGAGGTTTTCGGCGAGCAGGAGCTGACCGGCGAAAGCGAGGTCAACGCCTCCGGCAACGTGGTGCTGCCGCTGCTCGGCGACGTGCCGGCCAGGGGCAAGACGTTGGACGAGTTCTCGGTGGTTGTGCGCGAGCGGCTGCGCAGCGGCTACCTCAAGAACCCGCAGATCAGCGTGCAGGTGCTCAACTACCGGCCGATCTATGTGCAGGGCGAGGTCCGGCACGGCGGCGAGTTTCCATTCAAGCCGGGCCTCAGCATCGCCGACGCGGTGGCGCTGGCCGGTGGCTACACCTACCGCTCGGTGACAACGTCCATCGTACTGCGCCGCCAGGGTGATGCCCAAGGCCAGGCCATTCCGATGGATGGCAGCATTCCAGTGCTGCCGGGCGACAATCTGCTGGTTGATGAGCGGTTTTTCTGACGGGCGCGGGGACGTTTCGGATGGCTGGCTTCAGAACCGCCGCAAGGCTGGCGATCGCCGCTGTGCTTGCCTTCGTGGCGATGACAGCGCCGGCCCGAGCGCAGCAGATCGGCCAGGAAGCCCTGAGCTATCTGGGCACGTTCGCCTATGCCGACTCGCTGAGAACCTGGGACCAATCCAAGGAATTCAGCGCCGAGACGGTGCTGGATCACACCCGCGACGGCTTCCGGCCGCAAGGCATCATGCTGCCGGCGGGCCATATGCTGATCCCCACGATCTCGACCTCGACCACCTACGACGACAACCTGTTCCTGCAACCCAACGCCTTGCGGGTCTGGGATGTCCGCGACAGCATCGCGCCGACCTTCGAGATTCAGTCGAACCTGCCGCGCCATATGTTCCAGGTGCATGGCGACGCCGAGGCCGTGAGCTTCAGGAACAACGATAATCTCAACTACTTCAACGCCAACCTGAAGGCGGATGGGCGCATCGATATCGACGCCGCGGACACGATCGGCGGCTCGTTTCAGACCCGGCTCGGGCACGAAGATAACTTCCTGCCGATTTATCCAGACAATCCGTCCAAGGCTATTCCGATCTTCACGACCCACGCCGCCTTCGGCTACGGGCACGATGCCGGCCGGGCGTCACTGGCGCTCGGCGGAGACTGGACCCGCAGCACGTTCACCGACGTTCCCTCCTATTCCGGCGGGATGCTCGATGAGGTGGCGAACGACAACATGGTGGCGGGCGGCTTTGCTTTTCTCGGCTATCGCTGGTCGCCAGGCTACCAGGCGTTCGCGGCGGTGAGGTTCGATCGCGAAGTGTTCGCCAATGACCGCTCCTCATACAGCAACAACAACTCGTACCGGGCCGAGGCAGGCATGGTCTACGAGGTGGATCCCCTGCTGCAAATCAAGCTCTATGCCGGTTATCAGTACATCAAATTTGACGACACCAGCCAATACAACATCGGGGCGCCGACCTTCAAACTCGCGGTTCAGTGGTTGCCGACACAGCGCATGACCATCAATTTCGACCTCACCCGGCAGCTGGAGCGGACAGTGACCGGCCCGACCTTCGGCCAGCTCAGCGATCAGGCCCACGCCCGGCTGCAATACGACATCTGGCACAACGTCGTCGGCAGTGCCGATGCAACCTTCCAGAACAACCAGTTCATCGGTGGCAGCCGGGTGGATCAGCTCTGGACCGCATCGGCCACCGTCGACTATTTGCTGAATGAAAACCTCGCCTTAACCTTAAGCTACCAACATGCGCAGAACACTTCCAATCAGGCTCAATTCGACTTCAGTGACAATCGCTACATGGTGTCCTTGAAGCTGAGCCAGTAGGCTTCGGTGGCTTGATGAGCAGCGAGGACGAGGACAGCGAGGAAGGCGGCGGCTCGGGCCTGCCAAGCCTCGCCGATATCCTGCGCCTGCTGCGCAAGCGCAAGCTCATCATCGTCTTCACGACCGCGATCATGGGGGCAGGCAGCCTCGGCTTCCTGTCGCTGCTGACACCACAATACCTGGCGACCGCGACCGTCTTCATCGATCCGCGCGATCACAATGTCGCCAATTCGAAACAGGTTACGAGCGACCTCATCGCCAACACGCCCTCGATCGAGAGCGAGACCGAGATCATCCATTCGACCGAGGTGGCCGGCCGCGTGATCGATGATCTGCGGCTGGGTGATGACCTGGAGCTCACCAAGCCCGACAGCGCCTTCAGCAAACTCAAGGGCCTCCTGAAGCCGGTTCTTGGCAAGGCTGAAGCATCCGCCCAAGCCCAGTCGCTGACCGAACTGATCGACGCTACGGCCCAGGCCGCCCCGCGCAGCGATTCGCTACTCGAATCGTTCCTCACCCGTGTTTCGGCCGAGCGGGTGCGCGAAACCTTCCTCATCCAGGTCGGCTACCGGTCCAACGACCCCGACAAGGCCGCCCGCATTGCCAACGCGGTTGCCGATGCCTATGTCCGCGACCAGGTCGAAACCAAGATGCGCGCCGCCGAGCAGGCGACCGTCTATCTCGAGCGCCAGATCGCCGAGCTGCGCGACAAGGTGTTCACGGCGGAAAAGGCGGTGGCCGCGTTCAAGGGCGCACACGGACTTTATGACTCGCAAGGCCATCCGCTGGACGAACTGGAAGTCACCCGGCAGATGGAGCAGCTGACCCTGGCGCGCAACGCTTCGGCCGACACCCGCGCCAAATATCTGCACGCCAAGCAGCTGCTGGATAGCAATACCGACATCAGCACTCTCGGCGATGTGCTGAAGGCGACCGCCATCGTCGCGCTGAAGGAACAGTATGCCGACAGCCTCCGCCAGGAAGCGGCGGCGGCAACCAAATACGGCCCGCTGCACCCCAACATGCTGAAGGCCCATTCGCAGGTTGAGTCTTCGCACTCCCAGTTGCGGGCCGAAATCGATCGTATCGTCACCAACCTCAAATCCGACGCCGAGGTCGCAGCCAGCGCCCAGGCCCAGCTCGAGGGCAATCTGCAAAAGCTGAAGTCAGCGCTGGATGGCGACAGCGCCGAGACCGTTCGCCTGCACGAACTGGAGCGCGAGGCGACGGCGGCCAAGGAGGTCTACGAGTCGTTCCTCAAGCGGGCGCAGGAGACCACCCAGCAGCAGGACTTGCAGGCGCCGGACGCCCATCTTGTCAATCGTGCCACGGTGCCCGGTGGCCCCATTTCACCCAAGAAGCCGGTGATCATCGCCGGCGGCTTTGGCGGCGGCCTCGTTCTGGGCCTGGTTCTGGCGGTGATGACCGAACTGCTGTTTCCCTCGTTTGTGCGCACCGACGCCATCGAGGCCAAGTTCAAGCTTCGCCATCTGGCCACGATCGAGCGGTTTGAGGGGCCGGCGGGCAAGGGTGTTGCGCCACTGCGCCAGCTTCGCCGCATCGTGCTCGATCCGCATTCGGTGTTTTCGGAACAGATTCGCGCCATTCGCGTCGCCGTCGAGCGTCAGCGCAAGGGCCGGGTGCCGCAGATCGTGCTTGTAACGTCGGCGGTGCCGCTGGAAGGCAAATCGGTGCTCGCCTCCAACCTCGCCTTGCATTTCGCCTTGTCGGGTGTGCGCACCCTTTTGATCGACTGCGACTTGGCCGGCCGTGGCTTGACCCAAAGGCTGGTTCCCGAAGCCAGCCTCACCCTTTATGATTGCGTGATGACGCGCCTGCCGCTGCGTGGCGCCATCGTGCGCGAGGCCGCGACCGGCCTTCACTTCCTGCCGGGCCTCTCGGACACCGGCCGCACCATCACTCCGGCCGAGCTGTTTTCCTCGCCGACTTTTGCCAATGCGCTCCAGAAACTGCGCGCCGAATTCGAGATCATCATTCTTGACGGGCGGGCCATCGTGCCAAGCGTCGATGCGCGCATCCTGGCCGAAGGGGCCGATCAGATCGTGTTCGTCAACAAATGGCGGGAAACCGGTCAGGCCGTGGCACGGCAAGCGCTGCGAACTCTTGGCCAAAGCCTCGCCAAGGTCACGGGCGTCGTCGTCAACCAGGTCGATAGCGACCAGCTCGGCAACGAGGTTCCCCTGACGCCGCAAGGTCCCCGTGGGCCGCGCCGCCGTGAACCCAGGCTGGCGGCATAGGGGCGAAGCGAACCATGACGATCACGACCTACAGCGACTACGGCACCGACGACGCTCCGTCCAGCCCGGGCGGCGTGCCGATGCGCGTGCGTTGGTCGCGGCGGGTGGCGATCGATATCGTTGCTGGCCTCGATACGCTTTCGCTACTGGCGGGATTCGGGTTTGGCACGGTGATACACAGCGGCGCCTACGGATTTGCTGGCAATCACGTCGTGGTGGCCCTGGAGCTGTGCCTGATGTCGGCCGCGGTTGGCCATTTCGTGCTGCGCCAGCTTGGACAATACGAGGAGCCGCGCGTTCCTGGCGTCAGCATCGGCTGGGGCGAGCTTGCGCTCATGCTGTTCCTGGTGTTCGCCACCGTGCAATCGGTGGCCTTCACGATGGGCGCCGCCCAGGCCTTCCCGCGTGGCTGGCCGGTCGTCTCCTTGGCCATCGGCGGTGCCATACTCATTGCCGCGCGCAGGCTGGTGCGGGCGTTTCTGGAGCCCTACGCGACAGCCGGATTCTTTGACGCCAATCTCGCCGTCTACGGAGCAGGGCGCATCGCCCGGCGTGTCGTCGATCAGGTGGCGGCTGGCGGCAGTGGGCTCCATCTCGTGGGTGTCTATGACGACCGACACGACTCCAATCGGCTGGAGCCACATGGCGTGGCCGTTTCCGGTGGCCTTTCGGACCTCATCGAGGCCGGGCGAGCCGACTCGATCGACGAGATCATCATCGCTCTGCCCCAGGCCGCCGACCGGCGGATCGCCGATATCGCGCGCAAGCTGGAGCATCTGCCGGTGCGCATTCGCATCTGCACCCACATTGCGTCCGATCTTGTCGATGCCAGCCTCACCCGCAACAAGGTATCGAACGTCGGTCCGGTCGGGCTGCTGGACGTCAAGTCCAAGCCACTCGCCGACTGGGCGCCGTTCTTCAAGCGGCTGGAAGATGTCGTCATCGGCGTGCCGCTGCTGATGGCATTCCTGCCACTGATGCTGATCATTGGACTGCTTATCAAGCTCGACAGCCCAGGCCCGGTGTTGTTCCGCCAGAAGCGCGGTGGGGTCAATCACCGGATCTTTCAGGTGCTCAAATTCCGCACCATGAAGGTGATGGAGGCCGGCGCGCCGGTCACCCAGGCCAGCCGCAACGACCCGCGCGTCACCCGCGTCGGCCGGTTCCTGCGACGCTCCAGCCTCGATGAGCTTCCGCAGTTGGTCAACATCGTGCTTGGCGATATGTCGCTGGTTGGTCCGCGCCCGCACGCGCTTGTCCATGACGAGCAGTATGGCGAGATGCTGGAGCGCTATGCCAACCGCCACCAGGTGAAGCCGGGACTCACCGGCTGGGCGCAGGTCAACGGCTTTCGCGGCGAAACCCAGACCTCCGAAGCCATGCGTTCGCGGGTCGAGTATGACCTCATCTATATTGATCATTGGTCGCTGCTGCTGGACCTCAAGATTCTCGCCATGACGCCGTTCTACGGTTTCGCCGGCAAGAACGCGTTTTGAGACCGGGGCCATGAAAAAGAAAAAGCCCCGCACGCCATTTCCGGTTCTACTTCTGCTCCTGGGCATCATCACGCCCATCGAGCTGTCGCCGGTGATCGGCACGCTGCACATGCTGCCGCACCGCGTCGCCATCCTGATCTTCCTGTTTCCAGCGCTGAAGCGGGTGTTTGGCAGCAAGTTCGCGCGGCCCGCGACCTATGACTACCTGTTCGTGGCGTTCAACTGCTGGATGCTGTTCGTCTTCATGGCCCACATGGACTTCCAGCCGGGCCTGCAATATGGCGGCTCATTGGTGGTCGAGAGCCTTGGCGGCTATGTGGTGGCGCGCGCCTATATCCGCACCTACGATGATTTCATGGCGACGCTGAACGTGTTGTTCAAATGCGTCTGCTTCGTCGGCCTGCTGGCCTTGCCAGAAGCGATATCAGGCAACCACTATGTGCATATCTGGCTGCGGGTGATTGGCGGCGTGACGCCGGGCGCTAGCGACGAAGTGCGCTGGGGTCTGCACCGGTCCTACGCCACCTTCAACCATCCGATCTTGTACGGCGCCTTCTGCGCCAGCGTGCTTGCGATGGTCTGGACCACCGAGCCCCGGATGCCGGTCAAGATCGGCAAGGCGTTCGCGCTGTTCGGCGCGACCTTTCTCGGCCTCTCCTCGGCACCGCTCAACTCGCTGGTGGTGCAAGGCATCCTCGGTGGACTGCACAAGGCAAGCGCGCGCATCCCCAACCGCATGAAGATCCTTGGGATGGGCTTCGTGGTCCTCTACATCATCCTTGCCCTGGTCGGCGACCGCTCGCCCATCGCCTCGATCGTTTCACGCATCACCATCGATCCGCAAACCGGCTTCTACCGCACGCTGATCTGGGGCTTCGGCCTCGACAACGTCTGGGCGCATCCCTGGTTCGGCCTTGGTCTTGATGACTGGGTACGGCCGGAATGGATGCACTCGGACAGCGTCGACGCCTATTGGCTGATCGTCACGATGCAGCAGGGCATCCCGGCCATCGTTCTGCTCATCGGCGCGATCTGGTTCCTGATCGCGGCCGTCCACAGGCGCGGCCCTGGCCAGCGGCCCAGGCAGGAGCAGCGCGCCTCGATTGGCTGGACGCTGTCGTTCGTGGCCTTTTCGCTCGCAGGCTGCACGGTGCATTACTGGGACTCAACGCATACCTATCTGTTCTTCTTGCTCGGCATGAGCGGCTGGCTGGCCGATCCAGTGCGGGTGAAGGTGAAGTCGAAGGTGAAGACGAAGGCAGCCGCGCAGGTGCGGCGCCCTCAACTCGATGCGCCAACGCCGTGGCCCGAGCCGGCCTTCGCGGGGACATGATGTTCCTGTTCGGCCGGCCCCATCTGCGGTAAGGGAGGTGCACCTTCGTGGCCGAACATGAACATCGTGTCCCCGATCCGCCGCCTTCTGCACTGCGATGCCGATCTCTACCGGACAATCCGGCTGGAGGCGCTTGCCGCCAATCCCGAAGCGTTCGGCGCGTCGTTCGAGGCCGAGAACCTGCATCCGGTTGACTGGTTTGCCGGGCGGTTGACGGCATCCAACGTGTTCGGTGCATTCCGGGACAACGAGCTGGCTGGCGTCGCTGGGTTCTACATCGAACAGAGCCCCAAGATGGCGCACAAGGCCAAGCTTTGGGGCATGTATGTCCGCCCTGGCGCGCGCCGATCAGGGATTGGGCGGCGGCTTGTTGGCGCGATCCTCGAAGCGGCGTCGGCGCGGGCCGAACTCATTCAATTGAACGTGACGCGCGGAAACGAGGCCGCCCACCGGCTCTATGCGAGCTTGGGTTTTGTCCAGTACGGCCTTGAGGTCAATGCGCTCAAGCACGACGGTCGCTACTACGACGAAATCCTAATGGCGCGCGGCCTCACGCAAAGCCCGGAAAAAAGTCCACCTTGATCCGTGAGCGGGCAACACCCAACTCCTTCAGGACATCCTGGAAGCGCGAGACCATGACCTGTGGCCCCGAGAGGTAGAAGATGCGCTCCTTGAAGTCGGGGATTTCGCGCTTGATCAAAACGTCGTCGATAAAACCTGGATGCACGTTGGACCCGCGCACATCGCCATTGGCGACCGCGTAGACCGTGCGCAACCCCAATTCCCGCTCGGCCCGGTCCAACAGGCTGCCATAGGCGACCTCCTTGGCTGCGTTGACGCCATAGAGCATGACCACCGAGCGCCGGTCGCCGCGCGCGAGCAGATCGCTCACCATGCTGCGGAAGGGTGTGACGCCAATGCCGCCGGCGATGAAGGCGAGCTTCTTTTTTGGGTCTCTGGGCAGCGTGAAGGTGCCGGCCAGGTGCGAACCATAGATCACGTCGCCCGGCTTCATGGTGGCGAGCGAGCGTTTGAAGGCGCTTGAGGCCGGGTAGAACTTCACCCCCAGCCGCACGCCGTCCTCGGCAGGGCCCGAGGCGATGGTGAACGGGCGCCGATTGCCACGATCATCGGGGCCGCGCACGGCGAGGGTCCAATCGAGATATTGCCCTGGCCGGAAGGCGAGCTCGCGATCCGGCTTGAATACGAAATCATAGCAGCCCGAGGCGATCTTCTCGATCCGCAGCAGCGTCAGCTTGTGCCTGCCCTTGGGGCTGACGGCCCAGGCGAACACATTGCCCGCAAGGAACGCCAGCTCCGGCGTCAGATAGAAACCGGCGATATTGACGTTGGGCGAGGAGAGCGCGCCGACGATCGCGCCGTAGACCAGGCGCGCCCATTTCGCGTGTGCCGCTGTCAGCGGCTCGGTCAGCATGGCAAAGCCGGCGAACAGGAGCGGCGAGTAAAGCAGCGACTGTTTCAACGCCTCGACATACATGTCGGGCGAAGTGGTCGCGGCGGTGGTGGCAAGATTGGCGAGAACGTAGGTGCCGATCATGTCGAAGCGCTGCACCTTGCGCACCACCAGCAATCCGCCGGCCAGCACGAATGGCAACAGCAGCAGATTGCCGCCCACCCACCAGGTCGCCGGTTGATCCAACACGTAAGCCGAGGCGACAACCCCGATCGCGACTGGATTGAAGATGTGCTTGCGGCCGATCGCCAGCAGGAACTTGGAGGCGATGGCGACCGCCGAAGCCAGTGCCAGACCCGCGACGCCCATGAGGTTTGCCGCGGTCGCCGACGGCAGGATCAGCGCCAGGATCAGCGCGGTGATGTAGATCGACTCGGTATTGACCGGCACCTTGAACAGGTAGGCGAACAGCCGGTTCGTCAGCCAGCAGACGGCGGTGATCAGCACCAGCGAGAAAGCCAGCGCTGTCGGCTCCTCCGGCACGGTCTTGGAAAGGCCGAGCCCGAATGTGACGGCCACAAGCCCGCCGGCGTAGTAAAGCATCAGCCGGTACATGGTGATGTGATTGAGCAACCGGTCAATCATCCTGATCATGACGTCACGTAAGCTCCAAAGCCGCTGGTCTGGGTGGCGATACCCCTTGCATCAACGCTGTAGCCCTCAAGACCCGTCTGGTCCTCGATGAAGTGGATGCCCGCCTTGCCCATCGCGAAAGCGGCGGTGGCAAAGCGATCCGCCTCCAGAACATCCGGGCCGATGACGGTCAGGCTGACGATATCGGTTACCTTCTCGCGGGGCCGGTGCGGATCATAGATGTGATCGCCGCGCACATAGCTGCCGGACGTCGCGATGCCACGCCCTTTTGGCGCCACCACTTTGATGATCTCGCGCTCGTTGAACGGATTGCGGATGCCGACCTTCCAGTCCTGCCCGGCCGCGTTCTGACCGGCGGACTGGATATCGCCCCCGGCATCGACGAAAAAATCGCGGACCCCTGCCTTGGCAATGAGCCGAGCCGCGTTGCGGATGGCCCAGCCCTTGACAATGCCCGACGGATCGATCGTCCCGTCCGGGCGCCGCATGTCGAAATAACCATCGGTCTCATGTTTGGTGCGGCCGGCGATGGTAAAGACTTCCTGCATGTCGGCGCTGAGGGCACCGGCGGCAATATCGCCCCGGTTGAAGGCGCAGATCTCGCTGCCCGGCTTCCACAGGCTGAAGCGCTGATCGACCAGGGCGAAATAGTCGAACACATCGCCGGCAAGACGCACGGGGGCCTCGCCGGCGATCTCGACGGTGATGGGCATCCCCATCATGAGCCGAGTCTCGCGGGGCAAGATCAGTTGCTGGCCTGGTTCAGGGCCGAGCCCAAGGACCGCAAGAAGGCTTCGCTGGTGAGCGTAGCGCCCGACACGAGGTCAACTTGGGTGTTTTGGGCGCTGATGACTTCGCTTTCCAGCGTCGGCAACGCCGAGGAATTGATGTAGCGGCTGGTGCGGCGGTCCTTAGGCCATTGCAGCACATCGACGGAGACGAGCTGGCCACCGCTGATATTGGCCTGAACCTGGACCAGGCCGTAATAGGCATCATAGCTCTTGCCCGGATAGCTGCCGTCTTGGAACAGCCCGGGCTGGCCGGTGGCGGTTTGTACTGGCTTGCCCTTGACAGGCCTCTTGGCGGCCACTGGCGCCGACTGGCTGTCGTGGCCCGACGCTCCCGAAAGCATCGACCATAAGGAGGCGTCCGCCGGGGCAGCCGCGGCGAGACTGAGTAGCGCGGCGGCGGACACGGCTAGAGCGCTGGAGCGCTTGGAAAACGTCATGATGCAACCTTTCGCGATGAGGCGTCCGACGGGCATAGGGTTAGCCCGCGATTGCGGCATCTATGGCCCAACCACCTGACGGAAAGCTGGATGTCAGCTTAAATTTCTGTCACCTTGCGGACAGGAGGACGTCGCCGGCGCGATGCCTTGAGGGCTCAGGCCGAGCGCAGGGCGGCTGGTGCTGCATTTCGGCTCGCCACCGCCCGCAGCGCCGCTAGCACCTCGCCCGCCTTGGCGTCCCAGGATTGCGACTGCACCCGCGCCCGGCCGGGGCCGGCATCATGCGCCACGGCCAGCACATCCCGCAGCGCCGCCGCGAAGCCGTCGGCCTCGGTTGCCACCCGCACCAAGTCGCGATAGTCCGCAAGCGCCGGGAAATCCGTTGTCACCACCGGGCGGCCGACTGCCAGGTATTCTTTCAGTTTGATCGGGTTGCAGCCCTTGATCCAGTCGCTGTTGTTCCACGGCATGATCAACGCTTCGCAGGCGGCCATGTAGGCGGCGACCTCGTCATAGGGCTTGCGGCCAAGGAAATGCACGTTGGGTAGCGGGCACCAGCCCTCGGGCAGCGACGAGCCGCCAACCATGACGAAATTGGCCTGCGGCACCGCGGCCGCGACCTTGAGGAACAATTCCGGGTCGAAGGTATGGGCATCGAGGCCGCCGATGAAGCCGACGCGCGGCCGGCCGATCGCTGCCATATCGGCTGGCGGCGCGACGATGGCGGAGCCTGCGGCCACGAAACGGTCGAACTCCACCCCGTGGGTCACCAGCACGGAGCCGCGAACCGCGTTGCGTTCCTCGGCCTGGAGGTCGGGGTTGCAGTAGACCACCAGGTCGGCGCGCGCTTTCAGGCGGGCGATCTGGCTCAGCAGCGTCACCGGGTCGCCCTCGGGAAACGCCTCGAACCGGTCGGTCCGTTGCATGACAATGGCGGCGGCGTCGATGGAGCCGATCAATTCGGCTCCGGGCGGGCAGTGAATCCACAGCACCGGCCGCCGGATGCCGATCCGCCGCGCCGCCAGTTTGATCTGCGGCGCCAGCGCCCAGCCGAATGCGTTGCGGCCGGCCTCGCCAGGCACCGCCAGGGGCGAGAGGACGTGAAAATCATTCTCGATGTGGACCAGCCCACGCTTCAGGCTGCCGAGCTTGCGGGCGATCCGGGTCAGCACCTGCCCGTGTCCACCATGCCTGGCGGTGGGAATGCGCACGCCGAGCGAGTTGACGAACAAGACCGGCAGGGTGCGCGCCAACCGCCGCATGATCTGGAAATCGAAATGGCCGCGGTTGTGATACCACCAGTCCTCGCCGCCGATGCAGATGATGCCGTCGAAAGGCGCTGGGTCTTGCGATGTGTCGATCATGCCTTGCACTATGACAGCTCTGCGTTAACCTTCACTTGCCAAACCAGAAGTTGCGTTCAAGAATTTTTTCAATCGTAAATCGCAGGGTTAACCAGCCGTTCAAGGCCGGCTGTTAGGTTTGCTGGCATGGTTACGATCATCCGGCACAACATTCTCCCTGCGCTCGCCTTGCCAAGCGAGGGAGCAGGCGGCAGTAGCGGCGCCAGCGGCGATCAGCCGGTGGTCTCGATCCTCGTCGTCTCCTACAACACGCGCGACATGACCATGGAATGCCTGGAGTCGGTCATCGATCAGACCCGGGACGTGCCCCACGAGATCATCGTCGTTGAAAACGCCTCGACCGACGGCTCGCGCGAAGCGATCGCGAAACTCGGGAGCAAGGTGCTTCTGATCGCGCTGCGCGACAATATCGGCTTTGCGCGGGCCAACAACCTGGCCGCCCGCGAGGCGCGTGGCGATTATCTGCTGCTGCTCAATCCCGACACGCTGGTGCTCGATGGCGCCATCGACCGGCTCGCCTTGTTCGCCAACGCCAATCCGGCGGCGGGCATCTGGGGCGGCCGCACGCTTGCCGGCGACCGGAAGCTCGATCCGACCTCGGTATGGGCGCGCATGACGCTGTGGAGCCTGATCTGCCGCGCGCTCGCTCTCGACAAGATTTTTGCCAACAGCACGCTGTTCAATGCCGAGGGCATCGGCGGCTGGAACCGGGACACCGTGCGGCGGGTCGACATCGTGACCGGCTGCTTCCTGATGATCCGGCGCGAGCTTTGGGAGGCGTTGGGCGGTTTCGACCGGGCCTTCTTCATGTATGGCGAGGAGGCTGATCTGTGCCTGCGCGCCACCAAGCTGGGTGCCCGCCCGCTGTTCACCCCGACGGCGACCATCGTCCACTATGGCGGGGCTTCGGAGGCGACACAGGTTGGCAAGGTTGAAAAGCTGTTCAGGGCCAAGATAACGCTGATGCGGCGGCATTGGAGTATTCCGTGCCGGGCGGTTGGCAAGGGTCTGCTGATGGGCTGGGCCCTGTCGCGCTGGCTGATCGCCGGGGCCCTCAGTCTGGGCGGCCGCAACTACACGCGAACCCGCCAGGCGGTGATGTGGCGCGAAGTCTGGCGCCGGCGGACCAATTGGCTCGTTGGCTATGACGATGCTGGCGCGCCCGCGATAAAAGCCGTCAACACGTCGAGGGCGATGAGGCCACGATGACCTTGCAAGTCGACGCCACCGAGATCACGGCGCAGCGCCCCGCCAATCCGGTGCGCTTCAGCCTTTGCACGCTTGTCACCTCGCGCAGCGAATACGCCGCGATGCTCGGATCTTTCCGCGCGGGTGGCTTCACGTCACCGGCCAGCGAATTCCTCTACATCGACAATTGCGGGAGTAATGGCTTCACTGCCTACGATGGGCTGGCCAGGCTGATCGATGCGGCGCGCGGTGATTTCATCGTGTTGTGCCACCAGGATTTGCGCCTGATCGAGGACGGCGCCGACCGGCTCGAAGCGGTGCTCAGCGAGCTTGAAGCGCGCGATGCTGGTTGGGCGGTCGCGGGCAATGCGGGGGGCACCGGCCTTGGCCGGCTCGCCATGCGAATCAGCGATCCGCACGGTGAGAACCGGCGCATCGGCAGCCTGCCGGAACGGGCGATGTCGCTGGATGAGAATTTTCTCGTGCTCAAGCGCTCGGCCCGCATCGGCTTGTCGCGCGATCTCACCGGATTTCATTTCTACGGCGCCGATCTGTGCCTTGCCGCCGACATCATGGGCCACAGCGCCTATGTCATCGATTTCCATCTCCGCCACTTGAGCGACGGTCGCATCTCGCCCGCCTTCTATCAGGCGCGCGCGGCGTTTCGCGCCAAGTGGTCGCGGGCGCTGCGGCCGCGCTGGATGCAGACAACGTGTGGGGTCATGCGCCTGTCCGGCAGCCGGCTCGGCCAGGCCTTCGGAACCGCCATCCAGAAACACGCACTGAAATTGGCGCTGCGCTTGCCCAAGGCGCGCGGTTGGCCAAGCCCCATCATCAGGAACGGCACACCATGAGCATCGCCCGCGCAGGCCGCGCCGCGCTTTTCCGCCGCTTGCTCGGCCAAGGCACCTTGATGCTGGCCGGATTCGGCAGCGCGCAAGTCTTGGGCTTTGGCCGCAACATCCTGTTCGCGCATATGTTGAGCAAGGGTGACTTCGGCACGGCGGCTGTGCTCACGATCGCATTGCAGACCTTCGAGACCGTCAGCGACGTCGCGGTCGACCGGATGATTCTTCAGGCCTCCGATGGCCAGGATCGCCGGATGATCGCGACCGGCCACGCGGTCATGATCGCCCGGTCGTTGCTGCTGGGTGTGCTGCTCTTCCTCGCGGCGCCGCTGTTCGCCCGGCTGTTCGGGCTGGTCGAGGCAACGATGGCCTTCGAGGCGGTTGCGCTGATCCCGCTGCTCAAGGGTTTCATGCATTTGGACTGCCGGCTTGCCCAACGCAAGCTCGACAATCGCGCCGCTGTCCTGATCGAGGTTATTCCGCAGGCTCTGGCACTTGCCGCCGTCTGGCCGGCGGTGCGGCTGACCGGCGACTATACGGCTGCGCTCTGGGTCACCGGCATTCAGGCCGCGGCCTCCACGCTTGCTTCCCACTGCCTGGCCAGCCAATCCTACCGGATCGCCTTCGATGCCATGCTCCTCAAACGGTTCGCTCATTTCGGCTGGCCAATTCTGCTGAGCGCGATCCCGGTGCTGGCGGTGTTCCAAGGCGACCGGGCGATTGTCGCACGCTATGAGGGCGTCGAGGCGCTGGCCGGTTATACAGTGGCCTTCCTGATGACGATGGTCCCCGCGACCTTGGCGGTGCGCGTCGGGCTGCCATTGATGCTGCCGCTGCTGTCTGTTGACGGAACGAGCTTGGCGCGGCGCAACGAGCGCTTCACGCTGATGTTCGAGATTTCCGTGCTGGCGGCCTCGCTCTATCTGGCGGGCTTCCTGATGCTGGGCGGAACAGCGGTGCGCCTGGCTTTCGGACACAACTATGCCGGCTACGGAGCGGTGACAAGCGCGCTGGCGCTGATGTGGGCCATCCGGCTTTTGCAGGCGCCGTTCGGCGCGTTTCTGATGGCGGCTGGCGACAATCGGCCGTTGCTGATCGCCGGTATCGTCCGGGCACTGGCCTTGGCACCGACCTACCTGGCCGCGCATATGGGAATGAGTCTTGCCGCCCTCGGCATCTGCGGCGCGGTGGGCGAATTCGGCTCGCTGCTCTACTTTGCCTGGTGGCTGCGCCGCGACCATGCCCAGCTCAGCTTCACGGTGCTGATCCGTACCCTGTTCCTTCTCCTCACCGTCGGCATCACCATGCCGTTCTGGGCCGGCGGCTGGTCGGGGCTGCCACTGCCCGCGATTGTCCTGCTGGGAGGGGCGGTGGCCGTCTTTGTCGTCGCCTCAGCCGCCGCCATCCTGCCCTCGACCCGCGCGGGATTGCGCGGACTGGTGCGTGAGGCGGCCTAGCTTCTGCCGGCCGTGCTGGCGCTGGCCAGCAGCGCGATCACCACCCCACAGCCTGCCAACACCACCATGCCGGTTTGCAAGCCGGCCCCCATGGCGATGGCGCCCATGATGGGTGGTCCGCTCAAGTGACCGGCATAACCAGCGGTTGCCGCCATCGCCACGCCTGCCGCGGGTGTCGCGCCCAGGCGTCCGCCCGCGCTGAACAGCGTGGGGACGATGTTGGCCAAACCAATTCCGGCCACCGCAAAGCCGATGACACAGGGCAGCTGCGCGGGAAATGCCGCCACCGTCAGGAGCCCGGCCGCCGACATCGCTCCGCCAACCTGCATGATCCGCCGCTGGCCGAGCATCCGCACCAGTCCGTCGCCAAAAATCCGTCCGGCCAGCATGGCGCCGGCAAAGGTCGCATAGCCCGCCGCCGCCGCGGAGATTCCGACCTTGACCACGGTCGTAAAATAGACGCCGCTCCAGTCAGCGATGGCGCCCTCCGACAGCATGGCAAGAAGAACCGCGGCACACAGCGGCAGCGCCGCGCGTCCAGGTATCATCAGGTTGGTCGCGCGCACCGCGACTTCGCCGCCGCCAAGAGCGCTCCAGGTTGCCAGGGTCAAGACCGCGCAAACAATCGCTGCCCCGATCAGCACGAGTGATGGATCGGCGCCGGCGGCCAGGATCACCGCCGCGAAACCGGCACCCAGCAGGCACGCCAGGCTCCAACAGGCGTGGAACGACGACATGATCGCGGCGCCCCAACGCCGCTCCACCGAGCTTGCATGAATATTCATGCTGACATCGAGTCCGCCGCCCGTGACTCCGAGCACAAAGCTGGCAGCCATCAGCACGAAGTAGTTCGGCGCCAGGAAAGGCAGCAGCAGGGCCGCCGCCCAGGTCGCGGCGGCGATGCGGGTGGCTGGCCCCGAGCCGAGGCGTGGGCTGAGTAGTCCCGCGGCCGGCATCGACAGCACTGCGCCAACGGCAAAGGCGAACAGGACGAGGCTAAGTGAGCCGTCCGAAAGCAAGAAACGCGATTTGATCGAGGCAATGGAGGCGGCCCAGGCGCCAATGCCAAAGCCGTTGGTCAGGAATATGCCGATGGTGGCCGCGCGCTCAGTCCAACTGGCGGCACGGTCCGGAGTCGCTGCGATGGCAGTCATGGAGTTGTCCTACTCGGCAACGACGGCATTGGCCATGAAACCACAGAAGGCATCCAGTGCCTTCTTGGCATCGGCCTCGGCTTTCGAAACGTCCTCGGCTTGCGCCGCGCCCGCTGCCTTTCGCGATTTCGCCAGTTCCAGGAAAGTGCGCGCGGCAATCGCCTGCTGGCGCAGAATGGCACCCTTGGCCACGAACGAGTTGACCACCTGATTGAAGTCGTAGGTGATCGTCTCCTGGTTGAGATAGGCCTGGAGCTTGTCGGCGGCATCGAGCCCGGCGGGCACCTCGAACGAATCTTCGGGCATCCGCGTGCCCTCGGGTGGCGGCGTCTTGGCAATGTCGGGGCAAAGGTCGGCGGCGGTGGCGGCATTCAGGCCGGCGGCAAGAGTGACCGCGATCAGGGCGAAGCGCAAGGAGGTCGTCTCCTAAAGGGGACACGGTGTTCATATTCGGCCAATTGGCAGTGCGCCTCAGAACGGGGAGCCTCGCCGCCGAATATGAACACCGTGTCCCCGTTGATCCGGCTAGGCCTTGTGGCAATCGCCATGGCTGACGGTCACTCTTTCAGTCGAAACGCCCCCCGGAGCTGCGCGCGCGCCACATCCGATCCCGGTGGACCCTCGATATGCGGCTCTATTCAAGAGAAGGCATCGGGCAGCAGCGCCTTTTTCTTGGCGATGAACTCACCCAATGCGTCCTCGATTGCCGGGTCGAGCGGCGGCGCCTCGTAGTCCTTGAGCCACTTCTCGGCGAGGTTGTGCGCCTTGTCCTCGGTGCGCTTCTGCCCCTCGGCCAGCCATTGCTCGTAGCTGTCATTGTTGGCGACGATGGAGCGGTAGAACGCGCTCTCGAAGTTGGCGCGGGTGTGGGCGCTGCCGAGAAAATGCGTCTGGCCGGAACCGCGCACCTCGCGAATAGCGTCAAGCGCCTGACCGTTCTCGCTGAGGTCCAGGCCCTCGGCGAACCGCTGCATCATGGCGCACTGGTCCACGTCCATGATGAACTTGTCGAACGAGGAGACCAGCCCACCTTCCAGCCATCCGGCTGCGTGCAGCACGAAATTCGTGCCCGCCATCAAGGTCGGAATAAGCGTTTGCGCGCTTTCATAGGCGGCCTGGGCGTCCGGCAGCTTCGAAGCACAGAGCGAGCCGCCCGAGCGGAACGGAATGCCGAGGCGGCGGGCGAGCTGCGCCGCGCCGTAGATGACCATTGCCGGTTCAGGCGTGCCAAATGTCGGCGCGCCCGTTTGCATCGACATGCTCGACGCGAATACGCCGAATACCACCGGCGCGCCGGGCCGGCAAAGCTGCGTCAGCGCAGCGCCTGCCAGAACCTCGGCCAGCACTTGCGTCAGCGTTCCGGCCTGGGCGACCGGGCTCATCGCACCCGACAGGATGAACGGTGTCACGATGGTCGCCTGCCCGGCCCGCGCGTAGACCTTGAGCGCGCCGAGCATCGTCGCGTCATAGATCATCGGCGAATTGACGTTGATCAGGTTGATCAAAACGCAATTCTCATCGACGAATTTATCGCCGAAGGTGAGCTTGGCCAGACTGATGCTGTCCTCGGCGCGCAGCGGATGCGTCACCGAGCCCATGAACGGCTTGTCGGAATATTTGATGTGGGCGTGGACCATGTCGAGGTGGCGCTTGGAGACGGGTACGTCCACTGGCTCGCAGACCGTCCCGCCCGAGTGATGCAGCGCCGGGGCCATGTAGGTGAGGCGCACGATGTCACGGAAGTCGGCGATGGTGCCATAGCGCCGCTCGCCATCCAGTCCCCGCACGAACGGGGGGCCGTAAACCGGGGCGAACACAGTGTTGTTGCCACCGATCTCGACCGAGCGGGCCGGATTGCGGGCATGTTGGGTGAAGGTCATGGGTGCGGTTTTCTGGATGATCGAGCGCGGCAGGCCCTTGGGGAATCTCACCCGCACCTTTTGCGGATCGTCCAGCGCTTTGCAGTCGGCGCCAGCCTGGCGGAACAGCTCGACGGATTCGGCATCCTCGCGGATTTCGATGCCGATTTCCTGGAGGATGAGGTCGGCATTGCCCTCGATCAGGGCCAACCCTTCCTCGTTCAGGATCTCATAGGGCGCGATCTTGCGCCGGATATAGGGGAGCTGAACGTTGCCCTGATCCTTGCGCAGTGCCCGCCGCGCCTCGGCCCCGCCACCGCCACGGCGGCGCCGGCCGCCGGCGTCTGCCACTTCTGTCGGCTTGTCGGTCGGGTCTTCGGCCACGGGGCTCTCCGTCATTCAAATGGCACAGCGTCGCATTGATCTGGCCCTTGTGGCCGCACGCTGGCAAGAGCCAAAAAGCGCTTGCTGACCTCTGAGGGGCGGCGGCATGAGCCATGACCAGTCGTGATTTACTTCCCGGTGGATTGCGACCGGACGAGAATGGACGCGACCTCCGCTCATGCGTAAGTTTCCCTATTCGCCGAGTCGACCGCGAACGGAGGCCACGCTGTGCTGGCATTGCGCGCGAAAGTGACCGCTGCCAATGACGGCATGTGGGATCGGGTTTTCGGCATCGAAACGGCGGGCAGTGATTGCACGCCGACAGCCTATCGCGTGCTGTTCAAACTCTTCCGCGCCATTGCTCCTGGGCCACGCGACCGCATTGTCGACTTCGGCTGCGGCAAGGGCCGGGTGATGTGCCTGGCGGCGCGGTATCCGGTCGAGGCGGTGATGGGAGTTGAACTCAATCCTGCAGCAGCGGCCGTGGCCCGGACCAATCTTGAAGGTTTGCGGGGTCGAAAACGCGCCAATGGGCCGTGGTGACTGGCAGCGCCGCGGACTTCGATTGCGCTGGCGGCACTGTGTTTTATTTCTACAACCCGTTCGGCGGCGAGTTGTTCGCGAGCGTTGTGGACAATGTCCGCCGCGCCGCCGCCAATTCAAAGGAAGCGGTGCGGGTGGTGTACGTCAATCCGGTTTGCCGCGACGTCCTCGACGGTTCCGGTTGGCTCCTGCCAGCCGATGTGTTGCACCACGACAGCGCCGGCAAGCCCGCAGCGCTGATCTATCGGGCCAGATAGAAAGCGGCACCTACAACTGAAAGACCGCCGCCGTCATTCTTACGATGTCGAATTCGCATTGGATCTTCGCCGGGTCGCGGCGTGCCACGATCACCAGGATGGGGCTTGATGGCGTCACCGCCTCGCTGGCGAGGTCGAGCGATGTCGCCTCGTGTGTGCCGCGGCCGACAATGAGTTCAAACGACTCCGGATCGCTCCAGGCCCCGTAATTGACCGAAAGATTGCGCGCCTGGGACTCGGACTGGCAGCGCTCGACGGCGTCCTGGCGATAGGTGTTGATCAGCGTATCCACCACGGCGGAGCGGTAGACATACTCCTGGTAGCCGAATTTGAGGGCGGCCAGCAGGGCGACGAAGAGGATCACGCTGCGCACGGGGTCGGACTCCCTGTCGATGGCAGGCTTCCCCCAGCGGAAGCAGCCGAGACCAGGCAATCGTGCACCGACATGGTGAACAAAGGCTTGAGGCGGCGATCAAAGGCGGACGGCGGCTCCCGCCCGGACTGACGCGACAGCCGATAATATGCGTTCGGGCGTGGCGGGCGCATCGAGCGCGGGATCGATCCGGTAATCGCCAACACTGGCCACGGCGTCGGACAAGGCGAGCAGCGTTGAAATTCCGAGCATCAGCGGCGGCTCGCCCACGGCCTTGGAGCGGTAGATCGTGTCCTCGCAATTGTCTCCGTTCCACAGAGCGATGTTAAGGATCGACGGCCGGTCCGGGCAGGCGGGGATCTTGTAGGTCGAGGGTGCGTGGGTGGCGAGCCGACCCTTGCTGTCCCAGACCAATTCTTCCGTCGTCAACCAGCCGGCGCCCTGGATGAAGCCGCCCTCGATCTGGCCGAGATCGATGGCCGGGTTCAGCGAGCGGCCGACATCGTGCAGGATGTCGGTGCGCAGCATCCGGTTTTCGCCCGTCAGCGTGTCGATGGCCACTTCGGTCACGGCCGCGCCGTAGGCGAAGTAGAAGAACGGGCGGCCCCGGCCGGTGGCGCGGTCCCAATGGATTTTGGGGGTGGCATAGAAACCGGTGGCCGAGAGCGAGATTCGCTTGGCGTGCGCCAGGGCGGCGGCCTCGGCCAGCGTGAACGACTTGGCCCCAGCCTCGATCCGGTCGGGCAGAAACCGCACTTCGCCGGAATTGGTGCCCGTCTCGGCGGCCAGCACGGCGCAGAGCCGCTGTTTGATCGTGCGCGCCGCATCGCGAGCCGCCATGCCGTTGAGATCGGAACCGGCCGAAGCGGCTGTCGGCGAGGTGTTGGGCACCTTGGCCGTGGTGGTCGCGGTAATCTTGACGTTGGTGAGGTCGCAACCGAATTCCTCGGCCACCACCTGGGCGACCTTCTGGTAGAGGCCCTGGCCCATCTCGGTGCCGCCGTGGTTGAGATGGATCGAGCCGTCCGTGTAGAGATGCACCAGCGCCCCTGCCTGGTTCATCTGCGTCAGCGTGAAGGAAATGCCGAATTTCACCGGGGTCAGCGCAATGCCGCGCTTGAGGACCGGGCTTTTGGCGTTCCACTCGCGGATGGCGGCGCGGCGGCGGATGTAGTCCGAGGTGCGGGCCAGTTCCCCGGTCATGTCGTCGATGATGCAGTCCTCGACCTCCATGAAATAGGGCGTGAGGCTGCGGCCACTGCCCGCTGATTTACCCTTGGAGGCGTAGAAATTGGCGCGGCGCACCGCCAGAGGGTCCGTGCCGAGTTGGGTGGCGATGGCCTCGATCACCCGCTCCATGCCCAGAATGCCTTGTGGGCCGCCAAAACCGCGAAATGCGGTGTTGGAGGCGGTGTTGGTCTTGCAGCGATAGGACCTGATCCGCGCATTGGGCAGGTAATAGGCATTGTCGGCGCTGAACATGGCGCGGTCGCACACCGCCATCGACAGATCGAACGACATGCCGCAGCGCGCCGCCTGCTCGAACACGATGCCGAGGATGCGGCCATCGGCGTCAAACCCCACCTCGTAGTCGATGCGGAAATCGTGCCGCTTGCCGGTGATCTCCATGTCGTCGTCGCGGTCGTAGCGGACCTTCGCGGGCCGCCCGGTCTTGCGCGCGGCCAACGCGGCGACGGCGGCGGGCAGATTGCCCTGGCTTTCCTTGCCGCCGAACCCGCCGCCCATCCGCCGCACCTCGGCGGTGATCGCGTGGAAGGGCACGCCCAGCACATGCGCGACGATGTGCTGGATTTCGGTCGGGTGCTGGGTCGAGGAATGCACCAGCATGTCGCCGTCCTCGCCCGGAATGGCGAGCGCCACCTGGCCTTCGAGGTAGAAATGCTCCTGCCCGCCCATCCGCACGCGGCCTTTCAATTTATGCGGCGCGGCGGCGATGGCGGCGTCGGGATCGCCGCGCCCGATGGTGTAGGGGTCGGCCAGGAAGGAGCGCGCCGCCATCGCCTCATCGATGGTGAGGATGGTGGACTTGTCGGCATAGGTAACTTCCGCGAGGCGGGTGGCGCGGCGGGCATCCAGCTGGGTTTCGGCGGCGACCGCGAACAGCGATTGGCCAAAATACTGCACGAGCCCACCGGCGAACACCGGATCGTCGTTGTTGCCTCTGCCCGGACTGACATCGTTGGCGCCAGGAATGTCGGCGCCGGTCAGCACCGCGATCACGCCCGGCGCGGCGCGGACCTTGCCGAGATCGAGCGCCACCACCTCGGCGTGCGCCCGCGCGCTCATGCCAATCGCGACATGCAGCGTTCCCGGCGGCTCAGGGATGTCGTCGGTGTAAATCGCGGTGCCCGCGACATGCTTATGGGCACTGTCGTGGACTACCGGCTCGGCGACGCCGCCGGCGATGCGGGCGGTCTGCGGCCTTGGAGTTGCGAATGTGTCTTGCATGGAAGAACAAGGCTACAAGCGCATGACGCCGTGGTCACGGGGAAACTGTCATCCCGTGTACCCTCTGGAGAAGGACAGGATGGGGGGCGTGACGGCGACTAACGTCAATTCACCGATGCCGTCGCCGCCGGCTTCGATGCGCTCGCCGCGCCCTCGGCCCCGTCCGTTCCCCGCAAGGTCGGATCGGGTGGCACCGGGTCAGCCTTGCCCCTGGCCCCCTTGTGCCGGCCGCGAAGCCTGGCGTGGTGTTCAACGCAGCTTGCGACGTCATTGCGGATGTTGCCGGCCGTCGCGGTGTCGGTGGCCGCGCCCGGCACCGTGGCGATGGTCGACCCGTTGAGCATGGTCTTCCAGACATAGTTCTGGAAGCCGTAGTCGAGCATGGCGGCGGCCCGCACGTTGCGGCTCGACGAGGAAAGTTCGCCCAACACCACCGCCACCAGGCGGTGGCCATCCCGGGTCGCCGACGCGACGATGTTGTAGCCTGAATCGCAGATGAAGCCGGTCTTCATGCCGTCGGCGCCGTCATAGGATTTCAACAGCGTATTGTGCGTTTCGACGTCCTTCTTGCCGACCTTCACGGAGGCCATCGAGAACAGGTAGGCCTGCTCGGGGAAATCGGTGATGATCGCCTCGGTCAGGGTGGCGAGATCGCGGGCGCTGGTCAGCTGGGCGTCGTCGGGCAGGCCGCTGGCGTTCGCGTAGTGGGTGTTCTTGAGGCCCATCCGCCTGGCCTCGCTGTTCATCAACTCGGCGAAGCCAGCTTCGCTGCCGCCAACCGCCTGGCTGATGATGACGGCCATGTCGTTGGCCGACTTGACCACCATCGCCTTCAGCGCGAGGTCGGCGCTGATCTTGTCGCCGACCTTGAGGCCCAGGCGGCTGGGCGGCATCTTGAACGCGGTCTCATTGACCGTCAGTTCCTGGTCGGGCTTGAGCTTGCCCTCCTTCAGCGCCTTGAAGGCGAGATAGGCGGTCATCAGTTTGGTCAGCGAGGCCGGGTGCCAGACCTGATCCACATCTTCGGCGTAGAGGACGGTGCCGCCAGTGGTGTCGAACAGGATGGCCGGACCCGCGGCCGCCGGGCCGCCGAGCGTGCACAAGGCGGCAATTGCGACAAGCACGCGCTTCAAGCCGGTTGCCATGTGCTCCCCGATCAACGACAGACCTTTGCCCAACGAGAACGAGTGAGGCGCCTCATGGATTCCCTGACCCCCATCCCAAGTTATTTTGGTGCCCCTGGCCCGACTCGAACGGGCACGTCCTCTCGAACAACAGATTTTGAGTCTGCCGCGTCTACCGGTTCCGCCACAGGGGCTATTGGCTCGTGCCGCAAGCTGGCGAATCCATAGCTGAGGCGGCGACGGGCGTCCATATCTGGACGGTGGCCCAAAGGTCACGGTTGGCGGCCGCACGGCGGGTGTGCTTGACTGGAAGGCGGCAGGATTGATGGAGCTGGCGGCATGGGCCGATTGACGACGCATGTTCTGGACTTGAGCGCGGGCAAGCCGGCTGGCGGCATCCGCGTGGAGTTGACGCGGCTGGACGGCGCGGCAAGGGCGGCGGTGGGAAACGCGCTGACCAACGCCGATGGCCGCTGCGACAAGCCGATCCTGGAGGGTGCGGCATTCCGGGTGGGGACTTACGAGCTGGCATTCGGGGTTGGCGACTATTTCGGCGCGCAGGGGCTGGCGCAGCCGGAGCCGAAATTCTTGGACGTGGTGGTGATTCGATTCGGTATCGCGTCGGCGGACCAGCACTATCATGTGCCGTTGCTGGTGTCGCCGTTCGGCTACTCGACCTATCGGGGGAGCTGATGGGCGCGATTCGCGATCAGGTCAGCTTTCTGCTGAACGGTGTCCGCCACGATGTGCCGCGCTCGGTGCCGCCGACGCGCACGTTGTTGGATTACCTGCGCGAGGATTGCGGACTGAAGGGCACCAAGGAGGGCTGCAACGAGGGCGATTGCGGGGCGTGCACGGTGGTGGTGGCCTCGCTTCGCGGCAACACTGTCGAACACCTCGCGGTCAATGCTTGCATCCAACTCGTACCGATGGTGGACGGCAAGTCCGTGCTCACAATCGATGGCCTGAGGGGCCCCAGGGGCGAGCCGCATCCGGTTCAGCAGGCAATGGTCGACTGCCACGGCTCGCAGTGTGGGTTCTGTACGCCTGGGTTTGTGATGTCAATTTATGCTCAGGGGCGCGGTAGCCCAGGTCACGCGGCGACGATCGACGACGCATTGGCAGGCAATTTGTGCCGGTGCACCGGGTACGGCCCGATTGTCGCGGCCGCAGCGAAAGTATCGTCATATCCGCGACCGGGATGGGATGAGAAGCGGCGCAATGAAGAACGAGAATTTCTGGAGGATCAGAGCGGAAGCACTCGCCTTGCTCTCGACCATCCCAACGGTCGTTTTTTTGCGCCAACAAACCTGAGCGAGCTTATTCAGCTCACCACACAATATCCCGAGGTTCACATTCTGGCTGGTGCCACGGATGTCGGCCTCTGGGTCACCAAGCAACTTCGCGGCCTTCCCGTCTTGATTTCGATTGATCGGGTGATGGGGCTTCGCGGCAAGCAATCCTCCCAATCCCGGCCGAGGATCACGAGAATCGGTGCCGCCGAAACCTACAGTGAGGCTTACGGATCTTTGGGTTGGTACTATCCTGACATCTGGGAACTCGTGCGCCGGGTAGGCTCTGTCCAAGTGCGGAACTCTGGTACCATCTGCGGCAACATAGCCAACGGTTCGCCCATTGGCGACATGCCGCCGGCGCTCATCGCGCTTGACGCAACGCTGGTGCTCAACGGTCCACAAGGTCAGCGAAGAATGCCGTTGGAGGACTTCTTTGTTGCCTACGGCAAGCAGGACCGTAAGCCCGGAGAATTTGTCGAAGCCGTCGAAGTTCCACTGACCGAGATTGCCATCAACCAGGGCGATGAAGAAGAAGGCGACGCACGCCCCCGCTTCTACAAAATCTCCAAGCGCTTCGACCAGGACATTTCGGCCGTGCTCGGCTGTTTCAACCTCGCCATCGAAACCGGCACCGTCGCGTCCGCCCGCATCGCCTTCGGTGGTATGGCGCCGATCCCCAAGCGCGCCAAGGCCGTCGAAGCCGCGCTTGTTGGCAAGTCGTGGACGATGGCCACGGTTGAAGCCGCGCTGCCCGCGTTCGAGGCGGACTTCCAGCCGATTTCCGACATGCGCGCCTCGGCGGAATACCGGATGCGGGTCGCCAAGAATTTGTTGGTGCGCTATTTCCATGAAACCACCAGCGATGTGCCGACGCGGCTGGTCGGGCGGGGACATGATGGCCAACTTCGGCCTGACGAGTCGCTGGCGATGGATTGATGAGCTCTCGGCCGAAGATGGTCTTCGTGTCCCCGTTGAGTCCGTTGCCAACGGGGACACGAAGTCCATGTTCGAGCACGGTTCTCGCGCTACAATTGGCGCCGGAACGGCGCACATGAACATCATGTCCCCGAAAGACCCGCCTACGGTTCCAGTTCCGTATCCCAGTAAAGGTAGTCCACCCAGCTCTCGTGCAGGTAGTTCGGCGGGAACATCCGCCCGTTTCTGTGCAGCTCGTACACACTGGGCCGCGCCGGCTCGTGATAGGGATGCATCTTGGCCTCGCGCGGCAGCAGTCCGCCCTTGCGCAAGTTGCAAGGTGCGCAAGCGGTGACCACATTGTCCCACCGCGTCATGCCGCCCTTTGAGCGCGGAATGACATGGTCGAACGTGAGATCACGTCCATCGCCGCAATATTGGCAGGAGAACCGGTCGCGCAGGAACACGTTGAACCTGGTGAATGCCGGATAGCGCGCCGGCCGGACATAGCTTTTGAGCGAGACGACGCTCGGCAGCCGCATGGCAAAGGACGGGCTTTTGACCTCGCGCTCATATTCCGAGACGATATTGACCCGGTCCAGGAACACCGCCTTGACCGTATCCTGCCAGCTCCATAGCGAGAGCGGATAATAGCTGAGCGGCCTGAAGTCGGCGTTGAGCACAAGCGCCGGGCAGGCTTCGGGGGCTGAGGCAGCGGCTGTCACGTCGACCAATCCTGGGTTCCGTTGATCGTCTCCCAAGCGTGATTCGCACCATCACCCTACGTCCTCGATACTATAGGCCCGTGACGGCGATGTGAAGATTAGAATCCACAAGCATGAGAACAAAGCACGAAAGCTAACCACCGGGGCAGGGGAGGGCGAGGCTGACAGCCCGTGTCCATCGGCTATAAAGGACCAGAAGCGGATGTTGGAGCCAGCGGCGCATGGTTGATCTTGCCAAGTGGACGGGCGGAACGCGCAGCCGCATCGTGCGCCTCGGCGGCCGCGAGATCGTCGGCGAGGGACTACAGCAAGGCCTGTGGACCGATCTCAATCATCGGGCAATGACGGCGAGCTGGCCTGCCTTTTTCGCGGGTGCCTTGGGGGTTTTCCTGACCCTCAATCTCATCTTTGCGACCATCTATTCGTTAGGCACCGACCCCATCGCCAATGCCACGCCGGGCAGCTTGCCGATGCTGTTTTTTTTCTCGGTCGAGACTCTGGCAACTGTGGGCTACGGCGACATGCACCCCCAGAGCCTCTACGGCCACATCGTTGCGACGACCGAAATATTCACCGGAATGTCGCTGATCGCGGTCATGACGGGGTTGGTGTTTTCGCGCTTTTCGCGACCTCGCGCGCGGCTGTTGTTTGCAAAATTCCCGGCCATCGGCCTGCATGATGGTCGGCCGACGCTGATGATCCGCCTGGCCAATGCGCGCCAGAACAGGATTTCGGGGGCGACGGCCCGCCTCTGGTTGCTCGCAACCCAGACCACCAAGGAGGGCCGGCCGTTCCGGCGGTTCCGCGAACTGAAGTTGGTGTCCAATGAAAACCCGACATTTGCCCTGAGCTGGACGGTGTTCCATGTCATCGATGACTCAAGCCCGCTGGCGGGAGCGAGCGCCGGCAGCCTCGAGGAGCAGGGTGCCGATCTCATCCTGACGGTGCGTGGCCTTGATGAGGAACTGGTGCAGGAGCTGCACGCGCGTGCCGCCTATTCCAGCGCCGACATCGCCTGGGGTCAGCACTATGTCGATATTCTCAGGGCCGGTGACGACGGGCGGCTGCATATCGACTATAACCGGATGAATGACACCGAGCCGGATGTCAGGTCGGGCGAGTTGACGAATGGATTGGCCGCACGAAATTGACGGTGATGGCCAAGGTCCCGGACCGGCCGTCCGCGTCCTGGTGGTCGAGGTCGAGGGCTCGGCGCCGCGCGAGGCAGGTGCCACCATGCGGGTGTGGGCGGATGGGTTTTCCGGCACCATCGGCGGCGGCACACTGGAGTTTTCCGCGATCGCGGCGGCGCGGAAAATGCTCGGACTGGGCGATTGGCATCGCGAACTGATGAGCTATCCACTCGGCCCGGCCCTTGGCCAGTGCTGCGGCGGGATGGTGCGGGTGCTGTATGAGGGCCTTCCGCCCTCGCTCCCACTTACCGGGGACAAGGTGAGGTCGGGTCTTCCGGGCCTCGTTGTCCGCCCATTGAGTTCCGGGATCGCGCCCGTCGTCGTCCATGATCGCACCCACGCCGCCGATTGGCCCCTTCCTGTTTTGCGCGCCGTGCGACAGATGTTGTCGGGCAACCGGCCGCGCGAAACACTGCTGGTTCCGGCAAACAGGGGTGGCCAAGCCTACGTCATCGAGCCGGAAGCCAGGCCGCCGCATCCCCTCTATCTCTATGGTGCCGGGCATGTCGGGCGCGCAGTGGTTCGCGCGTTGGACGGGCTACCCTTCGCAATCACCTGGATCGACGTCGATGCCGAGCGCTTTCCCGCCGCCATGGCCGCCAACGCTACGCCGCACATCGCCACTGACCCGGCTGCCTTGGCGATGGCCGCGCCATCCGAGGCGCTGCATTTGGTGATGACCTTCTCGCACCCGCTCGACCTTGCGATCACCGCCACCGTGCTGTCCCGGCCGTTTGCCTGGGCGGGCCTGATCGGCTCGGCGACCAAGCGGGCGCGATTCGAGAAGCGGTTGCGCGAAGCCGGGATCACCCAGGCCGCTCTCGCGCGGCTGCACTGCCCCATCGGCATCGGTAGCATCACGGGCAAGGAACCGGCGATGATCGCGATCAGCGTCGCCGCGCAACTGGCGACGTGGGCGAGCGACAGCCAATCCGGATTGGCTGGCAAGGCGGACCATGCCTAACCCCACGCAGGCCTTCGCCATTCGCGGCGAAACCTTTGCCTTCAAGGCCGATCCGTTCGTGGTCGCGCCCGAAGAGGCGTACACCTATGACAGCGACGGCGTGGTTGTCATCGAGGACGGGACTTTTCGCGAGGTGGGAACCGCGTCCGCCGTTCTGGCGCGCCATCCCAGCATCGCCGTGGAGTCGTTTCCCGGCCACCTCATCATGGCCGGCTTCGTTGATTGCCATATCCACTATCCCCAGACGCAAGTGATCGCTAGCTATGGCAAGCAGCTGATTGAATGGCTGAACACCTACACATTCCCCGCTGAGCTCGCATTCGCCGATCCGGCCCACGCCGAGACCATCGCCGAGACGTTCTTTGCCGAGGTGTTGCGCAACGGCACAACCAGCCTCAGCAGCTATTGCACCGTTCACCCCCAATCAGCCGACGCCTTCTTTGCCGCCGCCGCGCGCCGCAAGATGCGGGTGGCCGGGGGCAAGGTGCTGATGGATCGCAATGCTCCGGTCGGGCTGTTGGACACGCCGCAATCAGGTTACGACGAAAGCAAGGCTTTGATTGCCCGCTGGCACGGAGTCGGGCGCAACATCTATGCCGTCAGTCCCCGCTTCGCCCCGACCTCCAGTCCCAAGCAGCTTGAAACCGCTGGCGCGCTGTGGCGCGAGCATCCGGGCACGCTGATGCAGACGCATCTGAGCGAGAGCCACGCGGAAATCGCCTGGGTGCGCGAGTTGTTCCCAGACATGCCCGACTATTTCAGCGTCTACGAGCGCTTCGGCCTGACCGGTCCCGGCGCCAATTTCGGCCATGCGATCCATCTGAACGAGCGCGAGCGGGCCGCGCTGCGGGCATCAGGTTCAGGCATCTCCCATTGCCCAACCTCCAACACGTTCATCGGCTCGGGCCTGTTCGACCTCGCCGGAACGGGCGATCTGGGTGTGCCCGTGGGGTTAGCTACCGATGTCGGCGGTGGTTCCAGCTTCTCGATGCTAGCCACCATGAAGGCGGCTTACGAGATCGCGCAACTGCGCGGCGTCAGCCTGCATCCGGTCCAGGCCTTCCACCTCGCCAGCCTCGGCAGCGCGCGGGTGCTGCGGATGGACCACCAGATTGGCAATCTTGCCGCCGGGCTTGAGGCCGACGTGATCGTGCTCGATCCGCGCGCGCGGCCTATCCTCGCCGAGCGCGTCGGCCAGGCACGCAGCATCGAGGATGTGCTTTTCGCGCTGATGATCCTCGGCGACGACCGGGTGGTGCGGGCAGTCTATGTTGGCGGCGAGCGGCGGGTCTGAGGTTGCCGGACCCGGTGCCATGGCCTAAGACTTGGGTCGCAGGCTCCCTCCATTGTCCCCACCCAACAACCATTTCATGCCCCCCATCCTCCTCGACTGGTCAGAGCTGCTGATCCGCTGGCTGCATGTGGTCGTGGGTATCGCCTGGATCGGCTCCTCCTTCTACTTCGTCCACCTCGACCTCAGCCTCAAGCAGCGGCCCGGCCTGCCGGACAAGGCGTTTGGCGACGCCTGGCAGGTACATGGCGGCGGCTTCTACCACATGGTCAAATATCTTGTGGCACCGGCTGAGATGCCCGACGAGCTGACCTGGTTCAAATGGGAGGCCTACGCAACCTGGTTCTCGGGCATGGCGCTGCTGGCCGTGCTCTATTACCTTGGCGCGGAATTGTACCTCATCGACACCCATGTCCTGGCCCTGGCGCCTTGGCAGGCGATCCTCATCAGCCTTGCGGGTCTTGTGGCGGGGTGGGCGATCTATGACGGACTGTGCCGGTCGCCGCTAGGACGAGATGACCGCACGCTGTTGGGCGTCGGCTTCGTATTCCTGGTTGCCGCAGCCTACATCTTCACCCGGCTGTTCAGCCCGCGTGGCGCGTTCATGGAGATCGGCGCGCTGATCGGCACCATGATGGTGGCCAACGTGCTGATGGTCATCATTCCGGGCCAGCGCAAGGTGGTGAAGGCGCTGCTGGCGGGCGAGACCCCCGATCCGATACACGGCAAGCGCGGCAAGCAGCGCTCGTTGCATAACAACTATCTGACCTTGCCGGTGGTGTTCGTGATGATCGGCAATCACTACCCGTTTGCCTATGCCACGCGCTGGAGTTTTCTCGTCCTGGCGCTGGTGATCGTCATTGGTGTGCTGCTGCGCCACTTCTATAATACGCGGCACAAGGGACTGCCGTCGCCGTGGTGGACCTGGGGCGCTTCGGCTGCCTGTGTCGTGGTGGCGATCTGGCTGAGCACGCGCGGGCCAGCCTATGGTGCCAAAGTCGAGGTTCCGGCGGCGAAAGTGGCCGCTGCTGTGGACTCGGCAGCTAAGAATAGAGACGATGCCTACAACGTGATCGCTGGCCGCTGTTCCATGTGCCACGCCGCCGAGCCCAGCTGGCCGGGGGTGCATTTCGCGCCCAAGGGCGTGGTGATGGAGACACCGGGTCAGATCGAGGCGCTGGCCCCGCGCATTGCCTCCGCCGCGGTCTGGTCCAACGCCATGCCGCCGGGTAACATCACCGAGATTGAGGATGGCGAGCGCGCGACGCTGGCCGCCTGGCTGAAGGACAAGGGACTGTGATGTTTTCTATTCCCTCTCCCCCCACTTCGGGGGGAGAAAAAGTTCTGGACCCATTTTGCATCGAGCTAACATGACCACCTCCTACCCCCGCGACCTCACTGGTTACGGCCAGAATCCGCTCAAGGCCAACTGGCCAGGCAAGGCGCGCGTCGCCGTGCAATTCGTCCTCAACTATGAGGAGGGCGGTGAGATGAACGTGCTGCATGGCGACAAGCAGTCGGAAATCTTCCTCTCCGAGATCGTTGGTGCGCTGCCGTTCGTCGGCGCGCGGCATATGAGCATGGAGTCGCTCTACGAATATGGCTCGCGCGTGGGCGTGTGGCGACTGCTCGACCTGTTCCGCGACCGCCAAGTGCCGCTGACTGTGTTTGCCGTGGCGATGGCGCTGCAGCGTAATCCCAAGGTCGCCGAGGTGGCGCTGAAGGATGGCCACGAGATCTGCTCGCACGGGCTCCGCTGGATCAATTACCATGGGATGCCGATCGGCGAGGAGCGCGAGCACATGCAGCGCGCGATCGACATCCAAAGGCGCATCACGGGCGAACGTCCCCTGGGTTGGTACACGGGACGCACATCGGAAAACACGCGGGCGCTGGTGGCCGAGGAGGGCGGCTTTCTCTACGACGCCGACGATTACTCCGACGACCTGCCCTTCTGGTCACGCGAAGTCGCCAAGCCGCATCTCGTCGTGCCCTACACGCTCGATACCAACGACATGCGCTTTGCCACGCCCCAGGGTTTCAATTCTGGTGACCAGTTCTTCACGTACCTGAAGGACGCCTTCGACTGCCTCTACCGCGAGGGCGAGACGGTGCCGCGCATGATGTCGGTGGGCCTGCACTGCCGCATTGTTGGCAAGCCCGCGCGCGTGCAATCGCTGGCGCGCTTCATCGATTATGCGCGCGGCCATGATCGTGTGTGGCTCCCCCGCCGCATCGACATCGCGCGGCATTGGCTCAAGGAGCATCCGTTTAAGCTAGAAAAGGGCGCGATGCCATGATGCGCTATTCCTGCTCAACCCCTCACCCCAACCCTCTCCCCAAGGGAGAGGGGGCGATTGAGTCGAACTCCTCTCCCTTGGGGAGAGCAGTGCGCGGAGCGCGGGTGAGGGGTGGAGTGGATTTCCGACTCAACCCCGCACAATGAGCCCCGTATGATCCGCGATCCACAAGTTCCTGACTTTGCTTATGACTTCGCCAACCTCGCCAGCGTCCGGCTTGGTGCAGTGGTGACCCAGGTGACGGACGAGTTCTTCGCCGACAAGGCGCGGATGCTGCAAGACGCGCCAGCCGTCTTCATCCCCGACAAATACGACGACAACGGCAAATGGATGGACGGCTGGGAGACTCGGCGGCGGCGGCAGGGCGGGCATGACTGGGCCATCGTCAAGCTGGCGGTGCCCGGCGTGGTGAAGGGCCTGGACATCGACACCAGCCATTTCACCGGCAATTTCCCGCCCGCCGCGTCGCTGGAAGGCTGCCGCAGCGGCGGCGAACCGGACGCCAAGACGAAATGGACATCACTCTTGCCGGTGACGTCGCTCGGCTCCAGCCGCCACCATTTTTTTGCCGTGACGGACGGCGCGCCGGTCAGCCACATCCGCCTGCAAATCTTCCCCGACGGCGGCGTGGCGCGACTTCGCGTCTACGGCCAGCCAGTGCCCGCCTGGAAGGCCGGCGACACCGGCACGGTCCACGAACTCTCGGCCTTGAAAAACGGCGGCTCCATCGTCGCCTACAACGATGCCCATTACGGCAACCTGCCAGCCTTCCTCATGGAGGGGCGCGGCCGCAACATGGGCGATGGCTGGGAGACGCGGCGGCGGCGCGAGCCGGGCAACGACTGGATCATCGTGGCGCTGGGCGGGACGGGTACGGTGGAAAAAATCGAGGTCGATACGGCGTTCTATCGTGGCAACTTCCCCGACCGCTGCTCGCTGCAGGCAGCCCGCGTCGAGCAGGGCACGCGCGCCTCGATCATCACCCAATCGCAGTTCTGGCCGGCGCTGATGGGCGAGCAGAAGCTGTCGGCCGATACGGTGCATACCTTTGATGGCAGGCAGGTGATCGCCCTAGGCCCCGCCACCCATGTCAAACTCAACATCTATCCCGATGGCGGTGTCTCGCGGCTGCGGGTGTTCGGCAAGCTCGCGTCATGAACTCGCTCGCCATTGAGCCATTGACGCGTGCGGCCTTCGCGCCCTTCGGCGAGGTATTGGAGATGGCGGGCGCGAGCCCACGCATGATCAATGAGGGGACGACGGAGCGTTACCACGCGCTGGCTCAAGTCGATGTGGGCAGCGAGAGTGGCAAGGCCATTGTCTCGCTGTTCCGCGCCAGCCGCCGGCCGCTGCCGATCCTGATCGGCATGTTGGAGCGGCACCCGTTGGGCAGCCAGGCATTCTATCCGCTCCAGCCGGACGATTGGCTGGTGGTGGTGGGAGAGGGCAAGGCCCGGCCCGAGCCTGGTCGCATCCGCTGCTTCCGCGCGACCGGCGGACAAGGCGTCAACTACGCCCGCAACGTCTGGCATCATCCCGTACTGATTTTGGCGCCGCGCCAGGATTTTATCGTTGTCGACCGCGAGGGCCCGGGCAACAATCTCGAGGAATGCTGGTTCGAGCCGGCCGACCGGTTGGCGATTACCGTTTGAGGTTTCGCATTCATGCCCCGCAGCGAAGTATTTCATAAGGACTTCAAGGCCCGCCCGTTTTGGTGGGAGGCCTACACACCCACCATCACCGAGGCGGTCGAGGTCCCGAAAAGCGTCCGCGTCGCGATTGTTGGCGGTGGCTATGCTGGGCTCAATGCGGCCATCGAGCTCAACCGGCTGGGCCTTGACAGTGTGGTGCTCGAAGCCGAGGAACCCGGCTTTGGCGCATCGACGCGCAATGGCGGCATGGTTTCGGGCGGCGTGGCGGTTGGCAAGAAATACACCGGCGCGAATACCAAATCAGAGCTTGAGCGGCTCTACACCGATGCCGCCGACAGTTTCACCATCATCGAGCGGCTGATCAAGGACAACAAGATCGACTGTGAATGGACCAAAAGCGGCCGCTTTGGCGGCGCCTGGGCCAAGGCGCATTTCGCCCAGATGGCCAAGAAAATTGGGCCGCTGAACGAATATGCCGACAGTGGCGCCTATATGCTGCCCGCCGAACGCCAGCGCGACGAGATCGCGTCGGACTACTATCACGGCGGCATGGTGATCAGCAGGGCTGGCCATCTGCACCCGGCCAAATATTACAAGGGCCTTCTGGACCTCGCGCGCGGCAAAGGCATCCCGGTTTGCGGCAAGGCCGCAGTGACCGCCATCGAGCAGGCGGGTGCGGGCTGGCGCGTGGTGACGGCGCGGGGCACGGTCGAGGCAGGTGATGTCGTCGTCGCCACCAACGGCTATACCGGCGCCGTCACGCCAAAACTGCAACGCCGCGTGGTGCCTGTCGGCAGCTACATCATCGCCACCGAGGAGATGCCGGAGGACCTTGCGCGCTCGCTGATGCCGCACAACAAGAGCATCTACGATACCCGCCGTGTGCTGACCTACTACCGCATGTCTGGCGACCGGCGGCGGCTGATTTTCGGAGGACGGGCCAAGTTCAGCCTGTCCGATCCCGTCGACACCGCACCGGTCCTCCATCAACACATGCTGGACCGCTTTCCGCAGCTCGCCGGCGTGAAAATCACCCACGCCTGGACGGGCAATGTCGCCTTCACTTTCGATGAAGTGCCGCATATGGGCAAGATGGACGGGCTGTATTACACGCTCGGCTGCAACGGCTCTGGCGTCGCGATGATGACCTATCTGGGCACGATGGTTGCGCGCAAGATCGCGGGCGTGGCGAATTATGCGTGTGCGTTTGACCGCGAGCTGTTCCCAGACCACCCGCTCTACAAGGGCGACCCGAAATGGCTGCTGCCGGTGGTTGGTCCCTATTTCCGCGCCCGCGACTGGCTCGACCGGCTGGGGACATGATGTTCAGCTTCGGCCTGGACATCCATGGCGGTAGCGGACCATTTCAATGCCGAAGCTGAACTTCGTGTCCCCGTTGAGGCCGATGCGAACGGGGACACGAAGTCCAGCTTCGATCATGGTTCTTGCCACAAATCAGCGGCGGAGCAGCGAAGCTGAACATCATGTCCCCTTCACCCTAACCCCCTCCGGATCGTACATCGGCTTGAGGCTTGCGGTCGCTGGAATGCGTTTGCCCGCGACTTCGATCTCGTATTTGGAGGCCAGCACATCGGCCGCGCTCTCGCCCACCGGCCCCTTCACATACCCCAGGCCGATCGCGCCACCGAGACAGTGCCCGTAGTTGGCCGATGTGATGTATCCCACGCATTTGCCGTCCCGCCAGACCGGCTCGTGGTGATAGAGCAGCGGCTCGGGATCGCTCAGCTTGAACTGGACGAGCCGCTTGCCGATGCCAGCCGTCCTCTTGGCCACCACGGCTTCGCGGCCGATGAAATCGCCAAACCGGCTCTTGACCTTGTCCGTCTTCACCGCAAAACCGAGGCCGGCCTCGAGCACATGCTCCTCGTCGGACATATCGTGGCCCTGGTGGCGGTAGGCCTTCTCGATGCGGCAGGAGTCCAGCGCGTGCAGGCCACATGGCTTCAGCCCCATGGGCCGGCCCGCCTCCCAGATCGTGTCGAACACATGCCGCGCCATGTCGGCGGTGGCGTAAATCTCCCAGCCGAGTTCGCCAACATAGGTGACGCGGTGGGCCCGCACGCGGGTCAGGCCGAGCTCGATCGTCTGCATGGTGCCGAACGGAAACGCCGTGTTCGAGAGATCGGCGGGCGTGACCTTGGCCAGCAGCTCGCGCGATTTCGGTCCCATCACCGGAATGACGCATTCCATCGCCGTCACGTCGGTCGCGATGCAATGCGCGCCCTGCGGCATGTGACGCCTCAACCAGGCGAGATCGCGCGGCAGCGTCATGCTCGGCGTCACCACCAGGAACGCGGTCTCGGCCAGCCGCGTCACCGTCACGTCGGCCTCGACGCCGCCACGCCGGTTGAGCCATTGGGTATAGACGATGCGTCCGACCGGCACCGCCACGTCATTGGCGCAAACCAACTGCAGCACGTCCTCGGCATCCCGCCCCTCGACCCTGATCTTGCCGAACGAGGTCATGTCGAAGAAGCCGACGCCCGTGCGGATCGCCATGTGCTCGGCGCGCGCGTGCTCAAACCAGTTCTGCCGGCCCCACGAATATTGGTACTCCGCCTTTTCCCCGCGCGCCCGCGCCGCCTCGGGCAGAAACCAGTTGGCCCGCTCCCAGCCCGCCGCCTCGCCAAAGCACGCGCCGAGCCCCGCCAGCCGCTCATGCAGCGGCGACTGCCGGATGCCGCGCGCCGAGATGAATTGCCGGTAAGGCCAGTGGTGGTCGTAAAGCAGGCCGAGCGTCTCGGTCGTCCGCTCGATCAGATAGCGCTTGGTGCCTTGGAACCCGTGCATCCGGCGGATGTCGACCTCGCCGAGATCGAACGGCGGCTCACCATCCTCGATCCATTGCGCCAGCGCCATGCCCGCGCCACCCGAGGACACGATGCCAATCGAATTGAACCCGCACATCATGTAGAAGCCGCGCAGATAGGGGGCCTCGCCCATCATCCAGCGGTCATCCGGCGTGAAACTCTCCGGGCCGTTGAAGAATTTGCGGATGCCGACCTTTTGCAGCGCGGGAATGCGCTGCATCGCCAGCTCCAGCACCGGCCCGATATGCTCCAGGTCTTCCGGCAGCTCGCCAAACGCGAAATCCTCGGGCACTCCGTCGAGCCCCCACGGCTTGGCCTGCCGCTCGAACCAGCCGACCAGCAGTTTGCCCGCGTCCTCCTTGTAATACGCACACTCCTCCTGCACGCGCATCACCGGCAGGCTTTTCGCCAGGCCCTCCATGGGCTCGGTGACGATGTAGAAATGCTCGCAGGCCTGCAAGGGGATGTCGACGCCCGCCATCGCCCCGACTTCGCGCGCCCACAGCCCGGCGCAATTGACCACCGTATCGGCCGCGATGTCGCCCTGCGCGGTCCGCACGCCCGTCACGCGCCCCTTGGCCGTGGTGATGCCCGTCACCGTCACATTCTCGAAAATCCGCACCCCCCGCTGCCGCGCGCCCTTGGCCATCGACAGCGCCACATTGCCCGGATCGGCTTGCCCGTCGGCGGGAATGTGCAGGCCGAGCACGGCGTCGCCCGTCTCCAGCAGCGGATACATCGCCTTGCATTCGGCGGGCGTGAGGATGGAGCACTCCAGTCCGTTCATCCGCACCGACGAGGCGAGGCGCTTGACCTCCTCGGCCCGCTCATTGGAAATGGCGATCAGCAGCGAGCCGACCCGCCGAAAGCCGGTGGACAGCTCCGTTTCCTGCTCGATTTCGGCATAAAGATTAGCCGATGCCATCGCGATCCGCTGCATCCCAGGGCTGTGTCGCCCCTGCCCGATCAGCCCGGCGGCGTGCCAGGTGGTGCCCGAGGTGAGCTGCTTGCGCTCGAGCAATACGATGTCGGTCCAGCCCAGCTTGGCCAGGTGATAGGCGACGGAGCACCCGGCGACCCCGCCGCCGATGATGACGGCGCGGGCTTTGGCGGGGAGGGGGGTGGGCATGGCGGATCTCGGAGCGGTGAGTTTGGCGGCAAGGCTAGGTTGCGCGCGGCAGGGCGGCAAGGGGCCAGCAGCCCGCGACCGGACGGGCCAATGACACTGTACGCTCCTTGTCACGCTTGCGAACCAGCCTCGCTTTTGACGCGGTCCGTGCCCCTCAGGCTGCCGCCGTATCTCAGGGGTAGAGCACACCCATGGTAAGGCGGATGTTACCGGCGAAAACAGTGTGTAACACCAAAAACTTACGCCGCTGAGAACCGCCAACATCCTCCAGACATCCTCCGATAAACGGAACGGAGCGGGGACGTGACCGTCTCTTTCCATCAGGGCTGGCGGCCTCGCAATGCTGTGATTGCCTCATCGGGCGTAGGATAGTCCTCTGACTGTCCTGGCACCTTGTAAATGACGGCCGTCCGCTCGCCGCGCGACGAGCGCTCAAGCTTGATTTTCCCCTGGTAGTCATCAGAAATGTAACGTCGGAATCGGTATCCATCCTCTGGGTCCACGCCTGCTCCATCTAGCTTCCACGTCATGTCGCCCTCGTGTGCCGGCAAGTCGCCGAGTAGCGTACTCCAATCGGCTCGGGCCTACCAGCGCCGCGCGGTGTTGACGGCACTGGGAGTCGGTGTTGGTGGGGATTGTCGGTGAGGTGCAACCGGCCGCCGGAACGCCGCTCCGCGAAAACTGAAAGGTGTGACAGAGGCGGTCGGGGTTTGACTAAGCGCCGACAGCGCCTGTCAAACGGACTGTTGGCGACCTTCCGACCCGCCTTGCGGCACTTCCACCCGTGGCAGACCATTGGGCAAAGCGAATCAGCAAGGCAATATCATGCTACCCAACCTCTATCCCGGAGAGCCCGCGCCCGACTTGGAATACGCAGAGCAACGACTCGGCAGGGTCCGCGAACATTGGCTTGGAGAAGCGCGCAAAGCCGTTGGAGGCCTAGTCGTCAAATGGGCCGGGCACGGTCGAAGCGGTAGCGCGACCCTGACCAATCTTGCGATTGAAGAATGCGGGAAGACGCTCGCCTCGGCGCTGCAAGAAATGGCCGGCTTCTTGGCCGAGACCCGTCAGGTGATGCCCTGCTTCGGAGCTTCCATGCTCAAAGACGAAGGTCAACGAATGTCGGACGAGCTTGCCAGCTTGGTCGCCGGCACGACGCGTGCACCTCAGACGGCCTATGTCGAAGACGAAGCGGAATCACCGCTGACGGAACTAGCACGCTCGACCTTCGCTCGTCGCATTACCGACATCGTCGATGACTACGAACACGGTCACGTCTCACTGCCACGGGGGCCTGTCGTGCCGAGCGTCACCATCGGAACAGTCAACAATACCGGGCAATTCGCAATCGGCGACAAGAACCGGCTCACCTTGCATCACAACGACATTGCTCAGACGCTTGATGCAGCGTTGGCGGCACCCGACGTGGTGGCCTTGGCCGACGAACATCGTCAGAAGGTGGCCAATATCGCCAAGGTCATCAAAGCCGAGGCCGGCAAGCCTGAAGGTGAAGCGTCGGACGCTCGCTGGTGGACTGGTGAATTGGTGAAGTTCTTGCGCGACGTTGGCGCCGGCGTGTCCGCCGCTGGCATAGCGAAAGCGCTTGGGCTGGTGTAGGCCGCCAGCGCCTCTCATTCCTCCGGCTCCCTCTCCGGCATCGGCCTGTCTGCGACAGCAGGCCCCTCACAGAACCCTTTCACCGCACTTGCCGAGAATGGCCGTGGTCAGTCAATTCCCCTTGAACTCCCTCAGCAACCCCTTCAGCTCCCCAGGCAGCCACGGCATGTCCTTCGCCGTGAATGGCAGCCGCAAATAAGTCTTGGCCAGCGCCTCAACCACACGCGCATGATCCACATCGCGGGGCCGCTTCAACGGCTGCCGGCTTGCCTGGCGCGACACCCACAGCTTGTGAATTGCAAACGTCCTTGGCTCCGGCACGACCATCCGCACCGGCATTCCGTCGCGACGAACTGGCTGCCAAGGACGACACCCGTCGCGGCTTCGTAGGCATACAGCGCATTCGTACCAGCGGCTATGACGTGACGACCCAACAGACCCTTGCTCTCCGGCAAACGATTGAGGCCAAGCGCGCGGTTGACGGGGGCCATCGCGTCAAGGCGCTTGCGCGTGCTGTCAACACGCTCGCGGAGCTGCTGGCGCTTGGCGTCATGGTCTGCCTTTTGCTTGACCAGTGCGGGTGTCTCACGGCCAAGAGACTTGCTGCTGTTTGGCCTCTCCTGTCGGAGGTAGCGTTTGCCTTTGCTGCTCTTCCACTTGAGTTGCCCCATATGGGCCAACTCCGTCGCGGCAGGGCGCCAAGCCGAGAAGGCCTGTTGCACGTCGATGAGTTGACGGCGCTGTTCGTTGGTCAGTTCCGCGAAGTCCATCGCATCTAACCCGCTGAAAACGAAGGCGTTGTCCCACTTTGGCCGATTTCCAGATCAACAGGGACAACCGTAGCATATTCAATAACTTAGTGCCGTCGCGATCCGCTGCATTCCCGGGCTGTGTCGCCCCTGCCCGATCAGCCCAGCTTGGCCAGGTGATAGGCCACCGAGCAGCCCGCCACGCCGCCCCCGATGATGACGGCGCGGGCGTGTGTGGGGAGCGGGGTGGACATCGAGAACCTCTGAGCTGGCCGTCAGGCGAGGCTATGGGCCGGCCCGCCATTGGACAAGGGGCCAGCCGGGCGGGACAGGGCGGTCCAAGTCCTGGCCGGAACTCGGTGGAAGGGCTGCTGTGTCACGCTTGCGAAGCGGCAGAGCTTGTGGCACGGTCCGCCCGCCTCAGGTTGCCGCCGTAGCTCAGGGGTAGAGCACACCCTTGGTAAGGGTGGGGTCGTAGGTTCAATTCCTATCGGCGGCACCAGTTTATTCATATAAAACAGTAATTTGCACGACGCACGCCTTACCGTCTTCGCGGTCTCCGTGAACCGGCCATCTCGCCTCGTCCCATGGAGGCGAGACGTTCACGCCGATTGAGCGTTGATCCTGAGCTGTCAATCGGCCAGTTGACCTTATCGCGACTGTGCCCGGCGTAAGACACTTTCGACCAGTATCGCGACCAAACCGGCAAACAACAGGCCGCCCGCAAGAGCCCCGCCAGTTCCGAGCCAGCCTGCCAACCCCGCAACTACTCCGACCCACGCAAGGATCGCGATCGCCAAGCTGCCATCGTCCACGAATAGGCCGAGCAACTCTTTCACAGCGATAGACAAGACGGTCATGCGCGCGCCCCTTCGGATGCTGAACGCTGCAGCTTGATCCAGCGCACGGTGATCAGCGCCACCAGCCCATAGCCCATGGCGAGCCCCAGGACGGCAACATCAGCCCCAGGCCACGAACCGCCGAGGCCTTCGAGCACCCAGAACGTGCCGAAGGCTGACAGCATGATGCCAACCACGAATTTCAAGATATTCTCAGGAACCCGGGCAAGCGGCCTGTGCACTGCAACGCCAATAAGCAGTACCAGCCCGCAAGCCGCCAAGGCACCGAGACTGGCTGGCACGATCAAGCCATTGCCCGCGCCGACCGCGAGGACGATGAAGACGACCTCGACGCCTTCCAGCACCACTGCCTTGAAGGCGGTGACTGCGGCTAGCCAGTCGGCCGCCGCAGCGTGCGCGGCCATCGCGCCCTTGAGCTCAGCGGTTTCCTTGTCGAAGGCCTTCGTCTCGTCATGCAGGCCGATGATGCCGGCAGAGCGCAGAATGGCCTTGCGCAGCCAGCGCAGCCCGAACAGCAACAGCAGCACCCCGACGAAGAGTTGAAGCGCGTGCAAAGGGATAAGGCTGAACAGGGGCCCGAGCAACACGACGAGTGCGGCAAGCAGCCCAAGTCCCGCCGCCGTGCCTTGCAGCGCCGGTCGCCAGCCCCGTACGGTGCCCACGGCCAATATGATTGTGAAGGCCTCGACCACTTCCACGAAGGAGCCGAGAAATGCCGCAGAAACAACCGGCATGACATGCGTCCAGTCCATTCTCGATGCCTCCTGGTCGATTTGACCGTGAGCGCCAGCAGCCTCGCCGGGGTCACCGTGCCACAAGTATACAATTTTCAGGCGCCAGCGAGAAAAGGAGTTCGCTGCCGATCTCTGGGCGATCGGGCCAATCCAGCCGGATTTTGGCGCGGCCAATGGCAACCAGTAGCCGCCAGCAGCGGCCCTGGAAGGCGCGAGAGACAACCTGCCCTTTGAGCATGTTGAGTGCAAAGCCTGCCGCCGGGCGCGCGTCCTCGGGACGAATAACCAGGCTGACACTGCCTTGAAGCCTGGAGGTTGTCCGCAGCAGGGCACCCTCCACGCCCTCAAGGCTAAGCTCGCCCGACATTGCCTGACCCGGCAGCAACGAGAATCCACCGATGAATGTGGCAACGAATGCATCGGCCGGCGCCCGGTAGATCGCTTGGGGCGAGTCGAGCTGAGCTATCGTGCCTTCGCGCATCACGCCGATCCGGTCCGACACGGCCATCGCCTCGGCCTGGTCGTGGGTGACATAGACGGCGGTGATCCCCTCCGCGCGCACCAGTTGCATCATCTCACTGCGCAAGTCCTCGCGCAGCGCCGCATCAAGATTGCTGAGTGGCTCGTCAAACAGCATCAACCTTGGCCGCGCTGCCAGGCAGCGGGCGATGGCGACCCGCTGCTGCTGACCGCCGGAAAGTTCGTTCGGATACCGATCGGCATAGGGGCCAAGTTGCGTCACTTCGAGGGCATGGACGAGGCGCGACCGGATCTCGGCTGTCGCAAGCCGCTGCGACTTGAGACCAAAATTGATGTTGCCTTCCACGCTCATGTGCGGCCAGAGCGCATAATCCTGAAACACCATGGCAATTCGCCGCCGCTCCGGAGGAACGCCGGTGCCATCCTGCCAGACGACTTCGCCGCCGATGCGGATCGAACCGGAGTCGGGGTCAAGCAGGCCGGCGACGAGGCGCAGCAGGGTTGTCTTGCCCGAACCGCTGGCGCCAAGCAGTGTCAGCACCTCGCCCGCGACAATTTCGAGATCGAGATCGCGCAGCACCCGCCGATTGCCGAGCTGCTTGCTCAGCCCACCGCACGAAAGCGCAACGCTCATGGGTAGACCTCGGTGGAGCGCGCGATGGGCAAGGCACGGCGCCGGAACGACCAGCGCGCGGCAAGCCAAGCGGCGCCCGAGATGCCGCCAACCACGATCATGGCCAGCATCGACAGCGCCGATCCCAGACCCTCGTCGTCCTTGCCGAACAGGTGGATGATGACGCTTGGCGCCGCCGGGCCGCTCACCGGCACGAGGAGCTCGGACATCGGCAGCTCGAACATCGTGCGGATGAAGGTGAAGAGGAATGCGGTGATGACGCTGAGCGCCACCAGCGGCAAGACAATGCCAAGCATCCGTTGTGTCCAGTTTGCGCCGTGAAGGCGTGCCGCCTCGGTAAGGCTGGGGGCAAGTTGGCCGATAGCCGAAAGCATGATCACCAGGCAATAGGGCAGAGCCGCGCCGACATAGCCCGTGACCAGAAGCGAGGCATCGCCATAGCGCGGGATTGGCCAGTCCCGGAAAAACGGCAGCCGGTTCCAGAGAAGGATGTAGCCGAAGCCGAGCACGACACCAGGAATGGCGACCGTTCCGAGCGCCATGCCAACCACGGCCGGCCGCATGACCTGGCTGGCCCGGTCAAGCCGTACCGACAAGGCAAGCGCGAATCCGGCTGTCAACAGCGCCGTCAGCGCCGCATAGCAAAGACTGCGGAGCAATGCTTCGTTGGTCGGATTGCTGAGCGTCAAAGCCTGCCGGAGGAACTCCGTAGTCAGATTGCCAGGATCAAGCCCGGCGGCCAGCGTGCGGCACATCGAGCGCACGACGATGGCGCCAAGGGGTAAATACAGCGCCAACAGCGCGACACTGGCGCCAACGGCGGCAAGGAGCCATCGCCAAGGCCCCAACGCATAGATCCGCGCGGCACGCGAGCGGCCAGAAATCAATTTGGCCGTCGTTTGCTGGCGCAGCACTCGGTCCGCCAGCACCAGTGTCACCACCAACAAAAGCAGGATAAGCGCTTGACTGCCGGCCAGCGCGAAGTCGACCGGGTAGGCGCTGGCGGCGACGTAAATGCCATAGGTGAGAAGCCCGAAGCCCGATGTTCGCGCGATGGTCGAGGCAAGGCCAAAGTCGGACAGGACCTCGGCATAGATGGCTATGATGCTGAGAGCAAGGGCCGGGGCCAACAGTGGCAAGTTGATGCGGCTCCAGGCCCGCCCGAGGCTGGCACCGGAAAGCCGCGCCGCCTCCTCGAACTCGCTGCCCAGCCCGGCCAGCGCACCGCCGACGACAAAAAAAGGCAATGGAAACAGATTGAGTGTGTGAACAAAGATGAGCCCGGCCGGACCAAAGAATGCCGCGCTCAGCCAGCCGGGCATCAGGCCGAATTGCCACAAGTAGCCGCCGGGCGACATGAGGAGACCCCAGGCAAGACCCTTGAGGTAGGCGGGCGTCAGGAACACCAGCCAGGGCACGCTCATCAGAAATCCGCGACATGGCACGTCAGTGCGGTTGATCCCGAACGCATAGGCAGCGCCAAGCGCCGTTGCCGCAATTGAGACGGCCCCTGCCAGCAGCAGAGAATTGAGCACCGAGGTGACCAGTCTCGGCTCGCCGAACGTGCGGACGATTGAACCTGCGTCCAAAGTCATGCGCGGATTAAGCGGATTGAACAGCGCCGGCATGAACGCCTGCACCAGCACGAGTCCCAGCGGCAGACCGATCAGCACCAACAGGATGCCAAGCGTCACTCCGTCGGCCAACCAACGGGTGAGACGGGCCAGGACGACGCGAGGCCAGCGCCTCGAGACATCGGGGCCGCGGGTGGAGACCGCGGCCCGAGCCTGTTCGATTGCGGTCATCAACCGGCCAATCGTTCAGGGAACGAAGTTGTCACGATACCACTTCTTCCACTCGGCCTCCTTGGCGCCGGCCGCCACGCCGTCGAGATAGACGTATTTGATGTCGGTCGCGCGCCCCTTCTTGGCGGCAACTCCGTCGATGATGGGAGCAAGGTAGTAGTCGGTATCGTCGCCGTCCTGCATGGAGGCCTGCCCATCCTTGGAGAGAACGAACTCTATGAACTTGGTGGCAGCATCGGCGTTCTTGGTCTGCGCGCTCATGCCAATTCCCGCGGGGAGCGCAACGACGCCTTCACTCGGATAGACCACCGTGAGCGGCTCGCCCTTGTCGATCTTAGCGTAGGAGGAGGAATCCTGGGCAAAGCCGGCCTTGGCATCGCCCGTCAGCAGGGCCTTGTTGAGTGGGCCGCCGGAAGCCAGGCCCGACATCTTCTTGTTGGTGAGAATCTTGGTCAGATAGGCCTTGCCTTGGGCCTCGCCCATCACCTGGAAAAGGCCAGCGATGAACTGGAACGACGGGCCGGACAGGTTCGGGTCCTTTGCGGCGATCGAGCCGATGAAATCGGGGGTGGCGAGATCGGCGAACGATTTCGGCAGCTTGTCGGCAGGCACCTTCTTGCTGGCGACAGTGATCGACGTCGTGCTGACGCTTGTCGGGATGAAGGCGTGGCTGGCGGGGATCAGTTTCTTGCCGACGTCGTTGTAGGCGCCCTTGGCAAAAAGGGCGCCGGGAACTGGTTGAAGCACCTTGTCGCCCAGCATCCGCTCCAAGATGGCCGAACCGTCGACCCAGACCAGATCGAATTGCGGATTGCTGCCCTCGGCCGCGATTTTGCCGAGCAATTCTCCGGTGCCGCCTGGCTCCACAAGATTGACCTTGATGCCTGTCTTGGCCTCGAAGGCCTTGGCGACAGTGCCACCAAAGTCAACGGCGCTGTAGATGACGAGATCGCCGGCCGACGCAGGCGCCACCGTGAGGCCAGCCAGACCGAGCAGCACTCCGGCGGCCAGTGTCCGGCGCATGAGTTTGGAAACAAGAGACATCAACCCCTCCAATGAACATATCTGTTGGCTCGTGTTGAGACAGATGTGCCCTAGGGGCTGCCTGCGACAGGAACGTGACAGTGCGGGAGCCGGCGGGGCTGTCCGGCCACATCGCCAAGCCACGACTCCTCGATCACTTTTTCTTTGGAGCGCACCTTGGTCTCCGGTGGCGGTGGCGCGTGAACGTGCCAGCGGGAGCCGGCTCATGGACAGGCAATGATACCGGGGCCACCAGAAGGCCCAGACCACCGGAACGTCGAGCAACCCTACGCCTCGATTGAGATATTCGTCGCCGCCATTGGATCCCTTGGCGGATCGACACGTTCGACAATGGTTGTGCTGATTATCGAATTGCAACGGACACAAGACGAGTTTGTGACGTTGCGCGAATGACACGCGACTGGACTAGCGCCTGACAGCCAGCGTTTGTAACGGACGCGTCACAAGCATCCTTTACCAGTCGTGCAGGCGCAGTTGACGCCGGGCTGTTGGTGCAAGAGGGGTCTTTGTTCATGCGTACCGTGAGGGTATCAGCGCGTTTTAGGATGTTGTCCGCCGGCGCTTCGGCACTGGCTCTGGTGTTTGCTGCAAATGCCGCATTTGCCCAGCCTGTCGATATCGGCACGGTCCAAGGCACGGTCGCCAAGAAGAAGGTGATCATCGCCAAGAAGAAGGCGCCGGCAGCAATTGCGTCGCCGGCTCAAGCACCAGCACCTTCCCCGGATAACACGCCAATCGCCAGCGATCAGGCCGTGGGTACTGGCGCTCCCGCCGGCTCGGCGCCAGCACTGGCTCCGTCACAGGCCTCGCTGAACGCCAACGAACCGGGTTCGGTCGTGAGCAACAAGGTTTTGCGCGATGTCGTGGTGCCCTCCGGGGACTACAATGAGGCACCCAAATACACGCCAGGCTATTACTCAAACAATCCAAACGGTCCACTTGGCGATTCCAAGAGCGGCTGGCGCGGATTCAGCGACGGCCAGTTCAACATCACCTATGACGGTGTCCCGTTCGGCGACGCCAATGATCCCTCGCACCACTCCGCCGCGAATTTCCCCGGTCCCTTCATCGGCAGCGTGATCGTGGATCGAGGTCCGGGCGCGGCGTCCCAGGTCGGCTATGCCACATTCGGTGGCACGATGTCGTTGAATTCCAGGGACCTCAATGACAAGGCCGGCTCGGAAGTGACCGGATCGATCGGCAATTTCGGCACTTACACCGGAAGCGCGACCAGCCAGTCCGGTCGGGTCGACGACACGCGCGCCATGCTGCAACTCTCCTACAACAAGACCGACGGCGCGCTTGATCTTGCCCATGTCGACAACTACGGCGTGCTCGGAAAGGTCGAGAAGACTTTCGACGGCGTGACGGCGACGCTGTTCGGCACCTACGCGCGGGAGAACTACAACAACACCAACAGCCCGACATATGCGCAGTTGCAAAAGTATGGAAATACCTATGCCGGCTTGAACAACGATCCAAGAACCGAGAACTTCACCGGCTACAACAACTCGCAGAAGCAGACCGACCTGGAATATCTCGACTTGAAGGGCCGATTTTTCGGCTGGCAGCTGGATAACAAGGTCTATACGTACTCGTACTGGTATCCAGACTTCCAGAACAATGGCAATGACCAGACCATCGATGGCATCGCTTCCATCGCCAATGGCGGAACCGTCAACAAGCTTTCGATCACCAACCCGCCTGGCGGCTGCGTACCAAATACAGCGACCTGCAAGACCACGATCACCTTCGCTGGTGTCACCAACGGCGACGTCACCGGGTTCCTCAAGTTCAATGACTTGCGGGAATATGGCGACATCTTCAAGGCCTTACACGACGTCAACGCCGGCGCCGCCAGCGGGCAACTGCGTGCCGGTGTTTGGGTCGAGCACGTGGACAACAGCCGCTACCAGCAATACTACGATTACACCAAGGGCACACTGTACCCCAATCTCGGGCCTTCGATCACCACGGTGGGTGGGGCCACAGCCGCCCAACAGGCGATCGATCTGGCGGCGTCATCCTACAAGCTGGACCTGCAATCACACATCACGAACTATCAACCCTATGCCGAGTATGAATGGACGCCGACATCGCAACTGGCGATCACCAGCGGGATCAAGTACGAATCCTTCGAACGTCATCACGTTGCCGCCGTCAATCAGACGACGCTGCAGCCGGCGGACTTTGACAAGACCTACACGGCAACGCTGCCGTCGCTGGAAGTGCGCTACAAGGCCACGCCCGATTTGACCTTTTATGGTCAGGCGTCGAAGGGCTTTCTCGCCCCAGGGGTCGCCGCCTACTATGTTTACAATTTCGACTCGAACGACATCGCACCCGAAATGACCACGAACTATCAGGCGGGTGTGAACTACAAGACCAGGAGCATCACAGCGTCGGCGGACCTCTACCAGATCACGGCGACCAATTTCCCGGTCACCACGAAGAATCCTGACGGGACCAGCACACTGACGAATGCCGGAACGGCGCGCTATCAGGGTGTGGAGGCCGAGGGCACCTATGCCTTTGGCAACGGACTGGCGGCCTACAGCAGTGGCGCGATTTCAAATGCGACATTCATTGACGGCCCGAACACTGGCCTGGCCGTGCCCAACGCCCCCCGCTACACCCTGGCAGGCGGTTTCATCTACGACCGAGGCGCAGTCTTTGGTTCATTGCTGCACAAGATCACCGGCGATCAATACGGCAGTGCCGGTCAGGTGGCAGCGAGTGCCTCGGTCAATCCGGAACTGAACCATGTCGGCACTTACAACTCGACCGATATCGTCGCGGGTGTTCGCGGCGACGCGCTCAAGGTCCTCGGCGTGGGCAACAATGCCGAACTCAAATTCGGCGTTTCCAATATCTTCGACAACCGCAATATCGTCGATATCGGCGGCGCGCCCAAGGGGTTGGTGGCCTCTGATGCAGCTGATGCGGCGCTGAGCTACACCAGCCAAGCCGGCCGGGTTTACTACGGAGCATTCAAGGTTCAGTTCTGAGCTGCCGCCTGTTGGATTGCTGCTGCGCTCAACCACAACACAAGACAAGCAGGAGGTTCGGGACCGTACCCCCGGACCTTCTGGCGTTGATGAAAAACCTGCGGGTCCCCAAGAATGGATAGCCTCTACACTTATCTGGACGGTCTCCAGCATTCTTTGCAGGGTCTCCATCTCTCGCCGATCGATTTCTTCCTACAGGCAGGCCCTGTCGGCAAATTCGTCGTGCTGGTTCTGCTGACGGCATCGATTTGGTGTTGGGTCATCATCATCGAAGGGGTCGTCGGTGTACTGCGATTTTCCGCCAGCTTGCGCCGCTGGCGGCGAGGCCGGACTTCTAGGCTTCTCGCACCCCTGCTCGATGAGGGCCACGAGGCAGTCTCGCGAGTCATTCCTGGCGAAGGCATCGGCGAGGCGCGCCAGCGAATCGTCGAGGCGATGAACCGCCGCGCGCGGCGGCTGATCACCGCGCTTGAGGGTGGGCTCGCGAACTTAGCGGTCATCGCCTCGGTGTCGCCATTTATTGGCCTGTTCGGAACGGTCTGGGGCATCATGTCCAGTTTTACCGCCATCGCGGCAGCCAAGGACACGTCGCTTGCCACGGTCGCACCCGGCATCGCGGAGGCGTTGGCGACGACCGCCGTCGGCCTTGCCGCGGCCATACCAGCCTCGATCGGCTACACCCGCCTTGGTTCGGCTTTCAGCTCGTGTGCCCAGGAATTGTCCGGCCTCATCGAGGAACGCGCGGTTGACCTTGTGGCCAACTCGTTGGCGCAGCCGGTAGGGTCCTATCCCCTCAAAACAAAGCAGGCTGCGTAATGGCCATCTCGAATTCTTCGTCGTCCAGCGGAGCTGGCCTCCACCGGCCGTTGGCGGACATCAATGTGACACCGCTGGTTGACGTCATGCTTGTGCTGCTGATCGTATTCATGATCACCGCGCCAATGCTCGCCCAAGGCCTCAAGGTCGACCTGCCCCAAGCCAAGGCCGCCAAACCCGTCAATCCGAAAGACCCCATCGTCGTGTCAATCACCAAGGTGGGCGCCATCGCGGTGGGCAAGGATGACATACAGCCTGCCGATCTCGTCGGCGTGTTGCGTGGCAAGATGGAGGGCGATCTGTCGCGGATCATCCAGGTTCGCGCGGATCGCGAGGCGGCTTATGGCTCAATCATCGGTGTGCTGGATGAATTGGCGACCAATGGCATCGTGCACGTCGCCCTGGTCTCCGATCCCAAATCGCGAAGTCCCAACCCATCGGCTGCAGCATTCGAATTCAATCAGACGGCGGCGATCAGCCCAGGCCCATCAGCGGCTTCGACGAACCGGTGACGGCGGTTGGGATGAAGGGGCCCGACAGAAGCGGCCGGCCAGGCCACTGGTTGCGACCAATTGCACTTGTTCTGGTCGTGGCCGCGCATGTCGGCGCATTCGTCGGCGTGACATTCGTTCATGGCCCGAATGTTGATTCGCCCACCGATTCAATTGAGATCAGCATTGCCGGGCCCGTGGGTGAGGAAGCCACGCAGACGCAGCCGGAGATCGCTTCCGCGCCGCCTCCGCCCGCGCAACCGGCGCCAGCTCCCACGCCGCCCGATCCGTTGCCACCGCCGGACGTGGTTTCGCTTGATCCGCCACCGCCAGACAAACCGCCGGAGATTGCACCGCCGATAGCCGAGCCTCCCGCTTCGATCCCGCTACCAAGGGTCGAAGCGCCGGACGCCCTGGCGATCCCGGAGGAGAGGCCCCCTCCACCGCCACCCAAGATCACACCTCTCTCCGAACCGCCTCCGCCCCCACAGCAGGCCATCCTGAAGCCCGAGGGCATCAAGGCGGATCAGCCATCGGCGGCGTCGCTTTCCGCCTATCAACTCAAGTTGAAGGGCGCCATCAAGGCTCGTGCCGCTGGACTGCCCTCGTCAGGGTCGGCGGTCGTTTCCTTCGTGGTCGGCGCATCGGGCGGGATGGTTTCGGCGTTAATCACGCGATCCTCCGGAAGTCCAGCGTTCGACGCGGCGGTCATTCGGATCGTTCGATCGGCCCGTCCGGGGCCACCGCCAGGTGGCGTATATGCCGGTTCGGTAACCATCAACGGCTAGCCGACGAATTGCTGCGTTGCCGCATTTATGCCGACGGCCCAATGAGAGGCATCACAGGCCTCGGCTCCTGGCCTGGAGAAAACCCTTGCTCCTAAAGCAGCTTGAGCATGTAGGGTCCAGCCGACATTTCATTCTGGCTGGAGGCTGATCATGGCATCGATTTTGAAATTTGCGGCACCGATACTTGGGCTAAGCGCTGCGTGCGCCGTATGCTGTTCCGGCCCCATTGTCGGGTCAATGGTCTGGGCTGTCGGCCTTGCCGGTCTTGGTACGGCGTGGTTGAGCTGGGAAGTAGGGCTGGTCTTGCTTGCCACTTTGGGCCTCTCGGCCCTGCTGTACAGGTCTCTCAAGACACATGCATCGTCTTGTACCTCGACGGCCTGTCAGGGCGAGTGCGAAGCCTCCTGCGCGGCTCCCGTGCGCCAAAGCTGAGGCCCCGGGTGCATCCCCAAGAGATTGCGGTCCAGTTCGTCAATCGCAGCACTTTGTTGCCTTCGACGAATTCAGGTCCTCAAGAATGACGCAGTTTTCGGCCGGCCCACCCGCGCACTGAGCAGCGCATCCGGCAACAAAATCCGCTAGGCTCACTTCGACGGCGCGCAATTCCGTCAACTTCTTGCGGACGGCGTCAAGGTGCTTCTGGGCCAATTCCTGGGCCTCGGTACAATTGCGCCCAACATTGTCCATGAGCGCGACCAGTGCGCGGATATCGTCGATCGGAAAGCCGAAGTCGCGGCAACGCCGGATAAACAGCAGGCGGCCGGCATCGGTTTCGCCATAGGCGCGGCGGCCACCTGTGGTGCGATGCGCTCGCGGCAACAACCCTATCTCTTCATAGTAGCGGATAGTCGGTACGCTACAGCCGGTGCGTGCTGCAAGCACTCCGATCGCCAAACTGCCGCCGTTCAACATGGTCTCTCCAAATCGTGATGCACCTGAGCTTGCTCCTCAAGTTACTTGAGGATGCAGAGTTCGCCAATTCACGACTCTGTCAATCTGGAGACTGACTATGAGACTAGAGCCGAAAATTGCCACGGCCTTTATCGCGCTCTCCTTTGCTGCCGTCGCCACGCTATCGCTGCCGATGGCAGTACGCGCCGGTGGTAAGGTGCCGTGCGAACCGTTCGTGCCTAAGCTCACCGCGGCGTTCAAAACCTCCACCGCGAGCGATGCCGGCAAGGCCAAGGCTGCCTCATTTCAGAAGACTGGACTCGTCAAATGCAAGGCCGAGAAGGATGCCGACGCCATCGTCGATTTCCAGGCTGCCTTCAAATTGCTCGGCGTTGTTCCCTAAGCGCCTACCCGCTACTTTCTCGGACACCGCCGTTCCGTACCAACGGTTGGCACTGTCACCGCGGCGCCCGAGAAACCTGTACATGCCGACATCAGTCGCGGCGCGAATGGCAGCCGGACCCACATCAGCATCGTTACGGTCAGAGGCATTTCGTTTCGGGGGCGTAATGTGATCCGAAACCGAAAGGCATGAACTGCACGCAATGATGGCTATCCTTGGCCTCCGGGGTGAACTGGCTGGGATCGAACCGGCTAGGACCGGCCCACCAACAGCTATACCGATGAATGGCATAGATCGGGAAGATCATGATGGTCTTCGCGGCGAAGCCGGTGTCCGGATAGTTTGGCCTCTTTCAGCACCATGCGCGTACAGGAAGGCCGGTCGATGTGGGGTGCAGTACCGTCGTCCGTGTTGCCCGCTGCGGTGATTTCAGCCCGTACCCGGTCCTGCCATGGCTGCGTCCGCGCCAGCAGATAGAGCAGCCAGCGCCTTGGCAATGGTCTCATGGCCGTATCATCGACCCCAACGGGAACAAACTCTTGAGCCTACATAGCTGGCGCCATAGTGCTCGCTTCATCGAGCTGGCAGCGACCCGGCGGTCTCGCTTCAGGCGATCAAGTCGGGATTGATGAAGGGGCTCTGCTGTATTACTGCCATGGGGTAGCTTACGACAGACTTTTCCTGAGCAGTCGGAGGCCGGACCATTAGCACGAATGCCCAACGATTCGACGCCTGGATCCGTGCTCGGTTCATCGATCTAAATTCCGAGCTGGAAGACTTGTACTTCACTCGACCGGACCGGGCCGATGTCGAGGGTATCGGCGATATCGCCAAGCAGGCGATCCTTGAGGAGGGCAGGGGTCTCGTCGCGGCGCTCCGCGTCGAGGGCAACACGGACGAGGGCTTTGACCATGCCTTCGACGTGCTGGGCAATCTCGGTCTCTGGATGGCGTCGCTCAGGCGCCATGAACTGACCAATCCAGCGCGCGAGGAGAAGTCGCCGTTCTTCGAGGCTTCGGCGCTCGGTATGCATATCGGCGCCTCGATCGGCGTTGCCCCGCGCTTTGCCACCAGTCACCTTGCAACCCACAACCGTGCCGTCGCCGGCAAGGCAAAAAGTTTCACCTGGCTCGCCAGCGAAAAACTATTTCTGGAATGCAACACGCGCGGAATCTTGGCCTACAAGCGCGCAGCTGACGCTTTGCAACGTGTGGTGCATATGGGGGTGAGCCACCCAGTGGCCCTGACACTATTCGAGGATGCGCTCAAAGCCCTTGATGACGTCGCCAGATGGAACGACATGCTCTTCAAGGAACTCGATGTTGATCGCTTCTTCTACAGCGTCAGGCCCTACTACAAGCCGTACCGCGTCGGCCGAAATGAGTATCGTGGCGCCAATGCTGGCGACTTCTCGGGCATCAACGAGATCGACCTGTTGACGGGTCTTTGTCAGGCCAACGACCCCTACTATGCACAGCTTCTCGTCGACAAGATGCCGTTCATGCGTCCAGAGGATCAGGCTTCACTGCGCGATTGTATGCGGCGGCGCGATTTCCTTGACCTGTTCATCGATGCGCTGCCGAAGGCGAGCGCCGAACCCTGGTTCCAGGCGAACGCGCGCGCCTTTGTCGCCGTCTGCGAGGCGCACGGGCGCGTCGCAGTGCAGCATCATGACATGCTGGTTTCGCGCTTCATCGAGAAGCCATCCGCCGGGCTCCATCACGGCAAACTTGCCCAGATCACGGCGAGCGGGCCGCCACTACCTGTGCTGCTGGGCTCGCTGGAAATCCTGCGCGATCTTCGCCAGGCCAAGCCGAGGACGGTCATCCGAACCCGTCATGACGACCTCGCCAGACTGAAGAGCGCGCTTATCAGTTGAGAAGACTGGCCAACTCGCCGGCCAATCACAGTCACTTGCCGATCTTGGCCTTGACGGCATTGACGTCGGCCGTCGACATCTGGCTGACCGTGGTGATCTCGCCATCCTTGATCTTCCACAGCCGGAACGGGCCGGTGATATCGCCGAACTCATCGAAGGATACGGCACCGATGACGCCTTCGTACTTGATCGGCTTGCCGGCCTTGATCAGGGCGAGGGCCTTGGCAAACTCGTCCTTGCCCGCATGGATCACGCTTCCATCCGGCGACAGCACCTTGCGCATGGCGTCCTTGATGGCGGCGGCGTCGCCCTTGCCGGCTTGCGCGATGGCGAGACCGACGATGGCGCCGGCATCATAGGCCTGCACCGCGGCCGGGCTGCCCGGGTCGAGGTTCGAAAACGCCTTGTAGTTGTCGTTGAAGTATTTGGTCGAAGGCGTCTCGTCGGTGCCCGACGATGTGCCGTAGGCCTCGTTCAGGAACTTGGCGCCGACCGCCTCGATGAAGCCCTTGTCGTTCATGCCGTCGTTGAGCAGGAACTTGGCCGGGCCACCCTGGCTGATCCAGGTGCGGGCGATGGTGGCGCCATCGACCGGGAAGCTCACAAGATACAACCCGTCAGGCGATCCCGCCATGGCGGCCGTCACTTCGGCCTGATAGGACGGCTGCTTCTCATTGTAAGGCGTGTCCGACACGATCGTGCCGCCGAGCGCCTTATAGGCACTCGAGAACTCCTTGACCATGTTCACGCCGAAATCGTTGTTGACGTGGATGATCGAGAGTTTCTTGAAGCCGCTGTCGAGCGCGTATTTCGCCGCCGCCGTGCCCTGCAACGCATCGGAGGTGATGGTGCGGAAGAACACACCGTTGGTCTTGCCGTCGCGGGCAAGCTGGGTGAGCGTGGGCGAAGAGGAGGCCGGGGACACCTGTACGACCTTCGCGGGACCGGTGACCGAGGTCAGGATCGGGATCGATACGGACGAAATGATGCCGCCGATGATGACGGGCACCTTCTTGACCGTCACAAGCTGATTGGCGACGTCGACAGCGATATTGCCCTGGCTCTGGCTGTCGCGGGTATCGGTGACAAGCTTGCAACCGCCGACACCACCCGCATCGTTGATGTCGCGCAGCGCCATCTCGATGGATTTCGCGCCCGCCTGGCCATAGGCGCCCGCCGGCCCGGTCAATTCCATGACCACACCGACTGTGATGTCACAATCGGCGGCATGGGCTGCGCCGCTTACCGCAAGCAGCGCTGCTGTCGCAACTGTGCAGGCCAGCAATCTCAGGTTTGCAAACATTCTGACACTCTCCTCCCGTCTGGCAATTGTGTTGACCGAAACTCGTCAGGCCAGATCATCCGGCATCATCCACGTTTCCGCGAGCGATTGCCAGTACATGCCGCGCGGCGCTGCCGGTTCGCGCGTCAGGAGCGCTATGGATCGCCTGCGTGTCGTTTCATTGCCCCGCAGTTGACGCTCGACATAGGTCATCGCGATGGCGTCGCCCTGCGACCAGATCCGTCTTGGATTCAGGATCGTGATCTCAAACTTCCCTTGCACGCTGCCGAGCGCCTGTTGCAGCCGTTGCACGACGCCGGCGCGGCCATGGCGGCGACCATCGGGAGCAACCATCTCGAAGCCCGCGCTGAACGCTCCCTCACACATCCGGAAGTCCGGAGCGCCGCCCGTGCCGGTGAACCAGGCAACGAAAAAAGCGTGCAGCGCTTCGATCTCATGCCGAGCGGCGGCTTCAATCGCCAGGTCCTCGTTCATGCTGGGGCCCGGTTGAGGTTGTATTTCATGATCGAGCCATGGGGCCCATCGCGGTCGCGCTCCAATGCGAAGGTATCCCCGGCGGGTCCACGGCGGTGACTAAGGATCGCCGCGATGCCGTCCCGATCTTGCGGGGTCAGCTGGATTGCCGACATCGCCGCGTTCGATATCAAATGCGAGCGGTTTGTTGCTCCGACAATGACCGCGGCAACCGCCGGCAGGTCGAGGACATAACGGCTGGCGATGCTGGCGATGTCGGTTGAATGCTCGTCCGCGATCTGCCGCAGCGCACGCAGCAGTTCCTGGAACAGCTCCCATCCCCCGAAATCATCGATGATCAGCTTGTATTTGGTCAGCGAGCGGTTGGCCATTGGCGGCTTCGGCTCCGGCTGGTCCAGCCACCGGTCCGACAGGAACCCACCGGCCACCGATCCGTAGCACAACAGGTGGACATTGTGCCGGGCACCCAACGCGGCAAGGCCGTGCTGGGGCCTATCATCGAGCAAGGAGTACTGCACCTGCATACTGACGATCGGAATACCCGCCGCCAGGAGCTCGGCTGCGTGCGCCGTATCGAAATTGGTTGCGCCCAGCAGGTCGATCTTGCCCTCGCGGCGCAGATCATCGAGCCAATGTGCGGTGTCCAAATAGCCGGGTACGGTGTAATCCCACCAATGGAACTGCACCAGGTCCAACCGCTCGGCCTTGAGCCGTCGCAGCGAACGCTCGATGATGGCCCGGACATCAGCTCTCTTGAGCGTAGCGAGCTTGTCCAGGTCGGGGACGCACTTGGTATGGACATGGATCTTCGCCAGCGCCTCGGCGCCATGGGCGCGGGCGATTTCAACCCGGCAGGCGCCAATCAGCTCCTCGACACCGGTGTAGATGTCGGCGCAGTCGAATGTGGTGATGCCGGCGGCGGCGGTGGCCACCAGATCGGCAACCGCCGCCGCCGCTTCGACACTGCCATGCCCGCCCGCCAGCTGCCAGCCGCCGCGAATGATGCGCGAAATCTCATAGCCCGGACGCAGGGTTCGTCGCTCGACCGCAGTCATGTCTTGCGCCTCGGCTTCAACGGCACCGCAGTCGTCTGGGTATGCCGGAAGGTCCGCTTGCCAAGCCGCTGGATGCGAAACCGGCTGGGGCAATTGGGATCGGGACAGGCGACCTCGGCGTCGGTCGACATCCAGTCGTTGGCGTCGGTCGGGCGCTGCTTGGCGGCGAGCAGTGGCAGCAACGCCCCGAGCGAGTAGATGGAAAAGCCCTGACCCGGAGGCAGATGCAGCATCTCGCCCCGCAGCTCGAAACTGTCGCCTATCTTGGCTCCGCAATAGAACTTTGATCCGGCGGGCGCCACCACCTCGACTTTCAGATCGAAGAGTTCGAAGCTGTCGTCATCTGGGGTCGGCATTTCGGCACCGATGCTGCTTGCACTTGCGCGGGTCGCGAGCCGACCCTAGTCTTGCGGCAACTATTCCGCCCTGCCAGTCAAACCCCAGAAACACTCGCAATTCAAGGATGTTGATGCCCACGCAAGCCATGATCGACGTGCGTGCGGTTTCAAGGAGTTTCGGCGGCATGAAAGCCGTCGACGACGTCTCCCTGGCTGTACCGCGCGGCGCCATTGCGGGGCTGATCGGACCAAACGGCGCGGGCAAGAGCACGCTATTCAATATCATAGCTGGAGTATTGAAGCCGTCGAGTGGCGAGGTCTCCTTGCGCGGCGTTCCCGTACATCGCGAGCCCGCGCACCGGCGGATGCGGCACGGGCTTGGCCGGACCTTCCAGATCCCAAGGCCCTTCCCGGCCATGACTGTGCTCGAGAACGTGCTGACTGCTTCTACCGAGCAAAGCGGGGAGCGGTTGTTCGCCAATTTCCTGCCGGGCCGACATATTGAGTTGGAAGAGCGCAGCAATACCGACAAGGCGATGGCGCTGCTGGACTTCGCCACACTGGCGAAACTTGCCAACGCTCCGGCCCGCGAACTCTCCGGCGGACAACGCAAGTTGCTGGAACTGGCCCGCGTCCTGATGGCGGACCCTGAGATCATCTTGCTCGACGAGCCAGCTGCGGGCGTCAATCCGGCCCTCATCGAGGTCATCATCGAGCGCATTGCCGAGATCAACCGGCGCGGCGTCACGTTCCTCATCATTGAACACAACATGGGGCTTGTAGCGCGGCTTTGCGACGATGTTTTCGCGTTGGCACAGGGTCGCTTGATCGCGTGCGGAACGCCGGCGCAGGTGGTGCGCGACGCCGGAGTGATAGAGGCATACCTCGGCGGGAGCGCGGCATGACCGCGGCGGTTCTGCTCACCGTCGAGGGCCTGGTGGCCGGTTACGAGCCGGGCGTTCCGATCGTCCGCGGGGTCAGCATCCACGTCGATGAGCGGGAGATCGTGGTGATCCTCGGGCCCAATGGGGCGGGCAAGTCCACGCTGGTCAAGGCCGTCTCGGGTCTGGTTCCCAAGACCGCGGGGCGTGTGATGCTGGCGGGCGCGGACATCGCACAGCTGCCCGCCCACCAGATGGTCCGCAACGGCCTCGCCTTCGTTCCGCAGACGGAAAATGTGTTTACCTTGATGTCCGTCGCCGACAACCTCGCTCTGGCCGTCGCCGTCCTACCCAAGCCAGACCGGGCGCCCGGCATCGAGGCGATGTACGATCTGTTCCCGGATCTCGCGGTCCAACGAAATCTGGGGGCGGGACGCCTCTCGGGTGGCCAGCGGCAAATGCTGGCAATTGCCCGCGCCCTGATGGTCAAACCGAAGCTGCTCGTGCTGGACGAACCCTCGGCGGGACTCTCGCCCAAGCTGGTTGAGCTGGTGTTTGCCAGGCTTTTGGCCATTCGGGACACCGGAGTGACCGTCCTGCTGGTGGAGCAGAATGCCCGCGCCGCGCTGGCCATCGGCGACCGCGCCTATGTGCTGGCGGACGGCGCCAATCGCCTCGAGGGCAAGTCGGCAGATCTGGCCAACGACCGGATCATGGCTGAACTCTATCTTGGTGCGGGCCAGGCGGTGGAGGCTCGTCCACCGTGAACCTGCAATTCGTCGTCGATGGCCTCTTGCTGGGCGGCCTGATCGGGCTCGGCGCCATCGGCGTCACGCTCACATACTCCATCTTGCGGTTCGCCAACTTTGCGCATGGCGAGTTCATCACTTGGGGCGCCTACGCCACGTTGGCCGTTACCGGGCTGATCGGCTGGGCAACTGGTCAGCAGTTGGGCGGTGCCGGCCCGTTCTCGGTCGGCTGGACGGTGCTGGCGGCGGGGCTGGTTGCCATGCTGCTGACCGGCCTGCTCGCCCTCGGGCTTGATACCTTGCTGTTCGCCCGGCTGCGCGCGCGTGGCAACGCCATCATCATGGTGATGGCCAGCTTCGGTGCCTCGATGGCGTTGCGCAGCCTGCTCGAATTCGTCTTCACCTCGGAGCCAAAATATTTTAGCCGTGATATTCAGATCGCCATCCCGCTTGGCGCCGGAGTCCGGGTCACCGCTGATCAGCTGCTGATGCTGGCGATCGCGGTCGTGTTGGTCGTTGCGGTCCATCTCATCATGACCCGGACGACGATCGGCCGGTCGATGCAGGCGGTTTCGGAGAACCCGCATCTGGCCAGCGTCGCCGGTGTCGATGTCGATGCTGTGATCCGCGCGACGTGGCTGGCGGGTGGTGCGCTGGCCTGCGCGGCCGGCATCATGTCGGGCATCACGGTCCAGGTGCGCCCGTTCATGGGCTTTGATCTGCTGTTGCCGCTGTTTGCCGCGGCCATCCTCGGCGGCATCGGTAGTGTGCCGGGAGCCATGATCGGTGGGTTAATTGTGGGCCTTGCCGAGTCCGCCGCCGTACCGCTCGTGGGCGGCGGGTTTCGTGCTGCTGTCGCGTTCCTGCTGTTGATTGCTGTGCTGCTGGTCAAGCCGGCGGGATTGTTCGGGATGCGCGAATGATCCTGGACTGGCTCACCTATGGCGCCTTCTTTCTGGTGACTGCAGCCAGTTTCGGCATCATGGCGCTCGGCCTGAATGTCCAATGGGGGCAGACCGGATTGTTTAATGTTGGCGTCGCAGGATTTGCCGCCGTCGGCGCCTATGCGTCGGCGTTGCTGACGGCGGCGCCCGCCACGGGACGGGTCGGTGGCTACGAGCTGCCGATCGCAATCGGGTGGCTCGGCGCGGTTGCTGCATCGGGCGTGGTCGCGGCGCTCATCGGCGCCATCACGCTGCGATTGCGCGCTGACTATCTGGCCATCACCACCTTCGGCATTGCCATCGTGATACAACTCGTTGCCGTCAATGCCGAATGGCTGTCGGGCGGGCCGTTCGGCATCGCCTTCATTCCACGCCCGTTCGCCAGCCTGCAGGAACACGCGCTTACCTTCAACCTGGCCAATCTGGCCCTGGCAAGCCTCGTGACTTGTACCGTTTTCATCGGTCTGGAGCGTCTGATGCGTGGGCCATGGGGGCGCGTGTTGCGCGCCATCCGCGAGGACGAGGCGGCGGCGGCGAGCTTGGGCAAGAACGCGCGACTCTACCGGCTGCAGGCCTTCGTGCTCGGCTGCATGATCGTCGGCCTCGGCGGCGCCATGCAGGCCCACGCCATCGGCTTCATTGCACCGGAGAACTATCTTTCGGCCCTGACATTCCAGGTCTGGGCCATGCTGATTATCGGCGGCGCTGGCAACAACCGCGGCGCTTTGCTGGGGGCGCTCGCCGTCTGGGGGCTGTGGAGCCTATCGAGCGCGCTGGTATCGATGCTGCTGCCAGCGGGCATACAGGCGCGCGCGGCCTCGCTGCAGCTGGTGCTGATCGGCGTTCTGATCGCAACCATCCTGTTATTGCGGCCGCGCGGTTTGCTTGGCGAGCGCCTGGTAGTTTCGCGCTTCTTGCCGCAGCGCAAGGACTGAGCTCAACGGGTAGGGCAATCGGGCGGACAAGTGTTCAGACTGATATTGCCTGCATTTTCGTCATGGTCGCGAAGGCGGCCATGACGACTGGTTGGAACCCTTCGGAAAAGAAGCCCAAGACTTTCACCCGTTTCCCTTGGCTCAACGGGCCGTGACCATCGCCTCGGCTTCGATCTCGACATCATAGTCGCCCACGAGCCCACCCACCGCCAAAAGCGTGTTGGCCGGCCGGACGTCGGCGAAATACCGGCCGTGTACACGCGATACCGACTCCCAATCGGCGACGTCCCTCAAATAGACGCGCGTGCGAATGACATCGGCCAGTTCGGCACCAACCGCCTTGAGGCTGGCCGAGATCTTGTCGAGGATATAGACAGCTTGCGCCGCCGGATTGCCCTTGCCGATCACCCGCCCCGATCCGTGCGTGGCTGTCGTTCCGCTGACCAGCACCCGGTCGCCGATCCGGATCGCCCGGCTGTATCCCGCAATGGTCTCCCACTGGCTGCCGCTATCGACCCTTATCCGTCCCGGACGACCGGGGACGGGCATTGCGTCGAACACAGCCGGCAGGGCCGCCAGGTGATGGCTGAGATCGCCCGAAGCGGTCAGGAATGGCGGCTTGCGATATTCGTCTCCGCAGTCGCCGGGGATCGGCCTCAGTCCAGACAACGCATCAGCAAGCCGTGCCCGATCTTCCGTTTCCAGCGCAAAGCCGAAGGTGGCAAGATTGGATTGCCGGTGCTCGTTTTCCCCCAGCCGCGCGCCGATGATGGCTGCCGCCACCGCAGGATGGTCAAGCACCCAACGGGTCGCCACGTTGGCGATCGTGACGTCATGCCGGGTCGCTATGGCCATTAAGGCCGCGAGCAGATTTTGAAACACCGTCCAACCGCCGGTGGCATCGATGAAGCGCTTGTACTTCATCTTGCTCCAATCGGTGATCTCGCCCTCGGCCGGTTCGGGCCTCCCCAGCCAGCGTTCCGACAAAAACCCGCCCGCCAGCGTGCCGAAGGCCAGTACACGGATGCCGTGTTGCAGGCAGAATTCCGACATCGCACCGGCCGCACGCCGGTCCAGCAGCGAGAAACAGACCTGATTGGTGAGGATCGGAAGGCCCTCAGCCACCAGCACGGCCAGATGATCGGTATCAAAATTGGTGACGCCGAGATTGCGAACCAGCCCCTGGCGTCGCAGTTTCTCCAATTCACACATGGCATCGAGATAGCCTGGGTTCTCGAACTGCCACCAGTGCAGTTGCAGTAAGTCGACGTGGCGCGTGCCGAGGCGTGTCAGCCGCGCGTGGACAGCTGCCGCGACCACAGCCGCGGTCATCGGTCCAGGCTCCGGCACCCATTTGGTGAGAACGGCCGCGGCCGGCTGGTGGCTTGCCTCAAGATGTTTGAGGCAACGTCCGGCGACGACTTCGGCGCTGCCATAGTGATCGGCCATGTCAAACGTGTCGAACCCGGCCCGAGCGTATTTTTCCAGCTCCGCAGCGGCACCATCAAGATCGAGAGTGCGCCCGTCCCGCTCCATATCTGCGAGCTGCCAAAGGCCCGTGATCAGTCTGCTGACGGATAGCCCGCCAGAGAAAACATGGCGCTCGGGCGTCTTGGAAGAGTGCGGCATCAAGTGGTGTCCAAACTGAAACCGGACCGATCCCGATTGGATCGACCAGGATTTCCCGTCTTGGCCTCAAATAGAGCTGGCCTTGCGACAGACATTGTTGAATTTGGGCGACGCCGGGGGCGCGTCAAACAGGTCTTTGGTCTTCAGCGCTCGAAGCGCCCTGGGCGGACATCCGACAATTCGTGCACTCTGATACCGACAATGCATTGCGCCCACAAGGTTGCGCCGTTCAAGGGCGCCCGCTGCGCAGCAGGACGAATAGACAGGTTGCCTTCCCTGCAACAGGCCCCAACGTCGTCGACCAGCCAACATGTTGGCCGCAACCCTGATCTTAACTGGACGTTACCGACCGGGCAACTTCCGCACGAATCCGACGATGCTTCAAGTCAGGCAGTTCAGTATGCCTAGCCGCCGTCGATGCTTGAAGTGACCTCAGCTCCGAACGAACTGCGAACAATGTTCGCTGAACCCTTGGCCGGGTTCGAATCGGCCTACGAACAGTTTGACGTCATGGGTCAAGGGCCGAAGTGCAATTTACCGTATCAGCCATCTTGAAGGGAGGACTGCTGCAACAATATTGCTCTCCCGTGGTGCATTTTCGATCTATTGACGCTGGAGTGATGTGTGCTCAGCTAGCCAGTCAAGCCGCGCAAGACGACATAGATTCCGACGCTTGCGACAATGCCGGCGAAAACGCGCGATAACGTTTGCTTCTGCTTGGCCAGCCGCATGGCGACACCGCCGCCGAACAGGCTACCGATCACGCCGCCGGCCACGAACACCAGGACCAGCCACCAGTCGATGAGTCCCGACAGGGCATAATTTGCGGCCGTGGTTGCTCCGAACGCTGTGACCGATACCAGTGACGATCCGACGGCTGAGAGCAGCGGAAGATCGGCTGAGGCAATCAGGCCGGGAACAACGAGGAAGCCGCCGCCGATTCCGAAGAATCCCGAGAGTGCCCCGACTCCTGTGCCATAGCCGATCAACCGCGGCGCCAGTCTCGGGGCCGAGGCTCGTGTCAGCGGCACGAAATGCTCGCCAGCCCCCGAGCGCCGGACCAGCATTGTCACGGCAACGATCACCATGAGAATGCCGAAAAATGTCAACAGATGTTGGCCGTTCACCTGTTTGCCAAGGGTCGAGCCCAGCGTCGCGCCGATGACGCCCGCAGCAGCGAACGCAAATGCACAAGGCCAGCGGACGTTTCCAGCACGGGCGTGACCGACCAAGCTCGACAGTGCGCTGAGCGCCACCGCCACCGCGCTGGTGCCGATGGCCACATGCGGCGAACTCACCCCCACCACATACACGAGGAGCGGGACGGCCAGGATCGAGCCACCGCCGCCGATGAGGCCGAGCACCAGGCCGACCAGGGAGCCGGAGGCGATTGCAAGAACGTCCTGCAGCATTATGATTCCAATAGATTGCCTTGGGTCCGGATTGACCCTGCGTCAGGCGATCTTGGGTTTGGCCAACCACTCGCGGGCCTCGCGCAAGGTTGCGAATTCGTCCTCCGTCACCCCATCGCGGACATGGATGTTATGCGCCCGCTCCTCGGCGACCGTCGTTTCCCAGCGGATGTCGCGGCCGTTCGGACAGTAGTCGTGGCACATGAACAATCGCGTCTCCGGTGGCAGGGACAGCACCCGCTTGATCGAGCGGTAGAGTTGGCGTGCGTCTCCACCCGGAAAATCGGCTCGCGCCGTGCCACCATCGGGCATGAACAGCGTGTCACCGACAAAGGCGGCATTGCCAATGACATGCGTGGTGCAGGCCGGCGTGTGGCCTGGCGTGTGCATCACATTCGCCGTCATGGTCCCGATCCGGTGGCTGTCGCCGTCCTTGAACAGACGATCGGACTGGCTGCCGTCGCGTCGGAATTCCGTGCCCTCGTTGAACACCTTGCCGAACACATCTTGCACCGTCACGATATGCTCGCCGATGCCGATCTTGCCTCCCAGCTTGCCCTGGATGTAAGGCGCGGCGGACAAATGATCGGCATGGGCGTGGGTCTCGATCAGCCACTCAAGAGCGAGACCGCTGTGCTGGATGTGATCGATCAGCAAATCGGCCGAGCGATAAACGATCCGCCCGGCCGCACAGTCGATGTCCATCACGCTGTCGATGACCGCACAAGCGGTCGAATTCGTGTCCCCCACGACATAGCTGATCGTGTTGGTGTCCTGGTCGAAGAAGGCGGTGACATGGGAAGCGACGCTTGGATCCATTTCGGGGACCGGAGCGGTCATGATGACACCTTGAAGTTATTGAAGAGCGCTACGGATGTTTGCAGGCGGCGCGCCAGCCACGTGCCGGAGAGCATCGCGAGCACGAAGGCCAACCGAGGCGCCAATCAAGGCGCCGCCAGCCAACGATTATAGGGGAATGAAATCGGTCATTCTACCGTCCATTGGCACCAAGGCGGGTGCCAAGGCCGAGTGCGGCATAGATTGGGCACCAGCTCACGAAGGCCGTGGCGATCAGAATGACACCAACGGCGGCCAGAACCATTGCGAGCCAACCGAAAGCCGGAAGCCCACCAAGGAGCGCGTAAGCGATCAGGCCAAGGCCAACGACCGCCCGCAGGACGCGATCAAAGCTGCCGACATTCAAGGTCATGACCGTCTCCATCCGTTCCCTGTGGAGACGACCCTAGGCGCGCTGGCGCGTGGATGTATGTGACTATGTCACGGAGCGCCGAAATCAGGTCATCACGTGCTGCTGGCCAATCGCTCCAAGGCCCGCCGGTCCATGATGGCGGTGCTGCCTCGGCTTGGACTGACCCAGCCACGACGCTGAAATTCCGACACCATGCGACAATTCCAGCAGCCGGTGCGCCAGCCGGATATCCATGCTGGCGAAAGCGACCTCGTCGATTATGCGGAATAGATTGGTGACGCGGGTGCTGAACGCCGTGAACACGAAGCGCCGAAAGTCCGGCGAGCGGGCGATCAGGTCATCGAACGCCACCCGCGCGATGGCGACCGCTTTGACGTCGGTCTCCGCGATGGCTTCGGCGAGATAGTCTTCGTAACCCATGAGGCAAGCCCTGGTCAGTGCGCAGCTCTCACCGTCCGTGACCCGATACAGCACGATTTCACGCCCGTTCTCAGACACCTGCTGCACGCGCACGGTGCCTTCGAGCAGAAGAAGGTATGCCTCGGGTGCCTGCCCTGGACCGTAGATCCTGCTGCCAGGCGGTAAGTCGATGATGGAACACTGGCCTTCCAGCGTGGAAAGCAAATCTCCCGGCAGCCGTCGCAAGCCAGGGAAGTGATCTATCCAGCCGCTCGTTGACGTCACATCGGCCTCCAGCAGAGCGATATTTGCCTGCTGCCGAGTAACGACCGACGCAGCCGCGGGTCAAGCAAGGCATCAAAGTCGCAATGAGAATGCCATTTATGTCACGAGTGATCGACTTCCGAATCGGGGCATGAACACCAACTATCGCGGAGCACCGAACGTCGAGAGGGGCTAAGGGCTGACATAGGCTATCGCTGCAACCTGCTCCGTGCCGATTCCTCCGTTTTGCTGATCAAGATCGTTGAGCATGGTCCGAATCATCGTCAGCGAGCGACCCACGCTCAACCAATGAGCAACGCCCCGGCTTTGGAAGCTGCCTGTTCAACGGAAGCCACGAAACAAGCCTGAAAATCCACGCCTCAGGTATCACGCCGACTATACAAAGAATGGGCGAAAGTGGGCGGCCGATTGACAGTTTCCAAAGCCAATGGGCGCGCGCTGAGAGTGGGCCGAGGCATTGGCTGACCAATATCAATTCGTCAACTCAAGTACACGATCATCCTGAGGATATCCAACCGACACTGGGAGGCACATCGCTATGCCACTTAGCGAAAGAGCGCCAGCAACCAGCCTCGCGGGTCACGCGGGCTAAGGCGTTCGGCGCGGCGAAAATGTTCCAGCGAATTGGCAGTATTCGTCGTGCAGGCGCCAATCCAGCCAAGCAGCGCCATGGCCATGGCGCAGTTTGGATTGACGACCAGTGAGCAGTTGGCAAGCTCGGTCGCGCCTCGCGTATCCATCGCGAGGTTCCAAAGGGCGTACGCGCTCATCCACAGCACGTTCCCATCGATGCGGCCAAGTTCGACAGCGCGGAACGCCAATCGCGATCCCTCGTCTCCCTCGGCCGCCAGATCGTCAGCCCAGCCTTGTTGCCGCCGCTCGGTGTAGCAGTATGCGCAAAGCGCCAGGGCGGGCGCATACATTGGGTCAATATCCAGAGCCTGTCTCAGATTTTCGATCGCCAACGAGAGGCTCGGCGCGGTGTACTCATACTCCAATTGCTGTGCCCGCAAGAGTAAGTCATAGGCGTCAAACTTGGTTGGAGACTTGCGCTTCGGGCGCGCTATTTCAGCGAGCAGCAATGTCAGCTGGAGGGCTGTAACGACACTTTCGGTCAGTCGGTCCTGAAGTTCGAAGATTTCGCTTATGTCGCCATCGAAGCGATCCGCTGCTTGGATTGGCGGTGGCCGCACTGGCGACGGCGCTTGCAGGCTGGTTGTCAAGTGTCCTGATCCTGCGCGCGATCCGCGACAACTCACTGCGGGCGCGCGCGTTGGGTGTTCCGGTCCATCGCCGCCTGGTAACGATCTACGTCATCGCGGCCGTCTATGCCGGAATCGCGGGCGGCTGCTGTCTCAGACCACACAGTTCGTGTCCCCAGACGTGCTGTCGCTGCACCGATCCGCTGACGTACTGTTGGTGCTTGCCATCGGCGGCACGGGATACCTCCATGGCGGTATCGTTGGCACTTTCCTCTTCAAGCTATTGCAGGATTTCTTTGCCGGACTGACGCCGCGATATTGGCAGTTCTGGATTGGTTTGCTGCTGGTCATCCTTGTCCTGGTGGGACGTGACCGCATCAATCAATTGCTTGGCCGTGGGCTCGGCGCCCTTTCAGCGAGGCCAACCAGCGCAACGCCTGAGCGTGAGGCTCCGTGATGATTTGCAATCTTGAGGCGCGCGCTCTCTCCATGCGCTTCGGCGCCATCCATGCGGCGATTGCCCTGCTCACCCGGGACTGGGGACTGTCCGCGATGGTCGCGGAGCAACATGCGCCGCAACTGCTGGCCATGACCGACGTGTGCGCCGTTCTCGAGCGCGGGACAGTCGTGTGTTCGGGTCGCAGTTCAACTCTTACCGCCGATGTCGCCAAATTGGAGGCCTATCTGGGTGTTGCCAAGGGCACAAGTCCGGAACCGGGTAACACCAGTTTGCATCGGCGATCCCGCGAGGGTTGACCACAGTCCGCCAACAATTCCGAAGTTTGATTTGGGTCAGGCGCTTCACTCTGGCCTACGCCTGTCACCGCGGTATTTTCACAAGTCTAACCCAGATCGCTCAACGGGCCCTTGTGCAGCGTCCGCGGCTCTATCAGATCAGGTTCGATCTGACTCATCGAGGGTGCTGCTGCCCCCAAATCCAAAAGCTCATAGGCCCTGGCGATGAGCTGATTTGAGTTCTGCCGCACCATGTAGACGGGAAACTGCAGAAACGCAGCGAGCGGATCATAGTCGAAGCAGCCTATGATGCTGTCCGAAAAGGCATCCGAAGGCAGCGTCACGAAATAGCTCATCACCCCCTCAAAGACAGTAAGGGAGTTGACAAATAGGCCGGCTGGCAACCCGCCCAGCCGGTCACACAGGGCGGCAATTTCGACGGTCGCGTTGCGTGGCGCGTAGCCGCACTGGATGATCTGGTCCTGGTCGATGGCTATTCCGGACGCTTTGGCCACCGACTTGAATGCCTTGATCCGCTCGGCCGTTGCATAGTCGGCGGACGAGCCGCCAATGAAATACGGCTTTGCACGGATTTTGTCGGCCTGGACGCGCATTTTGCCGAGAATTTTCCAGCTGAGTTGTTCGGCCCCATGACCATTGTTTGTCACCACGGACGGAGCATTGTTGCCGGGCAGGTCGACGAAGATATGAGGCAGGCGCGCTGCCCTGCACAGGGCTCCCAGCGCCTCGGAGTCGGTGGCGCCCGCGATGAACAATGAATCGATGGCGTAGGAAATCAGTGTCTCGACAACGCGGGTCTCTTCCTTCGGATTGCGCAGTGTGCTGGCAATAACTGGGCACAGGCCGCGTTCGCGGGCCAGCGTGTCAAAACTCTGGCTGAGGGACGAGAAGAACCGGTTATCGTGCAGCGGAATGATCATGCCAGCAAGGCCCGAGCGCGCGCGCCGCAGCCCCCGCGCCTGCATGTTGGTCGTGTACCCTGCGTCGGTTGCGATCTTCTGGATCGCCTCGACTGTGCTCGCCTTGATCCGGCGCTTGGCCGAGGCGCCGCTCAGCACCGCGCTGACGGTTGATGGAGACGAACCGCTCAGGCGCGCTATGTCGTAGATCGTCGTTTTGCGGCTCGAAACTGTCATGATTTCATCTACGCCAGTGCCATCTGAAAAATCGCCCTTGACGCGATGCCGGTCCTGTTGCGAGACTGTGCCATCGATTGTGCAACTTCGTTTCACCCGCCGCACCGTGACATGGTCCCGGGCATCCGGCTCGGCTTTTGCGCAAAACCAATTGCACAATCGATTGTGAAGTGAACCACGCCCGGAAGTAAAGGGCAAATTTGGGAGGTCGTCATGTTGAGGAAGCTTACTATTGGGCTGGCCGGCAGCGTGCTGGCAGCGACACTTTCCGTCGCCGCATTCGCCGCCGACAAGCCCACCATGGGCATTGTCGTCAAGATCGGTGGCATTCCGTGGTTCAACGCCATGGAGACCGGCATCAAGGAGAATGGCGCCAAGCTGGGCGTCGATGCCTCGATGATCGGGCCGACCAGCGCCGACCCGGCGTTGCAGGTGCGCGCCATCGAAGACTTGATCGCCAAGGGCGTGAAGGTCATCGGCGTTGTGCCTAACGACGAGAAGGCGCTTGAGCCCGTGCTCGAGAAGGCCCGCAAGGCCGGCATCAAGGTGGTGGTCCACGAGGGCCCCGGCGTCGTCAACAAGGACTGGGACTTCGAGATGGCTTCGGCCAAGGGCTTTGGCGAAACCCACGCCGAGCTGCTGGCGAAAAAAATGGGCGGCAAGGGCGAATACGCCGTGTTCGTCGGTTCGCTGACGGTGCCGCTGCACAACGCCTGGGCTGATGCCGCCAACGCCTACATCAAGGCCAAGTATCCCGACATGAAACTGGTCGGCGATCGCTATGGCGTTGCCGAGAACGTTGATGACAGCCGCAAGACCGCGCTCGACGTGATCGCCGCGCATCCGAACCTGAAGGGCTTCCTGGCCTTCGGCAGCCAGGGTCCGATCGGCGCCGGCCGTGCCATCGAGGAAAAGAAGCTGACCGGCAAGGTGTTCGTGCTCGGGCCGTTCTCTCCTGGCCAGGGCCGCAAGCTGGTGAAGTCTGGCGCCATCACCGGCGGCTTCATGTGGAACCCGGCCGAGGCCGGCCGCGTGTTCGTCACCGTCGGCAAAATGCTGGCGGACGGTGTGGCGATCAAGGACGGCGACAAAGTCGAGGGTCTGGGTGTGGTGCATCCTGACGAAAAGACGCACAACATCATCACCGACAACCTGATCGCGATCAACGCAGACACGGTCGACAAGCTGGCCGATCTGGGACTATAGCCGCGGCCGTTCCTCTCCCCTCGCACTGCGAGGGGAGAGGAAGTCGCTCGAGTGCGTCAGCGCGAGGAAATAGCGGCCGGTGAGAGGCAGCCGCTTGTTCCGACCCTGGCGCAATGACTACGGAGCAAGCCGCTGCCTCTCACCGGCCGTGTGGCTCTTGCGCTGAAACGCGCTGCGAAACGCGGCCTCCGTTCCCGTCGCTGCATTTAGGGCGTGTAAACCAATGACCTCCCTCTACAAATCCGCGCTCACCGAACTTCAGGGCGTGTTCGACAAGATCGACGATACGGCGGTCGACACCGCGCTCGACATGATCGCCAAGGCCAAGACTACCGTTGTGTTCGGTGGCGGGCGTGAAAAACTGCAGATCATGGGCTTTGCCATGCGGCTCTATCACATGGGCCTCAAGGTCGCGGTCGAGGGCGACATGACCACGCCGCCGGTCGGCAAGGGCGATTTGTTCATGATCACGTGTGGGCCCGGCGAGATTTCAACGGCCCTGGCGCTGCTGGACGTCGCCAAAAAGGCTGGCGCCAAAATCCTGGTGGTCACGGCCCAGCCCAAGGGACGCGCCGGCGCCTATGCCGACTTTGTACTGACCATCCCGGCCCAGACCATGGCCGACGACCAGGGTGCCAGGAAATCATCCGTTCTGCCGATGGGCTCACTCTACGAGGGGGCGCTGTTCGTGCTGTTCGAGGTTATGATCCTGAAGTTGCGTGACAGGCTCAAGATCGATCCCGAAGCCATGCGCGCCAATCACACCAACCTGGAATAGGCGTCGCGAGCTATGGCGGCAAGCGTGCAGACGGCGGAGGTTCCAGGCGGCGACGCAGCCGGTCCCGCGATCCATTTCGAGCACGTTTCGGTCCGGTTCGGCGGCGTGCGTGCGCTCGACGACGTGTCGTTCGAGGTCGGGCGCGGCGAGGTGCATTGCCTGGCCGGCGAGAACGGCAGCGGCAAGAGTACCCTGATCAAGGTCATCACCGGCGTCTACCAGCCGGAGCCCGGCGCGCGCATGGACTATTTCGGCAAGACCGAGACGTCCGTGTCCCCTAACCTTGCGCGCGGCCACGGCATCGCCGTCATCTGGCAGGACCTGGCGCTGTTTCCGGAAATGACCGTCGCCGAGAACATCGCCTTCGATACGCTGCTGGGCGGCCGGCCGCGCCTGGTCAGCTATGGCGCCATGCGCAAGACCGCCGAGAATGCACTGGCCAAGCTCGGCGTGACGCTTGACCTGGAAGCGCGACTCAACACGCTGCCGATCGCGCAGCGGCAGGTCGCCGCCATCGCCCGCGCGCTGGTCGGCGACGCCCGCCTCATCTTCATGGACGAGCCGACGGCGTCACTGACACAGACGGAGACGGATCATCTGCTGGCCGTCGTGCGCACGCTGTCGGCGCGCGGCGTCGCCGTGGTGTTCGTCAGCCACCGTCTCGCCGAGGTGCTGGACATTGCTTCGCGCGTGACCGTCCTACGCGACGGCAAGTTGGTGGGTATGTTCCCGACCGCGGACATGACCCAATCGCGCCTGACCGAACTCATGACGGGCAAGACTTTCGACAAGATGGTCGGCGCGCGCGATGTCTCGGCCAGGCGCCCGGTGCTGGAGATCGAGGGGCTGGCCCGGCAGGGCGACTATTCCGGCATCAACCTGACCATCCGCGAAGGCGAGATCCTCGGTCTGACTGGCCTGATCGGTGCCGGCCGCACGGAACTGGCGCATACCTTGTTCGGCATGACGCAGGCGGATCGCGGGTCGATCAGGCTCAATGGCAGCCCACTGACGCTGTCGTCGAACCGCGACGCCGTGGCGGCAGGCATCGCCTATGTGTCGGAGGACCGGCTGGCGCTTGGCCTCGTCCAGCCGCAGTCCATTGCCGATAATCTGGTGCTGCCGGTGCTGAAGCGGATTTCCGGCGCGGATGGTTTGATTTCCAGTCAGCGCAAGGCTGGGCTGGTCGAACACTGGATCAAGGAACTAGCCGTCAAGATCGGCAAGCCGGAGGACGCGATTTCCACCCTTTCCGGCGGCAACCAGCAGCGCGTGGTGCTGGCCAAATGGCTCGCCACCGAGCCCAAGGTGCTGATCCTGGATTGCCCAACCGTCGGCGTCGATGTCGGGGCGCGGGCCGGCATCTACAAGATCGTGCGCGACCTGGCCGACAAGGGCCTCGCCATACTCTTTATCTCTGACGAAGTGTCGGAAGTGCTCTTCAACACCGACCGCATCCTGCATATGGCCGGCGGGCGCATCGTGGCCGAGCACGATCCGCGCCAGACCACATTGCAGGCGTTGGAGGAGGCCGTCTATGCGTAGCCTCATGCGCGCCTATCCCACCGAGACGCGCCTGTTTGCGGTGCTGGCGCTGATCTTCGCCTATCTCGCCTATGCTTCACCGAGCTTTGCCACCTTCGACAATGTGGCCTCGTTGCTGAACAACAATTCCGTCAACGTTATTTGGGCGGTCGGCCTGCTGGTGGTGCTGATCTCGGGCGGCATCGACATTTCTTTTGCTGTAGCTGCGTCTGTTGTTCAGTATTTGTGCGTCTACGCCTTCAACGCGATCGGTGGCGGCAATTGGCTGATCGGCTTCCTGGTGGCGGGCGCACTCGGCACCGCGATCGGCTTCATCAACGCCGGCCTCATCCACTATTTCCGCATCATCTCGATTGTTGTGACCATCGCCACTTTCAACGCGCTGTTCGGCCTCTTGATGTTCATCACCTCGGGGCGGTTCATCTACGATTTGCCGGAGTGGTGGACGAACCGAATACCTATCCTGTCGCTCGGCAGCGCCGACCTGATCCTTCCGGTCGGGGTGATGGCCGCCGCCATGGCGGTCACCTGGTTCCTTATCAGCTACACAACGATTGGCCGCCAGCTCTACGCCTTCGGCGACAATCCCGAGGGCGCGCGCCGGGCCGGCATCAGCCCAGCACGTATGCGCTTCATCGCCTTTGGTTGGATGGGACTGATGGCCGGCATTGGCGGGTTGATGCAGGTCAACATCGTGCAGGAGGTGGTGCCGAACGCGCTGATCGGCCGCGAACTGGATGTGTTGGCTGCCGTCGTGCTTGGCGGCGCGCGCCTTGGGGGAGGGCGCGGCTCGGTGATCGGCTGCCTGCTCGGCGTTGCGCTGGTCGCCATCACGCAGAACGGCCTGAACCTGCTCGGCGTTTCGCCTTTCGCTTTCAAGATGGTGATCGGCGTCACTATCCTGTTCGCGATCTCGATGTCGAACATCGATTTCGGTAAGTTCGGCCGGACCGCCGTGGGGAGCCGGTGAGATGACGCACATGGCGCGACACCCGTCATTCTCGATCAGCGACGGCAACTTCAGCCGGAGCTGCATCGGGAATCCAGCGCAAGAAGTGCCGAAGGCACAAACGACTTGCGTCCTGCGGACTCTTCTCGCGCTGGATCCCCGCGCTTCGACGCGCCAGGAGGTGCGCTCGCGCGAGGATGACGTTTCTTTTCCGAGGGGGGCGGGCTGAAATGGCGCAGGTCTATGCCCGGCTGGACAAGGCGCTTGGATCGGGCGTGCTCGGACTGATCGGTTTTCTGGCGCTTGTCTTGGTCGCATTCAGCCTCGCGGCGCCAAACTTCCTGACCGCGGCGAATTTCGACTCGATGGCTTTCCAGCTGCCGGAACTCGGCCTGCTCACGCTCGCCATGCTGATGCCGATCATCTCTGGCGGGTTCAACCTCGCCATCATCTACACCGCCAACATCAGCGGGCTGACCTTGGCGTGGATTCTGAACCAGAGCGGCGGCGTCCATGCCAGCGTCTCCGTGTTCATCGCCGGGTCGGCGGCGGCGTTGGCGGTCGGCGCGGGCTCGGGCGCCATCATGGGCGCGGTCATCGCCTATGTCGGCGCGCATCCCATTCTCGTCTCGCTCGCGATGATGATCTTCCTGCGGGGCCTTGGCGAATTCCTTACGCGCGGCGGCGACATCTCAGGTTTCCCCGATTTCCTGCACGGCATCGGCCACGGTTTCTTCCTTGGTATCCCGGTGCCTCTGCTCTTGTTCCTGGTTGCCGCTATCGTCTGGCATGTGCTGTTGACGCGCACCCGGCATGGTTTTTCGGTCCAGATGATCGGCTCCAACATCAAGGCCACGACCTATTCCGGCGTCCACACCAAGCGCACACTGACCTTGATCTATGCGCTGTCCGGACTGATGTGCGCGCTGGCGGGCATACTGATGCTGACGCGTTTCAACTCCGTCCGCGTCGGCCATGGCGAGGCGCTGCTGCTGGTGACGGTGCTCGCCTGTTTTCTCGGCGGCGTCGATCCGTTCGGAGGTTTCGGCCGCGTGGTACCGGTGGTGATCGCGCTCGTCATCCTGCAGGTGCTCTCCTCGGGCCTCAACCTGCTGGGCGCCAACCAGCATCTCTCGACCGCGGTCTGGGGCCTGTTCCTCATTGCCGTGATGATCATCCGGTGGCTGGCCGCCACCTATCGCTCCTCCAATCGAAGAAGGGAATGAGACCATGCAAGGTTTTGGCGTGCACACCAGCATGTGGACGATGACCTGGGACCGCGCGGGCGCCGAAAAGGCGATAGCGGCGGCAGTCAAGTACAAGATGGATTTCATCGAGATCGCGCTGCTCAATGCGCCGGCGGTGGATGCAGCCCATTCCCGCGCGCTGTTGGAAAAGCACAATCTCAAGGCCATCTGCTCGCTCGGCCTGCCCGAACACGCCTGGGCATCGCGGCATCCGGAAAAGGCCATCGAGCACCTGAAAGTCGCCATCGACAAGTCCGCCGAGATGGGATGCCTGGCACTCTCGGGCGTGACCTATGGCGGCATCGGCGAGCGCACCGGTGTGCCGCCGACGCAGAAGGAATACGACAACATCGCCGTGGCGCTGACCGCCGCCGCCAAGCACGCCAAATCGCGTGGGCTGCTGTTTGGCATCGAGCCGGTCAACCGCTATGAGAACCACCTGCTCAACACCGGCTGGCAGGCCGTGCAAATGATCGAGAAGGTGGGCGCCGAGAATATGTTCATTCATCTCGACACCTATCACATGAACATCGAGGAGAAGGGCGTAGGCAACGGAATTCTCGATGCACGCAAATACATCAAGTATATCCATCTGTCGGAGAGCGACCGCGGCACGCCCGGTTATGGCACCTGTGACTGGGACGAGATCTACGCCACGCTCGCTGCCATCGGCTTCAAGGGTGGGCTCGCCATGGAGAGCTTCATCAACATGCCGCCGGAAGTAGCCTATGGCCTCGCCGTCTGGCGTCCGGTCGCCAAGGACGAAGCCGAAGTCATGGGCAACGGCCTGCCGTTCCTGCGCAACAAGGCCATGCAGTACAGGCTGATCTAGCGCCACGTTTGACTGAGGTGGTCCATCTGGCGGTGCCAACTCACGACAACTTCGGGCCACCGAGGTCATTCACGCTAAACATCCGGCTGATAATGCACACGCGCGTAAAATCGGTGGCTCCTGGGTGTCAGGCGCGGCAATTCACTGACTACAAGGCTGAGCGGTGCATCTCAGTGCCGAAAATGCCTTTGCCCCGTTAGTACCATCGCCAATCCCAACCTGTCGGCTGCGGCCACCACTTCGGCATCGCGCACCGAGCCGCCGGGTTGGATGACTGCCGTCGCCCCAGCCGCAGCGATCGCCTCCAATCCGTCGGCGAAGGGGAAGAACGCATCCGATGCAGCGACCGAGCCCTCTGTCAGCGGCTTGTCCATCCCAGCCGTCTTGGCGGCATCGGCGGCCTTCCAGGCCGCGTTGCGGGCTGAATCGATCCGGCTCATCTGCCCCGCCCCAATACCCACCGTTGCGCCGTCCTTGGCATAGACAATGGCGTTCGATTTGACGTGCTTGGCCAGCGTGAAGGCAAAGCGCAGGTCGGTAGCCTCGGCCGTGCTGGGGCTACGCTTGCTCACCACGTCGAAGCGGGCGTCGTCGATGGTTCGGACATCGCGCGATTGCACCAGCAGGCCGCCGGCGACGCTGCGCACGAGATCGCCCGATTGCCGCGGGTCGGGCAAGGCATCCGTCAACAGAACCCGGATGGCCGGTTTGGCGGCGAGGATGTCGAGGGCCGCCTTGTCGGCTTGCGGTGCAATCACGACCTCGGTGAAGATCTTGGCGATTTCGGCCGCCACCTCGACATCGAGCCTTCCACTCAGCGCCACGATGCCGCCGAACGCACTTGTCCGATCACAGGCCAGTGCCTTGCGATAGGCCTCGGCCAGCGTGCCTGCGACCGCCGCGCCGCACGGATTGGCGTGCTTGATGATCGCCACCGCCTGTCCCATCGCCGCCAGCTCGGCCACCAGCTCGAAGGCGGCGTCGGCGTCGGCGATGTTGTTGTAGCTCAGCTCCTTGCCCTGCGGCTGATGCGATTGAGCGACACCAGGACGTGGCGGGAGCGAAGAATACAAGGCCGACGTCTGATGCGGGTTCTCGCCATAGCGAAGTTTTTTGTTCAGCCAGCCGGCGAAACTGCGATAGGCGGGTGCCGACTCGCCAACCTCACTCGCGAACCAGGTGGCGATGGCCGCGTCATAGGCGGCCGTGCGCGCGAACGCCTTGGCTGCCAGCGTGCGCCGGAAGCCGGGCGACGTCGCGCCGCCGCCTCCGTCCATCTCGGCGATGAGCCCGGCGTAGTCGGACGGATCGACCACCACCGCGACCCCGGAATGGTTCTTGGCCGCGCTGCGGATCATCGCCGGGCCGCCGATGTCGATATTTTCGATCATCGCGTCGAACGGTTTGCTCTCAGCCGCCGCCGCCTCGAACGCATAGAGATTGACCACCAGCAGGTCGATCGGCGCGATGCCGTGCGCCGCTATCGCCGCCTCGTGCTCCGGCTTGCCGCGCACCGCCAGCAATCCGCCATGGACGCCCGGATGCAGCGTCTTGACCCGGCCATCGAGCATTTCGGGAAACCCGGTCAAGTCAAACACGTCGGTCACCGCAAGCCCGAGTGCCCGGAGCGCCGTTGCCGTGCCTCCCGTCGATACCAGCTCGGCACCATGTCTGGCCAGTGCATGGCCAAGTGTGTCCAGGCCGGTCTTGTCGGTGACGGAAATCAGCGCACGGCGGATTCGAATGGACGTATCTGGCATCGCACGGCTTTCAGTTTTGGCTCAGCTTTGGAAAGAGTCGGGAAGTTGCGGCACCGGGTCGGTCGACCTGCGCTCCAACGTCCAAGTGACTTGCGTATCGGCCAGCACGTGGCCGCGCAGAACCAGCTGCACCGAGCGGATCGGGCCAGAGAATGTGGCAAAAAACAAGCTGTCCTCAAGCCCGATCTTGCTGCCATAGGCGCTGAACTTCCATTGCTCACCGCCGGGCAGCTCGATTTCGGCGGTGCCCGCTTCCGCACCGTAGCGCGCCCGCGCCTGGGGATGGATATGGAAATGGATCGAATAGGTGAGGTCGCGCCGCGCGGCGACCTCGGTCCGCTGCGGCTGGAAAATGCGTTCGTGGCCACTCAGTCTATCGCCCTGGGCACTCAGTCGCAGCACCCGGGCATGGACCATGCCAAAGCGCTGCTGATAGCCCGTGTGGAACCCCTGGATCTCAGCGGCGCCGTCGCCCGGTTCAACGATCTTGGCCTCAACCGAGCTCGGCCCGGTCAGGACTTCGGGGCCCTCCTTGCCCTCCCTGACGAGGCGTGCGGAAGCCGTGTCATTGAGAAGAAGGGTTGAGTGCGCCGCCGTTCCGCGTGCCTGCCGCCGCCAGTCTTGGGCCGCTGGGCCTGGCGCACCGGAATTGACGATCACCGGCCAGGGTCCCGAACTCATTTCAAACGAGAGCGTTCCGGCATGGGCGGTGGCTGAAAATTCCGCAGGCGGCAGTTTTCCGCCATCCACGAGCACGATGGTTGATCGGCGTGACAGTCGAAGGTAGCCGCTCGATTCCGTCGCGTCGATCAGCGGCAGCGGACCGGCATGATAGGCGAGCACGGTTGCCAGCTGGTCAACGCCGGTCGCGGCCATGCCGTTGAAGCGGGCGAGCCGCCGGTCGCCGAGCTGCATGTGCCGCAGCATCGCCGCCATGCGCTGCATTGTCTCTTGCAGCCAATCCGGCGTCTTTTGCTGGCGGGCCATGAAGCACTGCTTGAGCGGAAGCAGGTCAAGCAGCAGATCAACGGGCACACCCGGATGGCGGCTGACATGGCCGCCGCCCGGCAGGATTTGGCGCGCAAGCTCGGCCTTGAGGCCCGCTAGGGCGCTCCCCAGCCGCGGCTCCTGGTCGCTCAGGCAGAGGCATCCCATGACCAACGCGATATGCGCGGTCAGAAGTTCAGAGCCTTGGCCATGTCCGGTCATCGCGGCGATGGCGTTGATATGCGACTGGCAGCCAGCCAGGAATCGGTCGTAGGCAGCCGGCTCGGCGTCCTCCGTGAGCATTCCAGAATTGCTGAGCCAGGAGATCAGCCGGCGGGCCGCGATTGGCAACGCCCAGTCAGGCGACTCGGCGGGCCGGCTCGCGATGAGCCAATCATCAACCGTATGTCGGGCGAGCGCATGGGCATCGGGCGAATTGGCGGCCCTGAGATCGCTGAGCCAGCCAAAGCCAAGCAACAGGGCCTGCCACTCCGGGTTGGGTGGCGGGGTGCGAAAGGGCGAGCCGCCGGTGATTTGCACGGTTGCCCCCGCCAACCCCATCGTACCAGCCGACAGCTCGGCAAATACGCTCGGGTCGGCCGTGCGCAGGTCCTGGGGGATGAGGATCAGCTCGGGCAATCTGTGCCGGCCGCGCCTGGCGCCCTTGATGACGCCGGTTGCCCGCACTCCTCGTCGCAGTTTGAGGCCTGGGGCCATGGGCACCTCGTCGTCCAGCGGGCCGGCGGCGGCGCTCGCGCTGCGCCAAGCAATGCGACGCGGCCGGTGGTCCGGTCAAGAGCGCCAATCGCGGTAGCGGGGGATCACTCGGGTTCTGAGGCGGCGAAGGCTCTGCTAATGATCACGGAGTATGACCTATCCAGGGACAAGGACCGTCATGACCGCCTTCCTGCTCGACCACGCCGTCCCCCTTCGCCTCGCGGCCTTTGTAGCCGTGCTGCTGGTCATGGCGCTGTGGGAGGTTTTGGCACCTCGCCGCACGCAGCTGATTGGCCGGATGGCACGCTGGCCGAACAATCTTGGCGTCGTGCTGTTGGACACCCTGGTGGTGCGATTGTTCATCCCAACCACCCTGGCCGCGTTTTCCGGATTTGTGGGGGCGCACGGTTGGGGTCTGCTCAACTGGATTCCGGTTCCGGATGTCGTGGCGTCGATTGTTTCAATGCTGCTGTTGGACTTGGCCATCTACACCCAGCACGTCGCCTTTCATGCCGTCCCCTTGTTCTGGCGGTTGCACCGGATGCACCACAGCGACCTGGAAATCGATGTAACCACGGGTATCCGTTTTCACCCCGTCGAGATCGTGCTTTCGGTGCTTATCAAGATGGCCGTGATTGGGCTGCTCGGCGCACCGGTGGTGGCGGTGCTGGCATTCGAAGTGATCCTCAATGCGACCTCGATGTTCAATCATTCCAACGCGCGGTTGCCGCTTTGGCTCGACGCGGCGGTGCGGGCAGTGCTGGTGACACCGGACATGCACCGGGTCCATCATTCGGTGGCGCGAGCCGAGACGGACAGCAATTTCGGCTTCAACCTCAGTGTGTGGGACCGGGTGTTCGGGACCTATCGCCGGGAGCCAGCCGCGGGCCAATTGGGTATGACGATCGGGATACCGAAGTTCCGTGATCCGGCGGAGTTGCGGTTGGACCGGATGCTGACGCAGCCGTTCCGGGAGGGGTGACCCAATTCAACGCGCCGCGTTGATCTCGACAATATGGAAATCGGGATCCCGCACATAGGCTTGCGGATAGCCCGCTGGACCGCTGCGTCTCAGCACCAGTTTCTTTGGATCGCCTTCGGCCGCGGCCTCACTGTAGCCCTTGGCCGCCAGATCGCTCACGGTCGCCTCGAAGTCCTCCACCCGAAGCGCGAAATGCGTGTCGCCCGTGTCAATCGTGGGTGCTTTTCGGAAAGTGCCTTGGGCGTTGGCGATGAGGTGGATTTCCGTCGCCCCAAGCGCGAGCCAGGCGCCGGTGGTTTTGAACTTTGGCCGTTCGATCTGGCTGAAGCCCAGGACATCGCGGTAGAATGCGATGGATTGATCGAGCATCGCGGTGACCAGCGAGACATGGTGGAGCAGTGCCGATTTCAAAGCCACCTCCTTGGACGGGCTGAGCGCTGCGAATAGTGGGACGAGGCGGCCCAACTAGCAAGCAGGAAGGTCACGACGCGGCCTGCTTGTATTCCCCGCCCCCCGCCGCTAGTGTCCGCGCCAATCCACAATTCGAGCCGCCGCCGATGACCGCCCCTTGCCCGCTTCCGGGTATCGATCCCCTGCACCTGTCCAGCGCACCGTCCGCGACCCGCGTGATCGTTGCCATGTCGGGTGGCGTTGATTCGTCCGTCGCCGCCGGGTTGTTGAAGGAGGCCGGTTACGATGTGGTTGGCATCACTCTCCAGCTCTACGACCACGGCGAGGCTAGCGGCCGCAAGGGCGCGTGCTGTGCCGGGCGCGACATCGGTGATGCACGCAAGGTCGCGGCGCATCTGGGTATCCCGCACTATGTGCTCGACTATGAGGAGCGGTTCCGCAAGGCGGTTATCGAGGATTTCGCCGCGAGCTACATCGCTGGCGAAACGCCAGTGCCCTGTGTGCAGTGCAATCAGAAGGTGAAGTTCCGCGATCTGCTGGGATGCGCCCGCGAGTTGGGTGCCTCCGCGCTGGCGACCGGGCACTACGTGCGCTCGCTGATGGGGCCACGCGGCTTCGAGCTTCACCAGCCGGTGGATGGCAGCCGCGACCAGAGCTGGTTCCTGTTTGCCACCACGCGGGCCGAGCTCGAGTTCCTGCGCTTTCCACTGGGCGGCATGACGAAGGCGCAGGTACGCGAACATGGCCGCCGTCTCAACCTGCCGGTGGCCGACAAGGCTGACAGCCAGGACATCTGCTTCGTGCCCCGGGGCCACTATTCGACAGTGATCAACACACTGCGTCCGGGTGCGTCCGGACCGGGTGAGATCGTGCATCTGGATGGGCGCGTGATGGGCCGGCACGAGGGCATCGCGCACTACACCATTGGCCAGCGCAAGGGGCTGGGCGTAGCGGCGGCAGAGCCGTTGTTCGTGGCGGCGCTGGATGCGGCGCGGGCGCGGGTCGTGATCGGCCCACGCGATGCATTGGCGACGCACATGGTGCGGTTGCGCGACGTGAATTGGCTTGGCGACGGGCCGTTGCCGGAGGCGGGGCTGGAGATCGCCGCGCGTATCCGGTCGAGCGGCGCGCCGACGCTGGCGCGGCTGGTGGTGGTGGACGGCGAGCCAGCGGTGGCGTTTCTCGGCACGCAATTCGGTGTGTCGCCGGGGCAGGCTTGCGTATTCTACGAGGATGGAAACGGCGCGGCGCGGGTGCTCGGCGGCGGGTGGATCGCCAAGGCGGAACGGGGATCAGTAGCGGTCGCGGCGGAGTAACCATCATGCGCATTCTCACCTATCTGCCAATGATTCTGGCACTTGGCACTTGGCACGCTGGTGCCCTGGGCGATGGCCTTCCTCGGGCTGTCGTTGGTGGCCAGTGATGCCGGGGACAATTATTGGGCAAACCGTTGGGTCTACGAGCTTGTCGGCGGGCTCCTCGCCTATCCAGTCTGGCTCATCGCGTGGATGATCTTTGCCTTCCGCAGCGTGCGTGCCGGGTTAAACCTGCGTGCAATCGTCCTGATTGCGATTGCCGCGGCGGCGATTTTCGCGTTCAACGCGGACAAAATGTGACTCACTCCGGCACCCGCCCCGCCAGTACTTCGGCGTAAACGCCGGGATCGGCATTGCCGCCGGAAATAACGCACACCACGTTCCCGGTCGCGCGGCTGTCGTGAATTGCCGCCGCCAGCGACGCGGCTCCCGCGCCCTCGGCCACGATCGCCGCCTTCGCGAACAGCAAACGGATGGCCTCGGCCACCTGGAACAGGCTGACCACGGACGCTCCGTCAATCAGTGTTCGTGCAAGCGGCCACAACGCCGGCACCACGGATGGGCCGCCGATGCTTTTGATGAATGACGGGCGGTACGGCGTATCGGTCGGCGCACCGGCCGCCAACGCGGCCGTGACGGGCGTGGCGTGTTCAGCTTCAACGGCAAGCACCCGGGTGGCTGGCCGCAAGGCCTTGACGGCGCTCGCCACTCCCACGGTCAAACTGCCGCCGCCATAGGGCGTCAAAACAAGGTCGACCTCGGGCAAGTCCTCGACGATCTCAAGCCCGATGGTGCCGTCGCCCGCAAGCACCGCCTGGTCAGTGACCGGATTGATGAACAACTCGGCGGCGTCCGGCCGTTCGGCGCCGACGATGTAGTTCCACCAGGTTTCCGGGCTGACGAAACGCACCTCGCCGCCGAGCTTGCGCACGCCATCGATCTTCGTCCGCGGCGCGTCCGCTGTCATGTAGGCGACCATCGGCACGCCTGCTGCGCGAGCCGCCGAGGCCATGCCATAGGCCATGTTTCCCGAGCTGACGGTGGAGATGCCGTGGCGCAGGGTGGCGGGGTCGCGAGACAGGACGGCGTTGAGCGCCGGCCGGATTTTGAACGCGCCGATGACCTGCAGGTTTTCGAGCTTGAGATGGATGCGCCGGTCTGGCAAGCCGAGGTCAAGTTCGACAAGCGGCGTGCGGCGGATGTGCGGCGCCAGGCGCTCGCGGGCGGCGTGGATGTCGGCGAGGGTGGGGCGG
>Ga0209068_10000032_pt1 | contig 88603 bp, 89 predicted proteins | sample ColStrG_CSR_2012_FD_187200 | JGI IMG/M metagenome (GOLD analysis project Ga0209068, IMG submission 187200) | Freshwater sediment microbial communities in response to fracking from Pennsylvania, USA - Cold Stream Run_MetaG_CSR_2012 (SPAdes)... | ecosystem: Environmental > Aquatic > Freshwater >...
TATGTCGAGGCCGTCGCGACGGCGCGGGCGCTCGCGTTCGCCCGGATGGCCGACGCCCCGATCCACGTCGTCCACCTGTCGTCGTCCGCCGCACTCGACGAGGTCCGGCGCGCCAAGGCGGCTGGCGTCCGCGTGTCGGCCGAGACCTGCCCGCACTACCTGGTGCTGACCGACGACCGATACGACGACCCCGACCCCTTGGCCTGTGCCCGCTATGTCATCGCGCCACCGCTTCGGTCGGCGGCGGACCGCGAGGCGCTGTGGGCCGGACTGGCCGACGGCTCGCTCGACCTCGTCGCCACCGACCACGTCGCAGACCGTCTCGACACCGAGAAGGCCGAGGCGGCGAACGGTGTTCCATTCAACCAGATCAGCAACGGCGCGCCCGGCATCGAGACGCTCCTGGCGATCCTCTACAGCGAGGGCGTCGCCAAGGGTCGGATCACCCTCGAGCGGATGGTCGATCTCCTCGCGACGACGCCGGCGGCCCGCTTCGGCCTCGAGAAGAAGGGCGCGATCGACGTCGGTCGCGATGCCGATATCGTGCTGTTCGACCCCGCGGCCCGTCGCACGATCCGCGCAATCGACCTCCACCACACGAGTGACTACACACCGTACGAGGGCCTCGAGGTCAGCGGCGCCGTCCGGGACGTGTTCGTGCGCGGCCGCGACGTCATCCGGGCGGGCGCATTCGTCGGCCGTCGCGGCGCGGGCGCGCATCTCGAGCGGGTGCGCCCCGCCGGTTGACGCGGCACGTGTGCCTGATGCCGTCCACAGTCATCAGCTCGATCGAGGTGCCCGGATTGCCCGGATTCAGGCATCAGTGCGGGTACGGCGCTCGCAGGCGGGCGCGGGGCAGACGCCGCCGGACTAGTCGAGCAGGGAATACGCCCGCAACGTCAGGAAGTCCGCGAAGTCGTCGTCGAGGACGAGTCGATCGAGCAGGTCGGCGGCTTCGGCCAGACGACCCTGCGCCGAGCCGCCGAGACGGTCGAGCTCCTCGTCGCGGATCGAGCCATACATCACGGCATCGAACGCGCGACCATCGGCCAGGACGACGCCACGCGTCCGCCAGTGCCACAGCTGGGAGCGCGAGATCTCGGCGGTCGCGGCGTCCTCCATCAGGTTGTCGATGGCGGCTGCGCCGACGCCGCGCAGCCACGAGTCGAGATACGCCAGCGCGACCCGGACGTTCGCCCGGATGCCGGTCTCGGTGACGGAACCGCCGGGCACGGCCAGATCGAGCAACAGCGCCGCGGACACTGCCACGTCCTCGCGAAGTCGGTCCTTCTGGTTCGGCCGGTCGCCGAGCACGGCGTCGAACACCTCCATCGCCACCGGCACCAGGTCGGGGTGGGCGACCCACGTGCCGTCGAAACCGTCTCGACTCTCGCGCTCCTTGTCGTCGCGGACCCTGGCCAGGGCGATCTCGGTGACCGCTGGATCGCGGCGGTTCGGGATGAACGCGGCCATGCCGCCGATCGCGTGCGCCCCGCGACGATGGCAGGTCCGCACGAGCAGCTCCGTGTACGCGCGCATGAACGGGACGGTCATCGTGAGCTGCGACCGATCGGGCACGGCGAGCGTCGGTGACGTGCGTAGTTTCTTGATGCCGCTGAACAGGTAGTCCCAACGTCCCGCATTGAGGCCTGCCGCGTGCTCGCGCAGTTCGTACAGGATCTCGTCCATCTCGAACGCGGCGAGGATCGTCTCGATGAGGACGGTCGCCCGGATCGACCCGCGCGTGATCCCGAGCGCCGTCTGGCCGTGAACGAAGACCTCGTTCCAGAGCCGCGCCTCATGATGCGATTCGAGTTTTGCGAGGTAGAGATAGGGGCCGCTCCCCCGCCGCAACGCCTCGGCGCCGTTGTGGAACAGGAACAGACCGAAGTCGAACAGCGATGCCGAGACCGGGACGCCGTCGACCAGCATCCCCGACTCGATCAGATGCCAGCCGCGCGGCCGGACGACGAGCGTCGCGATCCGCTTGGCGAGCCGGTAGGCCTTGCCGTCGGGCGACTCGAACGTGAGTGTCCGCCGGATCCCTTCATACAGGGCCGCCTGGCCGCCGACCACGTTTGCCCACGTCGGAGAGAGAGCATCCTCCAGGTCGGCCATGAACACGGTCGCACCCGAATTGAGCGCGTTGATCATCATCTTGGGCTCGGCGGGTCCCGTGATCTCGACCCGCCGGTCGTCGAGGTCAGCAGGCGCCGGCGCGACGGTCCACTCGGCATCCCGGACGTGCTTCGTCCCGGACAGGAAATCCGGCATCACCCCCGCGTCGAGCGCTTCCTGGCGCTCCTGCCGTCGATGGAGGATGTCAAGCCGCGCCGGCCCGAACCGGCGCTGGAGGTCGGCGACGAACGCCAGCGCCTCGGGCGTCAGGATCCGGTCGGAGCCCGGGACGGCCTCCCGGCGAAGTTCGATGCTGTCCACGTCAGCCCTCGCCGCGGCGGACCGTGGCTTCGATCAGGCCATGGGGCTCGGTCGTAGGCGTATAGATCTCCCGGTCGTTGTCGAGGCCGAATGGGGTCAGATCGACCAGCCAGTGATGGAGGTTCGGCAGGACCATCCGGACCTCGTCCACCTCATCGTGCCGGTCGAGGATCGCCTTGGCCATGATCCAGATCGACGTCTGGACCGACGGGCTGTCGTGGTCGGCGAAGACCTCTAGAAGCGTCGTCCGAACCGCACTGAACACGGTGTCGTAGTCGAGGCCGGGCGAGCCATAGCGCCAGATGGCCGTGACCCTGGTCGCCATCAGCCGATCGTCGGTCTCGGGCAGGGTCGTGTACGCGTCGCGCGGAAAGCCGCTGAAGGCCGAGCGCGAGGTCTTCATGACGACGAGGTCCTCGACCCCGGCCTCGATCGTGGTGCCGGTCCGCGTCGTTGTGATGGTCGCGACCCGGGTCCCCTCGCCGCCGCGCACGAACGCGTCGGGTGCGGCCGTCCCCGCAACATCGATATGGCTCCAGTGATGGCCCTTGATGTTGACCGTCGCGACGTCGACTTGCGGCGCATCGCGGAAATGCTCGGCGAGCGCCCGACCGTAGTCCTCGAGCGAACCGTCCAGGTAGGTCCTGGCATACGCGTAGGCTGTGTTCTTCATCGTGTCGGTGGCGATGACCATCGAGTTGTCGCCATCGGTATGCGCTGCGCTGAAGTCGCCCTCGAGGGCGATCGCGACGGTCAGGTCGCGAAGGCGATGGCCGTCAGGCCCTCGCGACACCCGGACCAGGCGGATGGCCGCCTTGCCGTACCGGTTCGCCGAGAGTTCGATCATGCGGTCAGAGTCGCATATCGGGCACGGGCGATATCGATGACCGCGTCCAGCGCGCGATGGATCTCGTGATCAGGGTCAGCCTCGAGTGCCGCGCGGAACCCCGGCAGGAGCGCCGCGCGCGAACGGCCCGCGACGAAGACGCAATAGCGGAACCCGAACCGGGCCTCGTACGCCACGTTCAGACGCTCGAGTTCCGCGCTGACCGTGGCGTCGGAGGCGCCGCTGGCCTGCTCCTCGCGCGACAGGTCCGAGACGACACCTGGCGCTGCGCCGAGCCGCGGATGCGCGTCGATGAGCTCGATCCGTTCGTCGGCCGGCATCGCGTGGGCGATCTCACGACTCCGCTCGAACATCGCATCGACCGAATCGAACGGCCGGGCGAGGGCCAGCCGCCCGAGAAACCCGTGCGCCCCCTCGAACAACGGCGCGACGGCCGCCGCGAACGCGCCCGGGGCGATGACATCGAGCTCGTCGATGTCGAGGCTGCCGGCAGGGTCGCCAGCCATCACCAACCGCCCGCCTCGCGGACGAGCCGGTGGAGGACACGTGCGGCGACCAGCCGCCGATACTCCGCGGTCGATCGGACGTCGTCGATCGGGTGGAGTTCCGCGGCCAGCGTCTCGGCCGCGCGGTCGGCTGTCTCCGGCGTCGGCGGGTTGCCCTCGAGGGCCGCCTCGGTGCCAGTGGCGCGGATCGGCGTGGCTGCTACGGACCCGAGCGCCAGGCGGACATCGCTCCACGGGGCGAAGGGGCCGAGCGGCGCCCCGGCGGACCCATCGCGCCAGCCGAGGGCCAGCACGACCTTGCTGATCGACTGCGCGCGCCGTGTTCCGACCTTGCGGAAGCGCATCTCGCGACCGGCCAGGAGCGGGACGCGGATGCGCAGCAGAAGTTCGTCAGGCGACAGGGCTGTCTTGCGGTATGCCGGCCAGAACGCGCTTGCCGGAACGGTCCGCTCACCCCGGCTCGAACCGAGGACGAACACGGCGTCCGCCGCGAGGAGGACCGGAAGCGTGTCCCCGGCCGGCGAGGCATTCGCGACGTTCCCGCCGATCGTGCCGCGGTTCTGGATCTGGGCCGCGCCGATCGTCGCGGCCGCCTCGACCAGCACGGGGAGATGCTCACGGCAGAGGGCGGACCGCCGGATGTCCGTGTACGTCGTGAGTGCTCCGAGACTGATCGCGTCGCCGTCGATGGCGATGCCGCGAAGCTCGTCGAGCCGCCACAGGTCGAGGATGCGGTCGGGCGGTTCCCCGAGCTCGCCGGTCAGCGCCACCATCAGGTCCGTGCCGCCGGCGATCGGTCGGGTCGGCCTCGCCGTGAGTTGCGCGTAGGCGTCGGCCAGGTCGCGCGGGCTGGTGACAGGCGGCTCGACCGGCATCGGTCAGTCGTCGGTCGGGCCGCGACGGCGAGCCCGGCCGATCAGCAGCAGCGCCAGCGACGCGATGATCCCGAACCCGATCGCCAGCTGCTTCGGCGAGAACGCGACCGACATCTCCTCCCCGGTCGGGGCGCCCGGGCTGGTCGCACCGCTTGCCGACGCCGTGGCCGTGTCGCCGATCGGGTGTGGCCCGCGGCCATTGGTGGGGACGGCGATTCGATCGGATTCTGGGCTCATCGACGGGTTCCTCCTGCGGCATGGGCGATGGCCTCGACGATCTTGGTGTAGCCGGTGCACCGGCACAGGTTGCCGGCGATGGCCTCTCGGATCGCATCGTCGTCCGGCCCGCCGCCGGCATCGAGATAGGCGCTCGCGGCCATCAGCATCCCGGGCGTGCAGATCCCGCACTGGGTGCCGCCGGTCTCGAGGAACGCCTGCTGGAGCGCGTCGAGGGACTGTGGGTCGGGCGCCAGGCCCTCCACGGTCGCGATCGTCGCGCCGTCCACCTGGCAGACCGGGACGAGGCACGAGTCGACGGGCGCACCATCGAGCAGGACCGTGCACGCACCGCATTCACCCTCGCCACAGCCCTCCTTCGTCCCCGTCAGCGCGAGGTCCTCGCGCAGGACGTCGAGGAGCCGGCGCATGCCCGGGACGTCCACCTCGACGCCGGCCCCGTTGACCGTGAACCGGAACGCGGTCATCGCGCGGCCGGTTCCGAAGCCCCGGGCGGAAGCGGCGCAGCGCTCGACACGCCCGCCAGCACGGCAAGGATCCGTTCCGGGCTCGCCGGCAGCTCCGAGATCCAGACCCCGGTCGCATCCGCGATCGCCGCGATGACGGCCGGTGCGCCGACGTCCATCGGCAGTTCCCCGACGCCCTTCGCGCCGTGCGGCACCGCGTCGAACGGCGCCTCGACGAAGATCGTGGTGATGCGCGGCGCGTCGAGCGACGTCGGGATGATGTAGGTCGCCAGCCGGTCGTTGAGGTAGCGGCCGTCCTGCAGTTTGATCTCCTCGATGGTCGCGTAGCCAACCGCCTGGAGTGTGCCACCCTCGACCTGGCCTTCGGCAAGGACGGGGTGGATGACCCGCCCGATGTCATCGACCGCGACGACGTCCCGGACCTGCACCTCTCCGGTGTCGAGGTCCACGTCCACGGTCGCGACGCAGGCCGCCCATCCGAACGCCGGATACGCATCGCCGCGATAGGTCGCATCGTCGAAACCGACGCCCGGATACGGTTCGAAGCGCTGGTCGATGCGGAGCGCGCCGTTGGCCCGTGCGTGATCGCGATAGGTCGAGGCGAACGTTCCGCCGGTGGCCGCTTCGACCTGCGCGCGCAGGCGTCCGGCCGCCCCGATGACCAGCCCGCCGACCACCATCGCCGTGCGCGACGCGACGGTCGGCCCCGAATCGGGCACGTAGGCCGTGTCCTGCGGCGCGATGTCGACCGCCTCGCTCGGGACGCCGAGGGTGGCCGCCACGAGCTGCGGGAGGATGGTCCTGGTCCCCTGCCCCATCTCCGTGGCGGCGACGAGGATATCGATGCGTCCATCGGCGGTGAGCTCGACGGAAGCGACCGAGGCGAGCTTGACCTCGCCCGAGCCGGTGAACCCGGCACCGTGCCAGGCGAGGGCCAGTCCGACGCCCGTCGCCAGGCGGACGCGTTCCGTGCGAAGCGGTGAGCCCGGGACGGTACCGGATCCCGCTCGCTGCGCTCGCTGGGCCTCGGACCGCGCCCGGAGACGCTCGAATTCGCCGGCCTCGGCCGCTCGCTCGAGGACCTCCTCGCCAGCAACGCTGGACCGCAGGACCTGCCCGGTCGGTGTCGTGTCGCCGAGTCGATAGACGTTCCGCCGACGGATCTCCAGCGGGGAAAGTCCGAGCGCCTCGGCGATCCGGTTGAGGTGGGTCTCGGCCGCGAACTCGGTCTGGGGCGCTCCGAAGCCGCGGAACGCGCCGTTGGGCGGTGTGTTGGTCCGCGTCGCCCGCGCACGGATGCGCACGTTCGGGCAGCGATACGGCCCGCCGGCGTGGATGGCGCCGCGCGACAGGACGACCGGGGTGAGCGTGCAGTACGCGCCACCGTCCATCACGACGTCGATGTCCTGGGCGATCAACCGGCCGTCGCGGGTCACCCCGGTTCGGTGCCGGACGATCGCAGGGTGTCGCTTGGTCGTCGCGGCAAGGTCCTCGTGGCGGTCGTAGATCATCCGCACCGGCCGCCCGGCCAGCCCGGCCAGGAGCGACGCATGGAGGGCGATCATCGATGGGTATTCCTCCTTGCCCCCGAACCCGCCGCCGGTCTCCGCCTGGACCACCCGCGCCTGCCGGTCGTCCATCGCGAGACCGCGCATGAGGGCCGCGTGGACGTAGTACGGGCACTGGAGCGAACCGTGGACGGTCACCCCGCCATCAGCGGAAGGGACCGCGATCATCGCGTTGTTCTCGATGTACAGCTGTTCCTGGTGGCCGACGCGATACTCGCCCTCGACGATCAGGTCGGCGGCGGCGAAGGCGGCATCCGGGTCTCCGAGGGCCATCTCGTAGGCGGCGAACTCGTGGTCGGACGCCTCCGGGTCGAAGACCGCGGCAAGCTTCTCGGTCCGGACCGTGACCGCGTGGCGGGCGGCCCGGAGCGTGGCCCGGTCCGGTGCGGCGATGAGCGCCAGCGGCTCGGCGTGATGCTGGATCTCGCCACCGATCGGGACGAGGATCGGCTGGTCTGCCTCGATCGAACTGACGACGTTCTCGCCGGGGATGTCGTCGGCGGTGACGACGATGACCGAGCCCCAGTCGAAGGCCGGATCGAGGTCGAGCGCGACGAAGCGCGCGTGCGCGTCGGTCGAGCGGATCGTGGCCCCGAACCAGGCGCCCGGGAAGACCAGGTCGTCGGCGTACTTGGCTGCTCCGGTGAGCTTGGCCGAGCCCTCGCGACGCAGCGGAGCCGTTCCCCTGGCCCGGCCGGTCACGATCGTCCCGGGTTGGACGACGACCGGGGTGGGCGCCTCGGTCCGCGTCGTCAGGTCGGGCACGGGCCATCCTCCATGGCGACTGACTCTATCACCGGCGCGGTCGGCCAACGGGCCCGGACAGGGACCATCGGGCTATGGTCCGCGGCGATCGGCGCCTCGACACTGGGGCGTGATGAACGACACCATCCTGATGACCATCCTGGTCGCGGCGAACATCGTGCTCATCATGTTCCTCGTGATCCCGTCGATGCTCCGCCAGCGCCGCGAGCGCCGCTTCGCCGAGGCGTTGCGGCCGGTCGGCTCGGATGCGTCACCTCGGGAGCGGGTCTATACACCGGCCACCGCGCTGGTCGATGACAGTCCGGCCCCGGCCCGAACCGATACGCTCACCGGGCTGCTGCTGCCGGCCGAGTGGACCCGGATCCTCGGCGACGAGGACGCGCGGATCCGGCGCTACGGTCGCCCGGCGACCATCGTCCTCATCGAACTCGATGGTCTCGACCGCCTCGTCGGCGCACTCGGCCAGGGGGCGGGAAACAGACTGATCCCGGCGGTCGCGGATACGCTGAGCCGCCACGCGCGCGGAGCCGACCAACTCGCCCGGCTTGATGTCGGCCGATTCGGAATCCTCTTGCCGGAGACCGGCGAGGTCGAGGCGGTCAACTACGTCGAGCGGGTGCGATCGGCGTGTGACCTGTGGCTCGAATCCGGCCTCATCTCATTGAGGCTGGCCATCGGTTGGGCGGCTCCGCCCGTCGGCGGCACCCTTGCCGATGCGATCGCGATCGCCGAGGAGCGGGTCCTTGCAGAGGTCGGACGCAACGTCCGTCCAGTCCCTGCATCGCCCGCTCCGGCCCCCAGGCCGACGACCGATCTCGCGGGCTGGCCCACGACCGCCTGACCCTCAATCGCGGCCGTGCCGAGAGGCCCGGTCGGCGATGGCACCAGCGTAGTGGCGATACCAGTCACTCGTGAAACGCTCGTCCGGATCGAACCGCCGCTTGGCGGCGACGAACTCGCGGAACCGCGGGTGGCAGGCATCGACCTGCTCGATCGAGGCGAAGCGATGGTACGTGAGGTAGAAGCTGCCGCCGTGCGCACGGGCGAGGTCGATGAGCTGTCCGAACGCCTCTGCGGAACTCGCGAGGCCGGCGGCGTCGTGGGGCGTGTGGAGGTTGAAGATGATGCAGGCCCACGGTTCGCGGGCCCAGGCCAGCACGGCTTCCTCGTCCCTCTTCACGAGCCGGATCGTGCCGTACACCACGAGCGGGTCGGCGTCGCGAAGCGCCTCGACGGCATCGGCCATGAAGGCTGCCAGCCGGACTCGCGGGACGTACAGCTCGGTGATGATCTCGCTGCCCGGCACGGTCGCCCCGAGCGCCCGGTCGAGCGTCGCATGATAGCCCGCGATGTACTCGCTCCTCTGGTGGAGGTCCGACCAGTAGAGCTGGCCCGAGGTCGCCATGTAGTGGCTGACATACGCCTCGGCCGCTGCGGCTCGGTCCGTATGGGTGAGATAGAGGAGCCGACCCCAGTCCATGCGCGACAGCGCTCGCTGGCCGTCCGGGATCGCCGTCGCCGTCTCGTCCGGGCCATAGCACGAGAAGATCCCGACCCGGAGGAAGTCGGGCGACCGCTCGTCGATCGAGAACTGGCAATCGCCGAACAGGAAACCGTTCGCGATCCGGTCGTCGAATCGGTCTATCAGTTCGTCGACGCTGGTCAGCGTCACGAGCCGGCGGAGGATCCGCCGCGGGGCCAGGCGCAGCCGCACCGAGGTCACGACACCGAATAGTCCATACCCGCCGATGACGAGCCCGAACAGGTCCGGGTCGCTCGTGCGGCTGACCTCGCGGACGTCGCCCGACGGATCCACGAGGGTGAACGATTCGACGTCCGCGCTGATGGGCCGTTGGGTCAGGCCGCGACCGTGGACGTCGGCGGCCAGCGCCCCGCCGATGGTCAGCTGGTCCGCGCCGGTCTGCTTCTGACGGATCCCCCAGGCGCCCGGCTCGTCCGCATGGCCTGCCTGGAGCGACAGCAGGCCGTCGATCATCTCGGCCCAGTCGATGCCCGCCTCCGCGTTCACGATCCCACCGGCGACGTCGAGAGAGACGATCCGGTTCATCCCGCGCATGTCGAGATGCACGGTGTCGGTCCCGAACTGCTGGCCGCCCATCGCGTGGCGCGACCCCGCGACGCTCACACCCCGTCCCTCGAGGGCAGCCGCACGCACCGCGGCGACGACGTCGGCAACGGAATCGGGACGGACGACTCGGGCCACCGTCGTCGGGTTGAGGGCGGAGTGGGCGTCGTTGAGAACGATGGCATCGCCTGACGAGGTCATCGTCGAGCCTCCTGTGACAGCGGTGGGGTACGGTGACGCGACCGAGGAGGCAGATGATGCACCCGGGGCGTGAGCAAGACGTCATCGTCGTCGGCGCGGGACCGGCTGGACTGGCCGTCTCGCGCGAACTGCGCCTGCGCGGGGTCGGTCACGTCGTGCTCGAGCGCGGCGCGATCGGCGAGAGCTGGCGTCGCTACTACGACGGTCTCGTGCTCCATACCGGCCGCCACCTCACCTCACTCCCCGGGCTGCCGTTCCGGCGCTCGGATCCGATGTTCGTGACGCGCGAACGCTTCGTGCGTTACCTCGACGAGTACGCGAGAGCGATGGATCTCCCGATCGTGGCCGCCGCCGACGTCACGGCAGTCCTTCGCGAGGACGGCCACTGGGTGGTCTATGGTGCCGGCGGTCCATGGCACTGCTGGATCCTCGTGGTCGCCACGGGCATCGCCAGTTCGCCGGTCGTGCCCCACCTGCCCGGACAGGGCGGCTATGCCGGTCGCATCCGCCATTCGATCGACTACCACCGGCCCGAGCCGTTCAACGGGCTGCGCGTCCTCGTCGTCGGTGCGGGCAACTCGGGCGGGGAGATCGCCGCCGAGCTGGCCCGCGTCGCGGCACCGGTGTCGATCGCGATCCGGTCCGGCGTCGTCGTGGTCCCGCGCGAGATCGCCGGGATCCCGAGCCAGTACCTGGGAGTGCTCATCCGACGGCTGCCGCGGACCATTGGCGGGCCGATCGTGTCGATCGCGAACCGGCGCCGCATGCGGCGGTTGCCACCCTCGCTGCCGCGCTCGACGGCAAGCTCGCTCGACGAGATCCCGCTCATCGGGATGCATCTGCCCGACGCGATCACGGCTGGCACGGTCGTCGTCAGACCGGCGGTCAGCGGGTTCTCGACCGACGCAGTGCGGTTCGCTGATGGATACGAGGCGCCGTTCGACGACGTCATCCTGGCGACCGGGTTCCGCGCCGCGATCGAACCCCTGGCCGGGCTCGTCACCCGCGACGCCCGTGGGTTCGCGAAGCGAAGCGACCGGGTCACCAGCTCCGAGCAGCCGGACCTCTACTTCGTCGGGCATGAGTACGACCCGTCCGGCGGTCTCGCGAACATCCGCCACGATGCGCCGCTCGCGGCAGGCCGGATCGCGGACCGGCTCCGGGCCGGCCGGTGAGCGGCTTCCCGCCGGGGATCAGTCTGCCCGACCCGGCCACGACCGCAGCGATCCTGGCCCTGCTCACGGGTCTGTTCGCGACCCGGGTGGTGGGCCAGTTGATCGTCGTTCGATGGGCGCCACCTTGGTTGCCGCCGATGTCGGATTGGTATTCGGGCCTGCTCCCGTACCCGCGCCTCCTCGCGACCCAGCTCGTGATGCTCGGAGTGATGACGACCGTGGTCGTCGGTCTCGCGCCGGAGTGGCCCGCGGTCAGCTCACCACGGCCGCTGCTCGGCACGCTGCTGCTGGTCATCGCCTGGCCGTACGCCCTTTCGATGCCGATCCGCTACGGCGCGCGGATGTGGAAGCACCCCGAGGCGCGCTGGACGGGCCGCATCATTCCGATCGTCTTCCACGTCGTGCTCGCGACGTGGTTGTTCGTCCTCGGGAGCTACCTTCGACCCGTCGGCTGATTGACCTCGCGCGACGGCGAGATCGGTCGGAGTGACCGCCGGCTCATGGAGACGCAGGTACATCGTGGGTCCTCAATCGCGTCCGTGACGCAGCGCCCGGCCAGGGGTCGCGCCGGTGTGGACCCCGTCGGCGACGACGAGCGTGCCCGCGACGATGACCTGCTCCATACCGACCGGATACGAGCGTGGCGCGTCATACGTGGCGGTCGACCGAATCGTGGCCGGGTCGAACACCACGAGGTCCGCGATGACACCGTCGCGGATGACGCCGCGATCGCGCAGACCCAGCCGGGCGGCCGGCGCCGAGGTCATCTTGCGCACGGCCTCCTCGAGGCTGAGGAGGGCCTCGTCGCGCACGAACTGGCCGAGGATGCGCGGGAAGCTGCCGTATGTCCGCGGGCTGGGCTTGGCGCCGAGGAATGTGCTGTCTGTGCCGACCATCCCGACCGGGTGCTTCACGAACAGGGGCAGGGTCGCCGCGGCCGGCCCCGACGTGACCTGGCTGACGCCGAGGTCCTCCGAGAGGAGCAGGTCGCAGATGACGTCGAGCGCGTCGTGGCCGGTCTCGGCCATCACGTCGGCCACGGTCAGGCTCTCCCAACGCAGGTTGTCCGAACGATGGAACGCCCCGAGCCGGACATCCGCCCAGCCCGCAGGACTGGCGTATGAGGCACCGCGTGCCGCGAACTCCGCCCGGACGCGGTCACGTGCGGAACGGTCTGCCAGTCTTTCCTTGAGCGGACCCGGACCACCGGCCTGGATCCACTGCGGAAGCTGGATGAGCAGCCGGGTCGACGCCCACTCCGACGGGTACGTGTCGAAGGTGACGTCGAGACCCTCGGCGCGCGCCTCGTCGATGAGCGCGAGCATCGGCTCGGGGCCGCCTGGGTGGGTCGCCCGGTGGTAGAAGTGGGTGATGTGCGCTGGCGCCTCCGCCCGCCGGCCGATCTCGATCGCCTCACGGAACGGGTCGAGGTATCGGTCGCCGAGCGGGTAGCGGACGTGGCTGTGGTAGAAGCCGCCGCCGCGACCGGCCTCCGCGGCGAGCGTCGCGAGCTCGGCGGTCGTCGCGAACGACCCCGGCGGGTAGTCGAGGCCTGAGCTGAGTCCGAACGCACCTTCGGCCATCGCGTCGCGCAGGAGCACGCGCATGCGATCGGTCGCGGTCGCGTCGACGGCCACGTCGTCCCAGCCGATGGCCGAGATCCTGAGCTGGGAATTGCCGACCAACGTCGCCAGGTTGAGGCTGACCGTCCCGTCGTAGCGCGCGAGGTAGCTCGCGACCGATGTCCAGTCGTAGTCGATCGGCGGTCGCCCGTCGAGTCCGGCATCGAGGTTCACGAACGCTTCGAGATCCTCGCGCCGGGTGAATGGCGCGAAGCCGTTGCCGTCAACTCCGACGAGTTCGGTGGTGACCCCCTGGCGGACTTTGGGCTCATGTCGACCATCGGCCAGGATCGCCAGGCCCCCGTGGCTATGGAGGTCGATGAAACCTGGAGCGACGACCCGGCCGGTCGCGTCGATCGTGCGAGCGACGTGCGCCGGAGCTGCCTGCCCGGCCTCGATCACGCGGATCCGGCCTTCGAGGACGGCCACGGAACCCGGCCGACCCGGCTCGCCGGTGCCGTCCACGACCGTCCCGCCGGTGATGAGCAGGTCGGCATGCTCGGTCATGGCGCGACCATACCCGACGGCTGTCGGGCCCGCGGCGTCTCGCACGACCGTACTGGGGCGGGGCGACATTCGGATGGTTGCGCACGAGCCCGACCGACCCACGATCGAGGCCGACCCACCAGTCGTACCAGGGAGACGACATGCCTCGCACCCTCGACCCGACGGTTGAGCGCGACGCCAACATCTGGCCGTTGCTCGCCGCCGCGATCCTCGTGATCCAGGGTCTGAGCACGCTCTTCTACGCGACCTTCCTGCCGGCGCCGGTGACCCAGGTCGGGGTCGATGTCCCGGCGCTCGGCACGATGCCATTCGTCTGGTTCGCCCTGGGCGCGATCTTGCTCGTGGCCGGCGTGGGCGTCGCGGCACACCGGTCGTGGGCCCGCTACCTCGGGGCATTCTCGGCTTCGCTGTCGCTCGCCACTGGGGTCCTCGGCTCGCAGAACGTCTCGACGGGCCTCCTCGCCTTCCTGCTGCCGGGTATCGTCCTCTTCACGCTTTGGAAGAAGTGGCCGACGACCCGGGCCGCCTAGCCGTCTGAGCCGTCCACCGCCGCGAGACGCCGACCCCGAACCCACGCGCCACGAACCATGTCCGGGTGGGCTCGAAAGATCAGCCGGCTCATCAGGTCGGCCGGGTCGTCGTCGGCTGGCTGGTCGTCGAGGGGCGCCACCCTGGCCGGATCGATCGCGATGAGATCGGCCTCCTTGCCGACTTCGAGCGAGCCGATGACATCGCCGAGGCCGAGCGCGCGGGCACCGTCGAGCGTGCCCATCCGCAGCCAGTCGAGCGGATCGAGGATCGCGCCTTCATCACCGGCCATCGACCGACGGGCCATCTGCGCGTACGCACCGATGCGCATGACCGAGACGATCGACGGATCGGGACCACCCGACACGTCCGACCCGAGCCCGATCGACAAGCCAGCGTCCCGGTAGCGGGCGAGCGGCATGATCCCGGCCCCGATGAACAGGTTCGACGCCGGGCAGTGCGCGACGTGCGTCCCGGTCTCGAGGAGGCGGCTGAGCTCGCGGTCCGCGAGGTGGACGGCGTGGGCCAGGACGGTCCGTGCGCCGAGTCCACCGGCGCGGTCGTAGACGTCGACATAGTCGGACGCGGCCGGGTGGAGGCGTGCCACCTCGGCGATCTCGAACGGGTCCTCGCTGACGTGCGTCTGCCACCACGCGCCGGTCGAGGCGGCCAACGCCGCCGATTCGCGCAACATCTCCGCGCTGCACGAGATCGCGAAGCGGGGAGTGACCGCGTAGCCCAGACGCCCCAGATCCGCGCCATGCCATCGCCCGATGAGGCCGGCGGACTCGCGCAGCGACCGGTCCAGGATGGTCGAGGGTTCGATGACCGGGTCGTACGTCCCGCGATCCATCATGACCTTGCCGAGGATCGCCCGGATGCCGTTCGCCTCGGCCGCCCGGAACGCCGCATCCATTGCCGCTTCGTAGACGACCCCGTAGGCGAGGACGGTGGTCGTTCCCGCGGCCGCGAATGCCCGGAAGATGGCCGGGGCAAGGCGCTCGGCGACGGCTGGGTCGGACCACGACATCTCGGTCGGGAAGGTCAGCCGGTCGAGCCAGGTCAGGAGGTCCAGCGCGAAGCCGACACCGGCATTCGGGACCTGCGGCAAATGAGCGTGGAGGTCGACCATCCCGGGCAGGACCACCCACGGGCGCAGGTCGGTGGCGCGGGTCGCCACGTCCGGCCGGTCGGCGGAGGCCCCGGCGAATGAGATCCGACCGGCCTCATCCACGACGATCAGGCCATCGGCCGCATGGCGCGTGCCGCCGGCGGCGAGCGGTGTCAGCAGCCGCGCACGGATGGCGAACGGCGCCCTGCTGGGGAGGTCCATCGCGTCAGGCTAGCAGGGGCCGGAGATGACGAGCCCCGGATCGGGTGATCCGGGTCGTGTGTGTCGTGCTCTGCCACGCGGCGAGCGACTATCGCTTCTTGCCTCTGACCTCGAACAGGTGGGCCGTCCACTCGGAACCGCCGCGATCCAGGGTGGCCGAGCTGCCGTGCCAACCGCAGGTGCAGGTGATGGTCTGCGCCTGGTGCTTGTACTCGTCGATGACGTGCTTGAACGGTTCGACCGTGGTGGGCTTGACAGGCGGACGACTGTTCACACGGACTCCTGCGCGGATGGGACGGACTCGAGCCCGCGAGCGCGCCGCGGCGGGCCACTCATCTTACCCGATTTTGGCGAATCTCGAGTCGGGCGGGCGGTGCTCAGTCCCCCGCCGGCAGCAGATCCTCCCGGACGACGTCGTTGGTCGTGACCGGGCCCTTGACCAACCCGAGCGTATTCATGTACGCGATCGACGTCGTCCAGCCATCGCGATTGATGGCACCGAAGCCGCGGTCCGATTGGGCGGACCCCGTCCACGAGTCGATGGTCGCGGCGAGGATCGCCGTTTGGAGGTCCCGCGACTTCGCCAGCTCGGGGACGGCCGCGATCGACGCCTCGAGACCGACCGTCGGATCTGCCTTGATCTCATCCATCGCCTGGAGCGTCGCGGTCACGAAGGCCGCGATGGCGTCGTGCTTCGCATCGATGGTCTTTGCCGATGCGATGAGACCCGGCCCGGGCAACGGCGTGATGTCGTCGATGTGGAGGACGACAGCCTTGTGGCCGTGCTGCTCGAGCTGGATCGGCTCGTTGTTGGAGAAGCCGGTCGCCGCGTCGACCGCGCCCCGCTCGACGGCAGCCTCCTGACTGTAGTCCGGGTACTCGATGATCTGGACGTCATCGGTCGTCAGCCCGGCCGACGTGAGCATCGCCTGGAGCATGACCCAGCTCGATCCGTAGCGGCCTGGGATGCCGATCTTCTTGCCCTTCAGGTCGGCCGGCTTGACGATCCCCGACGAGGCCTTGGCGAAGACGATGTCGGGGAACTTCCCGTAGATCGTGGCGATGTATTCGACCGGGATGCCGTTGCTGGCCGCCGGGATGACGCTCGTCCCGTCGCCGATGCCGACGTCGATCGCGCCAGACCCGACGAGCGGGATGAGATCCGGATCGACCTTGTTCTGGAACTCGACGTCGAGGCCGGCGTCGCGGTAATAGCCGTTCTGCTGGGCCAGGTAGAACTGCGCGAACTGGACGCTGGGGATGAAGCCGAGTCCGACCACCAGCTTCGTCGGGGCCTGGCTCGCGTCGGGCGATCCGCCCGCCGCGGACGACGACGACGGGTTCGACGGCGGCACGGGACTCGCCGTCCCGCCGCCGCCGCAGGCGACCACCAGCGAACCGATGACGGCAAGGACGAGCGCGACGCGGCTCGATCGGTGAAGGCGAGGACGCGGTGACGACACGAGGACCTCCGTTGTGCGAGCGATGCGGCGCAATGGGTCAGCGGATCCCGATGAGTCGGCGTTCGACGCCGACCACGACGAGATAGAGCGAGATGCCCACGAGGGCGATGGTCAGCAGCGTGGCGAACATCAGCGGGATGTCGAACAGCGATCCGCGGGCGAGATTGATGAGGACGGCCAGACCCTTGCTCGCCCCGGCCCACTCGCCGACGACCGCGCCGACGACGGCGAGCGTCACCCCGACCCGCAATCCTCCGAAGATGTTGGGCAAGGCGGCCGGGATCTCGAGGGTGGTCAGGATCTGTCGGCGTGAGGCGCGCAGACTCCGCCCGAGTTCGAGCAGCCGCGCATCCACCGACCGGATCCCGACCATCGTCGCGATGGCGACCGGGAAGAACACGATCAGGGCGCAGATGACGACCTTGCTGCCGAGGCCGGGGCCGAACCACAGCACAAGCAGCGGGGCGAGGACGAGGATCGGGATCGCCTGCGCGGCGACGAGATAGGGCGACGCCAGCCGCTCGAACAGGTCGCTCCGCGCGAGCCCATAGCCGACGAGGAGCGCCAGCGCCGTCCCGACGACGAAGCCGACCACGATCTCGACCATCGTCGCCTGGAAATGCGGCCAGACCGTTCCGTCGAGCCAGGCTTCGACGAACCTGGAGGCCACCGATTCCGGGGGCGGCAGGATGAACGGCGGCAGGCCGCCGACCATGACGATCGCCTTCCAAGCGAGCGCGAAGACGGCGAACCCGACGACGACCGGGAACCACCATGTGCGGGTCACGATGCCGCCTCGAGTCGATCGGTCGCGGCTGCGTCGCCGAGGGACGCCCGGATCTCGAGCGACGTCCGCGATACGGCCGCGGCGTCGAGATCCGCGATGGTCCGCGGCCGCCGCAGGTCCACCGGGATGTCGGCAACGACCGTCCCGGGTCGGGGGGACAGGACGACGACGCGGTCGGCGACCATGATCGCCTCGGCGATGTTGTGGGTGACCAGCACGATGGTCGGAGCGGCACGCTCCCACAGGCGGAGCAGCTCGATATCGAACCGCTCGCGAGTGAGCGCGTCGAGCGCGCTGAACGGCTCGTCGAGCAGCAGGACTTCGGGTTCGAGGGCGAGGGCGCGTGCGAGGGCGACGCGCTGGCGCGTGCCACCCGATAGCTCCGACGGTCGCGCGCTCGTCGCCGCCCCATCGAGACCCACGAGGTCGATCAGGGTTTCGAGCCGTGCTGCGCGCCGGTCGGCCGGCCAGCCGGCGAGTTCGAGAGGGTAGGTGATGTTGTCGGCGGCGGACCGCCAGGGCAGCAGGCGCGGCTCCTGGAAGACAAGTCCGATGCGCGGGTCCGGTCCATCGATGCGAACGCCGTCGAGTCTCGCTTCACCCGTGTCAGGCGACAGCAGGCCGGCGATGACGCGCAGCACCGTCGATTTGCCGCAGCCGTTGGGCCCGATCAGCGCGACGATCCCGCCGCCCGGGATCGCAAGGTCGATGCCGGCCAACGTCGGGTGCGATCCACCATCGCGGGTAGTGAACGCGAATGACGCGTCGCGCAGGTCGATGGCGCCTCCCCGGGTTGCCGGGCTGTCCGCGTTCCCCGTCATGCGACGTCCCGGCTCAGTGGACGGAGGAGGGGCGCCGTCGCCGGGTAGAGACCGAGGTACGCGGCATACGTCCGGTCGTAGAGGTCGGCGAGTTCGCGTCGTGGCTCGATGCGCTCGGCGATGCTGGTCATCGCGCCGATGGCCGTCGGGAGGTCGGGATACGAACCCGTCCCGACCGCGGCAAGGATGGCGGACCCGAGCACTGCGGTCTCGAGGACAGCCGGGACTGCGACGGGGAAGCCGGTCACGTCGGCCTTGACCGCGTTCCAGAAGCCGCTCTGGGCGGGGCCACCGCAGACGCGCATCTCCGTGACCCGGACTCCGCCAGCCAGCATCGGCGCCGCCACGTGGCGGATCGCAAGGGCCGACGCCTCGACGATCGCCCGCGCCACGTGCCCGCGTCCATGTCCGAGCGTGAGACCGGCGAGGACGCCGCGCGCCTCCGGGTCCCAGATGGGCGATCGCTCGCCAGCGAGGTACGGCAGGAACACGAGACCATCAGCTCCGGGCGGCGTCGCCGCTGCCTCGCCGAGGAGCGCCTCGATCGCGATGGTGCCACCAAGAATTGCGTCGCGGTACCAGTCGAGTGCCCGGCCGGTAGTGGCCATCGCCGCCCCGACGCTGAACCGTCCGGCGAGCGGCGCTGGCGTCACGAAACCGCCCGGAACCTCGAGCGGCCGGTCCCAGTAGACCCCGAATCCTCCGGCCGACCCGCCCGGGTCGTAGGCGTCACCCGGCTCCAGCAGGCCGGCCCCGAGATAACTCGCGAACGCGTCGACGGTCCCGCCCACGACCGTGATCCCCGGTCGAAGACCGAGCGCTTCCGCGGCTCCATCCGCGAGTCCGCCGACGACCTCGCCCATGGCCGACGGGGGCGGCAGCCGATCGATCGGCACGCCCGCGGCCTCGACGACGGCCGGATCCGGGACCAGCTGGTCGGGCACGAGCGGGCCGGCGGCGATCCCGGTCAGGCGAAAGGCGAGCCATTCCCAGGTCGAGAGGTACCAGCAGGTGGCCGCAGCGACGTCTGGTTCGTGGCGCTCGACCCAGAGCGCGGCGGGCAGACCTCCTAGCGCCCAGCCGCGGACCCCGGTCGCTGTCGCGAGCTCGTCGGCCTCGGCCGTCGCACGGGTATCGAGGAAGGTGATCGCGGGGCGCGTCGCCTCACCTCGGGCGTCGACGGGCGCGACGGTCGGACCGTGGCCGTCGACGCCGATGGCGACGACCTCGGCATCGTGGACATGCAACGCGCGGACCGCGCCGACGACCGCCGACCACCAGGCGCCCGGATCCTGCTCGGCCCAGCCGTGCCCACCAGTCACCTCGAGCGCGTACCCGCTCCGCGCGAGGCCCAGCAGGCGGCCGTCAAGGCCGACCAGGCCGGCCTTGACCTCCGTGGTCCCGAGGTCGACCCCGAGGACGGCCGGCTCGCGGACGCGCGACCGCATCACCGGGCTCCTCGCGCGGCGGCCGAGGTCGCATCGTCGAGTGCGATGACCGCCTCGGCCGTCACGACATCGGTGACCAGCGAACGGACGACGCCGGCGCGAAGTGCCCCGAGGATCGGCCGGACCTTGCCCTCACCCGATGCCACGCCGATCCCGACCGGGATCCGCCCGAGCCGACGCGCATCGAAGGCGATGACACGTTCCTGGAGGGCGGGGCAGACGAACCGCCCCTCGAGGTCGAATGGTGCGACGAGGATCTCGCCGACGGCAGCGGAGGCTTCGAGGTCGCGTTCCAGATCGTCGCCGACCTTCTCCGCGCTCCAGGTCGGGCCGCCGATCCCGAACAGCGCGATGTCGAGCCGCTCCCAGAGATCCAGGACCGCGCGGACGCCGGCGTGCGCGACGAGCGACCGTTGCGTGGCCGCATCGTCCACGAGGCCCGGTGCCATCAGCCCATGCACGTGGCCCCCGATCGCATCGGCGACGCGGCGGTACGGCTCGCGATCCTGCCCCGTTGACCAATGGCCTCCGCACAGTGGCACGACCGTGAGATCGACCGGTGTGGACGTCTCCTCGAGGGCGGCCGCCGTCGCCGCGACCGACGCCCCGTCCCCCACCCCGACCAGCGAACCGGACCGCAGGGCGTCTCGCAGGACCTCGGCGGCTCGGCGGCCGACCATCCGCCGGGTCAACTCCTCGGGGCCGGCGATCGAGGGCGCAAGGTGGACCGCATCGAGGCCGAAACGCGACGCGAGTTCGTCCGCCGCGGGGCTCTCCGCGATCGTCCGGTCAACGATCCGGATCTCGACGATGCCCTCTGCGCGGGCCCGCTTCAGGAGTCGCGAGACCTGTGGCCGGGTGACGCCGAGCTGATCGGCGATCGCGCTCTGGGTTTCCCCGAGTTCGTAGTACAGCCGGCTCGCCCGGACGAGCTGCTCGAGGTCGCTCACGACCGACCGTGCACGTTTGTACTTGACAGATGTGCATCCACGATCCCGCAATCATCGGCAGGGTGTCCAGGCCTGTCAAGCGCGGCGGGTGAGGCACACATCGCCGCGTACCTCTCGCTCGCGATCGAGCTAGAGCACGCGTCCCGGGTTCAGGATGCCAAGGGGGTCGAGCGCCGCCTTGATCGCGCGCATCACGCGCACGGCATCGGCGCCCTTCTGGATCTCGAGCCACTCTCGACGCGCGGAGCCGATGCCATGCTCCCCGGTCACCGTCCCGCCAAGGTCGATAGCTGCCTGGTAGAGGTCCTTCTTGACGGCTTCGACCTTTACTTCGGCGGTCGGATCGCCGCGCTCGAAGACGAGGTCGGGGTGCAGGTTGCCGTCGCCGACGTGCCCGAATGTCCCGATCCGGACGTCGTGCTTCGCGGCGATGGCCTCGATGGCGCGAAGCATGTCCGGGACGCGCGAGCGGGGCACGCCGACATCCTCCATGCGGACGTCGCCCAGGCGTTCCAGCGCGTAGTGCGCGGCCCGCCTGGCCTGGCGCAACCAGTCGGCCTCCTGGGCGTCGGCGGCACGAACGACGTCGCTGGCTCCTGCGGTCCGGCAGGCCGATTCGGCGCGCTCGAGTTCGTCCACCGCGGCGACGCCGGGCATGTCCGATTCGATCATCAGCATGGCGGCCGCGGTCCGGTCCAGCCCGAGGCCGTTCATGTCGTCCACGGCGGCGATCGTGAACCGGTCGAGCAGCTCGAGGGTGACCGGCGTCAGGCCTGCCGCGGCGATCCCGGCCACGGCGTCGCCCGCCGATTCGAGCGTCGGGAAGAAGGCAAGCATCGTCAGGCGCGGTGGCGGGGTGGGTCGGAGTCGCAGCGTGGCCTCCGTGGTGATGGCGAGTGTCCCCTGGCTGCCGACGAACAGGTGGGTGAGCGAGTAGCCGGCAACGTCCTTGATGTTCCGGCCGCCGGTCCTGATGATCGTGCCGTCGGCCATCACGACCTCGAGCGACAGGACCGACTCGCGCGTCTGGCCGTACTTGACGCAGCACAGGCCGCCGGCGTTGGTGCCCAGGTTTCCGCCGATCGAGCACATCTCGAAGCTCGCCGGATCGGGTGGGTAGAACAGACCCTCGGCGGCGACCGCCGCCTTGAGCGTGGCATTGATGACGCCCGGCTGGACCACCGCGACCAGGTTCGCAGTGTCGATCTCGAGGATCCTGTCCATCGTGGTGAAGGCGATGGTCAGGCCGCCCTCGATCCCCGACGCACCGCCGGACAGGCCGGTCCCGGCCCCGCGGGGGACGACGGGGACGCGGTACTCGGCGGCGATCCTGACCAGCTCGGACACCTCCTCGGTCGTCGTCGGAAAGGCGACCGCCCGTGGCAGGCCAGCATGCAGATAGGGCGTCTCGTCGGTGCGAAACGACTCGCGGTCGATCGGCTCGGTCAGCAGCCTGGTCTGCGGCAGGCGCGTCTCGATCGCGGCCACGAGGTCGTCGGCGGTTGTCCGGTCGGTCGTCGTGGGGTCCGTGGTCGACACGTCTCGAAGCATACCGGCGAGGCGGTGCAGAAGACGACATGGGTACGAGGGGACCGATGGCACGACGCCGCCGATCGCGTTCTGGGCAGCCCTCCGCGGGGACCCGGCCGCGAACGCCGGACGGGGTCCGGTTGAGTTCGCGTCACCGTTCCCGCGGCTGTCGTGAGGTTCCGTGAACCACTCGGGACGTGGCCAGATGCACGCCCGCGGAGCGTAAGGACCTATCGACGAGAGCGTTCGTGGCTAGCTGATCCCCTGGGGCGACGCAGGCCGACGCCTCCGAGCGTGCGAGCGACAAGGTCTGAAGCTGTCTGCCGCAGCTGATCTGTCACGACCGAGCCTTACGTTCCCCGCATGTGCGCCTGGCCATCCGATACGACCCGGCGATCAGCCGCGAGTGCTTTTGGCATCTGCCGGAAGCCGGCGGGCAGCAGCGGCCGCCAGCCACGCCACCCGGCGACGAGCCAGCCTGACACCGCCCGCTCGCGACGGCCCCAGGACAGACCGTAGTCCTCGCGGACGCTCACGGGCAACAGCCCGACCGATGGCCACAACGTCCAGGCGTAGATCGCGGACGGGAGACGCGCGAGCATCCCCGCCACCCGCGCATCGGGCCCCGGCAGGAGGGGCGCGAGCGGCGCCAAGGGCGGCCGCAGCACGACCCCGGCCAGATCCCGTGCGACGTGCGACACGCGGACGGGACCTTCGGGGCCGAGCATCGCCGCCAGATACGCCTCGAACGCCGCGATGTCCGGGGGCAGCATGTCATCGGGCACGCCGAACGCCCGCCCGATCGGCCGCGTCTCCGCATAGAACGTGGCTCGCCGCGCCACCGACAACGGCTCGAGCCAGGCGTCATAGACCGCCAACGTCGAATCCACGAGCGTGGCGTGGACCCACATCGACAACAGCGGGTCGCGGGCCGAATACCCCGGCCCGACGATCCCCCGATGGAGAGCGTTGAGCCGCCTGATCTCGGCGTTGGCCGCAGCGGTCGTCCCGTAGACGATGGTCAGGTAGCTCCGCAACGTGCCCGCCAACCGTCGCCACGGGTCGGCGCGGAAGTCGGAATGGTCCGCCACGCCCGCGGCGACGGCCGGATGCGCCAGCTGGAGGAGCAACGCCCGCGGGCCGGCCCCGAGGAGCAGCATCGCCTCCCGGTTCAGCCGCCACGCCTCGGACCCGGGGCCATACCGCCCTGGATCCCCCGGCTGGCCGGGCTCGCTCTGGTCTGCCGATCCTGGACTCATCCGCGGCGCGTGCGTTCTCGTACCCATGGGTGCACGATATCGGACAACAGGGAGGGAGGCCGCCGATGGCGCTGGGGACGCACTGGGGGTCGGACTTCGATCCAGACCGACTCGCGAAGCTCGAGACCGACATGTGGAAGGCGTACTACCGACGCCAGCCCGCTCGACTGTTCGGGCTGCTCGTGAAAGCCATCCGCGCTCAGGCGCACGTCTCGTGGCCGCGCGCCCTCGGCGCGAGCGTCCTGCTGACCCGCGCCGCCGCCGGCTTCGCCCGCGCGACCGGTGACTACGGGCGTTTCACGCCGGACATCGTCCGCGCCTACCGGATGCTCGGGCTGCCTGACCACGTCGATGTCGAGTCTGTCGCTCGCCACGAGCTTCGCTGGTGGGTCGTCCGACGCGAGATCGGGCTGGCCGCCGGGACAGCTGCCGGTGAATCGATCACCGACCTGTACGCAGCGCTGTACGACGTCCCACGCGAACGCGTCGCCGAAGCTGGCCGGCTTCGCGGCATCGCGGCCGAGATCCGCGATCGAGGCGCCACGGTCGACCCGGACGGACCGCGCGGGCGCGGGGCGGCCTACTGGCCGGAGGTGGCGCGCCTGCTGCGCCAGTCATACCGAAGCCTGAGCAGCGCGATCAACCAGGAGACTGCGACCGCACCCGAAGACGCCGAGACGCGTGTCGCCGTCGGGGCCCGTACCTAGCGGTCGTCCGGCCGCCGTCCGATGAGCCACCAGGCCACCGGGAAGATCCCCGCGGCGACGAGAAGCTTCACAGCGTCCCACACGATGAACGGGGTCAACCCCTTGGCGATCGTGTCCGCCGTGGACAGGTGCAGGCTGTAGCTCAGCCACGGCAGTCCGACAGCGTAGATCACGAAACTGCCGGCCAGCATCATCGCGAGCGCCCCGCCGATGCGGCGGTCCCAGCCAAGTTCAGCGAGACGACCCACGATCGCGCCCGCGAGCACGAAGCCGATGAGGTATCCGCCACTCGGGCCCAGGAGGACCGCCGTGCCGCCCTTGCCCTCGGCGAAGAAGGGCAGCCCGACGAGACCGAGCAGCACGTAGAGCGCGACCGCCGCGAACCCGCGCCGGGCGCCGAGGGCGCCCCCGACGACGAGGACGCCGAAGGTCTGGCCGGTCCACGGGACGGGATCGCGCGGGATGGCCAGGCGGGCGGTCAGGTAGATGAACAGCGCGCCGGTGGCGATCAGCAGGATGTGCCGGACCCGGGCGTTGAGGCGCTCGCCCACCGGGATGGGGACGAGGAAGTCGGCGAGCGTCAGTCCGCGATCAGCTGCGGTGGTGCGATCCAGCCTCGGGATGGCGATCGTCATCTGGACTCCGGTCTGGGGGTCACGCCGTCGGTGACCGACCCGCCGAGTCTAGCATCGCGTCACTCGAAGTGGACTGCCCTGACGATCGACAGACGGCTCGCGATGCGTGCCGGATAGGCCGCCGCGAGCATCGCTACGGTGACACCGAGGACCATCACGAAGCCGATCATCGCCCACGGCATGCCGCTGCCGATATCGATCCGACCACCTGCCAGGACGACCATCAGCCCGCCGACCGCGAGGCCCAGGACGATCCCCAGCAGCGCGCCCGCAAGCCCGAGCACACCGGCCTCGACGACGACCGATCGCCACACCTGACGGCGGGTCATGCCGGCTGCCCGCAGGATGCCGATCTCGCGGACGCGCTCGATGACGTTGATGGTGAGCGTGTTGACGATGCCCAGCGCTGCGATCAGCACGGCCACGACCGCCAGCGCATCGAACACGTCGAAGATGCGGCCGAGTGTGGAGTCGATGACACCGTTGATTTGGTCGAGCGTGACCACTTCGAGGGCCAGCGACGTCGCCGTCGCCTTGAGATCGCCGTTCGAGATCGCGCGGAAACCGTCGGGCGTGAAGCGGATGGCGAAGGCATCGGCACCGGCGACACCGAGTCGAGTCGTCGCGTCGGTCCAGCCGATGAGCATCGCCTCACCGGCGCGGCCGGGGATCGACCGCGCGACGATGCCGACGACACGCAGGCCGAGGGTGTCGCGCGAGGCGCTCGGGACAGAGACGATGTCGCCCAGCTTCAGGCCCAAGCGCTCCGCAAGGGCGACCGGGATGATCGTCGCGCCGCCGGCGTCGAGTGCCGCGAATGCCGCGGTCCGGTCGCCGGCCGTGAACGCGAGCCGGCCGTCAGCGTCGAGATCTGAGCCGACGACCGCCGCGGCGTCCGTGCGGCTGCCCTTGATGGCGACGTCGAACGTGGCGATCGGGCTCACCCGAGCGACCCCGCGGACCGCGTCGCGGAGGTCGCCGGCGACGCCCTCGTCCGCGGCCACGGGCCGGATCGAGGTCAGAAGGAGGTCGCCGGGGATCACATCGTCGATCCAGCTCGCAGCGGCCGCTCGCGCATGCTGGCCGACGCCCCCGAGCGCGACGATCATGGCCAGGCCGATGGTCAGGGCCCCGAGCGTCAGCGTGGTCCGGCTCCGATCGCGGACGACAGCGCTGCGTGCCAGACGCTCCTCGACGCGCATGACGACTGCGAACGGGATCCCCGCAATGCGGGCCATGGTCGGCAGCAGGAATGGTATGAGGAGCGTCGCGCCGAGCAGGACCGCGTAGACGGATAGCCCCTGGACGATCGCGACACCCCCGGCGGCGCGCGGCAGGATCACGACACCGACGACGGCCACGACGGCAAAGACGACGGCCAGCCAGCGCAAGCGTGCAGTGCGGGCCGAGCGTGCGTCGAGATGGGCTCGGAGCGCCTCGACGGGCTGGATATGGCTCGCCCGCCGAGCCGGTTCGATGGCGGCCGCAAGGGTCACCCCGACGCCGACGAGGAGCGCCAGGACGATGCCTTCAGGCGGAACTGCCGGCCGCTCGAGGGTGACCGATCCCACGCTACCCACGGCTGAGACGATGGCCATCGCGAGGACGAGGCCGACGGCCAGCCCGACGATCGAGCCGATGGTGCCCAGGGCGAGCGCCTGGCTGAACATGTAGGTCATGACCTGCCTGCGACTGGCGCCTGCGGCGCGCAGAAGGCCGACCTCGCGGATCCGCTCCGCAACGGTCATCGACAGCGTGTTGAAGATCAGGAAGGCGCCCGCGAAGAGGGCGATCGCGGCGATCAGCGCGGTGGTCACCGAGAAGTCCGTGGTGGAGCTGCGCAGGGTCGCGGCGATGTCGGCCGGCGTCGACAGGATGTACGGCTCGGCGGTCAGACGCTTCTGGAGTGCCGCCTGCGCGGTCGCAGCGGTCGTGCCGTCGGCCAGGCCGATGTCCACGCGCGTCACCGCCGTGCTGCCGAAGACGGCCTGCGCCGTTCGCAGCGGAACGATCACGGTCCGCCCGTTGCCGCCGGAGACCGGTCCGTCACCCCCGATGATGCCGACGACCCGGTAGGACAGGCTCTTGCCCATGCCGCCGATCGTGATCGGTGCGCCGATCCCCAGGCGATCCTCGGAGGCCAGGCGCTGGCTGATCAGGGCCGTCCGGCCGTCGGGATCGGCCAGCGCGTCGCCCGAGGCGAGGGCGATGTCGTGGACACGCGGATCGAGCGTCGGGTCGATGCCCAGGATCGTCACGGGCGGCGGCAACGCCGCGGTCGGTCCCGCATCGAGCGACGGTGCGAGGTAGGCGCGGCGTTCGAGCGCCGGCGCCGCGACGGCGACCCCGTGGGTACCCGCAATGGTCGCCACGGTCGCGTTCGACAGGCCGGTCTCGCTGAATGCCGCGACGCGCAGGTCGGCCCGGCCGACCATGTCGGTGACGGAGCCGCGGATCGACGCGTCGATGCCCGCGTTGGTGGCCATCCCGGCGAACAGGACCGCGACCCCCAGCGCGATGCCGAGTGTGCTCAGGGCGGCGCGCAGTGGATGCGCACGCAGGCTGCGGAAGGCGAGCCGATTCAGCGACATCGGGGTCTCCGCCTACAGGCCGAGCTTGGCGAGGCGGGCGATCAGCGGCGCGGCATCGTGGGATTCGCGTCGACCCAGCTCGATGGTCTCGCGGATCCGACCGTCACCGATGACGTGGACGCGATCGGCATAGGCCGCCGCCTTCGAATCGTGGGTGACGAGGACGATCGTCTGGCCGCGCCCGACACACGAGCGCCACAACGCGTCGAGGATCTCCGTGCCCGTCGTGTAGTCGAGGTTGCCGGTCGGCTCGTCGGCGAACAAAAGCGCTGGCCGGGTCACCAGGGCGCGGGCGATCGCCACCCGCTGCTGCTCGCCAGCCGACAGCTGATCGGGCTTGTGATGTTCCTTGCCGGTCAGGTCCACGAGCGCGATGACGTCGCGGACGCGCTCGCGCAGCTCGCCACGGGTCGGGTCCTCGCCAGCGATGGTGAACGGCAGCGCGACGTTCTCGACCGCATCGAGCAGCGGGATGAGGTTGAACGACTGGAAGACGAAGCCGGTCCGGTCTCGACGCAGACGGGTGGCCCGGTCGTCCGACAGCTGGCTGATCGTCTGGCCCTCGAGGAACACCTCGCCGCTCGTCGGCTGGTCGAGCCCGCCGAGCACCTGCAGGAGGGTGGACTTGCCCGATCCCGACGGGCCCATGAGGGCGACGAATTCACCGGCCCGTACGGTCAGGGAGACACCACGGAGGGCATCGACCGTCGTCTGGCCGAGCGAGTAGGACTTCGTCAGGTCGCGTGCCTCGAGGATCACGTCCGCGGTCGGGCGGCTGGCGGCAGGGACCGGTGGAGCGGCCGGCTCCAGTCGGACCGGGACAGTGGTCGGTGTGCGTGTCGCGATGGCCATCTCGTCAGCCTCCAAGGAAGAACCCGGTCACGCCGCCGACGACCGACTGGAGGAGACCATCGGTCCCTCCCCCGTCGACGACGCGCATGCCCACGGCGCCGTCGCTCGCGGTGCCGTCACCGGGAGCATGGCTGGGGGTGTCGTTGGTATCGGTCGAACCGACGTTGAGCGGCACGGGAATGGGATCATTCGTTGCCGGAAGGAGTTCCCGCTCAGTGATCGGGTCGATGGCCACGGGTGTCGGTCCTGCTGCCCCGACGACCGCCGGGCTCGGCTTCGGCGTTGCCGCCGGTTTGGCGGCGGCCGGCTTCGGCGTCAGTCGGGGAGTCTGCCGTGACGTCGGCCGCACGGTCGCCTTCGGGGCCGGCCTGGAGGTCGGCCTCGGCGTCGACGACGTCGAACCGCACTTGTCCGCGAACAGGACCGTCCACATCTTCTTGCCGTCCGGGCCCTTGTAGGCGCCGACGCCGATGTGATTCCAGCCCGTGCCGAGGATGTTCGCCCGGTGGCCCGCAGAGTTCATGAACATGTCCTGGATCGCCGCGGTCGCGAGGTCGTCCGGGTAGTTGTTCCACCCGATGTTCTCGCCGGCCACCTTGTAGCAGTAGCCGATAGCGTGGAGCTTGTCCCAGACCTTGCCGTAGCCCGGGATGTCGTGGCTGAAGTAATTGCGGGTGATCATGTCCTTGCTCCGCCAGCGCGCGACGGAGGTCAGCGTCGAGTCGATCTTGAGTGACGGCAGTCCGGCATTCGCCCGCGCTCTGTTGGTCAGGGTGACGAGCTGCGACTCGGAGGACGCGCTGAAGGACGAGTTGTCCCAGCCGAACGTGTTCGACGGAGCGGCGAAGGCAAAGATGGATGTGACGGTGAAGAGGGCGGCCACGGCGACGGCGAGCCGGCGTGGCGACGAGGCGCGGCGCGCATGGCGGAGGGGGGCATGGAGGCTGGCCTGGGGGCCGACGGGAAGGGACATGGATCAGGGTGCTCCGGGGCTGGTCCGGTGGTGTGGCCGGTGTTGCAGTCACGGTAGGTTCGGGATAGGGAGGTGTCCTTCGCGCGATGGTCAGGGCACACGTGGCCCCCAGGTACCGGCGGGTCCGGTCGGTTCCGGATAGGTAGTGGCGGAGAGGTGGGGTCCGGTGCCGTCGCCGGAGACTCGTCGCGGCGTCGCCCGGGACCGACCGGTATACTGCCGTCGCTCGCCCAGGCCGCCCTCAAGGCCGCGCCACGGCGAGCGTCTCCGCGGTGGCCTTAGCTCAATGGCAGAGCAGCGGTTTGTGGAACCGCCGGTTGCGGGTTCGAGCCCCGCAGGCCACCCCAACTCCCTCGCGACCTGATGCCTCGACCCCAGCCGGGTCGACACTTGGGCGGTCACGCTCCCGCTACCATCGGCAGATGACCACCACGATCAGAGTCCCCGGCGCCGTTCTCATCGAGCGTGAGCACATCGTTCCGCTCGATCACGCCGATCCTGACGGTCCGACCATCACGGTCTTCACCCGCGAGGTCGCGAGTCCCGACGCGCCGGCGACGACGCCCTATCTCGTCTTCCTCCAGGGTGGACCGGGCATGGAGGCCACCCGACCGGCGGGCCCGCCGACCGGCTGGATCGCACGTGCGCTCAACGACTTCCGCGTCCTGCTGCTCGACCAGCGCGGCACGGGTCGGTCGACCCCGGTCGGACCGGTCATCCCGGGCGACACGCCCGAGGCCCAGGCCGCGTACCTGACCCATTTCCGCGCGGATTCGATCGTCCTCGACGCGGAGGCCATCCGGCGCGAGCTCGGGATCGATCGCTGGAGCGTGCTCGGGCAGAGCTTCGGCGGGTTCACCGCGATGACCTATCTGTCGTTCGCGCCGGAGGGCCTGCGCGAGGTGTTCATCACCGGCGGCCTGGCGCCGATCGGGCGGTCCGTCGACGACATCTACGCGGCCACCTACCTCCGCGTCATCGAACGCAACGAGCGCTACTACGAGCGCTATCCGGAGGACCGGGCGCGGGTCCGCGAGATCCACCGAATACTCGACGCTGAGCCGTACCTCCTCGCGACCGGCGAGCGACTGACGCGGCGGCGGTTCCGGCAGATCGGCATGTGGCTGGGTGACAGCGCCGGCTGGGAATACCTTCACCACCTGCTCGAGCTCCCGATGGACTCGCCGGCGTTCCGGCACGACGTGGCTGAAGCCGAGCACTTCAGCCGCAACCCGTTGTACGCGACCCTCCACGAGTCCTCGTACGCGGACGGCGTCGTGACCCGCTGGTCGGCCGACCGGCTCGTGCCGGACGAGATCCGCGACGGCGACGGGTTCAGCGCGGAGCACGTGTTCCCGTGGATGTTCGACGACTACGCCGCGCTACAGCCGCACAAGGCGGCGGCCGAGATCCTCGCCCAACACTCGTGGCCGCGCCTGTTCGATGAAGGCCAGCTTGCGCTGAACGAGGTCCCGGTGGCGGCCACGATCTACGTCGACGACCTGTACGTCGAACGCGCATTCGCGGAGGAGACCGCCGCCGCGATCCGCGGCCTGCGACCGTGGATCACCAACGAATTCGTCCACAACGGCCTTCGAGCGGACGGCGAGCGCGTCCTCGGCCACCTCATCGACCTGGCGCGCGGGCGCGCCTGACGACGCCCACGCGCCACGCCCTCAGGTTCCGTCGCCCAGGCGGCCGGTGGCGCGTCGAACGATGCTCGTCAGGTTGAGGTCGATCCGACGTGATCGCCGACGGGTCTGGGTTCGCCTGCGGCGCGGGGTGCGATGGCCGCCCGCAGGACGACGAAACGCGCGGTGGTGGCGACGACGTTGGCGCACGCGAGGACGGCGATCTCGACCTGCAGCGGGGCCCGCGGCGCGACGACGGCCAGGACGGCGACAGAACCCGTCGTGATCACCAGTGCGATCGCGAATGCGCCCATCCCGGCGACCTGGTCGTGCAGCATCGAGCGGCGGCCCCGAACGCGGAATGTCTGCCGCCGGTTGGCGGCGGTGTTGCCGATGGCAGTCATGAACAGAGCCAGCGCGTTTGCCCCGATCACCGACAGCACTCCCCGCAGCCCCCCATACAGGACGAGGCATGCGGCCGTGCTGACGACGCCGATTGCGACAAAGGTGCCGACCTGCGTGACCAGAGTGGCCGGATGTCGTCCTGATCGCCGGGACTCGTCGTGCACGTCCCGATTCTGACGCAGCGACTCTTTCGAAGGGGTTACGACCTCAGGCGAGCGTCCGCGGCCAGCTCACCGAGAACCGCGCGCCACCGATCGGGGCGATGCCGGTCGCCCAGCGACCACCTGTCGCGCGGACGATCGCGTCCGCGATCGCAAGCCCCAGACCGGCACCGATGACCCCCGCCTCGGAGCCGCTGCCACGATGGAATCGGTCGAAGACATGCGCCATCTCGTCCGGCGGGATGCCCGGGCCCGAGTCGTCCACGGTCAGAGCGACCCGGCCGCCGTCGCGTGAGACCGCGACGCCAACCGTACCCCCGTCGGGCACGTACTTGCAGGCATTGTCGAGGAGGACGCCCAGCAATCGGTCGATGAGCTCCGGTGGGGCAGCCACCGAGGCCCCGCCGTCGGGAACGGTCACGCGCAACGCCAGGCCGCGCGTCTCGGCGATCGCGGCGAACCGATCGGCGGTCTGGCGGGCCAGGATGCCGAGATCCACCGGCTCGCTGCCCGTCGGCGGCCGGTCCGCATCGAACCGGGCCAGCCACAGCATGTCGTCGAGCAGCCGGCGCATCCGCTTCGTCTCGCGGTCCACCCGCTCGAACGTGGCCCGATACCACGTCGCGTCGCGGTCGCCGGTCAACGCCAGGCTCGCGTTGGCCTCGATGACCGACAGCGGCGTGCGCAGCTCGTGCGAGGCGTCCGCGGTGAAGGCCAGCTGGCGCTGGCGTGCCGCCTCGATCGGCCCGGCCACGCGCCGCCCGATCGCGATCGAACCGAAGAACACGATCAGCAACAAGACCGGGGCGATGAGCAGCTCCGCGAGAACGATCGTCTGGCGGGCGTCGTTGACGTTGTCCAGGCTCTGCCCGACGACGACGTAGACGTTGCCGACGTTGGCGCCCTGCAGCCGCAGATCCGCGCCCGCGACGGAGGCGGTGACCGGCCCGACGACCCCTGTCAGCTCGGACGGTAGCGCTGGCGTGTTGCTGTCGGCGTTGACGGCGCCGCTCGGGGTGATCGCCCAGATGAGCGTCGGCGGCCCGAACGGCCGGTCGCCCGGTGGCCGCTCGAACGGTCCGTCGCCGGGAGCCGCGCCGGTCGGGACATGCGTCAGGGCCGCCGCGAGGCGCGCGTCGACCTGGCCGGTCAGCGTGCGTGTCGCAACGGTCACGACCGCGAGCGACACCAGGAGGTAGGCAATCGCGACGACGACGGTGGCCCCCAGGGCGACCGTGATCGATTGACGCCGCACGGCGGGCGATCGACTGCCGGTCACGCGTCCTCCAGCCGGTAACCGCGGCCGCGAACCGTCACGATCCGGATGCCGGCATCGGGCAGCTTTGCTCGCAGCCGGCTGAGCTGCACGTCGATGGCGTTGGAGCCGAGCGGATCGGTCTCGTCCGCCCATGCGTGCTCCGCGAACGTCTTGCGTTCCACGACCGCCGGCGCGCGACGCATCAGCAACTCGAGGATCCGGTACTCGGTGACCGTGAGCGCGACCTCGCGGCCATCGAGCGTGACGACCTGCGGAACGGGGTCCAGCGCGAGCCGTCCGTGATGAAGGATCGGGGCGTCGACCCCGCGCGGCCGTCGTTGCAGGGCCCGAACGCGAGCCAGCAGCTCGCCGAAGTCGAACGGCTTGACGAGATAGTCGTCGGCGCCCGTGTCCAGACCGCGGATCCGGTCCTCCGGCGCGTCGCGCGCGGTCAGCATCAGGATGGCGGTCGGGCGCCCGTTCGTGCGGGCCCAGGCGACGACCTCGATTCCCTCGGCGCCCGGCATCCGCCAGTCGACGATGGCGACGTCGTAGTCGTACCAGCGCAACTGGTCCATGGCGTCGTCGCCTCGTTCGACCGCGTCGACGTGATAGCCGGCCTCGTTGAGCCCGAGGACGATGACGTCGCGCAGACCCTCGTCGTCTTCAGCGACCAGCACGCGCACCTCAACCTCCGGGGATCGCCGCCGGGACCCGTGCCGCGGCTGGCACGCGCATCGTTGCACGGGCCAGCGGCCGGAATCGAAGGGCCAGGAGCGGGCAGGCGGCGACGGCACGACGAGCGTCGGCGAGGAGGACGTCTGGCACGGCGGCTGTGGCGACGATCGGGTAGCCCCAGTCGTCGAGATCGATCATCTCGGGCAGCAGCTCCGCGCACATCCCGTGGGCGTCGCAGCGGATCCGGTCGACGGCAAGGGCGACCGGTTCGCCCGTCGTTGGTCCGGACATCAGGCGGCCCTCCCGCGCCCCTGCGCGACCGGGCAGCGGCGCCGACGCGCGTGAGCGACGAAGTCGTCGGCGAAGACGCGCAGGGCGCTCTGCATCAGGCCGGCCGCGCCGTCGGGATGGCGGCAGGCGCCGCGCCCGGCGAGTTGCCCGGACCAGCGGGTCAACCGCTCGAGGTCGTCACTCGCGGCGGTCCCACCGGCGATCCGTGCCGTGGCATCCGCGATGGCCCGCAACCCGAAGACGCACGGGCCGCACTGGGCAGCGCTCTGGCCGGCCATGTAGTCGATGATCCGGGCGGTGGCGTCGATCCCGCAGGCCGATCGGTCGAGGAAGCTGACGACGCCGCATCCGAACGCGGAACCGGCCTCGCGGAGGGCGACCGGATCGAGCGGCAGGTCTATCGCCTCGTCGGCCGACAGCCAGCGGCCGAAGTACCCACCCAGCAGGACGGCGCCTGGAACGCCCCGCACGGCGGCGAGATCGGCGAGTTCCGCCACGGTCGTGCCAATCGCGATCTCGGTCACGCCACGACCGGCGGCACCGCCGACGGTCACGAGCGCACTGCCCCGGGTCGACCGGCCGCCGATCTCGCGGTACCACGAGTCGCCGTTCCGGGCGATGAGGGCAGCATGGGCCAACGTCTCGACGTTCTGGACGAGTGTCGGGCGGGCGTCCACGCCGCGCTCGAACGGGCGGGGCGTGGTGCCTGTCGGGCGGGCGTCACCGGCGTTGACGAAATGGACGGCCGCCGATTCCTCGCCGGCGACATAGGTCGGCGGCGCCGCGAGGAGTGTGACCGGGATGCGGTGTGCGGCGCGTCGGTCCGCGGCGCGCTCGGCGACCGCACTGTGGAGCGCCGTGCCTGCCGCCACGTGCTCGGACCCGACGTACAGGACGATCCGGTCCGCGCCGACGGCCTCGGCCGCGAGTTCCGCGCCATCGAGCACGAGGTGCGGCCGCGTCGCCATGAGCGTCCGGTCCTTTGCGCTCAGCGGTTCGCCTTCAGCACCGTTGGCCAGGACGACAGCGTCGCCGGCCGAGCGGTCCGCGACGGCCGCCCACTTGCGAGCGACCGGGAAACCGGCGCCGCCACGTCCGAGTAGGCCGCTCGACGCGAGGACGTCGATGACGGCACGGCCGTCGGCGACCGGCGCCAGGGGGCCGAGCCGGCGGCGATGATCCTTGAGCGATTCGGGGCCGGCGGCGAGGGGCGGGCCAGCGAGCAGTCGGGGCAGCATCAACGGACCCTCCGCGAGGTGGCGGGAGCGGCGATGGATGAGGTCGACACGACATCTGCGAGGAGCGCGCGGCGCGGGCTCCCGGCGGCGATGCGCCAGGCGAGGGCCGCAGTGACCGCGGCGCAACAGGCGATCTCGACGGCGAGCAGCCAGGGCGTGAACGCGTCCGTTCCTGCGGTCAGGCCGTGGAGCAGGGCAAGGGGCCACGCGCCGTATGCCACCCAGTGGACGGCGCGCCAGACTCGATGACCGATCCGCTCGCGAAGCAGGCTGGTGACGACGAGCGCGGCGATCAGGTCGACCGAGATGACGCCGAGCGCGACGGCGACCGGCCGATAACTGGACGCGAGCGGGACGACGGCCGCGACGAGGCCGAGGGAGGTGTACGGGTCGAGCACCGCGGTGATGATGTGGATGGCCAGGAAGACCACCGACAGAAGAGCGATCCGGCGGTGCAACTCGGCCGTCAGGAAGCGGGGCCAGGCGGGACGCTGCCAGCGGGCGACCGTCAGGAAGCCGAGGCATACGACGGCGGTGGCGAGAATGAGAGACACGACGCCGGAACCCCGGCTCGCGAACCACAGGATCTGATCGGACACGTTGCACTCTCCCTTGGGTGGCGTTCTGCCGCGAGTGTCGCGGGTGGCACCTTGCGGACTGGTTACGAGGCGAGTCTCGAAGCCGGGGCCGGCCAGTCGCCGACCCGGATGACAGTGCCGTCGCCGGCCACGAGGCGTGCCGGGAGGCCCGAGCGCTCGAGCCAGGCGAGCCCGGCGTCGCCGAGCACGATGGTCGCGGTCGCCGCGGCGTTTGCATCGACACACCGGCTGGCGGCGACGGTGACGGTTCGCCACGGGCCCCGGACCGGCGCGCCGGTCGACGGGTCGATGATGTGATGGATCGGCATTTCGTCGGTCGCCGTCCAGCGGCGGACCGTCGTGCTCGAGGTGGCCAGCGCACCCGCGTCGAGCGACACGACCTCGCCGTCCGCATCGGCCGGGGTGTCGGCGTCCTCGGCCAACAGCACCCGCCAGCCGCCAGTCGGTGGACGGCCGACTGTCGCGATGTCGCCGCCGAGGCTGACAAGGACACTGCCGGTCGCCTCGCTGCCCAGGGCGGCCCTGGCGGCGATGTCAGCCGCGAGCGCCTTGCCGGTCGACCCGAGGTCGAGCTCGACACCTTGTGGCAGGCGAACGGTCCGGGCGTGCCGATCGAATGCGATGGCCTGCCAACCCGGGACCGATGTGAGGACCACCTTGATCGGCGCCCGCGCGGAGACTCGGGCGAAGGTCTCGTCGTAGCCGATGGCGCGCATCGCCCGACCGACGGTCGGATCGACCGCGCCGTCGGTCCACCGAGCGGCGTCGAGTGCGACCGAGATGGCGTCGGCAAGCAGCGGACTGACGCGGGTCTCGCGGCCGGCCGTCGCCTGCAGCATGCGGAGTTCGCTGTCGGGGCGGAACCGGCTGTAGGTCCGATCGACCTGCTCGATGACCGCCTCGACCGCCCCGCGAGCGACGACGGGATCGAGCCCTTCGGTCAGCAGGTGGACGCTCGTGCCGATCGCTCGCCACGAGGCGTGGTCGATCAACGTCATGATCCGCCGGTCGTCACCTGCCCGCGACCGGGGGATGTCGACACGGTCCCACTCGATGTCGTCGTGGACTGGGTCGGGGTCGGCGTGGGGGTGGTCGTCGTTCCGTTGGCGGCCGTGGTGATCGTGGTCGTGGTCGTCGTCGTCCCGTTCGTGGTGGTCGCGGCCGAGGCCGTCGTACCGGCGACGAAGAAACCCAGGCCGACCGAGGCGGCCGTCCCCGCCAGGGCGGTGCCGATGGTCAGGCTGCGCAGGCGGGCCATCGCCCGGGCTCGATCGTCGCGTCGGGTGCGAGTCGTGGTATCCATGGCGGCATCGTCGTCAGGGCATCCTTTCGAAAACGTGACGACGCGAGTCGCGGATGCCCGTTGACCCTTGCGCCGGCGTGATGGCGCCCGTACGATGCGGTGACCCCGAGAAGTCCACGTACGGGGCCCGTCCTCGTCCGTCTCGGCGGCAGGATGCATGGGCCCGCGATGGACCGCCGGTGTGGAGGTACTCGCATGGCCACCGTGACGTTCGAGGGCGTCAACAAGGTCTACGGCGATTTTCACGCCGTGAAGGATCTGAACCTGGAGATCGGGGACGGCGAGTTCATGGTCCTGGTCGGACCATCGGGCTGCGGCAAGACCACCAGTCTCAGGATGATCGCCGGCCTCGAGGAGATCACCTCGGGCACGCTGCGGATCGGCGACCGGGTCGTCAACGACGTCCCGCCCAAGGATCGCGACATCGCGATGGTGTTCCAGAGCTACGCGCTCTACCCGCACATGTCGGTTCGCGAGAACCTCGCCTTCGGACTCAAGCTGCGCAAGGTGCCCAAGGCCGAGATCGAGCGGCGGGTCAACGAGGCGGCCGAGACCATCCAGCTCCAAAAGCTGCTCGACCGCAAGCCGAAGGAGCTGTCCGGCGGCCAGCGCCAGCGCGTCGCGCTCGGTCGCGCCATCGTGCGTGAGCCGGCCGTGTTCCTGATGGACGAGCCACTGTCCAACCTCGACGCCAAGCTGCGCGTCCAGACGCGCGCTGAGATCGCCCGCCTCCACCAGCGCCTCAAGACCACCGTCGTGTACGTCACCCACGACCAGGTCGAGGCGATGACGATGGGCTCGCGGATCGCGGTCATGAACGAGGGCCTGCTCCAGCAGGTCGGGACGCCGCAGACGCTCTACGACACGCCCATCAATCGTTTCGTCGCGGGCTTCATCGGCAGCCCGTCGATGAACTTCGTCGAGGTCCACGCAGACGGCAGCGGCGACACCGCTCGTCTCGTCGGACCGTCCGATTGGTCCATCCCCCTTCCCGACCGATATCGCCAGGCCTCGATGCCTCATCCGGGCAAGACGCTCTTCGCCGGGTTCCGGCCCGAGCACATCGATATCGGCACGGGCGGCCCCGGATTGGGCACGTTCCGGGCACGGGCCGACGTCGTCGAGTACCTCGGGAACGAGGAGCTGCTCCACATCTCCGCCGCGGACCAGGACATCGTCGGCATCGTCGGCTCGGAGCATCGGATCCGACCCGGCGACATCGTCGACCTCGTCCTGCCGCTGGACAAGCTGCACCTGTTCGATGGCGAGACGGGCCTGACCCTCGCCCCGGACGTCGCGGTCGTCGCCTGACCGACCACCGGCCCGATCGCGATGCTTCGGCCTTGGGGGATCCTCCCGGGGCCGATCTCGTCGAGCGGGTCGTCGAGTCGCGGATGGTCCACCGCGGGAAGTACATGACCTTCCGCGTCGACACCATCGAGCGCGCCGACGGGTCGCGCGGGACGCGGGACATCGTCGGCCACCCGGGGGCGGTCGCGATCCTCGCGATCGACGCCGACGAGCGGGTCCTGCTCGTGCGCCAGTATCGGGTCGCCGTCGGTGAGGCCCTGCTCGAGATCCCTGCCGGGACGCTCGATGTCGCCGAGGACGGCACCGTCGAGGATCCCGATGTCGCGGCCCGCCGCGAACTCGAGGAGGAGACCGGGACGCGCGCGGGATCGTGGCGCAGGATCGCCACGTTCTTCACCGCCCCCGGGTTCGCCTCGGAACTGATGCACCTGTACCTCGCGACGGACCTGCGCATGGCCGTCGGCGAGCGGCTCCAGCCGGACGACGACGAGCACCTGGAGGTCGAGCGCATGCCGTGGCGCGACGCCCTCGCGGCGGCCGAACGGGGCGAGTTCCGCGACGGCAAGTCGCTCGTGGGCCTGCTCTGGCTCGCCCGGCTGCGCGACGCCCGCTAAGGGGTCCGAAGGGCCAGCCGGCCGTCCTCCGGAAGACGCACACCCGACGATGCCTGTCGACAGCAGGCAGGGACCAGGGAGCCGAGCCCCTACGACCTCTCGGCGCCGTCGTCCGGACGCGGCGGCCCTGACCCGAGGCGCGCCAGCGCGTCCCGATACAGCCGCGTCTCCGGACTGAGCGCGACGGCCAGGCGCAGGTGAGTGGCGGCCTCCGTGCGCCGGCCGAGCCGCTTCAGGCTCTGACCGAGCGCGAAGTGCCCGAAGTGCGACGACGGGTCGATCTCGAGAAGCGCCTCGAAGGTGGTCGCCGCACGCCCGGCCTGGCCCGAGTTGTAGTAGGCCCGGCCGAGTGCCTCTAGGATCGAGCCCTTGGCCGGTTCCAGGCGGTCGGCCCGTTCGAGGACGATGGCCGCCTGAGCGTGGTGACGACGGTCGAGCAGCGCCTGACCGCGCCGCAGGAGCTCGTAGGCCGTTTCGGGTTCAGCAGGCTCCGGCCGGGACGATTCCTCCATGCCGCTCGCTACCCCTCGCGGTAGGCCGCCAGGTCGACCGGCGTGAGACGCGGCGAATCGGTCAGTCCCGGGATCCGTCCGCGCTTGGCGATGGGATGGCCGTCGATCTCCTTGATGTCGCCGGTGAAGTCGATCGGCGTGGCGCCGCTGATGTACGACCCGACGGCATACGAATCGACCGGTGCGCCGGCGTCCTTGAAGTACCGGATGCGGTCAGGATCCACCCCACCGGAGACGGTGATCCTGACGTGGTGGAAGTCGGCCTGGTCGAGCCGGGCGCGGACCTCGGTGACCAGCTCGGCGGTGACGCGGCCCCGCTCCGACGGGGTGTCGAGCCGAATCCCGTATAGCCGGTCGCCGAGCGCGTGCGCGACGCGCAACGCCTCCTCGGCCTCGTCCTTGAACGTGTCCACGAGGACGATCCGCGGCACGTCCGGCGGCACGTGCCGGTCGAACGCGAGGGCCGCCTCGACCGTATCACCGAAGATGAGGACCAGCGAGTGAGGCATCGTGCCGGTCGGAGCGAGGCCGGCCAGGCGGGCACCGGCGGGCGTCGAGGCACCCACGCAACCGCCGACGATCGCCGCGTAGTCGAGGATGTCGGTGATATCAGGATGGACGTGCCTGGCCCCGAAGCTGATGACCGGATCCGGCGCTGCCGTCTCGACGCACGTCCGGGCGGCCGTGGCCCAGCCGGTGGACTGCGCGAGCATGCCGAGGAACGCCGTCTCGTACAGCCCGAACCGCCGATAGCGAGCCCTGATCCGGAGCACGATCTCCTTGGGTTCGATGGCGTCGCCGTCGGACAGCGCCTCGAGCCTGGTCTCGGTCGGATCGGCGCCGGCGAGGACATGACCTAGCAGATTGCGCGCCTCGTCGATCCCGCACAGGACGGCCTCTTCGCGGGCGAAGACTTCCATGGTCACGAGCGGGTCGCGACCTTCCTCGGCGAGGATCGTCTCGGCACGTGCGAAATAGACGTCGGCCGAATCGCCCGAGAGGATCTCGTGCGACGGCCGCGAGCGCGACAGACCCATCAGTCCGGTTCCGCTCCTCTTGCGCCAGGCTCTCCAGTCCGGATGTCGTCGACGCGGTCCGGAGTGGCGGCGAGTGTAGCGTACGGGTCCGCCGCGGCGAACCCCGAGCCGCCAGCAGTCATCGTGCTACGTCGGGCCCGGCGCCGTCCCCGGTACCGGATCCCTCCCAGCACGATCGCGAGGAGGACCGCCAGAAGGAGCACCCCCAGGCTGGCCAGCCGTCCTCGCCCGACACCGGCCGCGTTCGTCCAGGCCGAGGCCGCGTTCCCGGCCGACACGACGGCCGCGGCGGTGTCGCCCGATGCGAACTGGGTCCGCGCCGCCTCGAGGTCCGCCTGCGGCGACGTGCCCCATAGGCCGACGTCAAAGAACATGTCGGTGCGGACCGGGCGGGCCGCAACGGCTGCGTCGTACCGGGCGATCGCCTCCAGCTCGGTCTGTGCCTCCTGCGTGGCGGTCGCGAACCCGTCCGGGCTCTGGAAGGCGGTCTGGAGCGTGTGCGGGACCGTCAGCCCTGACGCTGCGGCGCCGGCGGCGATGTCGGTCCGTTCGGCGAGGATCGTCCCGGCGTCGGTCAGGAGCCGGTTCGCGTCGTCGAATCGCCACGCGCGCATCGCGTCGCGGACGGGCCTGGGCAGCTGCCACTCCCCGGCGCGCGCGACCGTGGCGGCGTACCGGGCACGTGCCGCTCGCCGAGCGTCGAGCAGGGCCAGATCCTCCGGACGGGCGACCCAGGAGCGCCACAGGTCGTCGAGCGACGTCGTCGCATGTTCGTCGAGCAGATCGAGCAGGCCGCGCCAATCGGGCGGTCCGTCCACGGTCTCCGGGGCAGTCGCCGGACTCCCATCCGCTCCTGCCGGCGGCTGGTACGCCCCGGTCCCGGTAGCGGCGTCGGCCCAGACCGCACGCAGCCCGCTATCACCGACACGCTGGCCGATCACGCGGGCGAGGATGAGCGAGGCTGCATACGCATAATCCTCGGTCGGGCGCGCCCCGTCGCCCAGCGCGCCCCACGCGTTGAGGGGTATTCGCGCTGCCTCGAGACTCGCCGGGATGGTGTCCGGGTCGGCCCCGGGCTCGATCGCGACCTTGAGGTCCGGGGCCACGGTCCGCGCGTAATAGGACGCGAAGGCCTCCGCCGCCCAGCGGTCGGCGAGCAGCGAACCGTTGAACCAGGAGTGGGCGGCCTCATGGAGGACGACTTCATCGGACGCGTCGTAGGCGACATCGATCCGGCCGGTCGCTGGGTCGAACAGGCCGGCATAGCCACCGCTGGATCGCCCGACCGTCTCGCGGATCGTCAACCCGCCGGGCCGTGGCCAGGCGAGACCGATGCGCTCGGCGAGGACCGGCAGGGCGCGCCCGGCAAGATCGCCGACGCGGACACCCCAGGCCGCGTCCTCCGCCCAGGACGACACGGTCAGTGCCACCGGTGTGTCGCCGACCATCGTCGCGACGGTCGTGTCCGCGGCGGCGCCCTGCCGATCCGCCACGAGGTGAGCGAAGAAGGTCAACGGGGTCTTGAGGCTGCCGGTCTGGAGGACGACCGTGCCGTCGGCCGCAATGGTCGGGGCCGGGAGGTCACCGGACGCCACCTGGACTTGGTAGCCGGCCGGGAAGACGACGCGGACCGTGCTGCCCGATGTCGAATCGGAGGCGAAGGCCCAGACCGGGAATGACACGAGCGAGTCGCCGATGCGGAACTGACGGCTGGCCTTGCCGCCACCATCGACGATGTCGAAGACCAGCCGGTAGGTCGCGGACTTGCCGCTGTACAGGCGCGCCCCGAAGTCGAGGCGCAGATTCGTGACGGCCGATGTGGCCTTGCTCACCGTCGCCTTCGGGGCGCCCGACCCGGACCACGTCAGCTTCGGCGCCGAGGCGCCCGGGAGCACCGACAGGAACGCGTGGTCGAAGTAGTAGCGCTGGGTCTTCGTGTCGGACAACCGGTTTGTCATCACCATGTCGAGCGTGACGCGGACCCGATGCGCCTCGGGCTGGACGTCATACCGCGCGTCGGTGACGATCGTCAGACCGGGTGCCGCGGCGCGCACCTCGCTCGTGCCCACGGGTGACGCGACGAGGCCGGTCGCTGCGGCGACCGCGAGGACGAGGGCGGCGAACAGGCGACTCACGGTTCCAGCAGTTCCGGGAGGCGGCCGGCGAATCGGGCGAGGAACGCCGCGTTGGCCGACGTGCGGTCGCCATGGTCGGGCATCCGGCCGCCCAGCCAGAGCCAGTCTTTCGATTCGTCCAGCAGCGTGTCGGCGATCCCGAGGATCCGGGCGATGGCGACCCCGAGCGTGTCGACGCCGGCGTCATCGATCGGGACTTCGACCGCCAGGACCGGCCGCTCGTCCTCCGACACCGAGAACTTGGCGAACGGGAACTCGTCGTTCCAGCGCAGGAGCTTCCGATAGGACTTGCGGAAGTAGTCGCTGATCGGTGGCGCGTATTGCGCCCAGCAGATGATCGCCATCGCCGGATCGAGGATGACCGTGACGCGAAGATCGAAGCGGCGGCGTCCATCGAGGACGAGATCCCAGCTGGCGATCCCATCGCGTTCGGCTCGTTCGGTGGGCATGAGCCCAAGGTCCGCGAACCAGTCCTCGACATCGGCCGGGCGCACGCGCTGCGCGCCCATATCGGCGGATGACATGGCCCGCGGAGTCTAGCCGAGATGGCGGGACAGGGCCCTCGGCGAATCAGTCGTCGCCGGCGACCCGCTTTCCGCGAGCGATCGTGCTCGCGGCGGCACCGAGCACGGCCGGGAGATCGACCGGCCGATCGCCCACGTCGCTGGTGACCGCGCGGCCGACCCGCGAGATCCGCCGGATGTCGACCGACTCGCCGCTCCGCACCACGCGACCACCGAAGTCCGATGAGCGTACGTCGGCGGCCACCTTCACGTTCCTCCCGATGCGCGCCCCGCGGGGCACGACCGCACGCTTGCCGATGACCGTGATCCCGGTGTTGAGCCGGTTCGGCTCCTGCTTGTTCGGCCGGTCGTCGTATGGGCCCTCGCCGACGATGGCGCCCTGGCCGATCACGACCTCCTTGTCGAGGATCGACCGATCGACGACCGCGCCCGACCGGATGACGGTGTCGAACATGACGATCGAATCGCGCACGACGGCACCCACGTCCACCCGAACGCCCGGCGACAGCACCGAATTCACGACGGTCCCGGCAATGACGCAGCCGTGGCTGATGAGACTCTTGTGGACCTGCGCTGTCGGCCCGACCTTGGCCGGGGCTCGCTCCTCGGACCGGGTGTGGATGACCCAGTCCTTGTCGTACAGGTCGAGCTCCGGGTTGTCGTCGAGGAGGGCCATGTTGGTCTCCCAGTACGACTGGATCGTCCCGACGTCCTGCCAGTAGCCGCTGTAGCGGTAGCCGAACACCCGCGCGCCCGCGCTGAGCATCGCCGGGATGACATTCGCCCCGAAGTCGACGAGGTCGTCGGACAGCCAGCGGCGGAGCGTCTTCTTCGAGAAGACGTAGACGCCCATCGAGGCGAGGTCGCTCTTGGGCTGCTTGGGCTTCTCCTGCCACTCCGTGACGCGGTCGCTCTCGTCGAGGGCGAGGATCCCCATCCGCGACGCCTCGGCCAAGGGCACGCGACGGACGGCGATCGTCACGTCCGCTCGGCGGCGTCGGTGGGCGGCCACGAACGGCTGGTAATCCATCTTGTAGATGTGGTCGCCGGCGAGGACGACGACGGTGTCCGACGGGTCGTGCTCGAGGACGTTGATGTTGCGCAGGACCGCATCGGCCGTGCCGCGGTACCACTCGGCGACCTTGCCGCGGGCGATGTAGGGCTGCAGCAGCTTGACCCCGCCTCGGTTCCGGTCCAGATCCCACGGCCGGCCCAAGCCGATATGGTCGTTCAACGAGCGCGGGTTGTACTGGGTCAGGACGACGACGTCATCGATGTCCGAGTTGACGCAGTTGGACAGCGTGAAGTCGATGATCCGGTATTTGCCACCGAACGGGACCGCCGGTTTGGCACGCTCCTGGGACAGGATCGAGAGGCGCTCGCCCTCGCCGCCCGCGAGGATCACCGCCATCGTCCGTTTCACGTCTTCGATGCTAGCACGGCCCGTCGCGGCCGCACATCATCGGACGGTTGCCGGACCGTCATCGTGCGGGATCGGCTCGCCGCTACAGGAAGAGGCGCGGGTTGACGAAGTCCCCGTTGAACATGACAGCCCAGTGGAGATGCGCCCCGGTCGAATGACCGGTATTGCCCTCGTAGCCGATGACATCGCCGCGGCTCACGACGCTGCCGGCGTGGAGTCCGCCCGGGTAGCGCGGCTGCATGTGCGCGTACCACGTCTGGAGCCCCTCACTGTGGGCGATGATGACGATCCAGGCGGGGTCCGGGCCGTCGGCGTAGTTCCAGCCGATGTAGACCACGGTCCCATCGCCTGATGCCTTGACCGGCGTGCCGTAGGCCGCGACCAGGTCGATGCCGTTGTGGAAGTGGGCGCACGAGCCCTTCGGCGGCTCCCAGATGACGCCCGTGCAGCCGAAGTTCTGGGTCAGATCGCCGGCCATCGGCCAGATGAGCGTGCCGTTGTACTGAGACGGGATGTTGCCGCCCTGCATCTGCTTGCGGATGAGCGCGTTGATCTGGTCCTTGAGCTTCTGTTGGGCTGCGGTGGCCCGGGCGATCGCCTGCTTGGCTGCAGCCTTGTTCAGGGCCAGCTGGGCGTACTGGCGCTTCTGCGCGGCGAGCTCGGCCGAGACCCGAGTCTCCAGTTTCTTGAGGGCCGCCTTGGCGTCGTTGAGCGAGGCCAGGCTCTTGTCCAGCGCGCGCTTGGAGGCGGCCGTCTGCTGGCGCAGGTCATCGGTGCGCGCCCGCGCGTCGAGGGTCGTCTGGTGGAGCTGCGCGAGCGTCTCCTCGTCCTTGGCGACCTGGATGGCGAGCGCCTTGTCCTGCTCGCCGACGTCGAGGTACTGGCTCATCTCCGCGAGCAGGTCGGTGAACGTACCGCCCGACAGGAACGATTCGAGGAGCGAGGTCCGATCGGTGTCGTAGGCGCTGCGCAGTCGGTCGGCGAGGAGCGCCTTGCGCTGGGCCAGCTCGGCCCGCTTCGCCGTCTCCTGGGCCTCGATGCCGATGAGCTGGCCGTCGAGCGTCGCGAGCTGCTGGACGAGCGAGTCGTAGTCTGCCTTGACCACCGCGACCTGGGCTTGCATGGCCGTGATCTTGACCTTGACCGCGGCCAGGTCGATGTTGATGCCGTTGAGCTGGTCGGCGGTCTGCTTGATGCCGTCGGCGACGCTCGACTGGAGTGCGTTCAGCTGCGCGACCTGGGCCTTCTGGTTGGCGATGTCCTTCTGGAGTTGTGCCTGGCGTGCCTTCGCGTCGGAGAGCTCGTCGCCGCGGACGACGCCCGGGGCTGTCGGCGACGCGGGCGTGCCGAGGATCCCGACCATCAGCGGGAAGAGGAGGAGCAGGGCCCCCAGCCGTCGGCCGAGGATCCGTCGCTGAGATGCCGATCGGTTGGTGTGGCCCCACCCGGTGGCGGATGGGCCGTTGGCCTGATCGGTCTGGTGGCGCTTCACGTAGGCGATGTCATCGTGCGAGCTCTACTCCGTGTTCGCCTCGACCTCTCGGTCGACACGGTGATGCCCGCCGGTGAGTCGCCGTCCGAAGTGACACGTACTCTGGACGACACCGGCTGCGGGCATGATACGCGCGAAGTCTAGACAGCGTGCCGCCCTGGGACGCCTGACCTGATAGTCCTCGTCCGTCCGCGAACCAACGTCATGTCCGGATGAGCACAGCCCACAGCGCGCCGAGGATGAAGAACGGGCCGAACGGGATGTACGACCGGCGCCCGATCCGCCGCGTCACCAGCAGCGCGACGATGACGATCCCGCCGAGAACGAGGGCGAAGATGACGCTCGCGAGGGCCCGGCTCCCGCCCGCCAGCAGCCCGACGCCGACGAGCAACTTGACATCGCCCATCCCGAACGCGCCGGCTCCGAACGGGATCGATGGCAGATACAGGATGGCCGGGATGATGACTGCCGCCACGGTCGCGACCACGATCTCGTCGCCGACCAGCGGGTTCCGGCCACTCAGCGCGTAGACGAATGCGACCGGGATGACCGGCAGGGTCAGGACGTCGGGCAACAGCCGCTGGTCGAGGTCCGTGGCGAGCCCGACGACCAACGTCGCGAACCAGGCACCGAAGATGACGACTGCAAGCGCGTCGCCACCGAACCGCGGGATGAGCAGACCGAAGGCGACCGCTCCGACTACCGCGACGACGGCCGTCCGCCAGTCGACCCGGCGACCGGGTGGGTGCTCCTCGTCATGCTCGGGCCAGCCAGTCGCGAATCGGTCCGCGACGAGCCCGAGGGCGGCTCCGCCCACACCGAGCAGCCAGGCGATCGGCTCCATCGAGTCGGGTGGTGCCTCGCGTCCGGCCTTGGGACGTCGGTCAGCCGGCCGTCGCGCCCGCGAGCGCGAGTTCGACCAACGTGGCGTGTGAGACGCCGGTCGATCCGCGCGGAGCGAACTGCAACGGCTTGCGGTAATAGGCCGTGCCGGCGATGTCCAGGTGGACCCACGGCACGGTCACGAACTCGCGCAGGAACAACCCGCTCTTGACCAGCGAACCCTCGGCCGAGCCCGAGTTCTTCAGGTCGCCGTACCAGCTGTCCATCTCGGGGACGTAGTCGTCGATGAGCGGCAGTTGCCAGTAACGTTCTCCGGCCTTCGCCCCGGCGGCCATGACCTCGTCATACCATGCCTGCGGTGTCCCGAACGCTCCGGTCACGAGATGCCCGAGCGCGCGCGAGACGGCGCCGGTCAGCGTCGCAACATCGACGATGTTCGTCGCGCCCAGGCGCTCGGCGTAGGTCATGGCGTCGCCGAGGATCAGCCGGCCCTCGGCGTCCGTGTTGGTGACATCGACCTTCTTGCCATTGAGCGCTGTGACGATGTCGCCCGGCCTCGTCGAGTGCGGGCCAGGCATGTTCTCCACCGCGGGCGCGAGAGCGAGGAGCGGCGTGCCGGGCGCCAGCCGCGCGACCGTGGCGATGGCCGAGATCACGGTGCATGCACCGGTCTTGTCCATCTTCATCTCTTCCATCTGACCCGCCGGCTTGATGCTGATCCCGCCCGAGTCGAAGCAGACGCCCTTGCCGACGATGGCCAGACGCCGGCCCAGCGCGTCGCGCTCCCCTTCCCTGCCCGAGCGCATGACGATCATCTGCGGCGGGTTGTCGCTGCCGCGCCCGACGGCCATGAACATGCCCATCCCCATCTCGGTTGCCTGTTCCGGACCGATGACGTCGATCCACAGGCCGTGCCGATCAGCGATGGCGCGTGCCTCATCGGCCAGGACCGCCGGGCTGACGTCGTTCGAGGCGCGGTTCGAGAGTGTTCGGGCCATGGCGGACCCTTCGGCAAAGATCAGGCCACGGTGCGCGGCCTTCTCGAGCACTGCGGTGCTGGTGCCGGGTGCGACGAGGACGAGTTCGTCGATGTCCGGTAGCGGCGCCTCGACATCCTCGCGGTAGATCGTCCGCGGGTCATAGGTGCCCTCCGCCACGCCGCGTGTGACCAACTCGGCGGCGGCCTCCGCGTCGCCGTCCAGGGCGTCCACGAGAGGGCCGATCCAGACCGCGAGGCGACGCACCTCGCGACCGCCCAATCGACGCACGCCGGCGGCCGCGACACGGACGGTCACCTCGCGATCGATCGACCCACTGTCGCCAAGGCCGACCGTCAGCAACCGGCCGGCTTTCGCCTCACCGCCGGCCGCCAGCGACGATGCATACCGCTTGCCGCGCAGCTCTCCGAACGCGGCGAGCGCCTGGAGTTCGCCGCCGGCTCGCCGGTCGAGCTCGCCGAGGACGCCATCGAAGGCCGGGGTGGACGCGACCGGGACGATGAGGACATCCGCGGGCACATCCCACGGCTGATCGGTGACGACACGGACTTGCACGGGTATCGGGTCCTCCGGGGTGTGCACGGTCGACCGAGGCGTCGCTGCTCGACCGACCAAGCTGGGGTTCTGGAGGCCCAGTGTAGCCACCGGACGAGGGGTCAGGGACCGTCCGTCGCTCAGGGCTGACCGCTCGGGGAAGCGGTCGCGGCGTCGATCGCATCGGTCAGCTTGCCGCGTGCCTCTTCGATGCCTATGACGGCCTCATTCATCCCCGCTCGGCCGATGTCGGCCATGATGATCACCAGACCGCGGCTGTCGGGCGGGAGCCTGGCGCGTGCCGCCGCCTCTGCCTTGACGGCCTGACGGGTGGAATCGGTGACCTTCTTGCCGACCTTCTTGATCGCCGTGTAGAGGTTCTTGAGCGCCACGTCATAGTCGCCGTTGCGGTTGAGCCATTCGTCGAGCACGGAGACGTCGACGGTCTTGGCGAGTTCATCGCGCTCGGCGCGCGCAGCAGTGATCTGTTGGGCGGCCTTGTCGATCAGGGCGATCGCGGCGTCGTACCTGGCGAGCCGGCCATTTGCCACCGCCTGGCCGATGAGCGCGTCGTGCTGGGCGAGGTAGCCGCCCATCTTCGTCGCGGCCACGGATCCGGCCGATAGCCGGGCCCAGTCGGCGTCGAGGCCGTCGGTCGCGTCGAGCGCCGCGACGAGCGCCGCGTGGCGAGCGATGACCTCATCGCTGACTGTGAGACCTGCCGTCGGCGTCCCGACGTAGGGGACCTTGGCCAGTTCGTCGCGCAGCCTCGTGGTGCGGTCGATGACCTCGGCCACCAGCTGATCGCCCTTGCTGATCGCTGTGCCGGTCGCCGCCTCGTCGGTGCCGTTGAGCGCGGCCAGGGCGCCGCGAGCCTGGGTCCCGAGCGCCTGGACGGTGTCGGCCAGGGTGGACAGGTCGGCCGTCGCCGCATCCAGCCTCGCGTTCACGACCGCGTCGCCCGCGGCCGAGATGTCGGTCCGCCCGGCGCTCCCGGGTGGATGGTCCATCCCGGTCACGATGCCCGCGCCACCGAGCGCGATGACGAAGATGAGCGCAAGCCAGACCACGCCGCCAAGAGTCCGGCTAAGGCCGTCCCTCACCGCGCCCTCTCCATCACGGCGCGGTCACGGCCGCGACCTGGTCGCGCCCCCGCGTCCGGAGGTAGCCGAGCGCTCCCTCCATCGGTCGCGGCTCGAAGCCGAATGTTGTCGGGATGAGGTCGAGCGGGCCGATATTGTCGAGCCGCAGTTGGCGGAGCTGGTCCGTGGCGACGGGAAACGGGATGTGGACGAGCTCGCACGTCCCGGCCACGAGGCGAATGAGGACGACCGGCATCGGCACGATCAGCCGTCGCTTGCCGAGCGCGGTCAGCACCTCGCGCGTGATGTCTGTGTACGTCCAATAGCGTGGGCCACCCAGCTCGTATGCGTGACCGACGGTCGCCGGGTCGGCCAGCGCAAGGACCGTGACGGTCGCGACATCGCCGGCGTGGATCGGCTGGAATCGCGAGCGGCCGTCGCCCGGGACGGGGACGAGGCCCGGCGACATGTGGACGAGACCGGCGACGATGTTGAAGAAGCCATCGCCCTCACCGAACTGGAGCGACGGCTTGAGGATGGTCCAGTCGAGCCCGGAGGCTCGGACGAGCGCCTCGGCCTTCGCCTTCGAGCTCGCGTAGTGGAGATCCGGGACGTCCTCGACGCCCATCGCGCCCATGTGCACGAGGCGGCGCACGCCGGCCGCCTGCATGGCGACGATGACCGCGCGGGTGCCCTCCGTGTTGACGAGGCGCATGTCCGCGCCGCCGGAGAAGTCGCGGGGGATCGCCACCAGATGGACGACCGCATCGATGCCGGCCAGCGCGGAGCCGAGGCTCGTCGGGTGGGTCACGTCGCCGAGCCGGACCTCGGCTGCCCCACGCTGGGCCACTGGCAGACGGCCGACGACGTCGTCGCCGCTCGCCCTGGTCCGCGCGAGTGCGACGACCCGGTGACCGGAGGCGATGAGGGTCGGGACGAGGTGGCTGCCGACGAACCCGCTGGCGCCGGTGACGAGGATGGTCGACATGTCGGGTGGTCCTTCGTGGTTCACGGCCGCCACGCGGGCGGCGCCATCTCCGGTTCGGTCGCGAATGCGGTTGCGGGCGCGTTGGACCGGTCGGCGCGGGAATCGTAGCATCGACGGCATGACCGACCTGAATCCGCCGACCGTGTCCGGACGCCCGCTCCGCCGCCTCCTCGAGGCGATGCCCAAGGCCGAACTCCATCTCCATCTCGACGGCTCGCTGCGCGTCGACACCGCGCTCGACCTCGCGCACGCCCGCGCCATCGATGCACCGCGCGACTGGCTCGGGATGTCGAACGCACTAATCGCACCGATGCCGTGCGCGTCGCAGGCCGAACTGCTGCGCGCCTTCGACCTGCCGATCGCCCTGATGCAGGACGCCGAGGCCCTCGAGCGAGTCACAGCCGAACTCGTGGAGACCAAGGCCGCCGACGGCGTCCGCTACGCCGAGATCCGGTGGGGGCCTCTCCTGCACGTCGCGGGCGGGCTCTCGCTGGCCGACGGGATCGGCGCCGTGTGTGCCGGTGCGCAGGCCGCCTCGTTCCGGACCGGGACCGTCGTCCGACTCATCTGCACCGCGCTCCGCTCGCACGACCCGGAGGCGAACCTGGAGCTCGCGCGGGTGGCGGTCCAATTCCGCGACCACGGGCTGACAGGCTGGGACCTGGCCGGTCCCGAGGAGGCCTATCCGGATCCGCTGCTCCACGCCGCCGCGTTCGCCGCGGCACGCGAGGGCGGCCTGCGGATCACCATCCACGCCGGCGAGTGGGGCGGTGCCGGACAGGTTCGCCGGGCGCTCGCGGTCGAGCCGGAACGGATCGCCCACGGCCCGGGCGCCATCGACGATTCGCAGCTGTGCGCGGAGTTGACGTCCCGGGCGGTCACCCTGGACCTCTGCCCGACCTCGAACTGGCAGTCTGGGATCGTGCCGTCTGTCGCCGCGCACCCGCTGGCTCGTCTCCACCGGGCGGGCGTGCCGGTGACGCTCAACACCGACGACACGATGGTCTCGGACATCAAGCTGTCAGAGGAGTACGTCAATGCCGTGGAGCAGATCGGCCTGACCCTCCCCGAGGTGTGGGCACTGGACAGACGCGCGCTCGACGTGGCCTTCGCCGACGAGGCGGACCTCGCGCCGCTTCGCAGCGAGTTCGATACGTGGGCGGCTGGCATCCCGGAACTCGGGGTCGGCACCGGCTGACTCGGTCCTCGCAGTCGTCCATTCTGGCTATCGCGAGGCGCATCGTGCTCGGGCGGCTCAACCCGCGGCGAGCCCCTCCAGGATGTTGGCGAGTTCCGCGGCGTCTGCGGCGATCGCGATCGGCTGCTCGGCGAGCGGCAGCGCCTCGACCTGGACCCGGTCGGTCACGCCGGTCAGCATGAACACGCAGCGCGCCCCGACCGCGCGTGCCCCCGCCAGGTCGGTGACGATGTTGTCGCCGATCATGATGGCCTCGGACGGCTCGCGACCGACCGCATGGGCCGCGGCCTGGAGGAGATACGGCGCGGGCTTGCCGATCGAGACCGGCACGACGCCGGTCGCCGCCTCGAGGGCGATGACGATCGAGCCGGCGCCCGGGCGAAGACCCCGCTCGGTCGGGTAGACCGGGTCGCGATTCGTCGCGATGAAGTGGGCGCCGGCGCGGATGCAATCGGAGGCTGCCGCCAGTCGGGCGTAGGTGAGGTTGGGGTCGAGCCCGACGACGACAGCGTCGGGCTGCCCGGCCGCCGCGAACCCGTCGATCGGTTCCTGGCTCATCCGGGTCGCGGCCGCGCCGGCCGTCACCACGTCGTAGCCGACGTCGCGCAGTTCGCGCTCGAGCCCGCCCGCGCCAAGGACCAGCACGCGTCGGATGTCCGGATCGTGGTCTCGCAGGTAGGCGGCAGTCGCCCGCGCCGACGACACCACCGTATCGGGCGAGACCGGGGCACCCATCGCGGCAAGACGCGTCTGGTAGTCGGCCCCGTAGTGCATAGAGTTGTTGGTGACATACACGACGTCGTCGCCACGGGCCGCGCGATCGGCAAGGACCGCGGCGACACCGGGCACCGGGTCGGTGCCGCGATAGACGACGCCATCGAGATCGACCAGCAGGAGGAGGCCCATCGCCCGATCGTAGCGGTGCGCCTCGTGGCGCGTACGATGACGCGGATGCCGGCCCACTACGACCGCGATCCGCTCGCGGCAACGCAACGCCTCCTGGTCGACGGCACGAACCTGCTTCACGCTATGCAGAGGGCGGCCGGCCCGGCCCCGCCGACCGCGCTCATCGGCCGGCTCCGCGGCATCATCCCGGCGTCGACCTCCATCGAGCTGGTGTTCGACGGCCCGCCCGAGCGCGGCCTCCGCAACGAGCGGATCGCGACCGGGCTGGTCGTGCGCTACAGCGGTGGGCGGACGGCCGACGCGGTCATCCTGACCATCATCGACGACGTCCGGATGCTCGATGGCGCCGATGGATCGGCGGCCCTGCTGGTCGTGACCGACGACCGTGACCTGCGCCACGGGGCTCGGCTGCGCGGGGCGCGGACGGCCGGATCGGCCTGGCTCCTGGGCCGCCTCGGGACCGGCCGGCTGGCCTCGCCGTCGGTCGGCAACCCGCGGCCGGCGCGCGGGCCGAAAGCCGTCACGGCTGCCAGCCAGATGGATGGCGATCCAGCCGAGACCGACCGGCCGTCCTGGAAGCCGGGACGCGGCGCGACGGCCAAGAAGGGCAATCCGCGCAAGGCTCCGAAGACGGGCGGTGCTGATAGGATGCGGCCGTGAACATCGTCGATGTCCTCAACGAGATCTGGACGCAGATCCTGACGGTCACCGCGGTCTTCGTGACACCCGATTGGGGCGTCATCATCGGCTGGCTCCCGGTCATCGTCCTGCTCGGCCTCGTGATGCCGTTCCTGACCTTCGTCGCCCTGGGATCGCTCATCTACGTCGCCCGCAAGCCGCGGACCAAGGTCGCCTTCGAGGAGGGCCCGCGGGTCGCCGAGATCGGCCCCGGCGGCGAGCCGGTCTTCCCGGTCGGGCTGCCCCACTGCCGACGCGACGGAGTGATCTACCCGTCCGGGACGACCCGCTGCGAGACCTGCCGTGACGAGCTCGCGGTGATCTGTCCGATGTGCGGACTCGGGCGGGCCGCGATCGTCGACACATGCACGAATTGCGGCCTCGTCCTCAAGGTCAAGACACGGGCCGTGGCGGTCCGGGCGACGGCCGGGCCCAAGCCCGGCGGTGCGGCCGCGGCATGAACCTCGCCTCGCTGTCATCCACGCTCTTCTCGCTCGGGGTCATCCTCGTCGCGCTCGGGTTCGCTGCGCATGTCGGCCACGCGGTTATGCTGGCCAATGGCCGCCGCCTCCTGCCGAGCCTCGCGACGCAGACCGCCCGACAGCCCGCCTATGCCGGCGTCGTCACCGGCTCGTTCGTCACGGAACAGACCCGTTCCGCTGCCAGCGGCCCGACGACGTTCGGTGCGCCCAGCCCCTTGTCGCGGGTCGCGATCGGGCTCGCCTTCGTCGGCTGGCTGGCGCTCGGCGCGTCGATGCTGCTGCGGGCGTACGTGGTCGGGCGCGGGCCGTGGGGCAACATGTTCGAATTCAGCGTCGCGTTCGCGTTCTCGATGATCGGGGGCTACCTCTATCTCCAGCGGCGCTACCCCATCCGCTCGATCGGGTTCATCCCGCTCGGGGTCGCGCTGGCGATCCTCCTCTACGCGTCGAGCCTGCCGTCCGACATCGAGCCGCTTGTGCCGGCGCTCCAGAATGCGCCGCTGTTGACCATCCATGTCGGGATGGCCGTCATCAGCTACGGCATCTTCGCGACGAGCTTCGCGGCCGGGGTCGCCTATCTGGCGCAGGGCCAGAACGACCGGTTCGCCTGGCTGCCCTCGCACAAGGTCCTCGACGAGGTCGCCTACCGCGCGGTCATCATCGGCTTCCCGATCTTCGCGACGATGATCATCCTCGGCTCGTGGTGGGCGTCGATCGCCTGGTCGCGCTACTGGGGCTGGGATCCGAAGGAGACTGCCGCGCTCGTGACCTGGCTGACGTACGCCATCTACCTGCACGCACGCAACCAGCGGTCGTGGGCCGGCCGGCCCGCGGCCCTGCTGCTCGTCGTCGGGTTCGGGATGGTCCTCGTGACGTACTCCGGGTCCCTCTGGTTCAGCGGCCTCCACGCGTACAGCGGCCTGTAGCGGCCCTCGTTTCGCGGCCCTTGGTTCGCGGCTTTGGTGCGCGGCCCTTGGTTCGTGGCCCTCGGTTCGCGGCCCTCGGTTCGCGGCCGATGGCCAAATGCACGCCCATGGGACGTTAGGACCAGTCGTCCGCGGTTTTGCTGTTTCCGCCGGCGCGATCCACGCTCAGGACGGACCCATGAGGCCCGAGCGGGCATTCGATTTCGGGTTGATACCGAGCCTTGCGCTCCCCGGGCGTTCATCTAGCCGCGCGACGCGCCGCCGGCCGTCGAACGCGACGCACCGACGCGAGCCGGCCCAGGTTCGATGCCTCGGACCACGTTGAAAATGCCGCCGTTTGCCGATCGGGTCGCCGCAGCCACGCTCGGATCGACCGACCGTCGCCGGGGAATGCGGCGCGCAGCATCGCTCCATGTGCCGCGATCCGTCGCCGATTCGTCCGAGATGCGGAGACGATGACCCAAACAGAGACGCTGACCGGATCCCACCCTCGTTCCTTCGCGACCTGTGCGGCCAAGCGTCGCTTCCGGTCGGCTGTCCCGACCATCTCGTTCGCGTCCGCGATGTCCGTCTTGAGCTCCGTGACGAGCAGCGCACGCTCGCCCGGATGCCACGCCAGGATGTCGATCACGCCGCGCTCGCCCCAGATCGAGAACGACACCTCGGGCGCAAGGATCCAATCCGGCAGGCCGCGCCTGAAGGCACGGGCGACCGATTCGTGGAGGGCCGAATGTCGTGCATCGAGCATCCGGTCGAGGTCGCCGCCACGCCATCGCGGCAGGAGTTCGAGCCGGATGTCGAGAACGGCCGCGATCGCACGCGTTGTCCGCAGAGAGAGGGTGTCGACGTGCCCGCGCTCGACTCGAGACACTGAGCCGCGTGACACCCTGGCGGCGCGCGCGACATCTTCCTGCCGCCACTTGCGCTTGATCCGAGCGCGCGAAACGTGGCCCCGACTCGCTGGTCATCCATGCCGCGCATGGTGGTGCGGGCCGGTTCACTACGGCTTATCAGCTTGGGCGGTGGCCACCTGCACGCCCCCAGGGCGTAAGGATCGGTTTCATGCCCGAAGACGGTACATTGGGTCCCCGGATCGACCTCACCCACGCTCATCCGGGACTCGCCCACGCCGTCGATTCGAGCCGTAGGTAGCCCGGGTGTGCAAATGGCCAGAATGTGCAGCAAACAGCACGCCCGTTCGATACCATGACCGTGGACACCCGGTGCACAACCGGACAGCCGGCCGTTGAGAACCCGACCCGGGCTGTGGACGATCCCTCCCCGAGCGTGGACAATCGGCCGCTGAGAGTGGAACGAGCGTGAACCGCCAAACCACCACATCTAGCGGCACGCCACCCGAACACACCACTACATCTTGTGTTTTTCGCTTGACTACGGCCCACGCGCCTAGTATCGTTCTTGAGGTCGCCCGATCGAACCGAGACGCCCACGACGCTCCCCACCGGCCCGACCCGCCGGTCCGCGAGCGGCCCCCAGGAACCACTCGGCACCACCGACGACGCAACGGATGCGCAGCTACCGCTGTCGCATCGGGGAACCAGGGATGGAGGAGCACGACACATGGCTCGAGCCAGCGGGAGCACCGTCGCAGTCAAGGACCACGCCACCCATGCCGCGCACCTCAAGGCGGGCAGGCAGCCCACCCGCCACGCCGGCCCCTACGGCGCAAGCTTCGACGGCACGGAACGGGACGGCACGACCCCGGTCAGGGGTCTGACCTTCGAGCGCCGCTGGACCCGCCCGGGCGTCCATCCCTACGACGAGATCACCTGGGAATACCGCACCGCCGGCATCGCCAACGAATCCGGCAAGTCGGTCTTCGAGCAAAAGGACGTCGAGGTCCCCGACTTCTGGAGCCAGCTCGCGACCAACGTCGTGGTGTCCAAGTATTTCCGCGGCCACCTCAACACGCCCGAGCGCGAGACGTCGGTCCGCCAGCTCATCGATCGGGTCGTCAACACGATCACGGCCTGGGCGGAGACCCAGCACTACTTCGCGAGCGACGACGACCTCCAGACCTTCAAGGCCGAGTTGACCCACCTCATCGTCCACCAGAAGATGGCGTTCAACTCGCCCGTCTGGTTCAACGTCGGGATCGAGCCGAAGCCGCAGTGCTCCGCGTGCTTCATCAACTCGGTCGAAGACACGATGTCGTCCATCATGGACCTCGCCAAGACAGAGGCCATGCTGTTCAAGTTCGGTTCGGGCGCGGGCTCCAACCTCTCCACCATCCGCTCGTCGCGGGAGAAGATGGCCGGCGGCGGCACCGCCTCGGGCCCCGTGTCGTTCATGAAGGGCTACGACGCCTTCGCGGGCGTCGTGAAGTCGGGCGGCAAGACCCGGCGAGCGGCCAAGATGGTCATCCTCGATGCCGGCCATCCGGACGTCCTCGACTTCATCGATTCGAAGGCGCACGAGGAGCAGAAGGCCTGGGCGCTCATCGAAGCCGGCTACGACCCCTCCTTCACCGGTGAGGCCTACGGCAGCGTCTTCTTCCAGAACGCCAATCACTCTGTCCGCGTGACGGACGAGTTCATGCAGGCCGTCGTCGACGACACGGAGTGGCAGACCCACGCCGTCGTCGAGCCGCATGCCGTCATGGACACCTACAAGGCCCGAGACATCTTCCGCAAGATGGCCGACGCCGCCCACCTCTGCGGCGACCCGGGCATCCAATACGACACGACCATCAACGAGTGGCACACGTCGGCCGTCACGGACCGGATCCACGCGTCCAATCCGTGCTCCGAGTACATGTTCCTCAACGACACGGCGTGCAACCTCGCCTCGCTCAACCTGATGAAGTTCGTCGGGGCGGACGGCGAGTTCGACGTCGAGGCCTACCGGTTCGCCGCCAAGGTGACCATCACCGCGCAGGAGATCCTCGTCGACAACGCGTCGTACCCGACGCCGCGGATCGAGGAGAACTCGCACAAGTTCCGGCCGCTCGGCCTCGGCTACGCCAACCTCGGGGCGCTGCTGATGTCACGCGGTCTGGCCTACGACTCCGACGAGGGTCGCAACTACGCCGCCGCGCTGACCGCGATCATGCACGGCGAGGCCTATCGCCAGTCGGCAGAGATCGCCCGCGACCACGGTGGCCCGTTCGCCTCCTACCCGGAAAACCGCGAGCCGTTCCTCAAGGTCATCGCCAAGCATCGCGACGCCGCCTATCGCATCGCCACCAACGGCGTCCCGAAGACCATGCTCAAGGAGGCGACCGTCGTCTTCGACGAGGCGCTCGCGCTCGGCGAGCAGGTCGGCTACCGCAACGCCCAGGTCACCGTCCTCGCCCCGACCGGCACGATCGCGTTCATGATGGATTGCGATACGACCGGGGTCGAGCCGGACATCGCGCTCATCAAGTACAAGAAGCTCGTCGGCGAGGGCTTCCTCAAGATCGTCAACCAGACCGTCCCGGCGGCCCTGCGCAAGCTCGGCTACGGCGCGGAAGAGGTCGACGAGATCCTGGCCTACCTGACCGAGCACGAGACCATCGAGGGCGCGCCGCACCTCAAGCCGCAGCACCTGCCGGTGTTCGACTGCGCGTTCAAGCCGGCCAACGGCGAGCGGTCCATCCATTACATGGGCCACGTCCGGATGATGGGCGCGATCCAGCCGTTCATCAGTGGCGCCATCAGCAAGACCGTCAACATGCCCGAGGCCGCCACGGCCGAGGAGATCGAGAAGGTCTATCTCGAGGGCTGGAAGCTCGGCCTCAAGGCGATCGCGGTCTACCGCGACAACTCCAAGCGCAGCCAGCCGCTCAGCACCGGCAAGAAGACCGGGGAGTCCGGCGCCGACGCCATCGATACCGAAGAGGTCGAGAAGCTTCGAAAGCAGCTCGCCCGCGCCCAGGCGGAGGCCGCTCTCCCCCATCGACGCCGGCTCCCGGCCGAGCGCTCGGCGGTCACCCACAAGTTCGACATCGCCGGTCACGAGGGCTACATCACCGTCGGGCTCTACCCGGACGGCCAGCCAGGCGAGATCTTCCTGAAGATGGCCAAGGAGGGTTCGACGGTGTCGGGCTTGATGGATACCTTCGCGACGTCGGTCAGCCTGGCGCTGCAGTACGGCGTGCCGTTGAAGGACCTCGTCAACAAGTTCGCCCACGTCCGGTTCGAGCCGTCGGGCTTCACCGGGAACCAGGAGATCCCGATCGCCAAGTCGATCGTGGACTACATCTTCCGCTGGCTCGGGTCGCGCTTCCTGTCGCCCGAGGACAAGGCCAACCTCGGCCTCCAGGAGCGGGTCTCGGACGATGCGGCCCCGGTGGCTCCCTCGTTCGGCGGCGGCTTTGCGGCCCAGGCGACCACCTCGGCCGTCGCCGAGCCCGCGCCGGCAGTCGAACCCAAGACCACCGAATCCGACACGCCCAAGGCGACCGCAGTCGCAGCCGAACCCGCAGCGCCCGCAGTCGAGCCCCTCGCGGTCATCGCCACCAACGGCTCACTCGGGAACGGTCACGCAGCCAACGGCAACGGCAAGCTCTCGAACGGCAACAGCGGCGGCTCGACGGCCCCGATCACCCTCAACCTCGGCGCCACCAGGGTCAGCTTCCAGACCCAGGCCGACGCCCCCAGCTGCATGGACTGCGGCTCGATCATGGTCCGCAACGGGTCCTGCTACAAGTGCCTCAACTGCGGCAGCACGAGCGGCTGCAGCTGATGTAGCCGATGAGGCCTCGCAAGATCCCTTTCGCAGGGGAGGCACCCGTGATGGGTGTCTGTGGGGGCGTGTCCTCACGTGCCGACAATAGCCCGCGGTCTTTGAGATCGCGGGCTTCGTTGCATCTAGTGGAGGAGGTGACGCCGGCGAGCAGCCGCCGCGGCAGCCGAGCCTAAATTGAGAGAAAAGGCCGCCCCTTCAGACGGCCCTTTCGACCGGTGCGAGCGGACGTCCCTGTGAAGACACCTCCCTCACTCACCAGCTTTCTCGATGCTAGATCCTGCCTTCGGTAAGTGGAACCCACAGTTCCACGGGTCCTGAATCTCGACCCGCCAACGTCGGTTCGTTATCCAATCTGTTTACACACCCAAGAAGGAGCCGGCAGTGGCTACTAACCCCGGATCCACCGAACCTCCGGCTGCTCGGGTCGGTTGACGGTCAAAACGGCCATTCGGCCGCCTGACGAACCGGACGCGAGAGGGCCCGCCGCGATGGACGCTGCTTTGCCATCGCCAGTGGGTCGGGATGGCCCCATCGAGGGCCGCGAATCATGGCGCGGGCAGGCTCCCGCCAGACCGGGAGCGGCGGGTTCAGGTCGGAGATATCGGGCGCGGGGAGCTCCTCGCGAAGTCAAACCGATTCATCTCGAGGGACCGCGCCACCGAACTTCGTTGCACAATGTTGCGCGCCGGCGACATCCTGATCTCTCGCATGCCGGACCCGATCGGGCGAGCCTGCACAATCCCGCAGCTGCCCTATCCGTCGATAACCGCAGTTGACGTCACCATTTTAGATCCGATACGACGCGCCTCGACTCCGACTTCGTCGTGCAATTCATGAATAGCCGCTCGTGGCTGTCGGACGTAGCGGCCAAAGCATCCGGGGCGAAACTGCTCAACGACTGCGACCTGTGGTGCATCGTATCGCTGCCGCCCGGCGTGTTCTCGTCGGCCGGCGCGGGCGTGAAGACGAACCTGCTGTTCTTCACCAAGGGCGGCCCGACGGAATCTGTCTGGTATTACGACCTCTCAAACGTCAAGGTCACCAAGAGGATGCCCTTGACGCTCGACCGCTTCGGAGAGTTCTTCGGGCTGCTCGCGTCGCGGGCGGACTCTGGGCACTCGTGGACGCTCTCGCGGGAGGAGATCGAGGCTCGCAACTTCGACCTCAAGGCCGTCAACCCCAACGCCAAGTCCAACGAGGACACGCGGACACCGGAGGAGCTGCTCGACATCATCGAGGCGAAAGGTCGTGAGGTTGATGCGGCGATCGCTCAACTTCGCCAGTTGCTTCGCGCGACGGACTGAAGACCCGAGGCCGCGGCGAGTTCGAACTGAGGGTCAGCGCCCGCCGCCCATCGCGCCGATCTGCTTGAGCACCGCCAGCCGGTCGGCGACACCCCAGTGCTCGACCATGCGGCCGTCGGCGACTCGCATGACGTCCATGACGGTGATGTCGATCGGGCGACCGGTCGCCGGGCGACCCCACATCGGGCCGTCGTTGGTGCCGGTCGCACGGATGCGGAACCACACGGTATCGCCCGAGGTCACGGTGTCCTGGATCTCAAGGTGCAGGTCCGGGATCTGGCTGCGCAGCTCGATGATGAGCGCCCGCAGGCCATCGAGACCGGATGTCGAGCCTTCCTGGTGTTCGACGATGTCGTGGGCGACGAATGCCTCGAGACCGTCGAGGTCGCCGTCGTTGAAGCCGCGCTCGATGACGGCTCGGCAGATCTGCTCGTTCGTCGCGGTCGTGGACGTCTCGATGGCCATGGCTGGGAACCTCTCTACTGGAGTTGGACTCTAGTTGATACTGGAGTGATACTCTAGTTCGGTGAGTCCTGTCAAGCCGATACGCAAACGCGACCGGGTCGCCACGCGCGCCCGCATCGTCGATGCCGCCCGCGACCTCTTCCTGGAACAGGGCTACGCACGGACGACGATCGCCGACATCGCGCGCGCGGCGGACGTCGCGCCGCAGACGGTCTACTGGGCGTTCGGTTCGAAGGCGGGGCTCGTCCGCGAGATCCGCGACGCCTGGTTCGCGTCCGCCCGGACGAGCGACCGGATGGGCCAGGTCCTCGCGCTCGACGACCCGGTCGCTCGCCTCGATGCCTTTGCCAGGTTCATGCGCCACCAATGGGAGTCGGGTGCCGCGGCGCTATCGATCCAGCGCGATGCCCTGCGCGTCGATCCCGATGCTGCCTCCGACGTCGTCGCGATCCTGGAGACTCGGGCGCGCGCTCTGTTCGAGGTGGTCCGGCCGCTCGGTTCGCATCTCGCCCCGGGCCTGACCGTGGAGAAGGCGCACGACCTCGTCCTGGCGCTGACGCTCCTTGAGATCTACCTCGAGTTGCAGGCGCGGGGCTGGTCGGCCGAGGCGTATGAGGCTTGGCTCGCGACCGCACTGCGAACTCAGTTGCTGGGTACGCTCTAGTCGAACCCATACCGAGGGAGGACTTCTGATGCGCAGCGTGACCTATTCGATGGGCGCGTCGCTCGATGGCTACATCGTCGGGCCGGACGGTAACTTCGACTGGGCGCCGCCTGACCCGGAGGTCTTTCGCTTCTGGATCGACGAGATCCGAGGGGTCGGCGTCCATCTGATGGGACGGCGGCTGTACGAGACGATGCTGTACTGGGAAACCGCCGACCAGGATCCATCGCTCGACGAGGCAGAGCTCGAGTGGGCCGCCCTCTGGAAGCCGCTCCCGAAGGTGGTGTTCTCCACCACGCTGTCCGAGGTGCAGGGCAGTGCCCGCCTGGCCTCCGGCGGCCTGGCAACAGAGATCGAGCGGCTGCGCGCCGAGCCGGGGGAGGGCGAGATCGCCATCGGCGGCGCGACGCTCGCCGCCCAGGCGGCCGCCTTGGATCTGATCGACGAGTACCGGCCCATGGTTTACCCGGTGCTCGTTGGCGGTGGCATCCCGTTCTTCCCCCGGCAGGAACGCCGGGTCGATCTCGAGCTCGTTGAAACCCGCCCATTCAGCTCGAGAGTCGTCTACCTCCGCTACCGCGTGGCGCGTTAAGCCGGTTCGACCGCCGGCGTCCAGCGGATCCGAGAGGTGGCGCGGTTTCAGCATCCTCATCTGAACGGCTCGAGGAGCCCGAGACCGAGACCGAGACGTTCCGCTTCCATCGGCTGACACCGTTGGTATCCCGCGGGACTACCATCGACGTCCAGCGCAATGACAGGAGGGTCTCGTGGACTTCAACAACATCCTCATCGGATCCGAGGACCCGCAGGCCCTTGTCGATTACTACACCAGGCTTCTCGGCGAGCCCGCGATGTCGGAAGGCGGCTACACGGGCTGGATGATCGGCAGCGGCTTCGTCGGGGTCGGGCCGCATTCGGAGGTCCACGGGCGGAACACCGCTCCTGGTCGGCTGATCTGGAACATCGCGACGCCGGATGTCAAGGAGGTCTTCGAGAAGTTCAATGCCGCCGGCGCGATCGTGGTCGCGGAGCCGTATGCCTTCGAGATGGAAGGGCAACCGCCCTCGTGGATCGCGACCTTCGAGGATCCCGACGGCAACTATTTCCAGCTCCAGACGCCGTTCCAGATGTAGCTCCGGGCGACACTCAGGGCTTGAAGGCGATCGAGTCGATGACTGCCTAGAGCTCGGCCTGATCCTCCGCTGACGGCGTCAATGCCGACGACGCATCGATGACGATCGGTCCGCGGTCCACATCCACGACCCATAGCCGGTCGTGCTCGGTCGGGCCGAGGGCCGTCCGGACGCTGCCGTCGGCGGTGTTCCAGAGAAGGACCTGCCCAGCATCGCACTGGCTGAAGTCGAAATCACTGGGAATCAGGACCTCGACGTACGTCGCGTCCTTGCCTGCGAGGGTCGCGGGTCGCGGCTTGCTCGCGAGCGGCGCGATCCTCGAGTTGGAGTAGAACGGCGCCTGGTTGGGGTCCTGGCCCCAGAAGCCGGCCAGGGCATCCGCGAGGCCCGTCGCCCTGCCGTCGGACGGCTGCTCGGCGTAGACCTGGCTCGCCCACCGACAGGGATACAGGTAGACGTCGCGGATGCGCCAGGCGCTGATCGACAGGCCGGGGTCCGGCGGCGAGGACACTGGGCCGACTGCAGTCGGAGCGGACTTCTTGATGTACATGCCCGGGCTCATCTGCTGCCACCCGGCGGGCAGGGTGAGCGAGACGCGGACCGGCGTCGGGCCGGCCGGCACGAGCTCCGTTGTGCCTGCCGCGGCGCGGACGGTCACAGACCTCGGGTGTGGCGTGGCGTTCGGGTCGAGCGGAGGCGGGACCGATGTGGGTTCGGCGGTCGGCACCACGCTCGGCGCGACCGAAGTCACCACCGCCGCTGAGGATCGCTGCGGGACGACGGTCGCGGTCGGTGCCGGGGGCGCGGCCTGCCTGGCCAGGATCGCAACGCCGAGGACCGCCACCGCCGCGATCACGATGAGCGTCGGGCCTCGCCGACTCGCGTGCGCCGAAGCCCGGAATGCGGCTCCTTCCGATGCGCCCTTCTCGACCGGGTCCGTCGGCCCACGCTGCACCGGGTTCGTCTGCCTCCTGCGTCTCGGGCCGGATGATCGAGTCCGTCCTGCCGAGGCGATCCTGGTCGATTCGATGATCGAGCTGCAACCATACTTGGGTTGGCAGCGGGTGCACTCGATGACGACAGCCGACTGCGTTGCCGAAACCCGCTGCACCGATGCACAGACGCAGGGAGGTCCAAGTGAGTCGATTGCTGGTCCACATCGCGACGGGACCCGAGAACCCGACTCGCGCAGCCCTTGGCTTCCTCGTCGCGAGAACGGCGCTCGAAGCGGGTCACGAAGTCGATCTCTTCATCGCCGGCGACGGGGTCGCGCTGCTCCGCCCCGAGACGCTCGACGCGGGGAATGGCATCGGGACGGGCAGCCTGCGTGAGCACGTCGATGCTCTCGCTGCCGGCGGGGCGCGGTTCTACGCATCAGGGATGTCGAGCAAGGCGCGCGGGCTCACAACCGAGGCGCTCGGCGGGCTGTCGGTGACCATGGCCCCGCCGTCGCGCCTGATCGAACTTGCCTTCGAAGCGGACCGGGTGATCACCTACTGAGACCGGCTCAGACCCGAGCGACGGTAACGATGTACGCGCTCCTGCGTCACACGAATCATGGAGACGCCGGGTGACGCGGAGACCGTACGGTACGACGGAGCCTCATCAGTCGCGCCACTCACGCCTCCCGGTGGCAGGAGGGGCGGCACATGATCGGCCGGCGACACATCCTCACGGTGCTGACGGTCGGCATGCTGGCCGGCTGTGCGCCGAGCCCTCCGAGCCCGAACCCGTCTGCGGCGCTCGTCGAACCGACCGCGTCGCCAAGCCCCGAAGCGTCTCCCACGCCGAGTTCGTCGCCGTCGCCCGATGCGACGGTCACGCCGACACCGACGGCCCTGCCGACCGCGACACCACTCCCGACGCCGACACCGACACCGGTCCCATGGCAGTCGTACACCTCGAAGCGCTATCACTACAGGATCAAGTACCCACCGGCCTGGGTCGTCACGCCGGGATCGGCCACGCTCGCCGATGAATACGACGGGTATGCCCTGCCGTACGTCTACGTGTACCGGGATACCGTGCCCGGCGTCGCATCGGTCAGCCTCACCGCGACCCACGACATCGCTTATTTCAAGAGCCACTACAACGCGATGCTGCAATCGAACAAGCCGATCACGCTTGCGGGATGGTCGGGACGCATCCTGACATTCAAAGGCAGTCACGCAGGCCTGACGATGCTCTATCAGCACATCCTGATCGCCAAGGGTCACGTCGGGTACAGCCTCGACCTCGAAGGCGACTACGCCACCGCGACCGCCGACAAGGCGCTGTTCAACACGATCTACAAGACGTTCAGACCGACCTGATCCGCCCTACTCCGTCCGGTCGCCCGGCCACGTGCCCATGACCTGCCGGAGACTCGCGAACTCGCCGACGTGGTACGCGTTGTGGTCGCCAACGACCCTGATCTCCCGCAGGATCGTGTGCCCGGGCGTGCCGGGGATCGTCGCGGTGAGGTCTGTGGCCGGGTCGGACACGATCGCGCGCAGCGCCGCGGCATCGTCCAGGAACCCGTCGATCGTGGCCGTCCACTGCTCGGGTGTGGCCGTCGCGTCCTCCGCCGGCCAGTAATCCTCGGGCCAGTCGAGATCGATGTACGACCGGTTCACGATGTAGTCGAGGATGTCGGCCTGCGTCTTCCGTAGGTGTTCGAGCAGGTGCCATGGCGTGTACGAGACGTTCGGGGCACGCCGGTTCATCGCGTCGATCGGGAATCCGGCGACCGCGTCGCCGAACGTCATGTGGGCGTCGACACCGTCGATGAGCGCGATGAGTTCCCCACGAAGGAGGTCGTCGTCCGTCATGGCTGGCTCCGTTCCTCTCCCGTACCATCGGTCGACCGATGAGTTTCGCGGGGTGCCGACGTTACACCTCCACAACAGCCAGTACGGCCAGCGCGAACAAGGAGGCTTCGAACCATGGACTACACGCTCGAACTGATGGTCGTCCCGGTCAGCGACGTCGACCGCGCCAAGGCGTTCTACCTCGACCAGATGGGCTTCAAGCTGGAAGTCGATTCCAGCAACGGGCCGGACTTCCGGGTGGTGCAGCTGACCCCGCAGGGCTCGGCCTGCTCGATCGCGATCGGGACGGGCATCGGCCAGATGGAGCCGGGGTCGCTCCACGGCCTGCACCTGTGCGTCGATGACATCGAGGCGGCGCACGCGGAACTCGTCGAGAACGGTGTCGATCCCAGCGAGCCGTTCCATTTCGGGGCGACCGGCCAGATCCCGGGCGTCGATCCCGAGCGGCGGAGCTATTCGACGTTCTTCACGATCCGCGATCCGGACGGCAACACCTGGCTCGTCCAGGAAGTGCGCCGTGACTGGGTCCTCAGGCAGGTCAAGCGTGACGAGGTCCTTGCATGACCGACGCTGTGGTCGTTGCGGCGTTCGCCGGCGGGGAGTCCGCCTTCACGGCCCTCACCGAGCGACACCGGCGCGAGCTGCACATCCACTGCTACCGGATGCTGGCCTCGTTCGACGAGGCCGAGGACGCCGTCCAGGAGACGTTCCTGCGGGCGTGGCGAGCGCGCGAGTCGTTCGACGGCAGCTCAATGATCCGCGCCTGGCTGTACCGGATCGCGACCAACGTCTGCCTCGACACGCTCCGGCGGACTGCCCGCCGGCTGACTGGGTTCCACACATTCGCTGAGGTGCCATGGCTCACGCCGTATCCGGACCGTTTGCTCGACGAGATCGCGCCCGCAGACGACGAGCCGGACGCTGTCGTCGTCGAACGCGAGACCATCGAGCTCGCGTTCCTCGCCGCCCTCCAGGTCCTGCCGCCACGGCAGCGCGCGACGCTCATCGCCCGCGACGTCCTGGGTTGGCCGGCGAGCGAGACCGCGACCGCGCTGGACACGTCCATCCCGGCGGTGAATAGCGCGCTGCAACGTGCTCGGGCGACGATGAGTGCCCACCTTCCGGCTCGACGCTCCGATTGGTCGGCCGGCGAGCCGAGCCCCGAGGAGCGCACACTGCTCGGCAAGTTCATCGAGGCGCACGAGCGCGGCGACGCGGCCCTGGCCGTCTCGATCGCGTCCGAGGACCTGCGCATCACGATGCCGCCGACGCCGATGCTGTTCCAGGGCCTCGCGACGATCGAGCCGCTGCTCCAGAACGCGCTGCGTGAGGGCGACTGGCGACTCGTGCCGACCGTGGCCAATCGGATGCCCACCGCCGCGAGCTACCTCCGCGCACCCGGCGACACGATCCACCGCGCGTTCAAGTTCGACGTCTTGCGGGTCGTCGACGGGAAGATCGCCGAGATCACGACGTTCGGGTCGGCCTTGTTCCCGCAGTTCGGGTTGCCGACGACGCTCTGAGGCGCCCGGCTCACATCCCCCGGGGCGGCGTCAGACCGTACCGGGCGATGATGTCCGGCACCCACGCGGGCTGCGCGAAGGGCAATCCGTAGCGAGCGCCAAGCTCGGCGATGTCGGCCGGGTCGGGGGCACCGACGGCCGTCATGTCGGTCAACTCGCGAAAGAACCCTTCGAAACCGGCGGGCGAGATGACCTCGATCATCCGAGCCGGCGTCGAGCCGGCATTCCACATCGCGTGGATCTCGCCGCGCGGCTTGATGATGTAGCCGCCTGGGCCGAGCACGACCTCCCGATCCTCGGACCGGAAGCCGATCTCGCCCTCGAGCACGATCGAGTATTCGTCCTCGCGCGTATGGACGTGCGGCGGCACGAGCGCACCGACGGCGAAGGGATGCTCCACGATCGACAGCGCGCGCCCGGTGTCGGCGCCGTCGATCTTGAAGACGACCCCGACCCCCGGCGCCAGTCCGCCGGCGCGGCCCTCACCTGGCAGGACGACCTTGACTCGGACGGTTTCCTCGACGGACATGCGGGTCGACCTCCAGACGAATCGGTGGAACAGTGATGTATACTGAATGTGCAGTCGCCGGCTGTCAATATCGAGTGAGCAGATGCGTTCAACGAACTCACGCCCCTACCGCATGCAGCGCCGTGCGGCGCAGGTGGACGAGACCCACCTGAAGATCACCGAGGCGGCGGTCCGCCTCCACACGACGGTCGGGCCATCACAGACGTCGATCGCGGCGGTGGCCGAGGAAGCCGGTGTCACGCGCCTGACGGTCTACCGCCACTTCGCGGATCTCGACGAGCTGTTCGTTGCCTGCCGGGCGCATTGGCTCGCCCGGCAGCCACCACCGGATCCACGACGCTGGCCAATTGTCACCGACCGCGACACGCGGGTCCGGCAGGCGCTCGCCGAGCTGTATGGCTGGTATCGCGACCGGGGCGACGAGCTCTACCCGATCTATCGCGACAACGCCTCGATGCCGCTCACGGCACGGCAGGCGAGGGCAAACGAGAACCGCCAGCTCGGGGAGGCCCTCGTCGCGGGCTTCGTCCAGGCTGACGGTGGTCGGTCATTGCCGGCTGTCGCTCGCCACCTGTGCGACTTCGGGACGTGGCGGTCCCTGGCGGTCGGCGGTGGGCTTGACGATCGCGAGATCGTCGAGATCGGTGTCCAGCTGATCAGGGCCTTGGTCGAACCCCGCTGAGGAGTTCGCCCAAGGCCAGTCGGGTCAGTGCGATCCGAAGTCGTTGCGCGGCCGGGTCGCGAGCGCGCCACCGACGAAGAGCGCCGGGAAGAGAGCCGCGAAGGCGATGATCCGTGGCGCGCGCGCCATGGACAGACCGGCCGACAGACCGATCGAGCCGACGGCGATCATCCGCAGGGTCTGCTCCGGGAGGGTCTGGAGCTGGCTATTCGTCCGGATCGCGGCGACACGGGTCGTCTCGACCGCGACCGGCATCCGCTCGGCGACCTGGTCGACGCCGCTCTTGGCGGAGTCGATGACGGCCGGCACGCGGCTCATCGCGTCGCCCACGCTGTCACGGACCTGGCCGACGGCGGAACGAGTCCCGCCGATAGGGTCGCTGCCGGTGCTCTTGGCCGCACTGGCCGTATCGGTGATCGCATCGACAGCGGTGTCCTTGGTTTCGGTGATCGTCATGTCGGCAAGTCCTTCTGAGGCGTCGCAGACCACACCGCCAACTTGGCAATAATCCCTGTGAAACCATTGTTATCGTATGGTATGTTGTGGATGATGTCAATCGACCTGACCCCGACCTCATACCTCGTCCTCGGCCTGCTCGCCCGAGAGGGTCCGTCAACGCCGTATGAGCTGAAGCGGCATGTCGCCACGACGATCGGGCACTTCTGGTCCTTCCCGCACGCTCTCCTGTACAAGGAGCCGGCACGCCTCGCCCACCTCGGCCTGCTGACCGAGGAGCGTGAGGAAGCGGGCCGCCGACGGCGCCTGTTCACGATCACCGGATCGGGCCACCAGGCCCTCAGGGCGTGGCTCAGCCAGCCGGCCCGGCATCCGACCGAGCTGCGCGACCTGGCGCTCCTCCAGCTGTTCTTCGCCGACCTCGAGTCCACGGCCGCGACCCTGGCCATCGCCGAGGAGCAGCTCGCCCTGCACCAGGTGCAGCTCGCCGGCTACGAAGCAGACCAGCGGATGGAAGACCGCCTCGAGGGCGGCCGCGGCGTCACCCGCAGCATGGAGCACTGGCGCGGTGTGACCCTGCGCATGGGCTTGCTGTACGAGCAGGCCGCGGTCCAGTTCTGGGGCGAGGTCGCGGCCAGCGTTCGCGCAAGTGACCATCCAGCTCAGTAGTCGTGACGCTCGACGACGTCGACGATCCGAGCCTTCGGGGCACCACCCAGAGCGGCCAGCGCCTGCGGCGAGCGCCACACGCCTTCGAGCGCGGCCTTGAACGCCTCGGCTTCGGTGAGCGTCTCGAATTCGAGGTCGACGGCCACGTAGCGCGGGTCGCCGACCGGCCGGAAGACCTCGTAGCGTCGGACACCCGACGCGCGCCGATGGGCGGGGTCACTGTCGAAGGCGGCCTTCCACGTGTCGAAGTCGCGGACGGCATGCTCGATCTGAACGACGTGCATGATGGTCTCCTCGGGAGCCCCTTGCGCAGTAACTAAAGTGTCACTGTATCAATCAAGTGGTACTGTATCCATATGGCCGAGCCTGTCAAGTCCTCGAGCGTCCGCGACTATCCGCGTCGGCGCCAGCGTGCGCAGGCGACTCGAAACCGCGTGCTCGACGCCGCTCGTGCACTGTTCATCGACCGCGGCTACGTCGCCACGACCATCGACGCGATCGCGACCGTAGCCGACGTGGCGCCCGAGACGATCTACGCGGCGTTCGGCACCAAGCGCGCGATCCTCGGCGCCATCGTCGATCTGGCCATCGCGGGTGGCGCCGATGCCGGTCCGGTCATGGCCCAGGCCTGGGTCGAGGAGCTGCGCACCGAGCCCGATCCGCACCGACGCGTCCTGATCCTGGCCGCCAACGGCCGGGCGATCCTGGAGCGACGCCAGGCGATCGATGAGGTCGTCCGCAGCGCCTCGGCGTCGGACCCGGACATCGCCGCGCTTCACGAGGCTGGCAAGGCCCAGCGTTTCGCCGGCCAGCGCGATCTGTTGCGGATGGTCGTCGGCAACGCGGAGCTGCGGCTGGGTGTGGACCTCGACGCAGCGGCCGACATCGTCTACGCAGCGGGCAGCCCTGATACCTATCGCCTGCTCGTCGTCGATCGAGGCTGGACTGGCGACCGGTTCGAACGCTGGTACGCCCAGACCATCGACAGCCTCCTGTTCGCACCTGCTCCCTGAGGACAGCCACAGGCCGCCGGCGATGACCGGCGGCCTTGGGTGCGAACGGTCGGATCAGAGCTCTGCGGCCTCCATCCGCCAGGCCGCGAAGGCGGCGATGACGGCTGTCGCCACTGCCCAGGCGACAGGGGTCACGAACCCGACATCGGCGCCGGCACCGAGGCCGACGGCCCACGCCGCGATCGAGGTCGGCAGCCAGGCCGAGATGTCGATCGGCAGGATGCCCACGATGATGGTCGGCAGTGCGAAGACCGCGAAACCGATCGCCGCGACGGCGGCCTGGTTGGCGACCACGGTGGAAGCCGCGAGCACGACCGCCGCGAAGAAGACGACCGAGGCGACCATCCCGACGGCCGACATGGCCACGAGTCCGGCCGGCACGCTCCCGTATAGAACCACGACGACGCCGACCGTGGCGGCCAGTGGCAGCAGCGCAGCGGCGATCGAGATCGCGACCGCTGCGGCCGTCCACTTCGACACCCAGATCGAGCCACGGGCGACCGGCTTGGAGGCGACCCAGGCGAGGGTGCCGTGCTCGCGCTCCGTGACCAACACGCCCATCGACCCGAAGATCGCGGCCATGATGAAGATCTGCGATGAGACCGCGGCCAGCAGGTTGGCGACCGGGTCCATGGTGGCCTTGGCGGATCCCGTTGCCTCGGGGTAGTTGGCGAGGATCCAGGTGGTCAGCGCGCCGTTGGCCGCGGCGAGGACCATGAACGAGGCGGTGACGGCGAAGATGACCCAGCCGCGCTTGGCGTGGCGCCACTCGCCGAGGTCCTTGCCGAGCAGGGGCCGGACGCCGAGCAGGCGACCGGACATGCGGCCGGTGACCTGGCCAGGGACGGTGACGATCGAGGCGGTCATGCCGCACGCTCCTTGCTGTCGACGAGGCGGAGGAAGACGTCTTCCAGCCCGAGGCGGATGACTTGGTTCTCGGCGACCACGAGGCCATGGTCGGCCGCATGGCGCATGACCGAGGCCTGGACGGTCTCGGTCGCGCCAGGCTGGACGCGGATGAGGTAGGCGCGACGGGCCCCGTCGCGTTCGGCCGGTACGACCGACGCGACACCCGGGATCGTGGCGAGAGCGACGGTCGTGGCATCGTCCGCGCCACCGAGGACGACACGGAGCTGGTCCTGCGCGAAGCTCGCGAGCAGGTCGGCGGTGGGAGCGGACCGGACGAGCCGGCCGCCATCGAGGATCGCGACGTGATCGCTGACGCGCTCGACGTCGTCGAGGATGTGGGTCGAATAGAAGACGGTGACCTCGCCGCGCAGCTCGCGCATCAGGTCGAGCACTTCGTGCCGCCCGATCGGGTCGAGCGCGCTGACGGGCTCGTCGAGCAGGAGCACGGCGGGTTCGCCGATGAGCGCCTGGGCGATGCCCAGCCGCTGACGCATCCCGCCCGAATAGGTGCCGGTGCGTCGGTCGGCGGCGTCGGCCAGACCGACCCGGCCGAGGACCGAGGCGATCCGGGCGGCGTCGGCACGCCCGGCCTCGGGGTAGAGCGAGGCGATGAAGCGGAGCGTGTCACGCCCGCTCATCCAGTCATAGAAGCGCGGCTCCTGGGCGAGGAAACCGACCTGCTGCCGGTAGCCGGGACCTGCCGCGATGGGCACGCCGGCGACCGATGCACTGCCGCCGCTGGGCCGGGTCAGACCAGCCAGGATCTTGAGAGTGGTGGTCTTGCCGGCGCCGTTGGGGCCGAGGAAGCCGTAGATCGAGCCGGTCGGGACTTCGAGGGTGAGGTCGGTCACGGCCGCCACACCCGGGAAGTGCTTGGTGAGCCCGACCGTCGAGATGGCCGAGTCGTGTGTCATGCGAGGGTCTCCAGTGCTGGCGAACGGGACGGTGTTCGCTCTGGAGCCAGACTCGGGCCTGGGCGCGTCGACGGCGTCGGTCCGTGGTGTCGAATCGCGAGGGACGTCGGGTTCGTTCGGGCGCCGTCACCTCATCCCGTGGTATCGCCCGGATCTCATCCGGGACGCGTCAGGCCTCGATCGACCCCGGGCGGATGAGGCCCGCCTCGTAGGCCAGCACGACTGCACCGGCGCGATCGCGCAGCTCGAGCTTGTCGAACAGATGCGAGACGTGGGTCTTGACGGTCGTCTCGGCGAGCACGAGCTGGTCGGCGATCTCCCGATTCGAAAGCCCGCGCCCGACCAGCTTGAGGACTTCGAGCTCGCGGTCGGTCAATTCGCGAAGGGCCGCGTGGCGCTCCTCGTTGATCGGCGGCAGCCGATCGGCGAAGCGGTCGAGCAGCCGGCGCGTGACCGTCGGCGCCAGCAGGGCTTCACCGGCCGCGATGGTCCGGATGGCCGCAGCGAAATCGGACGGCGTGACGTCCTTGAGCAGGAACCCGCTGGCACCAGCGCGAAGCGCTTCGATGACGTTCTCGTCGGCATCGAAGGTGGTCAGGACGAGGACGCGGGTCTCGGGTGCGCGTCCATCACGGACGATCCGGCGGGTCGCGGCGATGCCGTCGAGGATGGGCATCCGGATATCCATCACCGCGACGTCGGGCCGGAGACGTTCGGCCGTCTCGACCCCGCGCAGCCCGTCGCCGGCCTCGCCGACGACCTCGATGTCCGGCTGGCCGTCGAGGATCATCCGGAACCCGGTCCGCACGAGCTCCTGATCGTCGATGAGGATGACGCGGATCGCGGCACTCATCGACCGGCGTCTCTCTGTGGCTCGATCGGCAGTCGGGCGTGGACCCGAAAGCCGCCGGCGATCGGGGCCGCTTCGAGATCGCCACCGAACAGCGCCACGCGCTCGCGCATGCCGACCAGTCCGCGCCCGCCGGCCGACCCATCGCCGAGGTCCCGCTCACCCGCGCCGCCGACATCGGTCACCTCGATATCGAGGGCGCGCGCTCCATAACCGAGCAGGACGCGGGCGCGTGCGCCGCGCGCGTGCTTGAGCGTATTCGTCAGCGCCTCCTGGACGATCCGATACGCCGACAGCTCGATGCCGTCGTCGAGCGGCCGTCGTTCGCCCTCGACCGACAGCTCGACCGACAGCCCGGCGGAGCGGACCTCCTCGAGCAGCTCGCCCAGTCGCTGGAGACCCGGCACCGGCTCACGCGACGGGTCGGTCGCGGCCGGATCGCCGAGCATGCCGAGCATCAGCCGCATGTCGGTGAGCGCCTGGCGACTGGTCCGGTCGATCGCCTCGAGCGCGGTCCGTGCCGGTTCGGCTCGATCGCCGAGCGCGGTCAGGCCCGCGCCGGCCTGGATGACGATGACGCTGACGTGGTGGGTCACGATGTCGTGGAGCTCGCGGGCGATCCGCTCGCGCTCCTCCTGGACAGCACGAAGCGCCTGGTCCTCCCGGTCGGCCTCGAGGATCCGTGCGCTCTGCTCGATCGCCGCCGTGTACCGCCGGCGCGTCTTCGCCCAATCGCCGAGCGCCCAGACGATGCCGATGCCGACCGTGGTCGAGATCAGGCCCGACAAGGCGGGCTGGTCGCCGGTCTTGGCCAGGGTCAGCAGGACGAACGAGGCGGCCATGCCGATGGCGATCGGACCCGAGGTCCGCCGCTCGTAGCGCTCGGCGACGGTGAACAGCGCGACCAGCGACCCGAGTCCCTCGTTCAGCGATCCGCTGGTCGCCAGGCTGGCGTGGAGCAGGGTCGCGCCGAGGGTCACGGCCAGGACCGGGATCGGCCAGCGACGCCGGAAGACGAGCGGCAGGCTCTCCATCAGCAGCAGGAAGACGCTGAGCGGGTCGGCACTTCCAGTGTCGGACGACCGGCCGATGACGGCCAGCAGCGACAGCGCCGCCAGGCCGAACGCGATGGTCGCGTCAACGAGCAGCGGGTTCGCGGCCAACCGGACCCGCATCTGGGTGATCACGCCGGTAGCCTACGGTGTGCGAGGTGCAAGGCACATCGTCCCGGGGATGGATTCGCGGCCACGACCGCGGGATGAGGCCGCGCTCAGACCCAGAAGGTGTCGTGGCGGAGGTAGAACGCCGTCTTCTCCTCGTCGGTCATCGTCAGTCCCTCGCCGACCCGTGCCAGCGTCTCGAAGTAGTCCTCGCGCGGCGCACCGGGCGCGAACAGGATGAGCATCGAGGCCGGCCCATGAGCGTTCCGGAAAGCGTGGATGCCGCCTTCGGGGACATACAGGAAGTCGCCCGGCTTCGCGTCGGTCCAGGCGGCCCCGTCGTACAAGCCGACGATGCCCGACAGGACGTAGAACGACTCCGAGATGGTCCGGTGGAAGTGCGGCCCGGGCCCACCCTGCAGGTCGGGCATCTCCCAGCGGTACAGCCCGAAGTGGCCGTCCGAGGCGGCGCCCGTCGCGAGGTAGTGGGCCGTGCCACCGGACCGGTAGCGGACCTCGGGATCGTGCCCGGCTGGTCGGAATCGCCCGTTCGTGAGCCCGGCATCCCCGAGGTAGACGGGCTCGGGGTAGGACATCCGCTCAGCCCTCCGCCGGGGGCACGTTCTGGTTGCGATGGAAGACGTTGTCGGGATCGTACCGACGCTTGATCTCACGCAGGCGATCCCAGGTCGCGCCCGGATAGGCGGCGCGGACGCGTGCCTCGCCCTCGTCGGCGACGAAGTTGACGTATGCGCCGCGGTCGTCCTGCTCGATCGCCGCGTGGAAGTCGGTCACCCACCGTTCGCGCTGGTCCATGTCGTCGACACCGTCGTAGAATGCCGCAAGGTTGACCATGATCCGGCTCTGACGGTGGGCGAAGGCGGTCGCGTCGTCAGGAACGCGCGCCATCGCGCCGCCGAGGACGCGCAACTGCGCGACGCGCATCGTCGCGTCCGAGGCGGTCAGGCGATCCACGATCAAGGCCGCGGTCTCGTCGTCGACCCGGTCCAGGAACAGGTTCCGGGCGACGGCCGTCGGGTGGTAGTCCGGGTCCTCGGGCGGATAGATCTCCGGGTACGCCATCGGGCGGACCATGTCGCCGAGCGGTGTCGCGAGGGCGCGCAGCGGAGCGATCGCGCTGGCCGCGGCGTCGGGCGGGCCGGCATAGGCGATCAGCCCGAAGATCACGAGCTTACCGTGATGCTCCTGCGCCACGAACGGCAACGGCGGACAGGGCATGACGTTGCAGATGGTCGAGAGCTCGTCGGGCGCGGCCGTTGCTGCGGCGATGAACCCGGCCACGATCGCCGCGGTGGCCGGCAGGACCAGCAGGCCGCCGGTGAACTCGCTGACGTCGTGGAGTCGGAACCGGAACCGGGTCACGACGCCGAAGTTCCCTCCCCCGCCCCGGATCGCCCAGAACAGATCGGGGTGATGGTCGGCGTCGACGTGCAGGACCTGGCCGTCGGCGGTCACGATCTCCGCCGCCAGCAGGTCGTCGATGGTCATGCCGAACTTGCGGACGAGATAGCCGATGCCGCCACCGGTCGTGATCCCGCCGATGCCGACCGACCCGGTATCGCCGAATCCCGTTGCCAGGCCATGCTCACCGGCAGCCGCGGAATACTCGCCGGCGGTCAGCCCTGATCCAGCCCAGGCCGTCCGTCCCTCGACCTCGATGTCGAGACCCTTCATGTCGGTGACGTCGATCACGAGACCGCCGTCGGTCGTGCCGTGGCCGGCCCCGCTGTGCCCGCCACTGCGGACGGCGAGTTCGAGGCCGGTCGAACGGGCCACGGCGATAGCCTGCGCGACATCGTCGGCGTCGGCGACCCGGACGATCACGGCCGGCCGAGGATCGATGCCACCGAGCGTGATCGACCGCGCCTGATCGTAGTCGGGGTCGTCGGCGGTGATGACGCGGCCTGCGAGGGTCTGGCGCAGGTCGGCGATGGAGCGGTCCAGAGTGGGCGTGGTCATTCGGGCACCTCGTACAGGCTTGGGAGACGGAGGCGCCTCACCGGGAACCCCGACGAGGTGCCGTGTGGAGGGCCTTGATCATCGTCCGATCGTACCGGAGGAGGTACGGTCCTGGCCCATTCGACTAGGCCTCTGGCGTCGCCGAGCGGCCCGGCGGTAGCCTGTTGCCTTCGGTCAACGTCGCCCTGACGGAAGCCGATCGACAATGGCAAACCCGTCGCGAGGCGGGGACGCAAAGCCACGGGCCTCACGCAGGTAGCCGGGCTGCCGAACAGGAGGTGGACCGTGGAGGTCCTCAAGTTCCCGCGTGCGCGGCTTGTCTTGCATGCGGTCACGACCCTCGGTGTGGTCGTCGGGGTGCTGCTCGCCACAGCCGCCGGCTTCCACCGCTGACGGGCCAGCGGCCGCCGAGCGGGGCATGTTCGGCGGCCGCGATCCCCTTGGTCAGCCTCCCTGGGTCAGCCTCCTCGATCCGACCTTTCGTCCACCTTGGCTGCCGGCGCCTTGCGCGCCTCGAAGCCGAGACGACGCGCCTCGCGCACGGTCAGCGGCTCCGTCCGCTTCCAGCTGAACGCGGTCTCGATGGCGTCCCAGACCGGCGCAAGCTCCCAGTACGCGCCGTGTGATCTCGGGAAGTCCTTGCCGGACCGGACCCGCAGGTCGACCACGCTCGCCAGCCCGTCGCTTCGACGGAACAGCGGCTCGGCCAGGAACGACAGGAAGTCGCGCGTGTCGTAGATGTTCAGCCACGGGACCGGCAGGTGCGGCGGGTCCGCCTCGTCGTAGGGCATCGCCGGGATCGCGTCGAACGTGTACAGCAATGGCGCTTGTGAGCCGACCGTGACGCAGGCCTCGACCGGCGCCTCCGGCCAGGCGGCCAGCAGGTCCACCAGCGCGATGCCACCGAGACTGAGTGCGACCGGCAGGACCGGCCTGCCCCGGGCACCGTCGGCGGCGCGCTCCAGCTCGGTTCGCAGCACGCGCTGGATCGAGGCGCGATGGGCGTGATAGCCGATGACGTCGGCCAGCATCTGCGGCCCGATCACCTCGAACAGGGCCTCGCGCCGATCCTCGAAGTAGTTGGTCACGATCTTCATGACCGCGTCGCGCCGGAGGCCGGCCCGGAGGATGGGCACGGGCATCGGCGATGGACGGCCGCGACGATGGACCGCCGCTTTCCAGTTCCCGAGACGGAGGTCCGAGGCACGCCGCCACTCGGGTGCGACGACCGTCACGTCCCAGCGGCGCGCGCGGATCTGGTCCTCGATGCGGGCGAGGGTCGCAGCGTGCCCCTCGGAGGTCTCGCTCGCGCCGTGGACGAAGAAGAGGACGCCACTGAGGCTGCCGGGTGCCATGCCCGGACCATACACGTCCGGCGCGGCCGCTAGCATCTGGGCGTGTCCTCCCCCACTCCCCGCCGGATCGAACCCGCCGCGCTCCTCGCCGGTGCCGGGCTTGCCTACCTCGGCTGGGCCGGCCTGCTCGTGCCGGCCCTCATCCGCTCGATCGAGCCGGCCTTCGGCCAGACGGACGCGGGTGTCGGCGTCTTCTTCTTCGTCAACGCCATCGCGTCCGTTGGTGGGTCGATCGGGGGCGGTCTGCTGACGGAGCGCATCGGGCGCCGCGTGGTCCTGACGGTCGGGGTCACGCTCATGATGATCGGACTTGCAGCGCTCGCCGTCGTGCCCACGTGGGAGCTCTTCCTCATCGCCGCGGTGCCCCTGGGGCTCGGCTTCGGAAGCATCGATGGCGGCATGAACGGGCTCGTCCTCGACCTCTACCCGGAGGGCCGGGGTCGCGCGCTGAACATGCTCCACCTCAGCTTCAGCCTCGGCGCGCTCGCATCGCCGCTGTTCGTCGGCCGGCTCGTCGACGCGGGCATGACCTGGCAGGCGGTCATCGTCGGCAGTGCACTGGCGGCCGTCCCTCTGGCGGTCCTGTTCGCGCTGATCCGCCTGCCGTCCGGCCGCCACGAGCACGCGTCCGGTGTCAGCGCCGTCCGGACCGGCCTGGCCCTGCCACTGGTCCTGCTGGCCGTCGCCATCGCCTGTTATGTCGGGTCCGAGATCGGCGTCAGCAACTGGCTCGTCCGCTACCTCGAACAAGCGTCGCTGACACTCGCGACATCTGCCCTCGCCCTGTTCTGGGCATGTCTCGCCCTCGGGCGGCTGGTCAGCGCACGGCTGGGCGACCGGTTCGATCACGCCTGGTTCGCCGCGGTCTCGGCGCTCGCGGCGGGGGTCGTCCTCGTCGCCGCGGTCGCGGCCCCGTCCCTGCCCGCCTCGATCGTCCTGTTCGGTGTCGCGGGCTTCGCCTTCGGACCGGTCTACCCGCTGATCATGGCCGTCGCCGGCGACCGATACCCCGCCCGATCCGCCGCCGTGAGCGGGTTCCTGTCCGGTACGGCCGTCATCGGCGCGATCATCTATCCGCCACTGATGGGTTTCGTCTCGGTCGGGGCGGGCCTCGGTGCGGCGATGCTCGGGGCGGCGCTGCTCGTCGGTGCGTGCGGGCTCGTGCTCGTGGCGGTCGCGCGGCGACCAATCTCGTCGGCCCAGGTCGAGGGTGTCGCGACGTGACGCTGTACATGGTCGTCGAGCATTTCCGCGATGGCGACGCGGTCCCGGTCTACCGGCGCTTCCGCGACCACGGCCGCCTCGCGCCGGACGGCCTGACGTACGTCGCGAGCTGGGTCGACGAGGGGATGCGGACCTGCTTCCAGGTGATGGAGGCCGACGACCGGGAGCGGCTCGACAGCTGGATCGCGGCCTGGTCCGACATCGTCGGATTCGAGGTCTACCCGGTGATGACCTCGGCCGAGGCCGCCGAACGGATCGCGCCCTCGCTCTGAACCGCGACCGCCGGCCTGGACCGGCGCGGCCCGGCCACCCAGAGGGCCACGACCCAGATCGCGAGGGCGACGAGGACCAGCGGGATGAGCGCGGCGTACGTGCCGGTCGCGTCGTAGGCCGCCGCACCCGCGTAGACGGCCAGGGTGCCGCCGATCGGATAGGCCACCGCGAGCAGCCCGAAGATCGTCCCGAAGTTGGCGCCACCGAAGACGTCGCTGAACGCCGCCGACCGGACAGCGATGGTCGCACCGGTGCCCAGGCCGTGGACGGCGATGCCGAAGACGGCGAGGGTCGGGTTGGCGGCCACCAGGCCGATCGCGGCGATGACGCCGCCACCGACCATCACGGCCGCCACGAGTCCGACGACGCGCCGCCCGAACCGATCCGACAGCCAGCCACCGAGGACCTGGCCGGCGACGTAGGTCAATGCCTGGATGCCGAGCGCCGCCGCGGCCGCTTCGGCCCGGATGCCGGCATCGACCGCGCTCGGGATGAACGCCTGCAGGACGCCCTCGTCGAAGACGCCGATGGCGGCAGCACCCGCGAACAGGATCCAGAACCGCCGGGTCCGGACCGTGCGCCGCACGCTCCGCGGCCGATCCTGGCTGCCGGCCGGCCGGATCTCGTGGGCGGCCGACACGGCACCAGGCGCGGAGGTCTCGTGAAGGCCGCTGGCCCGGGTCGCCACGCCAGCCTCGGCGGCGCGCAGGTCGGACTGCCCGGCGCTCATCGGCTCGCCGTAGCGCCGACCGGATCGGGTCGGTGGCTTGCGCCCCGTCGCCTTCGCGCTGCCTGACGCTCGACCCGGCGTCGGTGCCGCAGCCGGAACAACGATCGCCGGCCCGCTGGTCATCATCCAGACGAAGGCGACACCGACCAGACTCGATGCCATGAACACGAGCGCGGTCTCGCGCCAGCCGGCCGTCTGGATGAGCCCGGCGGCGACCGGCAATGCGACAGCGACCCCGATACCCGGGCCGGCGTAGGCGATGCCGAGCGCGAGCCCGGACATCCCGGCATAGCGGCGTGCCACGGCGGTGGACGTGCCGATGAACGCGAGCTGGAGCCCGATGGCCATGAACACGGCGTAGGCGAGGATCACCAGCGAGATGTCGCCGGCAAGGTAGACCGCGAGCCAGCCCGCCGCGAGCAGGACCATCGATGCCGTGAGCAGATCCCGGTCGGCGAACTCGTCGTAGGCACGACCGAGGAGCGGACTGGCCAGCGCGGTCACCAGCAGGAACATCGTCCACGGCGTGACCGCCAGCGTCCGGCTGATCCCGAACTCACCGGCGAACGCGATCGAGATGGCCGGGAACGTGTAGAGCCCGCCATACGCGATCGCGCCGACCATGAACGCGCCGACCAGCGGGAGCGAGACACGCGTCGCCCGACGCGCGATCGGGAGTGCCATCGGGTGAGCCTAGCGGCGCTGACCGAGCGACGCGAGTCGGCGGCGGAGAGCCGATGCCGGACCGCGCCCACGTCGATCCGGCGAACCCCGAGCAACTGCAAGAAGCGCCGCATGCCGAGCACGAGAGCGTCCGCGAACGCCTTGTCGGTTGCGAGCGCCTCGTGCTCAAGCCATAGGCCGAGGATCTTGAGCGTGGCGGTCCTGCGGTCCAATTTCGGGTCGAACCGCACGACCAGTCGGTCGCCCCAGAGGATGGGCAGCACGTAGTAGCCGAACGTGCGCCTGGCGGCCGGCGTATAGGCCTCCCAGCTGTACTCGAAATCGAACAGCGTCTTCGCGCGCCCGCGCGCGCTGACAGGATCGACCGGCGACAGGAACGTCGTCTCCTCGTCGGTCGTCGACCCGAGTGGCGTCCACCCGGCCGGGACCTGGCGGGCCTCGAGTCCGGCCAGGATGGACGCATCGGTCCCGAGCGCGACCTGAGTCGCCCGCCACCCTTCGACCCGAACGTCGATCAGCGAGCCGTTCGAGAGCCATCGACTGCGCCACTCGGCCTCCTCGGCCGGAGTCGCCTTGTGGCCGTGGACATACGCGGACATGAGCCCGTTCATTCGAGCCAGGCCGGCTGCGGCGACGGCCTTCAGTGCCAGCACGTCGTCTGCTTCGGCATCCTCCACGTCGCGCAGCGCGAATGCAGGCGCTACTGCCTCGGTGAGGGCATAGACCCGCTCGAACCCATCGCGGCGGGTGACCATCGCTTCCCCGACACGCCACAGGTAGTGAAGCGCCAGGGCGCTGTCCTTGCGCCCACGGTAGTGGTCGATCCGGGTCCGGTCGCCCATTGCGAAATCGCGGTTGCTGACCTCGCGTCCGGACCTCAGGATGCCGCGCATCTCCTCGATCGCGTCGTGGTGGTCGCGCTCGACCTCGAGCCATCGCCCGTGCTCACGCTCGCGCCGCATCAGGACGCGGACGAACGGCAGCTCCTCCATCCGCCGGACCGCCAGCCAGCCACCCCACTCGAAGAACTTGCGTCGCTCGTAGGTCAACGTCGCCCAATCGTCGATGGCGTAGTCCCGGACCCGGCTGTGCAGCGCGAGATCGTGCGCCCGCGCCACGACCACGAGCGGGTCGAGCTGCAGATATTCCATGGCGCGCATCGCCGCCCCGGCGCCGTCGAGGCCCTGCCAGCGCCGTCCGGGCCACAGTCCGCTGCGGCCGATGACGAAGCGCCGCGCAGTCGTGGCGGAGACCTCGACGGTCATCCCCGACATCGTCGCAGGCCGGACCACGGTGTGTGGCGCGCGTATGGTTGACAGGTGGAGCCGCGGATCGAGTACACGGAGACGAGCGATGGGGTTCGGATCGCGTGGACCGCGACGGGCAGCGGCCCGACGCTCGTGGCGCTGCCTGGCGTGCCATTCGGGGACTTCGCCGCGGAGTGGCGGATCCCCGTCCTGCGCCGCGCGTACCTCGGACTCACCGGCACCGTTCGCCTCGTCCAGTTCGACACCCGCGGAAGCGGGCATTCCCAACGGGACGTGCCGGACCTCTCGTTCGATGCGACGCTCCGCGATCTCGACGCGGTGCTCGAGGCGGCCGGGGTCGACCGCTGCGTCCTCCTCGGCTTCTATCACTCGTGCCTGCACGCCGTGGCCTATGCCGCCCGCCACCCTGAGCGTGTCCGCGGGCTCGTCCTGTTCGGCGGTTCACTCCGAGGCTGGGACGCGATGCGCGGGCCGGGCACACAGGCGCTGCTGAGCCTCATCGACCGTGATTGGGACACATTCGTCGAATCGATCGCCCATGCCTGGCTCGGCTGGCCCGCGGGAGAGGACGGCCGACTCGCCGCCGACTGGTTCCGCAACGCGACCACGCCCGAGGTGGCGCGTCGCGTGTTCCGCGATGCGAGCGCCATCGACGTCACGGCGGACGCGGCGGTCGTCGCCGTCGACGCGCTCGTCCTCCATCGGCGCGATGCGCCGGTGATCCCGCTCGACGTGTCGGAGGCGCTGACGACGGCCCTGCCGAAGGGCACGCTCCGGGTCCTCGACGGCGCCTCGGCGAGCCTCTTCTTCGAACGGATGGAGGAGACGATCGGCGTCCTCCGCGACGCGACGACCGGCGTCGTGGCCGGGGGACGTCCCGGGTCGCCATCCGGGAGTCGCTCCACCCGTTCGTCCGGACCGGCCGGCGATGCCCTGACACAACGCGAACTCGAGGTCCTCCGCCTGATCGCGGCCGGGTCGTCGAACGGCGAGATCGCGGCAACGCTCGGCCTCTCGATCAACACGGTCGAGCGCCACGTCGGCAATATCTACCGGAAGATCGACGCTCGGGGCCGGGCCGACGCCACGGCGTATGCGATCCGCCGCGGTCTCGCCTGACGGGATTCCGTTACCGACGTCTGACGGTCGGCCGCGATGCGCAGTCGATCGATCGTGGGCCATCGTGACCGTCTCAACATCACCAGACCCGAGGCGCCCGATGCATTGGCTCACCAGTCACACGATGTGGTTCGCGCGTCCCCTGGCCGGCCGACGCTGGTTCCGGCTGTGGGGCATCGTCAACGCCGTCGGCCGACGCAGCGGCCGGCCATACGCGACCCCGGTCGCGGTCATCCCGACTGTCGACGGCTTCGTCATCCCCCTGCCATTCGGCGACGAGACCGCCTGGGCGCGCAACGTGCTCGCCGCCGGGGGTGCCCGGCTGCGGTGGAACGGCCGGGATCACCAGGTCGTGAAGCCGACCGTCATCGACCTGTCAGTCCCGGGTGCCGATGCCCCGTTCAACCGCTTCCAGCGAACCGTGATGCGACGATCCGGGATCCGAGCCGCGTTGCGCGTCGTCCGGGCCGGCTAGACCCTTGCGCCCGCCTTAGGCCGTGGCGGGTTCCCCGACGCGCGCCTCCGCCAGCGCGACCAGCGCCCGCCCGATCGCGTCCGACAGGTCGTCGATGTCGGTCGCGGTGGCGATCGCCGGGATCGCGCCCATCCCCCGCGGCGCGAGATAGAACCCATCGAGGACGAGGGCGAGGAAGAGCGTCGGGCCGCCTGCCACCCCGGTCGCGAAGGCGGTCGCACCCGACCCGGAGAAGATCTGGAAGAGTGAACCCACGGCGGTGACACGGGCGTCGAGCCCCTCACGGTCGATCGTGGCGGCGACCCGAGTACGAAGTCGCTCTCCAAGATCGTCGAGGTGGCGATACCTGTCGGGTGTCAATTGACGGAGCGTGGCCAGACCTGCGGCCGCAGCGACCGGGCTGCCGTTGAACGTGCCCCCGTGGCTGATCGCGCCCGCCCGGCGCGCATCGAACATGCCCATCACATCGGCCCGTCCGCCGAACGCGGCCAACGGGTAGCCGCCGCCGATGATCTTGCCGAGCGTCGTCAGGTCTGGTCGGACGCCGAACCGTTCCTGGGCTCCGCCAGGCGCCACGCGGAACGAGATGATCTCGTCGAAGATGAGCAGCGCGCCGGTGCGATCCGCGAGGTCTCTGAGGGACTCGAGGAAGCCGGGCTCGGGCGGCCGGACGCCGCCGGCGCCCTGTACCGGCTCGATGATGATCGCCGCCAGCTCGTCGAGGCGGCCACGCAGGGCGTCCTCGATGCCGTCCGCATCGCCCCACGGCAGTTCGACGACGAGACCACTCATCGCGTCGGGGACACCGGGCGTCCCCGCCATCACGCCATCATGGGTGCCGTGGTATGAGCGCTCGAATTTCGCGACGAGCGACCGCCCCGTGAACGCCCGAGCGGCGCGCATGGCGAACATCGTCGCCTCCGTCCCGGAGCTCGTGAAGCGCAGCCGCTCGACCGATGGGACCCGGCTGCGGATCTCCTCGGCGAGTTCGACCTCTGTCTCGGTCGGGGCCGCGAAGGCCGAGCCGCGCCGGACCTGCGCCTCCGCGGCGGCCACGACGACCGGGTGGGCGTGACCCAGGATCAGCGAAGTGTAGTTGCCCAGGAAGTCGCGGTACTCGTTGCCGTCGACGTCGCGGAGCCACAGCCCGGATCCGGAGTCGACGTATGGTGGGTAGGGCGCGGTGTAGACGGTCGTCCGAGTGGACCCACCGGGAAGTGACCCGATGGCGCGCTCGAACAGCGCGCGCGAATGGGGCGTTCGGGCGAGGTAGTCGTCCATCATCGTCATCGATCTGCTCCAAGCGTCAGCCTATCGTCGCACGCCGCCGCGGTTCCATGAGGTCGCATGGAATCTTCGTGGGTATGCAGAACCGTCGGACTCGGCTACCATGGTGCGGTAAAGGCCACGGAATCGTCCGTGGTCAGGAACGTAGACGACGCAAACTCGGACTCCTCTCACGACTGACGCGAGAAAACCCGAAGGGATCGCGTTGGCTACCGAGAGGAGTTTTCGTTTTCGTGTACAACGACAAGAATCTGACCTGCGCGGACTGTGGACAGGAATTCGTGTTCACCGCGTCCGAGCAGGATTTCTACTCGCAGCGCGGCTTCACCGAGCCGCGCCGCTGCCCCTCCTGTCGCGCCAGCCGCAAGGCTGCCCGCAACAGCGAAGGTGGTGGCAGTTCGTATAGCTCCGGCGGCGGCTACAGCTCCGGCGGCTACTCGAGCGGTGCCGGCAGCTACGGCGGCGGTGGTGGCGGTGGCGGGTACGATCGCGGTCCCCGCGAGATGTTCACCGCGACCTGCTCGTCCTGCGGCAAGGAGGCTTCGGTCCCCTTCCGCCCGACGAGCGGCAAGCCCGTCTATTGCAGCGATTGCTTCCGCAGCCAGCGCGGCGGCTGACCTAACACAAACCTCTCGGTACGGGCCGTTCACGGCCCGCCGAACCAGCGAGATCTCCGACCCGGGTCGTCAGTCGACTCGGGTCGTTTCGATTCTGTGGGACTCTTCGCCATGTCCTGAGCCGGACCTGCCTTGACACGGTCTTCACACCCGACGGCCATCGTCCCAGGCATCGACCAGCCAACCGCAAGCAGGAGCCCGACCGATGCGACAGCCACGATTCAGATTGCTCGGCCCCATCCTTGGCCTCATCCTCGTGGGTGCCGCCCTCATCGTCCCGGCCACCGCCGCGGCGGCCACGACGACGTGCGACGAAGCGCATTGGCCGGCTGCCACACAGGGTGCTCCCGTGGGCTACCACTCCGGCGCACGAGCGGGCGACTATCTCTGGCACAACGCCACGGGTTGGCATCTCCGCACCACGCACGCCTCGTCGAGTCGAATCATCTTCACCGGTCGGATCGTCTCGGACAGGCCGCTGACCGTCACAGGGTTCAGGCTCGAGCGCGGTGACACCTTCAAGCTCAGCGCCGACAAGCTGACTCTGACCTACCGCTTCGCGAACTACGGCAACGTCGACGGCCTCGACTTCCGGACCGCCTGCGCGACGACGCTCCACGTCAAGGGCTCCATCGCCGGGGTGAAGCTCCCGCTGGCGCGGATCTGGATCGGTCGGGCGGGGATCCATCCGCTCAGCAACCCGTTCACGATCGGCCGCTCCAGCTAGGACGACCTGGGCGGCGAGGGCCGGTGGTCGCTACGATGCGGCCATCGGTACCACGCTGATCCCGGACATCGACGGGAACGCGTCCGCTCCGTGGTTCGAGGCATCGATCCCGGGGCTGGGCGCGTTGCTGGCGTCCGGTGACCTGTCCGCGGTCGAACTGACCGAGGCGTACCTGCGGCGGATCGACCGCCTCGACCCGATCCTCCACGCCGTCATCGAGACGAACCCCGCGGCCCGCGACATCGCCGCCCGACTGGACACCGAGCGCCGAGCCGGTCGGGTGCGCGGTCCGCTCCACGGGATCCCCGTCCTGGTCAAGGACAACATCGCGACGAACGACAGGATGGAGACGACGGCCGGCTCGCTCGCGCTGGTCGGGAGCCGCGTCCCACGCGACGCGCGGGTGGTGGCCCGCCTGCGGGCGGCTGGGGCCGTCATCCTGGGGAAGACGAACCTCTCGGAATGGGCGAACTTCCGCGGCGTGAAACCCAGGGCGGTCACCGACGCCGGCCTCCACCTCAACGGCTGGAGTGCGCGTCGCGGCTTCACCCGGAACCCCTACGACCTCGCCGCGGATCCATGCGGGTCGAGTTCAGGGTCGGCGGTGGCTCCGGCAGCCAACCTGTGCCCGGTCGCGGTCGGCACCGAGACGGACGGCTCGATCGTCTGTCCATCCGCGAGGAACGCGATCGTCGGGCTCAAGCCGACGGTCGGGCTGATCTCCCAGGACGGCGTCATCCCGATCTCGCACAGCCAGGACACTGCCGGGCCGATGACGAGGTGCGTGACCGACGCGGCCATCATGCTCAACACCCTGCGCTCGCCGTTCGGTGAGGTCGTCGGCCGTCACCTGCCACGCGACTATCGCACCACGCTGCGACGGGGCGCGTTGGGTGGGGCACGGATCGGCGTCGACCGGCGGCATTTCTCAGGTCTCGACGCGGACGAGGGCCTCAATGAGGTCGCGGAGCGCGCCTTCGCGACCATGGCGGCCCTCGGGGCGACGCTGGTCGACCCGATCCGACCAGTCGATACGGACTCCATCCGTGAGGATGAACTGACCGTGTTGTTCACGGAGATCAAGGTGGGGTTACAGGCGTACCTGGGCCGGCTCGGCCAGACACGCCTGCGCCGGCTCGCCGATGTCATCGCCTTCAACGACGACAACTGCGCGGACGAGCTCCGCTACTTCGGGCAGGAGTTGTTCGAGGTCGCCGACGCGACGTCCGGACTGGACGATCCGGCGTATCTCGCGGCCAGGGCGCGCTGCATCGACGCGACGCGGTCGGACGGCATCGATCGGATCCTGGCCGACGGGTCACTCGACGCCATCGTGGCCCCTGCCTATGGCGATTCGAGCGGACCGGCTGTTTCCGGCTACCCCGCGATCTCGGTCCCGACCGGGCTGACCGACGACGGTCGTCCGGGCGGCGTCTGGCTGTCCGGCGGCTTCCTGTCCGAACCGGCGTTGCTGGCGTTCGCCTTCGACCTGGAGGGCGCCGTCGGACCGAGGCCTCGACCCACCTTCCGCGGCACCATATCCGACGACCCGCCGGATACGGGGATCTGCGAGACGCCGATCGAGGCACGCCGGCGGACCGTCCGGAGCGACCTCGCGGACGACCTATGAACAGAAAGAAGGACGACCGACGGACCACGGAGGAGCCATGAGCAACCTTATCGATGTCACGACCCTGCCCGTCCTCGACGTCTGGGGCAAGACCGTCCGGGCCCGACGAGTCCAGGGCGAGCGGATCACCCTCGCCATCGTCGAACTCGCTCCGGATTCGGTGGTGCCGGGGCATCGTCACGAGAACGAGCAACTCGGGATGGTCATCACCGGCAGCGTCACCTTCACGATCAGCGATGAGACCCGTGAGCTCGGACCCGGCGGGACGTGGCGGATCCCCTCGGACACGCCCCACCAGGTCACGACCGGCCCAGACGGAGCCGTGGTCATCGACATCTTCGCCCCGGTCCGCTCGGATTGGGACGCCCTCCCGAGCCACGACGGGGAGCGCCCGATCTGGCCTCCGGCCGGTTGACGGTACCCTGAGCACGATGATCGTTCTCAGCGACATCTCAGGATGGCGTCGCATGCTGTCGGACGATGGCCGGCGTTCAGCCTGCTGCAGGAGGGATCGTGCGCGAACGAGGCGTCCAGTCGCGCAGGGTGCGTGAGGGCAAGGAGACGGTCCGCCGTCCCGCGCCCGCTTCGAGCGGCACCAACGTCTGGCAGGTGATCGCGGTCGTGGCCCTCCTCGCCGCGACCGCTGGCTGGACGACGGTCGCCGTGATGGCGCTCCGTGGATCCGATACCGGGGCCGCCGTCGCCGCACCGAGCGCCTCGGCGGACCCGGGAGCGAGCGACGGACCCTCCGCCGGTCCGGTGGCCGACACGCACAGCGCACCTGACCTCGAGCTTGCGCTGCCGACAGCGGTGAACGGGGCCCAGCTTCAGGTCCAGAGCGAGACCGGCGAAGGACTCCTCTCCGGCGACGCCTGGAGCACCGTCGTGACGACCTTCCTGACGAGCGTCGGCAAGACCGCCAAGGACCTCCAGTTCGCCCAGGCCGCCGACCCGACACAGACGCTCGACGGCAGCTTCGAGGTCTACCGGGTCCCCGGGGTGGACGGAACAAAGTTGCGGGACGCCCTGATCACTGCGTGGA
>Ga0209068_10000033_pt1 | contig 88586 bp, 77 predicted proteins | sample ColStrG_CSR_2012_FD_187200 | JGI IMG/M metagenome (GOLD analysis project Ga0209068, IMG submission 187200) | Freshwater sediment microbial communities in response to fracking from Pennsylvania, USA - Cold Stream Run_MetaG_CSR_2012 (SPAdes)... | ecosystem: Environmental > Aquatic > Freshwater >...
GAACACCCGCGTCAGCACCCCCACCGACACCAAGTCCGACAAGCGACGATCCGAGACCGGCTTCACCCACCCAGCACGAGGCATGCCGCCAAACTACACCGTTGTAAGCCTAACTGAACGGTATTGCGCCTAGCCCGTGCCTGGCCACGCCGGCCGCGGACGGGCCCGACCCAGGACGCGGTCCCACCGCCGGGTTGGGGACAGCGGCTGCGAGCAGGGCACGGCTGCGATCCTGGAACTCTCCGAGCCCTACCGGGTCAGCGTTCGGCAGGCTCAGCGCTCGGCAGGCTCAGCGCTCGGCAGTCTCAGTGGGGCTCAGCCGGCTCAGTGGAAGGAGTCGCCGCACGCGCAAGACCCGCCCGCGTTCGGGTTGTCGATCGTGAAGCCCTGCTTCTCGATCGTGTCGACGAAGTCGATCGTCGCTCCGGCCAGGTACGGCGAGCTCATCCGGTCGACCACGACCTGCACCCCGCCGAAGTCCTTCACCTGGTCACCGTCGAGCGAGCGCTCATCGAAGAAGAGCTGGTACCGAAGGCCCGAGCAGCCGCCGGGCTGAACTGCGATGCGCAGCGCCAGGTCGTCGCGACCCTCCTGCTCGAGCAGCGCCTTGACCTTGGTCGCGGCGGTGCCGGTGAGCAGGACTCCGTCGGTGACGGTCTCGTCCTGAATCGTCATGTGCTGCTGCTCCTTGGCTAGCGCGGTCAACCGTCAGGGCCGTTGGGTCCGGATGACCGGCTAACACCCGCGAGCCGCACCATGTTCCGCGCGAGGCTCCCGGCTGGTGCCGCCAACCCCGCTGTGCCATGCCGCGACGACGCCGAGCGCCGGGTCCCTTGTGGTCCTGTCAGCTCCATCGTGACATACGAAGTCCCTCGTCGCGGACCCCGCCGGCGCCTGGAGCCTGGGCGCGGCACATCATGGCGATGACGCGAGTCCGCGCTCCCGCGCCGGGACCGGCTCCCGGACCCCGCCGGGACACCCCCGGTGGGTCCGGGCTCAGTGCCGGGGGACCCAGCTGCGGGCGACCCGCTGCGCCAGGTCGGCGAGCTGCTGCGCCGCTGCGGCCTGAGCCACGTCCAGCGACCCGGCGAACTCTTCGACCGAGTACGCCGCGTCGATCCCGGCGGCCGCGAACTCGCGTCTGCCCACCATCACACGACCGGCCAGCACGACGCATGGCCGGGCCGCTCGCTGCGCCACCCACGCCACCCCGCGGGGCACCTTCCCCTTCAGCGAGGTCGCGTCGAAGGCACCCTCGCCGGTCAGCAGCAGGTCAGCCTCCTGGGCCCGCTCGGCCAGGCGGACCGCAGCCAGGACCGTCTCGACCCCGGACACCCGCCGGCCACCCAGCAGCATCAGCCCGTAGCCCAGTCCCCCGCCTGCTCCCGATCCGGCCGCCTCGGCCGCACCGCCCGTGGCGGCGGCCCACCCTGTCATGCGTTGCTCCAGCGCAGCCACCTGGGCGCGGTCCGCGCCCTTCTGCGGCCCGAAGGCCGTCGCTGCACCGCTGCCGCCGAGCAGCGGGCTGTCCACGTCTGTGGCGACCAGCAGCTCGATGCCGGCCGGCCACCCCGTGGGCCCCAGTCGCTCCAGGCACCCTCGACCGCCGTCAGTACTGGCCGTGCCGCCCACCCCAACGACGACCCGCTTCGCGCCGTGGTCGCGGGCCACCGCGAGCAGGTCCCCCACCCCGGCGGTCGAGGCGTCCAGCGGCCGACGATCGGCCGCCGGCACCAGGGCCAGACCGCAGGCCTGAGCGGACTCGATGTACGCAGTCCCGTCGTCGACGATCAGCACCTCGGCGCCGACCGGATCGCCGAGCGGGCCACTGACCTGCGACTGGACCAGCGTCCCGCCCAGCGCGCGGTGCAGCACCTGCACGAAGCCCGGGCCCCCGTCGGACATCGGGGCCAGGTCGGCGGAACCGGCAGGGTCAGCTCGCAGCCAGCCCTGCGCGATGGCCGTAGCGGCCTGCGAGGCAGTGAGGGTGCCGGTGAAGCAGTCCGGAGCGACCAGGACACGCATGCCGGCCACGCTACGCACCGTTCAGCATCACTGCTTGACGGCACCGTCCGGACCGACTCGACATCACGTGCCAAGGCTTTGGGCAGCACCCTTGCTGGGGACCCGAACCACGACAGCTGAGCGTCGCCCCGCCGGCGGGTCTGTGCACCGGCGCTCTGTTTGTCGCGAACGCCGGCGACACGAGCTCGTCTGCCGGACGGGCGAGGTTTCGTGCCCCTGTCCTCCCGGTCGATGACCGGTCCCCGGGGGCGCAGCGGCAGGCGCGGCCTGCGCACAGCGACTGCTGTCAGCGAACCAGCCGGCAGTCGAGCCCCCGACCGCCCGCCTCCTCCGCCCGCTGCGACGCCCGCATGCCCAGCACGTTGCCGCAGACTGCGCCGCGCGACGAGCGCCACACCGCCACCGAGCGCCCATCGGCCAGCCGTTCTCGCGCCCACCGCCGCCGACCCGGGCAGCTCGATGATCCGTTGGCCTGGACCGCGGAGCCCCGGCACGGTCGTTCCTGGGTCCGTGCGAGGATGGCGAGCAGGCCTTCTGCGCACCGAGGTGAACCCGTGACCACGACGACCCAGCCTGCCGGCTCCCCGGTCGACCTGTTGCTCCTCGGCCGCGGTTCCGAGCGGGCGTCGGAGCGGGGAGTGGACTGCCCCGGTGAGCTGCCGGCGGCCTCCGACCCGAGCCTGGTGGAACGCGCCCGAGCCGCGAAGGCGGCGCTGGGGGACGCGGTGTTCGTGCTTGGCCACCACTACCAGCGCGACGAGGTCATCGCGTTCGCCGACGTCACCGGCGACTCGTTCAAGCTGGCCAGGCAGGCCGCCGCCCGCCCCAGCGCGCGGTTCATCGTCTTCTGTGGCGTGCACTTCATGGCCGAGAGCGCCGACATCCTCACCGCGGCGGACCAGCAGGTCGTCCTGCCCGACCTGGCGGCCGGGTGCTCGATGGCCGACATGGCCGGGATCGGGCAGGTCGAGGATGCGTGGGACGTCCTGGCCGACGCCGGCGCCGCGGCAGGCACCATCCCGGTCACATACATGAACTCCACCGCTGCCATCAAGGCGTTCACCGGCCGCAACGGCGGCACCGTCTGTACCTCGTCCAACGCCGAGCGGGCTCTGCGCTGGGCCTTCGACAGGGGCGAACGGGTGCTGTTCATGCCCGACCAGCACCTGGGCCGCAACACCGCCGTCCGCCAGCTGGGCATGGACCTGTCCGACTGCGTGGTGTTCGACCCGCACAAGCCGGGCGGGGGGCTGGACGCGACCCAGCTGCGTCAGGCGCGGATGATCTTGTGGCGCGGCCACTGCTCAGTGCACGGGCGGTTCTCCGTGGAGTCGGTGAGCGAGGTGCGCAACCGGATTCCTGGGGTGTCGGTCCTGGTGCACCCGGAGTGCCGCCATGAGGTGGTCAGCGCGGCGGACCTGGTCGGCTCCACAGAGACCATCATCGACACCATCGACGCGGCTCCCGCAGGGTCGGCGTGGGCGGTGGGCACCGAGCTCAACCTGGTCGCCCGGCTGGCCAGGCAGCACCCCGACAAGCAGATCGTCTTCCTCGACAAGACGGTCTGCTACTGCTCGACGATGAACCGCATCGACCTGCCGCACCTGGTCTGGGCACTGGAGAACCTGGTCCTGGGCACTGTCGTGGGCCAGATCACCGTCGACCAGGAGGTCGCCCGGTGGGCCCGGGTCGGACTGGACCGGATGCTCGCGCTGCCAGGGCGCTGAGCGGCGCGGGACGGCTGCCGACCAGCGCTGGGCTGGCTGGGCTGGCTGGGCTGGCTGGGCGTGCCGGGCTGCTCAGCCCCCGACCAGGCCCTCGTCGCCGCTGAGCCGCCTGACCTCGTCGATCGTCGCGGTCGGCGAGGGAAGGACGAGGTCGGACGGCACCAGCTCTTCGTCGGGCAGCGGGGCCCCGACCGAGCGGACCTCGGCCAAGAGTGCGTCCAGCGTCGCGCGGAAGTCCGGTTCTGAGCCCGACGCGACAGCCGCGGCCAGCGCACCGTCGTGGACGTTGAGCGAGTCGCGGTGAGAGTCGGGGACCGAGTACTGGCCCTCCCCCAGGATCCGGACGATCACGGGTGCTCCTCGGTCGCTGCCTGCTCCGCGGCGGCCGGTGCAGGTGTCGGCGCCGCGGCGATCTGGGGGGCGCTTGCCGCAGGCAGCTGGCCGAGCTCGCCCTTGAGTCGGGCCAGCTCGCTCTCCACCTCCGAGGAGCTGGACAGTCGCTCGAGCTCCACGGTGATGTCGTCCTTGACCAGACCCGAGGAGTCGGTGAGCGCCCCGCTGGCCAGCAGCTCGTCGATGGCGCCGGCCCGAGCCTGCATCTGGGCGGTCTTGTCCTCGGCCCGCTGGACGGCCATCCCGACATCGGAGAACTCCTCCGACATGCCTGAGAAAGCTTCGTTGATCTTGGTCTGCGCCTCGGCCGCCGTGTAGGTGGCCTTGAGGGTCTCTTTCTTGGTGCGGAACGCCTCGACCTTCGCGGTCAGCCGCTTCTGGGCGAGTACCAGCTTCTCCTCCTCCGCCTGGAGCCCGGACAGCTGGGTCTGCAGGTCGGCCTGCTGCTGGAGCACAGCCGCACGCCGGGAGAGGGCTTCTCTGGCCAGGTCCTCCCGGCCGGCCTTGAGGGCCTGCAGGCTCTGGGCCTCAAGCTTGTCGGCCTGGTCCTGGACGCTTAGCATCTGCATCTCCAGGCGCTTGCGCGACGTCGCGACGTCGGCAACGCCACGCCGCACCTGTTTCAGCAGCTCAAGCTGCTTCTCGTAGCTGTAGTCGAGGGTCTGCCGTGGGTCCTCCGCCTTGTCCAAGGCCGAGTTCGCCTTGGCCTTGAAGATCGACGTCATTCGACTGAACAGTCCCGCCATGGGATGCACCCTCCTACCAGCCGTACCTGTGTTCGAGGACCGGACCCGTTCGCTCGGCGAGGTCCACGCCCCGCAGGCCAACCCTAGGCCCTGGACCACGGCGCGGTGCGGGGTACGCTGCGACGGTGTTCCGACGCCGATCCACCACCGACACCGCCGACACCCTCGATCCGTCCCCGGACTCTGCGGCTGGAAAGGGTCGGGCGACCCCCAGCCGCAAAGAGGCCGAGGCGGCCCGCAAGGAACGCGCGAAGCCGCAGCTGGACAAACGCGCCGCGGCGAAGGCCTCCCGGGTCTCAGCGGCCAGCGACCGGGCCAGGTCCCGGGCCGCGCTGGCCAGCGGCGACGAGCGGTACCTCCCGACGCGCGACCGCGGCCCGGTCCGCCGGTTCGCTCGGGACTACGTCGACGCCCGCCGAACCGTCGGGGAGTTCATGCTCCCGCTGGTGGTCGTGTTCTTGTTCGTCAGCTTCGTGCACAACAACACCCTGCGGGGCTATGCGATCGTCGCCTTCTACCTGTTCATGCTCACCTTGTTCATCACGACCACGCTGCTCGCACTGCGGGTCCGCCGCCTGGCCGAGGAGCAGTTCGCCGACGAGGAGACCCGCGGAGTCGGCCTCTACGCCGCCATGCGGTCCATGCAGCTGCGCCGGATGCGCCTGCCCAAGCCGAAGGTCAGCGTCGGCGGCAAGCCAACCGGTTTGTAGCCGGGATCGTCGCCACGGGCGGGGAACGGTCCGGCTGGCGCGGGCCCGGACCAGCCATAGGCTGGGGCGATGGACTTTCGATACCTGGGCCGCAGCGGCCTGAAGATCAGCGAGATCGCCTACGGAAACTGGATCACGCACGGGTCGCAGATCGACTCCGAGCAGGCCCAGGCGTGCGTGCGAGCAGCCCTCGATGCCGGCATCACCACGTTCGACACTGCCGACGTGTACGCGTCTGGGCGCGCCGAGACCGTGCTCGGGCAGGCACTGGCCGGGCAGCGCCGAGGTGGCCTGGAGATCTTCACGAAGGTGTACTGGCCGGTGGGGTCGGGCCCGAACGACTGCGGGCTGTCGCGCAAGCACATCCTGGAGTCGATCGACCTGTCGCTGACCAGGCTGCAGACCGACTATGTCGACCTGTACCAGGCGCACCGGTTCGACGTCATGACCCCGTTGGAGGAGACGATGGTCGCCTTCGCCGACGTCGTGCGCAGTGGGAAGGCGCTCTACATCGGGGTGTCGGAGTGGACGGGCGACCAGATCAGGGCCGGGGCCGCCTTGGCCCGGGAGCTGAAGGTTCCCTTCGTGTCGAGCCAGCCGCAGTACTCGATGTTGTGGAGGGTCATCGAGAAAGAGGTGGTTCCAGCGTGCGTGGATGAGGGGCTGTCGCAGATCGTGTGGTCCCCGATCGCCCAGGGCGTGCTGACCGGCAAGTACCTGCCCGGCCAGCCGCCGCCAGCTGGGTCCCGGGCCACCGACGACCGGTCGGGGGCCGCCTTCATCGCCGACCTGCTGACCGACGACGTGCTCACCCGCGTCCAGCGCCTGGTCCCGCTGGCTGAGCAGGCGGGGCTGACCCCTGCTCAGCTGGCCGTGGCCTGGGTGCTGCAGAACGACAACGTCGCCGCGGCGATCATCGGTGCGACGCGGCCCGAGCAGGTCCGCGAGAACGTGGGGGCCGCCGGCGTCAGGCTGGACCCCGACCTCATGAAGGCGATCGACGCTGCGCTGGACGGGGTCGTGGTGGACGATCCCGCGCTGACCGACAGCCCGACACCGCGGGCGTGACCCGTGCGCGCGGCCTAACCGGCCGGGCGCAGGCTCATCGGCCCATACACCACGGCGTTGTCCTCCAGCAGGAAGACCGCGTCGACCCCTGCGGCGAGGAGCTCGGCCCAGGTCTCACCGATCCACGACTCCGCATCGGCCTGGGTGGGGAACGACGGCGCGGGCAGGTCTGCCGGGCCACCGGCTTCGACGCCGGGGATCGTCTCACCGTCCGCGTCGGTGTACCGCCAGGTCCAGCCCATGGCCGCACCCTAGCCTGACCCCATGCAGATCCGGCTTCACGGGAGGCGAACCCGCCACGGCAGCCGCTGGGGCGCACCCGCTGCGATCCGGCGGCGCGCTCACCCCTACCCGATACGGCCGCCGGGCGGCTCGACGCGCGCAGGCCGGACCAGGATCGGGGCACGCCGGCCGGTCCGGTGCTGGCCGCGGCCGCTCGACAAGCCTGTGTGGCTGCGACCAGAAGGAGCCCGGTGACCAGCTTCGACCTCGACGCCCTGGCGGCGCTGGGTGCCAGCGTGCCCCCTACGGACGAGTGGGCCCGCACTCAGGCGTCCCGGCGTGCCCGGCAGCCGACCCACCTGACCGCGCCGGCCGGGAGCCTCGGGCGGCTGGAAGGGCTGTCGATCTGGTTGGCCGGCACACAGGGCAGCTGTCCGCCACGGCCGATCCGAGCCCCCCGGCTGGTGATCTTCGCCGGTGACCACGGCGTCGCGCACACCGGCGTCTCGGCCTACCGGCCCGAGGCGACCGCCCAGATGCTGCGCCGCCTGCTCGCCGGCGACGCGGCGGTCAGCGCCGTGGCTGACCTGGTGGGTGCCTCAGTCCGCGCCGTCGACCTGGCCGTCGACGCCGACCTGGACGACCTGCCCGCCGAGGTCACCGCGTACAAGGTCCGGCGCGGGTCGGGCGACATCGCCACGGGTCCGGCGCTGACCCGCGGCGAGGCCGAGCGGGCGTTCGCCGTCGGCATCGCCGTCGCCGACGACGAGGTCGACCGCGGGGCCGACCTGCTCATCACGGGCGAGATAGGCGTCGGACACACCACGGCCGCGGCCGCCGTGGTCGCGGTGCTGACCGGAGCCGACGTGGCCAGCGTCGTGGGGCGCGGCAGCGGTATCGACGACCGCGCCTGGATGATCAAGTGCGCCGCGGTCCGCGACGCCGCCCGGCGCGGGCGTACCAAGGCCACGGACCCGGTCGCGCTCCTGGCGGAGGTGGCCGGTGCGGACCTCGCCGCCCTGTCGGGATTCGTGCTGCAGGCCGCCGTGCGCCGCACACCGGTGGTCCTGGACGGAGTGGCCTGCGCAGCGGCTGCTCTTGTCGCCCACCGCATCGGGCCCCGCAGCGCCCAGTGGTGGCTTGCCGGGCACCTGTCCGGTGAGCCCGCGCACCGGCTCGCGGTGGAAGCTCTGCAGCTCGACCCGGTCGTGGACTTCGGGATCCGGTTGGGGGACGGCACCGGCGCCCTGCTGGCACTGCCGGTCCTTCGCGCGGCCGGCTACACCCTCGCGCAGCCAGTGGTGGTCGACCAGCCAGCGGCACGATGGGGCCACCCGGACGCGCGCCCGACCAGCGGCGGGGTCGGAACCGAGGACCGCGCCCGGTGACCCGTGCAGCCGGTCTTCGGCTCGCCGTCGGCACGTTCACCATCGCCAGGCTCGCCCCGCCGGGTCGCGCGGACGACCGCACCTCGCGCCGCGCACTGGCATGGGCACCGCTGGTCGGCCTGGCTCTGGGTGGGGTCAGCGCCGCAGCCTTGGAGGCGGTCCGCAAAGCCACCCACCACTCGCAGACCGGCATGCAGCTTGCCGCCGTGGTGGCGGTCGCCGCGCTCGCCTGGCTCACCGGCGCCGCTCACCTTTGCGGCCTGGCCGACACGGCTGACGCTTTCGGCCGCCGGCATCCCCGGCCAGGAACCCAGCAGATGATGCCGGCCCCGCGGGTCACCTCGCAGGTCACCTCGCAGGTCACCTCGCAGGTCACCTCGCAGGTCGGTCCGCTGGCCCTGGTCACGGTAGTGCTGGTCCTGGCCGTGCAGGTCACCGCGGTCGCCGAGTCGGTCAGCCGCGGTACCGGCTGGCTGGCGCTGGCGGTCGCCGTCACCACCGGCCGCCTCGCGGCCTGCTGGGCGTGCAGCGCGCACCTGCGGGCCGCCCGGGGGGACGCTCGGGGCGCGCTCGCGACGGCCAGCCTGGGGGCGCCGGTGCTGGTGGCGCTCAGCCTGGGCGTCATCGCCGTCGCGGCGGCGCTCAGCAGGCTCGAGGACGACCCCGGACGCATGCTCACCGTTCGCTGCATCGTCGCGGTGGCCGTCGGGCTCCTCGCGGCAGCCATCCTGCTTCAGCGGTTGGCACGCCGGTCCGGGGCGATCACCGGTGACGTTCTTGGCGCCGTGGTTGAGTGTGCGACCACGGCCGCCCTGTTGTGCTTCGCTCTCGGGTGAGCGGGCTCGCTCGTTTCGCGCCGCAGCCACGCGACCCCAGCCCATGGAATGAAGGCTTCACCCGGGCTCGACGCCGCGGGTCGGGTCACAGGGCCGGGCCTGCCGCGGTGGGGCTCGACGAAGAGTCCACCTGCGCCCCGGCCGGCGAGCGACGCCCCGGCTCGGCGTCACCTGCGCGAACCGGGCGGGCCTGCCCGTCCTGGGCGGGGACGGTGGCCACGACCGCGAGCCAGACCAGGGCCGCGAGCGCATACATGTCGACGCTCCACGACGGCGCGACGGGGCGGTTCCACAGCACCACCTGGGCCAGGCAGGGCAACAAGAACAGGGCCGACGCCGTCGCCAGTGCGTGTCGGTGACGGTGCCTGACCCCGACGGCTGCCACCGGCAGCGCCCACACCCAGTGGTGGGTCCAGGAGATCGGGGACACCAGCAGACCTGCGACCGCGGCGATGGTCAGGGCCAGCCAGGCGTCCTGGCGGTGCCGACGCACGGCCCACGTGGCGACAGCCAGGACAGCGGCTGACGACAGCGCCCACGCCGCGACGGAGTGGCCGGCCCCAGCCCGCTCCCACACCCCACGAAGGGACTGGTTGCCGATGTAGGCCACGCCTCCGGCGCGGCTCGGCTGCCACATCAGCGAGCTGAAGTACTGCCAGCTCGCCGCCGGTGCCAGCGCCGCCGCCAGCCCTGTGCACGCGGCGAACGCGACGACGCCGCGCACGAACGCCCGGCGGTCGCCGCGGACCGCCTGGGCCGCCACCAGAAGGGCAGGGGTGACCTTGACCGCCGCGGCGAGGCCGGCCCCGACGCCGGCCGCCCGGCGTCCTGCGGCGTCCACGCCCAGGACCAGGGCGAGCAGGACGAGGTTGATCTGCCCAAGGCCCAGTGTGGTGCGCACCGGCTCGACCAGGTAGGAGGCAGCGCCGGCAAGCGCCACGGTCGACCACCACGACATCGGCCGCTGCGGTAGGGCGTACTCCTGGGAGCGGCGCACACACACAACCAGGGCGCCGCCCGACACCACGAACATGGCTACCGCCGCTGCCGAGCTGCTCGCCAGCAAGGCCAGCGGCACGAACACCAGCAGCGCCAGCGGCGGGTAGGTGAATGGCAGACCGCCGCCGTCGGCGCCGAAACGGCCCGCGTACACGTCGCGCCCGGACAGGAAGGCCCTGGCCGCCGCGCGGTAGATGTCGACGTCCAGGGCCGAGGCAGGCCAGCTGTGCGACTGGACGACGAAGAACGCGCACCCCGCCAGTGCCAGCAGCACGGCCAGACTCCAGCCGGCGGCGCGCCGTAGCCGAGGGCGGGCCCCGGGCCCGACGCCGGGCCCGGTCAGATCGTCCACCTCAGCAGTATGCGGCCCTCGGGACGGCTACCGCGCACGCTGCCGACACGACCTTGATACCCCCTGCCCCGCTCGGTCGCGTCCTCGCTGCGAGTGCCGGTCGCGCCGATTGTGCACCGGTAGGCATGGCGACGGAGGATCCGAGCGCCTCCTTGCGCCGTTCGTGGTCGGTCCACAGGGGCGGCCGTCAGGGGCTCGCCACAACCCGGCCCGCACCACGGTCAGCAGCCGAGGTCAGGGGTCGGTCCGCACGTGGTCGGCGACGAAGGGCGGTCGGGTCACCCGCATCGGCGCCGCCTTGCCCCGGACATCGACCCAGACGGTGTCCCCGGCGGCCACCGAGCGGTCGAGCAGGGCCAGGGCGATACCGCAGCGCAGCGTCGGGGAGAACGTCCCGCTGGTGACCTCCCCGACCGGGTGCGGCGCGCCGTCCGGCCCGGTCGCGGTCACGCTCATGTGCGCCCGCGGGATCCCCCGGTCGAGGGCGAGCAGCCCCCACAGCAGGCGGGGAACACCCTCCTCGCGGGCGGCCAGGAGCGCCTCGCGTCCCCAGAAGGCCGGCTTGTCCCACCCGATGGCCCAGCCGGCACGCGCCTGGAGCGGGTTGATGTCCGGCCCGAGGTCCTGGCCGTGCAGCGGGTAGCCCATCTCGGTGCGCAGAGTGTCCCGGGCGCCCAGGCCGCAGGCGCGCGCTCCGCGGTCGGCCCCGACCGCCAGCAACCGGTCCCACAGCGCCGCCGTGTCGTCCCAGCCGGTCACCAGCTCGTAGCCGTGCTCACCGGTGTATCCGGTGCGGCAAACCACCAGCGCCCGCCCGTCCAGCTCGGCGTCCACAAAGGACATGTAGCGATGGCCGGTCGGCAGCGCCAGCTCATCGAGCAGGCGCGCCGACCCGGGCCCTTGGACCGCCAGTACGCCGAACTCCCGGTGCTGGTCAGTAACAACGACTCCTTCGGGGGCCTGCCGGGCCAGCCTGCGCACCACGTGCGCCGTGTTCGCCGCGTTGGGCACCAGGAAGACCTCCTGCGGGCCACGCAGGTAGGCGATCAGGTCGTCGACCACTGCCCCGCCCGCGTCGCAGCACAGCGTGTACTGCGCCTGACCCGGGACGATCCGAGACAGGTCGTTGGTCAACGTGGCGTTGACGAAGTCCGCCGCGCCCGGTCCGGTGACCGACGCCTTGCCCAGGTGGGACACGTCGAAGACGCCCACCGCCTCGCGCACCGCCGCATGCTCCTTGAGCACCCCCCCGCCGGGGTACTCGATCGGCATCAGCCACCCCCCGAAGTCCGCCATCTTGGCCCCGAGCGCGACGTGGCGGGAGTGCAGTGGCGAGCGCAGCAGTTCGGCCCCGGCGGAGGTGGTCGTGTCAGTCACGACGATGGACGCTACTAGGGTCATGGCCCAGGACCGCGCCGCCTGCCGCTGAAGGAGACCGACCACGTGGCTACCATCGCGTTGACCGCTGGACCCGCGTCGAGCGCCGGCGCAGACGTCCTGGTCATCGGTGCCGCCCAGTCCGCGCGGGCGGACCGGGCGGTCGTGGTCGTCGGCACGGCCGAGCCGGCCCTGCGTCGACTCGCCGGCGCCCTGGCCGCGCTGGGCATGACCGGCGCGGTGGACGAGGTCGTCAAGATCGCGGCCCCGCCTGGGGTCAAGGCCGGACTCGTGCTGGTCACCGGGCTCGGGCCGCGCCGCCGTAGCTATGACGGCGAGACTCTGCGTCGGGCCGCGGGGGCGGCGACCCGGGCCCTGGCCGGGACCGACCGCGTGGTCCTCGCCCTGCCGGCAGCCACCTCGGCGGAGGTCGAGGCGGTGGCGCTGGGGGCCGTGCTCGGCGCCTACAGCTTCAACCGGTTCCGCGCCGCCTCGTCGGCCCGCCACCGCGAAGGCGTGCGCGCGATCGCCCTGGTCTCCGGCGCCGAAGCCAGGACGGCCCGCTCCGCGATCGCCCGGTCCCGGGTGCTGGGCAACGCCGTCTGCCTGGCTCGTGACCTGGTGAACACCCCGCCGAACGTCCTGACCCCCAGGCGCTTCGCCGAGATCGCAGCCGAGCTGGCCGCCGGCACCGACCTCGCCGTGCGCACCCTGGACGACAAGGCCCTGCGCCGCGGAGGCTACGGCGGAATCACCGGTGTCGGTCAGGGTTCGGCCAACCCGCCCCGGCTGGTGCGCATCGCCTACCGGCACCCCAAGGCCACCAGGCACCTGGCGCTGGTGGGGAAGGGGATCACCTTCGACAGCGGCGGCATCTCGATCAAGCCGGCCGCCGGGATGGATCTGATGAAGTCCGACATGGGCGGCGCGGCGGCGGTGCTGGCCACCCTTACCGCGGTGGCCCGCCTGCGTCCCGCCGTCAACGTGACCGGCTGGGCCCCGATGGCCGAGAACATGCCCTCGGGGTCTGCCCAGCGACCCTCGGACGTGCTCACGACCTACGGCGGGCGCACCGTCGAGGTTCTGGACACCGACGCCGAGGGCCGGCTGGTGCTCGCCGACGCCATGGTCGCCGCGCTCGAGGACCGTCCCGACGTGCTCATCGATGTGGCCACCTTGACCGGGGCGCAGCAGGTCGCCCTGGGGGCGAGGACCGGCGCGATCATGTCCAACGACGACGACCTGCGCGCCCGGGTCCACCAGGCCGCCGAGGCTGCGGGCGAGGCGATGTGGCCGATGCCGCTGCCCGACGAGCTGCGCAAGGGCCTGGACAGCTCGGTCGCCGACATCGCCAACGTCGACACCGCCAGGCTCGGCGCCATGCTGTCCGCGGGGATCTTCCTGCGCGAGTTCGTCCCCGACGACCTGCCGTGGGCTCACCTGGACATCGCCGCACCGGCGTTCAACCGCGGGCCCGGGTACGGGTACACGCCCAAGGGGGGCACCGGGATAACGGTCCGGACCCTGGTGCGGGTCGTCGAGGAGATGGCCGCCGGCCGGCTCTGACGTGGTCGGGAGCTGGTGTTCGGGCGCTGGTGTTCCGGAGCTGGTGTTCCGGAGCTGAGGCCGGCGGCGGGCACCGGAGGACGTGCGGGTCAGCCCGACGTGCCGCCGGCCCGACGGCGGTCCTCGGCGACCTTCTTCGACGTCCAGTCCCGCATCCGCTGGGGGTAGCCCACCACCGCCGCGTCGTAGGACGGGACGCCGAGGGCGTTGGCCCACTCGTGGCAGACCTTCGGCGACGGCACCCGCCGCCTTGTCCACTCACCGGTGGTGGCGACCAGGACGACCGTGGTCTCGGTGACCGTCGTGCGGGGCTCGACAAAAGCCTCGACCCCGGGCCGGGACCTGACGAACTCCTCCAGGTGCATCCGGTCCGCGGACACCGCCTGCCGGGGCACTCCGGCCCGGTCCCGCCCACGACCGAACCGGCCGAACAGCCTCACGACCCCTCCTCGCGGCGACGGACGTCCCCAGGGGCACGGTAGCCGAGACGGCCGGTTACTGCGGGCAACCCAGGAAGTGGAAGGATGTCAGCCGCAGGGGCGCACCGTTACTGCCCGAGGTGAGGAGACGCCGTGGCGCAAGACGCCGACACCACCTACGACCTGGTGATCCTGGGTGGCGGCAGCGGCGGCTATGCCTGCGCCCTGCGGGCATCCGAGCTGGGCCTGTCCGTCGTGCTGATCGAGAAGGACAAGGTCGGCGGCACCTGCCTGCACAACGGCTGCATCCCGACCAAGGCACTGCTGCACGCCGCCGAGGTCGCCGACTCCACCCGCGACAGCGAGCAGTTCGGAGTCAGGGCCACCTTCGACGGGATCGACATGGCCGGGGTGAACAGCTACAAGGACCAGGTCACCGGCCGGCTGTACAAGGGGCTGCAGGGTCTGGTCAAGAGCCGCGGGATCACCTATGTCCAGGGCGAGGGACGGCTCGCCTCGGCGACCACCGTCACCGTCGGGGCGGCCAGCTATGTGGGGCGCCACGTGGTGCTCGCCACCGGCTCCTACGCCCGCTCCCTGCCCGGTCTGGAGATCGACGGCGGTCGGGTGATGACCAGCGACCAGGCCCTGCGGCTGGACTACGTTCCCCGCTCGGTAGTGGTGCTCGGCGGTGGGGTAATCGGGGTGGAGTTCGCCAGCGTCTGGAAGTCCTTCGGCGCGCAGGTCACGGTCGTGGAGGCCCTGCCGCACCTGGTGCCCCTGGAGGACGAGGCCAGCTCCAAGCTGCTCGAGCGCGCCTTCCGCAAGCGTGGGATCGACTTCGAGCTCGGGGCCCGCTTCAGCGGGGTGGAGCACACCGCCGCCGGGGTGCTGGTCTCGCTGGAGAGCGGAAAGACGCTGGAGGCGGACATCCTGCTGGTCGCCGTCGGCCGAGGACCGGTCTCGGACGGGCTCGGGTACGCCGAGGCGGGGGTGGGCATGGACCGCGGCTACGTGGTGGTGGACGAGTTCTGCCGCACGTCGGTCCCCGGCGTGTACGCGGTCGGCGACCTGATCGCGACCCTGCAGCTGGCCCACGTCGGGTTCGGCGAGGGGATCTTGGTCGCTGAGCACATCGGCGGTCTGAACCCCCGCCCCATCGACTACGACGGCGTTCCGCGCATCGCCTACTGCGAGCCCGAGGTGGCGTCGGTCGGCATCACCGAGGCGGCCGCCAAGGAGCGCTACGGCGAGGACAAGATCACCGTGGTCAGCTACGACCTGGCCGGGAACGGCAAGTCGCAGATCCTCAAGACCGCCGGCGCGGTCAAGCTGGTCGCGGTCAAGGACGGACCGGTGGTGGGGATCCACATGGTCGGCGCACGGGTGGGTGAGCTGCTGGCCGAGGCCCAGCTGATCTACAACTGGGAGGGTTACGCCGACGACGTCGCGGCGCTGATCCACCCGCACCCCACCCAGTCCGAGGCGATCGGCGAGGCCCACCTGGCGCTGGCCGGCAAACCGCTGCACGCTCACGGCTGACCGCCTCCGACCCCTACCGAGCTCCGCTCGTACCGCGATGAGGCACCAACCAGACCCACCAACGAGGAGTCGAGGCGCATGACGGTCTCCGTCACCATGCCGGCACTGGGCGAGAGTGTGACTGAGGGCACGGTCACCCGCTGGCTGAAGCAGGAGGGCGACGCGGTGGCGGCCGACGAACCGCTGCTGGAGGTGTCGACGGACAAGGTGGACACCGAGATCCCCGCACCCTCGGCCGGCATCCTGCTGAAGATCGTCGCCGCCGAGGACGCTGTCGTCCCAGTTGGCGGGGAGCTCGCCGTCATCGGTGACGCCGTGGCGTCTGCCGAAACCCCGGACACCGGCGGCGGCGCCGCACAGTCCGCACCGCCCGCAGCGCCCGCAGCGCCCGCAGCGCAGCCAGTCCCGGAGCGAGCGGCGTCGGACCTGCCCGCCGCCCCAGCTGCCGCCGAGACCGCGCCCCCCGGCGCGGCCGCTGCCGCGCAGGCACCCGCTCCGGACGTCGCACCCGCGCCGGTCCAGCCGGCGGGCGGCGCCACGATCTCGGTAATCCTGCCCGCACTGGGCGAGAGCGTGACCGAGGGCACCGTGACTCGGTGGCTGAAGCAGGTCGGCGACACGGTGGCCGCCGACGAGCCGCTCGTCGAGGTCTCGACCGACAAGGTCGACACCGAGATCCCGAGTCCGGTTGCGGGTGTGCTGGTGTCGATCGCTGCCGCTGAGGACGCGACAGTGCCGGTGGGCGCCGAGCTGGCCGCCATCGCGACCTCCGGCGGCGCGGCCGCTGCGGTTCCGGCGCCGGCGGCCGCCCCCGCCCCCGCGGCACCAGCGCCAGCACCCGCACCGGCTCCCGAACCCCTAGCTGTCGCAGCGACACCCGCCGCCGGACCCCCGCCGCTCGCAGCCGAGCCAGCGGTGCGCCCGAACGTGGGCACCGCCTCGGACGACACCTACGTGACCCCGTTGGTGCGCAAGCTTGCCGCAGAGCAGGGCGTCGACCTGGCGACCCTGTCGGGCAGCGGCGTCGGCGGCCGCGTCCGCAAGCAGGACGTGCTCGACGCGGCCGAGCGCCAGAGAGCTGCCGCTGTCGCAGCGGCCGCCGCAGCCGCTGCGGCTGCCTCCGCACGGCCGTCTGGCTCGGCGCCGGCGGGGCCGCCTGGACCGCAAGGACCGGCAGCTGTGGCACTGCGTGGGCGCACCGAGCCGCTGAGCCGGCTGCGCAAAGTCATCGCCGAGCGAATGGTCAGCTCCTTGCAGACCTCGGCCCAGCTCACCACCGTGGTGGAGGTGGATGTCACCAAGGTGGCCTCGCTGCGACAGAAGGCGAAGGCAGACTTCGAGAGCCGTGAGGGGGTGCGGCTGTCGTTCCTGCCGTTCTTCGTCAAAGCGACCGTGGAGGCGCTGCGGGCCCACCCGAACGTCAACGCCAGCCTGGACACCCAGGCGGGCACCGTCACCTACCACGACGGTGAGCACCTGGGCATCGCGGTGGACACCGAACGCGGGCTGCTCGTCCCGGTGATCCGCGATGCCGGCGACCTGTCACTGGGCGGCCTCGCGCGCAAGATCACCGACCTCGCCGACCGCACCCGAAGGAACAAGATCACCCCGGACGAGCTGTCGGGGGGGACGTTCACGCTGACCAACACCGGCAGCCGGGGTGCGCTGTTCGACACCCCGATCATCAACCAGCCCCAGGTGGGCATCCTGGGGACCGGCGCGGTGGTCAAGCGCCCCGTGGTGGTTACGGACCCGGTTACCGGATCTGACGGCATCGCCATCCGCTCGATGGTCTACTTCGCGCTGACCTACGACCACCGGCTGGTCGACGGGGCGGACGGAGCCCGCTTCCTGGTCGACATCAAGAACCGCCTCGAGGAGGGCACATTCGAAGGCGACCTGGGCCTGTAGCGACCCGGGCCCGTGGGCCCGAGTCGCACCCACCCGCAGATAGCCGCACGATTGACCTATGAAGATCGCCGTGACCGGAGCATCCGGCCTGATCGGGTCCGCCCTGGTCCCTGCCCTGCGCGAACAAGGCCACGACGTGCTCCGCCTGGTCCGCCGGCCGGCCCGCTCAGCCGACGAGGCGACGTGGGACCCCCGCGGGGGTGCGGTCGACCTGGCCCGCCTGGCGGGCACGGACGCCGTCATCCACCTGGCCGGCGTGGGCATCGCCGAGCACCGTTGGACCACGGCGCACAAGTCCGAGATACGGCGCAGCCGGACCCAGGGCACCACCACGATCGCCCGCGCGGTCGCCGCCCTCGACCCTGCGCCGTCCGTCCTGGTGTCGGCGTCAGCGATCGGTTTCTACGGGGACACCGGCGAGCGCGCGGTCGACGAGTCCGCCCCGGCCGGGCAGGGGTTCCTGGCCGACGTCGTCCGAGAGTGGGAAACTGCCGCCGACCACGCCCGTGACGCCGGCGTGCGCGTGGTCCACCCGCGCAGCGGGCTGGTCATGTCCCGGGCGGGCGGAGCGTGGGGGCGGATGATGCCCCTGTTCCGGCTCGGGCTCGGGGGCCGCCTGGGCAGCGGCAGGCAGTACTGGAGCTTCATCAGCCTGCTCGACGAGGTCAGAGCGCTGTCCTTCCTGCTCGACAGCGACCTCAGCGGCCCGGTGAACCTGACCGCCCCCGCCCCGGTCACCAATGCCGAGATGACGCGGGCCATGGGCGCCGCACTGCACCGGCCGACGGTGCTCGCCGTCCCGTCCCTCGCGATCACCCTCGCCCTTGGCGAGCTGTCGACCGAGGTGCTCAGCTCGGCCCGGGTTCTGCCCGCCGCGTTGCAGGGCGCCGGGTTCACCTTCACGCACCCGGACGTCGGGTCCGCGGTGGCGACCCTGGTGACCTGACAGGCCAGGTCACCACCCTCGCACGTTCGCGACCTGCCAACCGACCGCACCCAGTACCAGCTCCACCTTCCAGACTGCCGGGCGACGCCCCGGCCACGAGGCGACCACGATCCCGCCCGTGCGCTGCACCAGCTGGTAGGCCGGCCGGCTGTCGACCACCCGCAGCACGGCGCGGCGGGCCGTCACCGTCACAGCTGTCACTGAGGTGATCTGCATCTGAAAGCCCCGTGCCACAAGCCCCCGGGCGCACAGCTGGGCCAGGCTCGCCCGGTCGGCCGCCAAGGCCGCAGAGCCTGCCACGTCCACCTCGATCAGTGCGGCCGGGTCACCGGTGGCGAACGCCTCAGCCCGGCGAGAGTCCAGGTCGGTCAGCACGGCGACCCAGTCGACCGCGGCCAGTGCCACGGTGGCGGTCGGGGAAGCGGTCGGGGAAGGGGTTGAGGTGGCGGGCGTCGCCCAGAGCCCAGGCCCGCCGCGGCTGACCGAGCCACCACCCGCTGGCCCGGGGGGAAGTCCCGGCGCACTCTGGTCGCGGATGTGGGCGACTCCGAACGCCGCAGCGGCCACCACCGCCGCCGCACCCAGCGCGCGGACCAGCCCGCGCCTCAGGTGGGGGCCGCGGCTTCGGCGCAGCGTTCGGCCGATAGGTCTGCCGACCGGTCTGCCGCTGGGCCGCACCGCCGGGGATCGGCCGCCGGAAACAGCAGGGCCTTCGAGCGGCTCCGGCGCGGCCACCGCCACAAGCCGGGCCACGAGCTCCTCAGCGCAGGCAACGCCATCGCCGGACGCACCCGCGTGCAGCACCTGCGCCAGAGCGCGAGGCGCCCCCGGCTCGCTGGCGTCGCGAAGCAGGCGCGACAGCGCGACCACGTCGTCGCCGGCCACGACGCCCTCGCGTGCAGGCCTGGCCACGGCTGGGGTGGCGTCCAGGAACACGCGGCCGTGGGCATCGACCAGGACCGCCGACGCCTTGACGCAGCCGTGCACCACCCCCGCCGCGTGCAGGGCCGCCAGGGCCCGCCCGACGGCGACGGCGACGGTGGCGACCTCGCCCGCGCCGAGCCCGCGCCGACCGGCCATGGCCTGGTCCAGGCCGCCGCGGGCCATGTGACGGGTGGCCAGCAGCAGCCGACCCGACACGTCCTCGTGCACGACCGGCACCAGCAGGTGGGGGTGCCTGGGCAGGGGCTCGATCCGGCTGACCAGATCCCGAGCACCCAGCGGCGCCGACGCGTCGATCGCCGGCTCGTGCAGGACCACCTCATGGCCCGACCGCGCGTCCCGCGCCCGCCAGGGCGGTCCTGGCCCGTCGGCGGCCAGCGGGCGGCACAGCACCAGACCCGCGGCGGTGGGCGCGCCCGCCAGCGCGGGCCCGGGGGGCGGACGGCGCGACGCACGTGCGGGCATCGGCCCACTGTGACCCACCCGGGCACCGGGCTGCGCCCGACCGTCCACAGGCTGGCTCGAATGACCGGTAGGTTTGTGCGTCGTGACCCGCGACGTCCCCGGCAGCGCAGACGTCGTCGTGGTGGGTGCCGGCCTGGCCGGGCTGTGCGCGGCGCTACCTCTGGTCGAGGCCGGCCTGGACGTGCTCGTCCTGGAAGCCTCCGACGCGGTCGGGGGGCGCGTGCGGACCGACCGGGTCGACGGGCTGCTGCTCGACCGCGGCTTCCAGCTCCACAACCCCGCCTACCCCGAGGCCCACAGGGTCCTGGACCAGGCGGCGCTGGAGCTTCGACCCATGATGGCCGGGCTGCAGGTGGCTACCGGAAGCCGGCGCTACCGGCTGGTGGACCCCCTTCGCGAGACCGCTGCGGTGGCGGCGAGCCTGGGTTCCCTGCTGGCACCCCTGGGTCGCAGCACCGACCAGATCAGGTTCGCCGCGTATGCCTGGCGGGCCTCGCGTGAGACTCCCGCGCGGCTGCGTGAGCGACCGGACGTGGACGCGCAGTCTGCGCTGCAGGCGGCCGGCATCGGACACGGGCTCATCGACACCGTGCTCAGGCCCTTCTTCGCCGGCGTCCTCGGGGAGGACGAGCTCGCCACGTCACGGCGCTTCCTCGACCTGGTGCTGCGCAGCATGGTCCGGGGCACGCCGTCGCTACCGGCCGCCGGGATGTCGGCGCTTCCTGAACAGCTGGCCGGCCGGCTGCCCGCCGGCTGCGTGCACCTCGGAGCCACCGTCGACCAGGTCAGCGCCGAAGCCGTGCGCGTCGGTGGCCACACGGTCAGGGCCAGCGCGGTGGTGGTCGCCACGGCCGCCCCGTCCGCGGCAGAGCTGCTGGCCGGGCTGGACGTGCCGGCCATGCACGCGCTCACCACCTGGTACCACCTGGCCGACACCGAGGCACACCTGCTGACCGCCGGCCGGTCGGTCGTGGTGGTGGACGGGCAGCGTCGGGGGCCGGTGGTGAACACCGCGGTGCTCACGCACACCGCACCCAGCTACGCCTCGGGCGGGCGGGTGCTGGTGTCCAGCACGGCTCTGGGGATCCGCGGCGGCGCCGCTACCGAAGCCGACCTTCGCGGCCATCTGGGTCTGCTCTACGGGACCGACACCCGGGGCTGGGAGCCCGTGGCGCACTACCCCATCGCCGCGGCGTTGCCAGCCCTGCCGGTTGGTCGCCCGTTGCAGCGCGCTGTCAAAGTCGCCAGCGGCGCTTACGTGTGCGGTGACCACCGGGAGACCCCGTCGATCCAGGGCGCCATGGTCTCCGGTCGCCGGGCCGCGACGGCCGTCCTGGCCGACCTGGGCGCCGACCGGCGCCACGAAGGCCAGCGCGCATGACCGGCCGCGTGCGACGGATCATGGCGACCAGTGGCGGCTTTCGACCGACCAGCCGTTGGGGCGTGGCCGAGCCTGGCGCCACCATCCGCGCTGCTCTCGCCCTGACCGGGCAGGAGCGGCCCCGGGTCTGCTTCGTCCTGACCGCCAGCGGGGACGACCCGACCTACCTGTCCCGGATGTACTCGGCGTTTCGCGGCTGGTCGGTCGACCTGGCGCACCTGAGCCTGTTCCCGCAGCCGAACACCGACCCCGCTGAGCTGCTGCTGAGTCAGCACCTGATCTGGGTGGGTGGCGGATCGGTCTCGAACCTGCTGGCGGTCTGGCGGGTTCATGGCGTCGACGAGGTGATGCGCCAGGCATGGGAGGAAGGCGTCGTGCTGGCCGGGGTCAGCGCCGGCTCGATCTGCTGGCACGTCGGCGGGCCGACGGACTCGTTCGGGCCGACACTCGCACTCGAGGCCCGCGGCCTGGGACTGCTCCCGTTCGGCAACGGTGTGCACTACGACAGCGAGGACCAGCGCCGACCTGCACTTCACTCGCTGGTCGCCGGCGGCGCCCTGCCCACGTCGTATGCGACCGACGACGGTGTCGGGCTGCTGTATGAGGGGACAGACGCGGTCGAGGTCCTCGCGGACCGCCCCGGGCAGGACTGCGATGCCGCGGACGGCCCAGGCCAGCCGGGCGGCCAGGACGGGCCGGCCGCCTACCGCGTCGAGCTAGGCTCCGCCGGGACCGTCACCGAGACCCGGCTGGCCGTGGGGAGGGTCAGGTGACCGGTCCCGCCGGCACGCCGCCGCGGGAACCAGCAGCGCGCGCGCCACGTTCCTCCCAGGTGAGATCACGCGCCTGGCCACCTGTTCGCCCGGTTCTGCTCATGGTGGCGATCGCGGCCACCGTGGCGCTGGCCGCGTGCACCTCAGGGTCAGTCCCGTCCGGTTCGGCCACGTACCGGTCGACGCAGTCGGCGTCCCCCACCGGCCCAGGCGGCTCCTACACGACGGTGGCCGGCGGTCCCAAGCCGCCCGCCACGGGCGCCTGGCTCGGGGCGTGGGTCAAGCCGGCGCCCAGGACCACTCGGGTCTCGGCCGTATCGACGTTCGAGCAGGCCATCGGGCGGCCGCTGGACATCGTTCACGTCTACCACCCGTGGGCCGACGCGTTCCCGACCGCCTCGGACGTCCAGTTCGTCCAGCAGGGCAAGATCTTGCTGATCTCGTGGGCGAGCACCGACGTGGCCGGCATCGCGTCGGGGGCGCAGGACAAGCAGATCACTGACCGTGCGCTGGCGCTGAAGTCACTGGGAACCCCGGTCCTGCTGCGCTGGCGCTGGGAGATGAACCGCAAGAACCTTGCCTCGGCGGTGGGCTCCCCCGCCCAGTACATCGCCGCGTGGAAGCACATCCGCTCGATCTTCACCACCGTGGGCACCACCAACGTGGGATGGGTCTGGTGCCCCATCGCGACGGACTTCAACGCCACCGACGGGCCGGCGTACTACCCCGGTGACAACCAGGTCGACTGGCTGTGCACGGACGTCTATCCAGGTCCGACGAAAGCCAGCTTCGCGTCGGTCGCCGCCGAGTTCATGACCTGGGCGGCCCAGCACCACAAGCCGATCATCATCGGGGAGTTCGGCGCGGAGAGCAGCAACCCTGACCAGGCGGGGTGGATCGCCGGGGCGCAGAGCTACGCCATGTCCAACCCCCAGATCAAGGCGATGGTCTACTTCGACGCGGACCGGGTGGAAAAGGGCGTCGACCGCAACTTCCAGCTCGAGGGGACCGCCGCCCCGCTCCAGGCCTTCCAGCAGCTAGCCACGAACCCCTACTTCAACCAGCCCAGGGCCTAACGCCTGGACACCGGCCGGGGCTCACTTTCTTGCGAACAAGCCGGCGACTCTTATGATCACGACGGGCGCACCCAAGCCGATACCGACTGAGAACACGCTGCGCATGCCACGAGCCAAGTCATTTCGGTCTGATTCGGCGCGGAGACGAGAGCGAATCAGAGCATCAGTCGTCCGAGTCACAAAGGCGTCGCTCTGTCGTAACTTCCAACAGCTGTACCCCAGAGGCAACCCCGCAGCGGCTGTCGCGACCGCCTGACCCAGAACTCCTGCGGACGTTCTAACCAGGCCGACAATCAGTCTCATAGCGATGCTGGAGGCTCGAGCGCGCGGAGCTCCTCGGCAATCCGAGACGGGTCCAGCGTGACGACGCGTCGCTCAGCCGCCGAGGCCCGCGCAGCCTCGATGACGGTCAATACGCGGACGGCGTCAGCCGGGTCCACGGGCATCGCCGCGGCGCCGCGGACCGCTGCCGCCACCGCCGGGTAGAACATGTCCCAGCGCCCCGGCTCGGAGACCACCGGCTCGAGGGCATCACCGCGGACGAGGCGGCCGTAGGCACTGGCGGGGACCTCCAGCCCGCCGGCCGGCAGCCGGCCGGTGGCCCGCAGGTGGTCTTCCTGGGCGTCCAGATCGTCGACCACATAGGCGCCTCCCGAGCCCAGCACGCGCAGCCGCGGGCCCGGCGAACCGGCCAGCGCCCCGACCGACAGGTGCGAGCGGACGCCTGTCGCGTGCTCGATCGCGACGAACGCGTCGTCGTCGGACGCGCCTCGGTGGGCCCGGACCTCGGCGTAGACACCGGTCGCCGGGCCGAACAGGCACAACGCCTGGTCCACCAGGTGGCTGCCCAGGTCCAGCAGCAGTCCCCCGCCGGCGGCGGCGGTCAAGGTCTCGCGCCAGGAGCCCGGGCGTGGCTGCGGCCGCCACCGCTCGAACCGCGACTCGAACCTGAAAACCGTGCCCAGTGAGCCGTCGGCGATCAGCCGGCGCACGGTGAGCAGGTCACTGTCCCAGCGCCGGTTCTGGAACACCGTCAGCGGCACGCCGGCTGCGTGCGCGGCATCGACGACCCTGCGGGCCTGCATGGCGGTGACGGCCAGCGGCTTGTCCACGACGACGGCCTTGCCGAGGTCGATCGCGGCCCGGGCGATCCCGGCGTGCACGTCGTTGGGCGCCGCCACGACGACGAGGTCGAAACCGTCCGGGTCGGCGAACAGCTCCGCGGTCGAGGCCAACACGGCCACGGACGGGAAATCGGCCCGAGCCTGCGCCTGCCGCTGGTCGGCGCCCGTGACCACCGCCACCAGGTCCAGGTCCGCGGTGGCGGCCACCAAGGGCGCGTGGAACACCCTGCCGGCCAGCCCATAGCCGACCAGTGCGACCCGGACCGCGCTCACCGCAGCTCGCGCTCGAGCTCGCCGACCCTGGCCGGCTCGGCGACCCGGGCCAGGCGGCTCGGCCACCAGATCGGTCGCCCGATGTCATACATGAGGGCCGGTACGAGGATCGAGCGCACCACCAAAGTGTCCAGCAGCACCCCGAAGGCCACCGCGAAGCCGAGCTCGGCCAGGAAGACCAGCGGCAGGGTGCCAAGGATCGAGAAAGTCGCCGCCAGGACCACACCAGCGGAGGTGATCACCCCTCCGGTGACGGTGAGCCCACGCAGGATCCCCTGCCGCGTGCCCGCTGCCCGGGACTCTTCGCGGACCCTGGTCATCAAGAAGATGTTGTAGTCCACGCCGAGCGCCACCAGGAACGTGAAGGCGAACAGCGGGAACGAGGAGTCCGCGCCGGCGAAGCCGAAGACGTGGTTGAACACAAGCGCGCAGACGCCCAGGGTGGCCGCGAACGAGAGCACAACGGTGGCGACCAGCAGGACCGGGGCCACGAAAGCGCGCAGCAGCAAGACCAGGATGATCAAGATGACGGTCAGCACGATCGGGATGATCACCGTTCGGTCGCGGCGCGAGGCGTCCTGGGTGTCCAGGTTGATCGCCGTGAAGCCGCCGACCTTGGCGTCGGCCCCTGGCACCGCGTGCACGGCCGCCCGCAGGTCCGAGACCGTGTTCTGCGCGGCCTGAGAGTCCGACGGGGCGGCCAAGGTGGCCTCCAGCTGAACCAGCCCGTCGACCACAATAGGCGCAGCCCCGGCCACCGGCGGTCCCGCACCGGTGTACGGGACGACCGAAACCACGCCGGGAACTGCCAGGGCCGCCGCGGTCACTGCCTCCTGCTGGTCGGCGTTGGCGATGATCACAGCCGGGTTGCCCGAGCCGGCCGGGAAGTGCCTGCCGAGCTCGGCCTGCCCGACCACCGAGTCGGGCTTGGAGGTGAAGGAGTCGGACTGGCTGATCCCGCTGGCCTTCAACGTCGTGGCGAAGGACGCAGCCAGTAGCAGCACCAGCGCGGTGACCGCCCAGCACAGCCTCGCGCGGCGGGCGATCAGGTCCGCGACCCTCGCCCAAAGCCCGCGCAGCTTCTCGTCGTCCGTGCCGTAGCGCGGCACCCGCGGCCAGAAGACCCATCTGGCCTTCGGCCAGGCCAGCCAGAAGGCCCAGGCCGGGCCGGGGCGTCCGCGGCGCGAGCGACGGGAGATCCCCGCATACGCGAACGCGGCCAGCAGCACAAGTGCCCATACCGGGATGAGCGCCGGGACGCCGGCCACCAGGGCGCCGGCCAACCCGACAGCGAAGGCGAGCAGGTAGAAGGCCACCGCTGGGACCACCAAGAGCGCCGGCAGGAAGGTGACGCTGGCCAGGAAGGCACACACGATCCCGATGGCGGCCACCGGTCCGGTGGACTTGTTCGAGTTGAGCTCGGAGAACAGCAGGCACAGCAGCCCGATGGACACCGTCGCCGCGGAGGCGCCCAACGGCTCGATCACGCTGAGCCAGGCGGTACGCATCGCCTCGAACGGGCTGTGGTGGGTGTGCAGCTCTTCGCGGTACCGGGCCACCAGCAGCAGTGCGTAGTCCGTGGCGGCGCCGAAGACCAGCACCGTCAAGATGCCCTGGCTTTGACCGTTGAGCGTCAAGATGCCGTGGATGGCCAGCAGGTAGATGATGCCGCTGGCGGTGCTCAGAGCCATCACCGCCGACAGCAGGGGGATGAACCACAGCACCGGACTGCGGTAGACAAGGATCAAGATCAGCGCGACCACCAAAGCGGTGATCCCGAGCAGCGTGGTGTCCAGCGAGCCGAACACCTTGAACAGGTCAGCCAGTATCCCGCCGGGGCCCGTCACGTGGACCGTCAGGCCGGGGCTCACCGAGGCCCCTGCGTAGCGAAGGGTCTCGGCGATGCGGACCACCGGTGACTTGCCGTCCGACAGGATGACCTGCCACTTGGTCGAGTCCAGCGGGAACGAGATGAGCATCGCCTTGCCGTCACCGGACGCCACCGCCACCAGCGGCAGCGTCGTCAGGTAGTCCCCGACCGTCTTGTCGTCCGGCAGCTGCCTGCCGGCGTCGTCGGTCAGGCGCAGGGACGGCGCCGAGGCCGCGAACGCGGTGACCGCGGAGCGGTCGGCCTGCGTCAGTCCCGACTCCCGGGTGAACAGCATGAACAGCGGGAAGCTCTGGGACTGGGAGAACTTCGCCTGCAGGTCCAACACTTTCGTCGACTCCGCCGAGGCGGGCAGGAACGAGGCGTTGTCGTTCTTCTGGGCCTGGGACAGCTTGCCCGCGTTCGACCCGAAGACCCCGCCCAGGAACAGCCAGACGATCAGCGACAGGATCGCCCACACCAAGGGCCGGCGAAACAGCGCACGCATGGCCGCCAGCCTAGGGGTGAGACGGCGGGCACGCTCGACGACCGCGGGCGGAAGCTAGGATCAGCTGATGAGCGCGCCACAGGCGGTGTACTTGGGTTTCGACCCGCATCTGGTCGACTACGAGGCTGCCTGGGCCGAGCAGCGCCGGGTGCACCAGCAGGTGGTCGACCGCCAGGAGCCGGACACCGTCCTGCTCCTGGAGCACGCGCCCGTCTACACCGCCGGACGGCGGACGAACTCCTGGGAGCGCCCGACGGACGGGTCCCGGGTCGTCGAGGTCGACCGGGGAGGACGGATCACCTGGCACGGCCCCGGTCAGCTCGTCGGCTATCCCATCGTGCGACTGCCCGAGCCGTTCGACGTCGTGGCCTACGTGCGACGTATCGAGCAGCTGCTGATCGAGGTGTGCGCCGAGCTCGGACTGGACACCACCCGGGTCGGCGGCCGCAGCGGGGTCTGGGTCACCGCCGACGCCTCAGGCCCGGACCGCAAGGTCGCCGCCATCGGAGTGCGGGTGTCCCGCGGTGTCACCATGCACGGCTTCGCGCTGAACGCCGACCCCGACCTTGGCTGGTACGACCGGATCGTCGCCTGCGGGATCGAGGATGCGTCGGTGACGTCGCTGACCCGCGAGCTGGGCCGCACGGTCGCCGTGGCCGACGTACTCGGGCCGGTCCAGGCGCGGCTGGGGATGCTCACCGACACCAGCGCCCCGGGCTGGCCGGCGCCACGGCCCGCCGCGCCGGCCGGCGCCCGCGTACCCTGATCTGGTGACCATCGCCCCCGAAGGCCGCCGACTGCTCCGGCTGGAAGTCCGCAACGCCGCGGTGCCGGTCGAGAAGAAGCCGCCGTGGATCAAGACCCGGCTGCGGACCGGCCCGCAGTACACCGAGCTCAAGGCCCTGGTCACCCGTGAGGGCCTGCACACAGTGTGCGAGGCCGCCGGGTGCCCAAACATCTTCGAGTGCTGGGAGGACCGGGAGGCGACCTTCCTCATCGGCGGCGACCAGTGCACCCGACGCTGTGACTTCTGCCAGATAGACACGGGTAGGCCGGCGCCGCTGGACCGCGACGAGCCGCGCCGGGTGGCCGGGTCGGTGCAGGCCATGGGACTGCGCTACGCCACCGTCACCGGTGTGGCCCGTGACGACCTTCCGGATGGTGGGGCGTGGCTGTACGCCGAGACAGTCCGGCAGATCCACGCCGTCAACCCCGGCACCGGCGTCGAGCTGCTGATCCCGGACTTCAACGCGCGCCCCGAGCTCCTCGGGGAGGTGTTCGACTCCGCGCCGGAGGTGCTCGCCCACAACGTGGAGACGGTGCCGCGGATCTTCCGCCGGATCCGCCCCGGCTTCACCTACGAGCGCTCTTTGGACGTGCTGGCCCAGGCACACACCGCCGGGCTGGTCACCAAGTCCAACCTCATCCTGGGCATGGGCGAGACCGTCGCGGAGGTCGACCAGGCACTGGCCGACCTGCGCGAGGCCGGGTGCGAGCTGGTCACCATCACCCAGTACCTGCGCCCCACCCCGCGGCACCACCCGGTGGACCGCTGGGTGCACCCCGAGGAGTTCGAACGCTTCGCTGAGCACGCCGCCAGCCTGGGCTTCCTCGGCGTGATGAGCGGTCCGCTGGTCCGCTCGTCGTACCGCGCTGGCCGGCTGTACTCCCAGGCGCTGGCTTCCCGCGGCCAGGCCCGCTGACCATGGCCGACCTGGTGTACACCTCGGTGATCGCCGTTGCCCGAGCCTCGTTCGTCGGGCTCGGCCTGACCTTCGACATCAGCGGCGTCGAGCACGTGCCGGCCGCCGGCGGGGCGGTCATGGCCATCAACCACACCGGCTACATGGACTTCACCTTCGCGGGCCTAGCCGCCCACCCGCGGCGACGGCTTGTCCGCTTCATGGCCAAGGATCCGATCTTCCAGAACCCGGTGGCCGGCCCGTTCATGCGCGGGATGAAGCACATCCCCGTGGACCGCGACTCCGGGGCCGCCTCGTACAGCGCGGCCGTCACGGCCCTGGAGGCCGGGGAGATCGTCGGGGTCTTCCCGGAGGCGACCATGAGCCCGTCGCTGGAGCTGCTGCCGTTCAAGCAGGGCGCCGCCCGGATGGCCATCGACGCCGGCGTGCCGATCCTGCCCACCATCGTGTGGGGCTCCCAGCGGGTCATCTCCTACACCCACCGCAAGCCGCTCCTGCAGCGACGGCTCCCGATCACGATCACGGTCGGGGAGCCGATGCGGATCGCCCCGGACGAAGGGGTCGCCGCGGCGACCCGGCACCTGCGCGCGGTGATGGGGCGGATGCTGGTCACCGCCCAGGACAGCTATCCCGACCGGCCCCGCGGCCCGGCCGACAGCTGGTGGCTCCCCACAAGGATGGGCGGGACCGCACCCACCCCCGAGCAGGGCCAAGCGATGGCCAACGCCCGACGCAAGAAGGCCAGCGAGCCTGACCCGCGGGCCTAGGCTCAAGGCCGGGCCCGGGCCTGACCCAGCTTCTCACCCCGAGCACCCCGAGCACCCCGAGCACCCAGCCAGACACGAAGAGGACCTTGATGGCCAAGCAGGAGCAGGCGCCGCGCACGAGCAGGTTCAGGCGCAAGCCGAAGAAGGGCCCCGGCCGCATCGCCCAGCTGCGCGCCGGATACGTGAGCACCAAGAAGGGTGACCCGCGCATCGGCTGGGTGTTGCTCGGGGTGTTCGCGACCGTCATGGTCGTCTTCCTGGCCCTCGGGCTTGTGCTGGGCCACATTGTGCTCGTGGGAGTCCTTGGGCTCTCGGTCGCGACGCTGGTCGTGACCTTCGTGTTCGGCAGGCGCGCCGAACGCTCGATCTACCGGCAGGTCGAAGGCCAGCCCGGTGCAGCCCTGTCCGCGCTGAGCACCTTGCGGCGCGGCTTCACCGTCGAGTCCGAGCCGGTCGCGTTCAACAAGCAGCAGGACCTGGTGCTGCGGGTAGTGGGCAAGTGCGGCGTCGTCCTGGTGGGCGACGGAGCGCCGGCGAGGTTGCAGCACATGCTCATCGCCGAGAAGAAGCGGCACCAGCGCGTGCTGGGAGACATCCCGGTGCACGACCTGCAGGCCGGGAGCGCGCCAGGGCAGATCCCGCTTCGCAAGCTGTCCTCGACCATCACGAAGCTGCCCCGCAGCCTCAGCGGCCCGCAGAGGACCGAGCTGGACCACCGCCTCAAAGCCCTGGCGGTCACCCGTGGCAGCCTGCCGATCCCCAAGGGGCCCCTACCCAAGGGCATCAAGGTCCCCAAGCCCGGAGCCTGACAGGTACCCCGGTCATGCGTGTCAGCTCCGGATAACCGCGGTGTTCACTGCGCGGTCGTGCAGGCCGCGCCCGTCGCGATCCCAGACCAGCGGCGGGATCGCCAGGCAGATCAGCACCGTGCGGTACAGCGCCCGGACGACTCCCAGGCGACCGCCGTCCAGACTGACGACCCGGATCCCGATCATCCGCTGGCCGAAGCTGGCGCCGGCGAGCCAGGTGAGCGTGAACACTTCGACGGCGAAGACGCCCAGCGCAGCCAGGTTGAAGACCTGGTCGCCGTAGGCGAAGCGGCCGCGGACCAGCAGGACGGTCACCAGGTTGGCGGCCGCCCAGTCCACGAACAGCGCGACCAGCCGGCGACCGAACGGCGCGAGGGAGCCGGCACCTGTCTCGGGCAGCCCCAGCCGCTGCCCCCGGTAGCCGCTGGTCACGGTCGGCAGGCTACCGGGCGCCGAGGCGGTAGCCTCACCCTCGTCACCGGCCGTGGTGTAACGCCAGCGAAACATTCGAGACACTAACGGGAAACCCCTCCCGCCTAGCGTCACAGGCAGTCGACGGACCGGACAGACGGTGCCGCGCCGAAGGAGGATCGATGTTCTCGAACGCCGATGAGGTCCTGAAGTTCATCAAGGATGAGGACGTCAAGTTCGTCGACGTCAGGTTCTGCGACCTACCCGGGGTCATGCAGCACTTCAACGTCCCGGCCGCCTCGATCGGTGCGGACTTCTTCGTCGAGGGCCAGATGTTCGACGGGTCCTCAATCACCGGCTTCCAGGCCATAAACGAGTCCGACATGAAGCTCCTGCCGGACGTGGAAACCTCCTACGTGGACCCCTTCAGGGCCGAGAAGACCCTGAACATCAACATGAGCATCGTCGACCCGTACACCGGCGAGCCCTACAGCCGCGACCCCCGTCAAGTGGCGGCCAAGGCCGAGGCGTACCTGAGGTCCACCGGCATCGCCGACACGGCGTTCTTCGCGCCTGAGGCCGAGTTCTACATCTTCGACGACGTCCGCTTCGAGACCAAGCAGAACGCCGGCTACTACTACATCGACTCGATCGAAGGCGCGTGGAACACCGGCCGGGTCGAGGAGGGCGGCAACCGCGGGAACAAGACCCCATACAAGGGCGGGTACTTCCCGGTGCCGCCGGTCGACCACTACTCCGACCTGCGCGACCAGATGAGCCTGGAGCTGGACAAGCTCGGCCTGCAGGTCGAGCGCGCCCACCACGAGGTCGGCACAGCAGGGCAGGCAGAGATCAACTACCGCTTCGACACCCTGCTCAAGTCAGCCGACAAGGTGATGCTGTTCAAGTACGTCATCAAGAACGTGGCCTGGGCAGCCGGCAAGACGGTGACCTTCATGCCCAAGCCGCTGTTCGGTGACAACGGCTCCGGGATGCACTGCCACCAGTCACTGTGGAACGGTGGCACACCGCTGTTCTACGACGAGCTCGGCTACGGCGGCCTGTCCGACATGGCGCGCTGGTACGTCGGAGGCCTCCTGCACCACGCACCCTCGCTGCTCGCGTTCACCAACCCCACGGTGAACTCCTATCACCGGCTCGTGCCCGGCTTCGAGGCACCGGTCAACCTGGTGTACTCCGCGCGCAACCGTTCGGCCTGCATCCGGATCCCGGTCACCGGCTCGAACCCGAAGGCCAAGCGCATCGAGTTCCGGGTGCCCGACCCTTCGAGCAACCCCTACCTCGCCTTCTCCGCGATGCTGATGGCCGGCCTGGACGGCATCAAGAACAAGATCGAGCCGGCGGCACCGGTCGACAAGGACCTGTACGAGCTCCCCCCGGACGAGGCCGCCAACATCGCCCAGGTGCCAGGCTCGCTGCCCGAGGTGCTCAACAACCTCGAGGCCGACCACGCCTACCTCACGGAGGGCGGCGTCTTCACCGAGGACCTCATCGAGACCTGGCTGGACATCAAGCGTTCGCGCGAGATCGACCCGATCCGGCTGCGCCCGCACCCGCACGAGTTCGAGCTCTACTACAACATCTAGAAACCGGACATCTGCCACCTGCACGGATCTGCCGAAGAGGGCGCTGACCTGCGGAAACACCGGCCGTCACTTGCCGTTGCTATCCGTCGGTTGGCGTCCTCTCGTGCGCCAGGTGTGCGCCAGCCTCGACGCTGAAGATCGCGTCGATTGCCTGCCTAGCTCGGCCGTCCGAGCTCGGCATCACGTGCGTGTAGGTCCGCGGCGGCAACCCTGAGTCGGCTTGACCCATGTACTTCGACACTGTCCTGATGCTGACGCCGAACGTGACGAAGACGTGCACGCAGCATTCCCCGAAGCGCCTACAGCATGTTGTCGCCAACCGTTGGTCCGCGAACCGCCATCCGTGCCGCTTCGCCAGGGCCGAGTGGGCGTTCGCCACGCCTTCCCGCATCGAGCAGCGTGCACCGTGCGGGTCTACACAGGGGTCGTCGACAACCCAGCCCTGCGCAGAGCGAGCGGTCGCGTAGCCACCCGTTGAAACGGATGGCCAGGATTCCCAGCAGGTCCGTTGAGGCAAAATCAGCCGAGCCGTCCCACCGCCCACGTCGATGTCTGGCCAGGTCGGACCGAGATCCCGAGATGACCAACACCTGCCGACACCGGTTGAGAGCTCGACTCGTATGACGACATCTGACACCAGGTCGCGGCCAGCGGCGCGATCACGCCCCACCCGCGTAAACGCCAACGGGAGCCCGGGCCTGCGGACGCATGTGGTCGGCGACCGCGCTCCTGGCCACCCTTGCCCCCGATCCGCGCCACGAGCACCTCGCCCGTGGTGCCCCGGGCGGTACCGGCGGGTGATCGGCGCCGACCCTTGGTGCAAAGCGAGTAGAACGCGAAAGCCGTACCCACGGACAGGTCTGGCGCGTGGACGACCGGCGCGACAGTCCGCGCTCCAGCGCAATTGTGCCGGTCGTTCGCGGTCTCGGCTCGTACACTTCGCCGGTGACCAGCGCCGGGGAGCCTGCCGTGGATCTGCTCGCTGACGCGGTAGCGGTGCAGGACGCCGTCCGACGAGCCCGGACAGGTCTCGTCGACCGTGAGGTGCTGACCGAGGTGGTCGCCTTGTGCGCGGTTGCGGGCGAGCATCTGCTGGTCATCGGCCCGCCGGGGACCGCGAAGTCCGAGGCAGTGCGGCGGGTGTCCCACCAGCTCGGTGGCCAGTATTTCGAGTACCTGCTCGGCAGGTTCACCGAGCCGAACGAGGTATTCGGCCCGATCGACTTGCAAAGGCTTCGCGAGGGGGTCGTGGAGGTCCAGACCGCGGGCATGGTGCCGGAGGCGGACATCGCCTTCCTCGACGAGGTGTTCCTCGGATCCACCGCGATCTTGAACACACTGCTGGGGATCTTGAACGAACGGGTCTTCCGTCGCGGAAGCACTCTGGTCCGATGCCCCCTTCGGGTGTGTGTCGGGGCGACGAACAGGCTGCCCGACGATCCAGCGCTGGACGCCTTCGCGGACCGGTTCCTTGCCCGGGTGTTCGTCGACCCCGTCGCCGACGCCCGGCTCGAGGAGCTCTTGGAGGCCGGGTGGCAGGGCGAAGCGCTGAAGGTGCCGGGCACGGCTTCGCTGATGCCGGCGCTGGATCGGTTGTCCGGCGCCGCACTGGCCTGCGACCACACCGCAGTCCAGTCCCTGCTGGGTGTCGCGGTACGCCGCCTTCGTGCGGCCGGTGTGATGTTGAGCGACCGGCGGGTGGTGCGAGCCCAGCGACTCGTCGCGGCCGCCGCGATCCTGGACGGCCGCGACCACGCGACCAGCGTCGACCTGTGGGTCCTGCCGCTGGTCGCGCCGACCGCTGACGCCCAGGTCCTGGCCCGCGAGACCCTTACCGATCTTCTCGCTGCGTCGACCAACGCCAGCCTGCTCCATGCCGCCGAGGAGTACTCCCGAGGTCCCCTGGCCCGGGCAGGACGACTCACCGAGACCGGCCGCACACTGCTGGACGGCCTTACGGCAGGGCCGGCGGAGCGTGATGGCCTGCTGCGAGTCGAGGCGACGTTGCGCGAGATCGACGCCGCGTTCGCCACCGAGGATCTACCGGCGGGTCTGGCGCAGGTCCGAGCGCAGCTGCTCGCGGCCCGTAGGCCCACCACCGAAGACGCGGCCGTGGCGGAACAGGCATGAACGCAGCAGCCGTTCAGCTGCACTGGCGGCGTCGGGAGCCACCTTTGGCCCCAAGCGCCGTCGCGGCGCAGGGGTACGCCGTCCCAGGACTGGCTGAGGCCACCCGAGCCCAGCTGCACCGAGGTGCGGAGCTCCGGGTGAGCTCCGGCCCCGGCTGGCTTCTCGTGCTCGGCGATCCGGCGGAGCTGCCGTGGGCAGACAAGGTCACCTACCTCGGCTGGGACGATGGGCTGCTCCTGCCCACCACCCGGGCTTGCAGCCCCGGTGCCGACCTGGTGCGCGCAGCTCTTGCCTCCCACCTTCCCGATGATCCCGAGCGTCGTGCCGTGATCGCCTTGATCGGCGGCGACGTGCTGGTCAGCGCTCTGCCCTTGCGCCCGGCCGACCCGGACCAGCTTCTGGCGGTCGCTCGATGACCGCGCTCGGCAGCCTGCCGGCCGGTCTCGAGCCCTGGGGGGAGGCCCTGAGCATTTTGACCCCTGCGCTCGCCAAGAGCCTGCTTCCGTTGCTGCACGGCCTGGACGACCTGATCAACCGCCGCGACAACGGGCCCGGCGCCGGCGGCCCGCTGGACGGGTACGACGGCCTGACCACCCGCGGGATCCCCGAGAGGATCCTGGCCTCGCAGTGGCTTCTCGCGCAGGAGCTCCCGTTGGAGTTCCTGCGGCGCGCCGCGCAGAACGAGCTGCTGTACCTGGCGCCCGCCTACCGACGCCCGCAGCCGCGCGGGCGGGTCGTGGTCCTGGTAGACAACGGACCGGACCAGCTCGGTGCCCCCCGGCTGGTACAGCTCGCCGCACTCATCGTGCTCCACCGGCGATCGACGGTGCGGGGGGCCGACCTCACCGTCGGTCTGCTCGGGGACGAGCCGTCCGAATGGGTGGAGGGTGACCTGAGTCGTGTGCTGCGGGCCTGGCGGATCGGCCGCAGCCGCACCCGAACCGGCTCCGCAGCCATCAACGCCCGGCAGCGCGAGCTCGACCCCGCCGACGAGACCTGGGTCCTGGCCGGTCGGAACCCTTCCTCAGCGCTGGGCGGCAAACCTCGCATGCTCACGATCATGGAAGGGACCTGGGGCCCTGATGGGGTCAGGCAGATGCATGTCGAGCTGGACGGCGACGTGGTTGAGCTGGCCCTGCCCACCCGTGAGCTCTCGGCGCGGGCCCTGCGCGGCTCGGCCTTCCGTGCCGCAGACACCATCTCGACCGCGGCCAAGCAGGGCGGCCTGCGATATCCGACTTTCGCCAGCGCCTCCCGCCAGCTGCTCATGCGCGGTGACGGCGACGGTGAGATCCTCGCAGTCGCGGTGTCGCGCACCCGCACCACCAACGGCGCTCGCGTGCGCCGCCACCAGTTCCGCGGCCCTGTGCTCGCCGCGGCGTGCCTGGGAAATCGGCTGGTGGCACTCGTCCTCGAGGCCGATGAGCTGCGGGTACGCGTCGTCGGCAAGCCGCTCGGTCACCTCGACCGCCTCGTGCACTCCCCAGCCGACATGGACTCCACTGTCGAGCAGATCCAGACCACCGCTGGGTCAGGTCTGGCCCCGTTGTACTTCAGCGCCAGCGGGCTCGTGTTCTCCTTCAACGGGACCTGGTGGCAGCTCAGTGAGCCATACTGCCGCACGCTCCCCTGTCCGGCAGTCGCGCCGGGCAAGGCTCTCGACAGCCCACGTGTGGCCAAGCGAACTTCCCAGGGCATCTGGGTCGACCAGACGCTGCTCGCGGATTCCGCTGACGCGGCACTTTTGCTCGGGCACGACGGGTGGAGCGCGGTCTCCAACCGCGGCGGGTTCTGGCGACTGCAACGAGGGTTGGAGTCAGCCACCCCGATCGTGGTCGGTGCCGGCGACGACGTCGTGGCCTTGGTCACGGACAGGAACGAACCCAAGATCGTCACGATGTCTGCCGCTGGTCTGATCCTTCGTCTGGTTGGCGCGCGTAACACGCGAACCTTGACCGCATGGTCAGGTGGGCCCGGTCGAGCCATCATCCACCCCACCCTGCCGCTGGTGGCGGTGCAGCGAGCGCCCGATCTGGTTGAGCTCGGCGACCTGCTGACCGGCGAGGTCCTCCAGGTCCTCCGGAGCGAATCGTGAACCGCGTCGAGCCCCCCTTCGTCGGTCATGTGCGAGCGGACGGCTTCCTCATCGACGTGGAGCTGCTTGGTGCGAGCGAGGCACGGCGTCGCGTGCTGGATGCGTGGACCACCGGGTCCAGCCTGCGCCGGGTCGACCTGACGTGCTGGCTGCTGACGCTGCCTGGACCCTTGGACGTGCGGTGCGAGGCGGCGCCGGGCCTGCCCCTGGAGCGCGCCGGCGGGCTGGTTCCCGCTGGGTCGCGGCAGAACGCGGCCGCGGGTGTCCTTCGCACCCAGCACGGCGGCCGCTGGGCCGAGCAGACGATCAGCGATCTCCCGACGATCGACCCGGGCCGGTGGATCGACCTCGGGGAGTTGACCGTCCATCAGCTTGAACCGCACCAACGAGTCGAACGCCCGCCGACGCCCATTGAGCCCCCCGCCAAGCCAGAAGTCGTCGACATGCGAGCGAGGGCTAAGCTGGCCCAACGCAGCCCAAAGGCCGACGAGTTGGCCCGCGAGCTCGGCAGAACACCATCTCGTCCGGGCGGAGCGCGAGTCCGTGGCGCAGGCCCCGCGGCGCAACGCAAGCCGCGCGGAGCGTTCGCCCGACTCGTGCTGCGCAGCCCCGCGGCACCCGTCGTTCGGCGCAGGCACGCCGCCTATCTGCGCTCGCTGACCGAGGCGTTCGAACGCAAACGCTTCGACGACGCCCTGCGCGACGCCATCGCCATCACCGGTGCCGCCGGGTTCACCTCACTGCGGCTGCCCAGCCGGCGCAGGTCGATCGCCGGCCCGACGACGACCCCGGGAAGCGGCGGTGCTTCGTTGCCGTGGGGACCGACCGTCCACGAGCACCTGTCCAACCTCTACCGGACGGCCGCGGAGCAGCTGGAGCAACAAGGCCGCGTCGAGGAGGCTGCGTTCGTCCTCAACGACCTCTTGGGCAACGTCCTGGGAGCGGTCGGACTGCTGGAACGCCACCGTCGGTTCGCCCTGGCGGCTGAGCTCGCGGACGGTCGGAACCTGGCCGCCGACCTGGTGGTCCGGCTCCGGTGGAGGGCAGGGCACCGTCAGCGGGCCTTGGAGGTCGCTCGCTCTCGCGGCGCGTACGCCGCGGCTATCGCCAGGCTTGAGCGGCTGGACCCCGCCCAGGCACGCCAGCTTCGCGCCGCTTGGGCGCGCGCACTCAGCCAGGGCGGGGACCACCTGGCCGCGGTCGAGGCTGCCTGGCCGGTCGTCGAGCTGCGTCCCACGGTGGTGGCAGACATCCAGGCAGGCATGGCCCTGGGCGGACCCACCGCCGCCAGGCTGTTCGCATATCTGCTCGCTCTGCAGGCCAACCAGCACAGCAGGGACGGCGCGTTGGCCCTGCTGGCCTCCCCGGACCCGCTGCTCACCCGCGCCAGGGACAGTTTCCTCGACACGCTTTCGGTGCTGCGCTGCTCCGACCCAGCGATCGACCGGGAGCTGGCCACCGCAGCCTTACGGGTGGTGATCGGACACGACGGCGCACCCGTCTGGGACGAACAGGCCACCAGGCGCGCGGTCAATGCTTTCAAGGGCCGGGCCGACCCGGTCCTGCGGGCCGATCTTCCTGCCATGGCCTGGCACGTGTCGCCGAAGAGTTCCGCGCCACAGCTGCTGAGCCTGGACGCACCCGAGGCAGCCGGGCAGCTGCCCGTGTGCGACGTGGCCGCACTGCCCGGCGGCGCCCTTCTCGTGGCCCACGGGAACCACGGCGTCCGCCTTCTCAGCCACGACGGCCGCACCCGCGCGCGGTGGGACATCCCCACCCGCCAGCTCGTCTTGGCCGACCACGGCGGTTGTGCGCTGCTGGCAAACTTCCTCGGAGACCAGGTCTGGGAGCTGCACACGCTGAACCTGTCAACCCGGCACGTCACGCCCTGGCTCACGATCCGGGTGAACCACCTCGAACGAACGTTCGACGGCGTCACGCTCACGGTGGTCGACGAGCACGGAACGATCAACTTCCTCGACGCGTCGTCGGACCGGACGAAGATCTTGTGGCGCGAGCTCAACGACGTTGCGACAGCGGTGGACCTCAGTCGCAGTCCCGGACACCTGTGCGCCGTCGTCCGCACATTCGCGACCGCCGTCCAGCCCACCGGACGGCTGGAGCAGTGGCAGTGGGAGCTACCTACGCTCACGCTGCGCCGGCGAACCATGCTCCGCGTGCCGACCTCCCAGGCAGCGATCACCTCCATGGGCGTGTTCCTGCGCCTGGGCCGCGCCGACCCCGACGCCGACTCCGGCGCTGTGCTTCTCGCCGCCAGTGAACATGGACGTTCCCACCCAACGCAGCACATCGACACCACAGGCACTGTTGCCCTGATGACCAGCGGTACTGCCCACGCACTGATCCACACCTTCGACGACATGGTGCGAGTGGACCTGTCCCCGCGATCGCCGGGCCCATGCAGCGTCTCGGTCCGGTTCCCGGGGCAGGCACAGCCGCAGTTCCGGGCAGCTGGCGACCGAGCGGCCATCTGGGATCCTTCGGGGCGAATCGTTGTCGTCGACACGTCAAGTCACCGTGCAGTGTGCAGCCTGCGTACCCGCCTGTAACCGAAGAAGTGCGCTGCGGACCCGGCCGGTGCGATCTCAAGGGGAGAACGACTACAGCAGGCCGGCCGGTACGGGACAGGGCGCCGACCTCCGCGATGCTGCGGCTCGCGCCGCGACCGACCGTCGGTATGTCGGCGACCAGGGGTGAGCTGTCCGGCAGGGTCCGGCGGGATGCCGGTTCCTTGGTTCATGACGATGAGCAGACAGGGCAGCGCTTCGCCGCGGGCAGGTCAGCGAACGGGTCGGTGCGTGCGCAGGCTCGACGCCGAGATCGTGGTGCCGGAATCTCACCGCCGCGAAACCAGTCCACGGTTCGCGTCCGGTCCCTTCGGGACGGCGGGCGAAGCAGGGTGTTGCCGCGCCCTAGCGCCTCGGGCCGCCTTGGGCGGCCCAGGCACCGCACGGCACGGGACGACCGCGTCGCTGGTCCCAGCAGCGGGTCCGGCTTAGCCAGACCCGGTCATCACGCGGTGAGACCCTTGACGATCAGGACGACACCGACAACTGCCGCAAGGACTGCTACCGCCTGGATCTTGTTGGTCTCCAACCAGTTGGAGAAGGCCGTCACCCGGGCGGTCGTGGCCTCTGGCCGCGCCGCGTAACTGATCAGGGGCACTTCGACCACGATGTAGGTCACGATGGCGAAACCGAGGATCAGAAGCAGCTGTGTGGGCAGGCGGTATCCGTCTCTGACCATGAGCCCGACGGCCGCGAGCGAGAAGGGTGAGGGGGCGCCGAGGAAGACTCCCGCCGCGATGACGACCCAGACCGAGCCTCGGTTCAAGGCTTCCTCGGCCTTGGACTTGACATCTTCTGCTTTCGCACGAGCGCGATCGCTGAGCGAACCGTCGGGATCGGGCGTGCTGTCACTTTGGTGGCGCTCTACTTCACGGCCGATCAGCTCGCGGCCACGCTTGGTGGCAGCGAAGGCGGCGACCGCCAGCGCAACGCACCCGACAATCACATAGATGGCCGGGCTGACGGTGGTGGACGTGGTGCCGAGGAACGAGCCCTTGGCTCGAAAGACTGCAAGCACGATGACGCTGAATCCACAGCTAGCGACCACCGCGCTGAGCCAGAATGCCCACAGCAGGGGCTTGGGGTGTGGCCGGGTCAGGACCACAAGGACAACCGCGAGGAGCTGGAGGGCGAGCGATCCGGCAGAACCGAACGCCAAGACGATGATCTGCTGCATGCGCGCTCCCGGTGACCTTTCCGTCCGATGCCCTGGTGCGACGACCGTCGACGGAAAATTCGACAGGTCAACTCATTGGGCGGCGTACGACGGTATCGCAGGAGGCGTGCCGCAGGCTGGCGAACGGCGACGCAGGCCGGTCGAGGCCCTGACCGGGTGACTACTCGCCAATCCGCTCGTGAACCGCCTTCGCCGAGTCCAACCCGAGCCGGGTCAGGACGGCCGCGCGGGTGACGGGATCAAGGGCCGCCACCTGGTCCTCGATGTCACTGACCGTCGCCGACACCGCACGATGCTTCTCCCTGAGCTGCTCCGCCGCCATGACCAGGACAGCCCCCGCGGCCGCCAGCAGCGCCGCCCGAACCACCCGATGTAGTCCATCCATGATCTGATCCCTCTCGGTCGGCTCAACGTGCCGGGCTACACCGGCCCGCAGGCCCGCACAGTCCAGGCTATTGGGGAGCCAACGGTCTGTACATCACGGACGCCGCAGTGGGCCGTCGAGGTGACGGACGGGCGGCCTCCGCTGCGTCGCCAACCAGCGGTCGTACATCTCTACCACTCGCCGGCTGTCCAGCGCCCGCCGGTTCTCCAGCTCGCAACCACGAATCGCCCACGATTCGCACCGGACCGGGTCGTACCACGGGATAGTGGCGCAGCGGAGCAAGCGGTTAAGGAGAAGATCGGTATGACACCTGAGGCAGACGCGGCCGACGACGGCGGCGTCGCGGGGGCCGGCGAGGGTTTGCCTTCCCGAGGTTCGCACCGCGGTGAGCCCCGGTGGGCGATGGCCGCGACGGTGGTCATGGCCGCGCTGTTGCACGCCACGCTGCCGCCGCAGATTCGTGCTGTGGGCCAGGTGTGGGTCTACCCAACAACGGTGCTGGGACTGCTCGCGGTGCTGGTCATCGGCGACCCGGGCCGAATAGACAAGCGCGATCGCTGGCTGCGCGCGGTGACCGGGCTGCTCATCGGCTTCATCACCATCGTCAACGCCGCCAGCGCCGTCCACCTCGTCGACCTGATCATCAGCAACGCGGACAAGCAGATAGGCAGCGCTGACCGACTGCTCGGCAGCGGTGCGGCCATCTGGCTGATCAACGTCATCGCCTTCGGTCTGTGGTACTGGGACCTCGACCAGGGCGGAGCCGCCGAAAGGGTCGCCGGGACATCCAGGCTGCCTGCGTTCGTGTTCCCGGAGTCGTCCAGCCCGGAGCTGGTCAGGTCCGGCTGGTACCCCGAGCTCATCGACTACCTGCACATGTCCTTTGGCACCTCGACCGCTCTGGGGCCGTCAGACGTCTCCGCGATCAAGCACTGGTCCAAGATCATGATGACCTTCCAGTCAGCCGTCTCCCTGCTCCTGGCCGTGCTGATCATCGCGCGCGCCATCAACCTTCTACCCTGACGGGCCCCGGCGACCCGACCGGTTCGGTCGGCGGCGTGGTCACGACTGGACATCCGCCCACCGGCTGTGGGCGCCGTGCGCCGGTGCCCGAGCGAGGGATCGGACATGACACGGCGCCAGCGGAAGATCGGCCCGAACGTGTCGCGCCCAGGCATGGCGCGACCGTCGGCAGTAGGTGCACGTCTTCTCGCGGTCCGCGGATGTCGCTCAGGTTTGGATCACGGTTACCACGGGGTTGACACTGTTGCTGGTGACGTAGAGACGGCCACGGACGGGGTCGCCCGCCAGCCAGCCCGAGGGTCCGAGGGACAAAGATGCGGTGACGCGGAAGGTCTGCCCGTCGATCGCGGTTAGGACGCCGGAGAAGCCGAGGAAGAAGATCGTTTCGTTACTGGGATTGACCCACATCTGGCCGACGTCGCCGAGCAGGGCTTGACCGCGCAGTCGCAGCGTCCGCCCATCGACTGCCATGACGCGGGTGGCGTTCCCGGCCGAGGTAGTGGCCGCCTCTTGGAAGTACAGGGTGTCCGTCAGCGGGTCCACGCCGAGTCCGCCCGAGCCGGCCTCGACGCTACGGGTGGCGGTGACCGTGTTGCTGCGTCCGTCGATGGCATACAAGGTCGAGTCATCGGTCAGGTAGACGGTGTTGGTACGCGGGTTTACCGTCACGTCCTGGATCGCAGTCGTGCCAAAGCCGAGGACGGCGCGCACCATGTGGGTCCGGCCGTCGACGACGCTGAGCGTATTGTCGTAGACGCTGCTGACGTAGAGGGTGTCGGTGACGGGGTTGACGACCACCTCCCCCGGGGTGGCTAGCGGAAAGCCAGTCACCGTGTGCGTCCGCCCGCTTATCGCGTAAAGACCGTCGTCGGTGCCTACCGTGTATAGCGTGTCGGTCGCCGGGTCGACTGCCATGCTGCTTTGACCACAGCAGTCACCGTCGAGGAACTTGGTCTTGGTGTAGGTACGCCCGTTGATCGCCCAGAGAAAGTTCTCCTGGGCGTCACCCACGAAGATCGTGTCCGTCCGCGGGTCCGTCGCGAGTATGTCCACCGTCGAGAACCGTGGAAACGCGACGGTGGCAACGATGCGGAGGCCCCCCGACCGAGCCGAAGACGCAGCAGCCGAAGCTGGATTGTACAGTCCGAGTGCGAGAACACCCGCGACGCTGGCGATGGAGGCCACCGCAAAGTGCCAGGCCCGACGTGATCGCAGTCGTTGCATCGGTGACCCCCAGGTCAGAGCCCCCCAGTCCTCCGCCGCGGGATCATCCGGCAGTCTGCGCGCTCGACCGCGGCTTCGGCAAGCAAGCGCGTTGACTCACCGAGAATGCGCGCGTAGATGGGTTCGTTGACTCATCTACGGATGCGCGCGTGGTGGGCGCGCCTGCGGGGTCCTGAGTGGGGCTGCCGGTAGGGCCTGGACATGGGACTGACGATGGGGCAACGCCAGGCGGTGACGAAGGCGATCGCGACCCGTTGTCGGCGGGCCAGCAATCCGACAAGGGCAAGATCCTGGACGAGCTGTGCGCGACCACGGGGTGGCACCGTAACCATGCGCGGAAGGCCCTGACGGCAGCTGTGCGCCCAAAGCTCGTGCCGGCGGCACGGCGGCCCCGGACGCCGCTGTACGGGGCGGAGGTCCTTGCCGCGCTGCGGTTCTGCTGGGCGGTCTTGGGAGCTCCCACTGGCAAGCGGCTCGCGCCGGTGATGGCTGAGCTGGTCCCGACGTTGCGGCGGTTCGGGGAGCTCGACATCGACGATGAGCTCGCTGCTCTGCTGGTCGCGATGTCGCCCACGACGATGGATCGTCGGCTCGCTCCCGCGCGGGCCGCGATGACCTTGCGAGGGCGGTCTCACACCAAGCCTGGGTCGCTGCTCAAGAGCCAGATACCGCCGGCAGGTCCAGCCCATCGAGCAGATCGGTGCCGGCGACGCCAAACAAGTCGACCATCACCACCTGGACCCCGCACTTGGCCGACACCGCGTGAACCTCGGCCTTACCGTGCGACCGCAGCCCGACCAGCTTGGCCCGGTGCCGGACCAGCTCACGCAGCTCCCGCGTGACAGGCGGGGCGATCCACGACTCCGGAAGGCGGCCCATCCTCAGCAAATCAGCCAAATCCGAAGCGTCGCGTTCGTCGTTCTTCACCCTGCGGTACTCAAAGGCCTTCACCCCCAACGGGTGCGCCAAGTGCACCACCGCACCCTGCTCGGCCAGGGCATCCGCGGCCCAACACCAGCCATACGTCGCTTCCAACACGACCTCAGGGGCTTCACCGGCCCGGGCCATCACCGCCGACAACCGATCAACATCGTTGACGATCCGCACGGTCTCCAGGACCTCCCCGGTCTCGGCCGTCCGCACGATCACCGAACGACGCCGATGCAGGTCGATCCCGACAAACTGCTTACCTGCGTACTCTTCCATCAGAGGCCTCCTTCGTCGTAGACGTGAGCACCCCCAGCATCCCGCCGGGGAAAATGTCACGGGGAGCGGAGGCCCCGCTCCTTCATCGCATCAGCGACCGATGCCACCCCAAGGGCCCGAGGGTGACCTGAGTCAGGACAGGCGGTGCTCGCCATGCGCCGGTGCCCGCGCGAGAGGTCGGACATGACGCGGCGCCGGTGAGTCGCAAGGTCCGCTGTGGGATCCGGACGCACCAGGCCGCAGCGCCGTCAGGGGTGTTGCAGGCCGACGGCCTCGCACTGGTCGGCGAGCCGTTGCCGGACCAGGTCGATGGGCGGCCAGCCGCCGGCGCCCGATCGGGTGAGCGCGTAGAAGGTCCGCCGCACCGGCGGGTCGACGATCTCGAAGTAGGAGATCGAGCGGTTGGCGCCAGTTGGCCGGGCAAGCCGCGGGATCGGCGCGATGCCCAGCCCGTCGGCCACCATGCGCGCGACCAACCCTGCGCTGTCGACTCGGTGGCCGATCCTGGGTTCGAAGCCGGCCAGGCCGCACAAACGGGAGATCAGCTCGTCGTCCTCGCGGCTGCGGGAACTGGCGATCCACCCGACGTCGGCGAGCTCGCTCAGCTGCTCGGCGCGGACCGCGCGGGCCCCGCGCCCCAGGCGACCGGCCAACCGCCGCGGAACGGCCAGATCGACGGGCTCGCGGCCCAGCGGCACCACCACCGTTCCACTCACCGAGCGCGGGTTGATCGTGTAGTCATAGACAAGTGCAAGGTCGGCAAGGTCCGCGTGCAGCTTCTCGATGGCTTCGAAGGGCTCGCCCTCGTCGATGAGCAGCTCCACCCCGGACTGGCTCGCGGCGAGCCCCTCCACGACCGGGACCACCACGTAGGCGATGGCACTGGTGAAGGCGGTCACCCGGACCACACCTGACGGAGAGTCCCGCTCCACCAGATCCGCCTCAGCCGCGGCCAAAGCCTCCAGGATCGGCCGCGCGTGGGCGACGAGGCGACGACCGGCCGGGGTGAGCAGGACGCCGCGGCCGTGCCGCTCGACCAGGCGGGCGCCTGCCTCACGCTCCAAGGTCGCGAGCTGGTGGGAGACCCCCGAGGTGCTGTACCCGGTGGCTTCGCCCACCGCACTCATCGTCCTGAGCCGCTGAAGCTCGACCAGAAGCCGAAGCCGCCCAGGACTCATCATCTAGTGATCGTACATATTTGATGTCAATCATTGCGATAGACGTACACGGTTCGATCACACAGACTGATCACGCAGGCTGATCACCGAGACCGGCGGTCGGCGCACGGCGACTGGGAGGAGGCCGGGCAGGTGACCGTCACCGAGCTTCGGACCGTCCACGGGCCCGGTCGCCTCGCCTCGCGCGTGCCCGCGCCGGCGCTGGTGATCCTCGGGATCACCAGCGCTCAGCTGGGCGCCGCGGCAGCGACCCCGCTGTTCAAGCATCTCGGCCCACTGGGGACCGGATGGCTCCGCCTCAGCTGGGCCGCGATCCTCCTGGTCTGCGTCGTGCGACCGAAGGTGTGGCGGCTGCGTCGTCGCGATGTGGGCCTGGCCGCCGTGCTCGGCGTCGTCAACGCGACCATGATGCTGGCGTTCTTCCAGGCGATCGACCGGCTTCCGCTGGGCACGGCTGCTGCCCTGGCGTTCCTGGGGCCCCTGTCGGTGGCGGTGGTCAAGGCGCGCGGTCGACTGGGCCTGGTCTGGCCGGCGCTGGCCCTGCTCGGCGTGCTCGCCTTGACCCGGCCCTGGTCCGGCAGAGTCGACACCGCCGGAATCGCGTTCGCGCTGCTCGACGGTCTGGGGTGGGCCACGTACATCGTGCTCACCCAGCATCTGGGGAGCAGGTTCGACGGGTCTGAAGGTCTGGCAACATCGATGCTGGTCGCCGCTGTCGTGGCCAGCGCCGTGGGAGCGCCTCAGGCGATCGGGCACCTGACGCTGTCGCTGGTGGCGATCGGCGCCGCGATCGCGGTCCTGAGCCCCATCCTCACCTTCACCATGGAGCTCGCGGCCTTACGACGTCTCAGCGCGGCGACGTTCGGCACCCTCATGTGCCTCGAACCGGCCATCGGCCTTGCAGTGGGACTGGTCTTCCTGCGGCAGATCCCCAGCGTCCTGCAGGGGCTCGGGGTGCTGCTGGTCGTCCTCGCGGCGGTGGGCGCCGAGCGCCACGGTCGCGTCGACCCTGATTCGCGCACTCCAGCACGTCCTGTTCCCCAGTAGGGGCGTCGCGCGGCTCACGGTCCCCCGCTGTGCAGGCAAGGCCTCCGAGCCCGCACATGCGGGCGGGAACGACCGCTGCCACACCCTCCTCCGGCCGGACGGGCAGTGATCGCTCGCCCAGGCAGATCATCACGCACGTGGCGTTGACCAACCACAGGTCGGCGACAAACCTGCGCCCGCGAGCACCGCCGGTGCTCTGGCTGCGTTGGGCCCACAAGCAAACGGTGGGCGCCCACGGGTAGCCTTCCCGGGTGCCGAGCCCGCGAGATGCCTACGACATCTTGGTGGATCAGGAGCTGAAACGACCGGGCGTGACGTTAGGTCGTTCGCTGAACAACGAGGTGCTGATGGTGGACGGGCGGATCTACGCGTTCTTCAAGGACGGCCGGCTCGTCGTGAAGATCCCTGCGCGGCGTGCGGCCGAGCTGCTCGCCACCGACGCCGCGTCAGCCTTTCGCGCTGGTGGCCGCACGATGCGCGAGTGGGTCATGCTTGAGCTCGCCGACCCCGGCGGCGAACAGTGCTGGCGGGACTGGATGCAGACCGGACGCGACTACGTGCGCTCCCTGCGCGCAGCCGGCCACGCATAGGGTGGGCTGCGTGTCGCGCATCCTGGTCATCGAGGACGACGAGCCGATCGGCCGCCTGCTGGAGTCCGGGCTGCGGGCCAACGGCTATGAGGTCTCCTGGGAGCGCACCGCCCTGGGCGCGCTGCGCCGCTCAGTCACCACGAGCTTCGATCTCATCATGCTCGACCTCGGGCTGCCCGACCTCGACGGCGTTGAGCTCAGTCGCGAGCTGCGACTGACGCAGCCGTCCACGGTCATCGTTATGCTGACCGCTCGCCGCGACGAGATGGACGTCGTCGCCGGCCTGGAGAGCGGGGCGGACGACTACCTCACCAAGCCCTTCGGCATGGTCGAGCTGCTCGCCCGGGTCCGCGCCCACCTGCGCCGCACGGCACCGGCTGACGACCGGGCCTCCCCCGTACGCCTGGGGTCACTGCGGGTGGACCTCGCGGCACGCACCTGCCGGGTAGGTGAGGTCGAGGTCTCTTTGCGCACGAAGGAGTTCGACCTCCTGGCCCGGCTGGCCCGCGATCCCGGGACCGCGCTGACCCGCGAACAGCTCATGTCCGACGTGTGGGACGAGAACTGGTTCGGCTCGACCAAGACGTTGGACGTGCACATCGCCGCCCTGCGCCGCAAGCTGGGGCTGGCCGCCGCCGAGGACGGCAGCACCGCGCCAGCGATCACGACGCTGCGAGGGCACGGCTACCGGCTGGAGTCGAGCTGAGCCGCGCGGTCAGGAGAAGTGGACCGCCGACACCAGGCCGAAGACGACGCAGTACACCCCGAACGGGATCAGGGTCCGCGTCTTGAACCAGCGAACCAGGAACGTGGCTGCGAAGTACGAGGCGACGAACGCCACGATGCTGCCGACGATGACCTGCGGACGGATGCCGTTGCCGAGCGGCCCGAACAGGTCCGGCACCTTGTACACCCCGGCCGCGAAGATCACCGGGGTGGCCAGCAGGAACGAGAACCGGACGGCTTCCTCGTGCGACAGACCCCGCAGCAGCCCGCCCACCATCGTGATGCCGGACCGGGAGATGCCGGCGAACAGGGCGCCGATCTGCAGCGTGCCGACCCAGGCCGCGTCGAAAGGCCTGACCTTGTGCACGATGTCGTCGTCGGTGTCGGTGCGGCTCTCGTCAGCCTCCACAGCACCGGGAACCCGACGCCGCAGCCGCTCGCCGGCGAAGAGGATCAGCCCGTTGAGGGTCAAGAAGATGCTGGCCGCAAGCGGCTTGGCGAACACGGTGCGCAGCAGGTGCTCCAGGACCAGCCCGGCGATCCCGACCGGGATGGTGGCGATGATGATGAGCCAGGCAAGCCGCTCGTGGACGGTCTCGATCCGCCGGTTGCGCACCGTGGTGAAGAACCCAGTGATGATCTTGACCCAGTCCCGACGGAAGACGATCAGCAACGCCAGCGCGGTAGCCACGTGCAGGCCGACGATGAAAGCAAGGTACGGCGACTCCGGGGACGACTCCTGGGTCACCAGGCTCTGCCAGCTGCCTCCCAGCCACGCCGGGATCAGCACCGAGTGGCCGAGGCTGGACACTGGGAAGAGCTCGGTGATCCCTTGCACGAATCCGATGACGATCGCCTGCAGGAAGCTGAGATGGTCCATACGGTGACTCGGGGTCCTGTCATCAGGGAATTCGGGCACCCAAGTACACCAGGAGAGCAGGGGTAGACACGCAACCACCGCCGAATCGAAGGCAAAAACCAGGTAAAGAGCGGAGGCAGGCTCGTGCGTCAGCGGATCGTGTCGGTCGCCATGAAGGTCACCGTGGTGGCCGTCATCTTGTTCGCGCTGCCCCTGGCCGGCGCCGTGTACCTGTTCTTCCTGTCGGACGAGCGTGCCGAGCTGGAGCGTGCGGCCGTGGTGGCGGCCGCGTCCGTGGGCCCGAACTACGTCGAGGGCGAGCCGACCAAGCTGCCGGACACCGAGACCGACATCTCCCTGGGCCTGTACAAGCCGGACGGGCGCCTGGCGGCCGGCCAGGGCCCGACCTACGGCGGCCCGCAGGTGGCCCAGTCGCTGCGCGGGGAACCCGTCCAGGGCAACGCCCCAGGTCAGCTCGTGGCGACCATCCCGGTGTACTCCGGCGAGCAGGTCATCGCCGTGATCCGGGTCGGCACTCCCCTGTGGGCGTTGTGGTCCCGGGTGCTGGCCACCTGGGCAGCCATGGTGGGGCTGGCAGCGGTGGCGGTAGCGTCCGCGGTGATCGTGGCCCGGCGCCAGGCCCGGCTGCTGGCGACGCCGCTGCAGTCGGTCGCGTCGGCAGCCCAGGCCCTCGGCGAGGGCGACTTCTCCGCCCGCGCCCACGGCAGCGACGTCCCGGAGATCAACCAGACGGCCGAGGCCCTCAACGTCACCGCCCAGCGCCTGGGAACCCTGCTGGCACGGGAGCGGTCCTTCACCGCCAACGCCTCGCACCAGCTGCGCACCCCGCTGACCGCCCTACGCCTGGAGCTGGAGGCGGCCCTTGACGACCCGTCGGCGGACCTGCGCCCGGCGTTCGAGCTCGCCGACCAGCTCGAACGCACTATCGAAGACCTGTTGCTGCTGGCGAGGGGGACCGGGCCCGCGGCAGGCGCGAGCGGCCCAATCGACGCCCAGTTCGACGCCCTCAGGCAGCGCTGGAGCATGCCTGCGGCGGCGGCGGGCCGCGACCTGCAGGTCACGACCGAGCCCGACCTTCCCCGCGTCTTCGCCTCAGCCGCGGTCGTGGGTCAGGTGCTCGACGTCCTGGTGGACAACGCGCTGCGCCACGGCACCGGGACCGTTTGGGTGAATGTCCGCGACGCTGGCGGCGCGGTCGCGGTCGACGTCGCGGACGACGGTTCCGGGCTGTCGGGCGGGACCCTGGACATCTTCGAGCGAGGTGTCTCCGGCCGCAGTGTGGGAGGCGACGGGAGCGGCACCGCACGCGCCGCCGGACACGGCATCGGCCTGGCCCTGGCCCGCGAGCTCGCGCAGTCCCAGGGTGGCCGCCTGCTCCTGACCCGCACCACCCCCCACACCGTGTTCACCTTGCTGGTCCCCGCCGCCGAGGCCGCGGAGGCTTAGCGGCGCCGTCTCGGGGTCGAACCGCACCGGGGCGCCGAAGCTGGCCCGTCGCGCCGCGCGGCGGAAGGTCACCAGGGCGGCCCTGCCCACCAGCAGGACCGCGACGAAGTTGGTGACCGCGCGCCCGGTGTCCCAGCCCAGGGACGTGGTGGCGTCGAACAGCAGGTACCGGTGCCACTGCTCGACCAGCGAAGCCCCGGGCAGGTAGGCGATGGAGCTGGTCCGGTCGACCGCGAACGGCCAGAACGACAGGTTGAGCATGAAGCCGAACAGGTACCCCGACAGCGCCCCGTAGGTTGCGAGCATGAGGACCTCGGCCCGGCCGCGGCAGCGGGGCAGCAGCCCCGCGAACAGTCCGACCCAGGCGGCACCGAACATCTGGTAGGGCAGCCACGGCCCCACTCCCCCGGTGATCAGCGCGGAGGAGAACAGCGTGGTGCAGCCGAGGGCGAAGCCGAAGCCCGGCCCGAAGACCCGCCCGGCCAGGACCAGGACGAAGAACACGGTCTCCAGGCCGGCGGTGCCGGCCCCGAGCGGGCGCAGGGCAGCGCCGAACGCGGACAGCACGCCGAGCATGGCTACGGCCTTGGCGTCGATGCCGCCCTCGGCGAGCTCGGCGAACACCACACCCAGCACCAGGACCAGGAGCAGGCCGAACAGCACCGGCGGCGCCACTGAGGACGCGAGCGGTCCAGGGGGGATGACGAACGGCCAGCAGAACGCGACGAGACCGACGACGGACGCGGTGGCCACGGCGAAGACCGAGCGGGGGCCGACCCCGATCGCGGCAGCAGCACGCGGCGGCCGGCTCAGCATCGGAGCTGGCCTTTGAGCTGGCCGACGGTCAGGTACGGAAGGGGAGCCAGCACTTTGGCGACCTGCGGGGCGAACGCCGGCGAGGAGGCGAGGATCTGCTCGGTGCCACCGTCCGCGACGACGTCTCCGTCGGCCATGACGACCACGCGGTCCACCGACGACGCCGCGAACTCCACGTCATGCGTGGAGATCAGGACGGCATGACCGGCGGCGGCGAGGGTGTCCAGGACGTGCCCGAGCGCGGCCTTGGCGTGGTAGTCCAAGCCGCGGGTCGGCTCGTCGAGCAGCACCACGGCCGGGGCCGCTCGCAGCTGGACGGCCAGGGCCAGGGCCAGTCGCTGTCCCTCGGACAGGTCGCGAGGGTGCACGCCGCGATCGATCCCTGGGGCCAGGCGGTCCAGGATCTGCTCTGCCGACCCGCCCCCGGACTGCTCGGGCGCATCGCCGTCGCGGTCGGCCTCGGCGAGCTCGGCCGCGACGGTGTCGTGGTACAGCAGGTCGCCCGGGGTCTGCGGGACCAAGCCGACCAGGCGGCGCGCCGCGGACCGTGACAGCGTGTGCGGGTCCAGGCCGGCGACGTCCACGCTGCCGCCCTGCCGGGGCCCCGAACCCTGCAACGCCCACAGCAGCGAGGACTTGCCGCAGCCGTTGCGGCCCATCAGCGCGGTCACCTCACCGGCGTGGAGCTGCAGGTCGACTTCGTTGACGGCCACCAGGTCGCCGTAGCGGACCAGCACCCGGCGGGCTCGAAGGGCCTGGGCCGGGCTGACGGCCGAGCGGCGGTGGGCGGGCTCGGTCGGCTGGGACGCGACCCGCGCGCGCAGCGGTGGGGCCAGCCTGCGCGCGTCGCGCACCGACAGCGCCACCGGCGTCCATCCGACCATCCGGCCGAGCTCGACGATGGGTGGGGCCACCGACGCGTCGGAAAGGACGGACTGCGGCGAGCCATGGCGCACGGTGCCGTCACAGCGGACCTCCAGCACGCTGTCCGCGTACTGGACGACCCGCTCCAGCCGGTGCTCGGCCAGCAGCACGGTCATGCCCAGGTCGTGCACCAGCCGGGTGAGGGCAGCCAGCACCTCCTCCGCCGCGGTCGGGTCCAGCGCCGAGGTCGGCTCGTCCAGGACGAGCACACTGGGGCCCGCCGTCAGCACCGACCCGATGGCCACCCGCTGCTGCTGGCCGCCGGACAGCTCGTGCAGGGGGCAGTCCCGCAGGTCGGCCAGGCTGAGCAGGTCCAGCGTCTCCTCGACCCGCTTGCGCATCACGGCGGCGGGGACCGCCAGCTGCTCCATCGCGTAGGCGAGCTCCTCCTCGACGGTGTCCGTGGTGAACCCCGACGCCGGGTCCTGACTGACCACCCCCACGACGTCGGCCAGGTCGCGGGGCCGGTGGGTCGCGGTGTCCCGACCGGCCACGAGCACCCGCCCGCTGAGAGTCCCGCCGGTGAAGTGCGGAACCAAGCCGTTCACCGCGCCGAGGAGGGTCGACTTGCCGACCCCGGTGGGGCCGACGACCAGGCAGAGCTCCCCCTCGGCCACCCGGACGTCGACCCGGCGCAGCACCGGCTCGCCCTGGCCGTCGTAGGTCACCGTCACCTGGTCGAAGACGATCACGCGACGGTCTCGCTGACCCGGTCAGGTCGGGACCGTCCAGGGCTGGCGGCAGGCCTGGCCGCGCGCCGACGCGACGGCGGCGGGGGCGGGGAGACCACCCCCGCCAGGGCAGCCAGGCAGATCGCCAGTACCGGCATGGCTGGCAGCGCGGGCCAGCGCAGCGGACTCAGCGCGGGGTTCAGGCCCCAGACGCCGTAGGCGCTGCTCATCAAGGCGGCGGCGCCCAGCCCGCAGGCCGACACCGCCCACTCGGGCAGCGCCCAGGGGTCCGGCCGGTAGGCGGTCGTCATGACCCGGCGGCTGCCCAGGACCAGGGCCAGCACGCACAGCAGCGAGCCCACTGTCAGGGCGGCGAGCCCGAGCGCCGGCGCCATGGTGGGATCCCACATCCCGTACACCCCGGCACACAGGCTGAGCATCCCGGCCACCATCGCAGCGCCAGTGACCCTCCTGGCCCCGGGGCTGGCCGCACCGGCCCGCCCATACCCGCGGCAGTCCATCGCCGCGGCTAGCCGCAGTGACCGCTCGAAGGCGTCCTCGACGACGGGGATCACCAGCGGGCGCAGGGCACGAAGGCGCCGGGCCGGGTCCGCGCGCAGTCGTCGGGCGAGCCTGACGCGCTGAAAGCTCTCGATCAGCTGCGGGGCGACGCTTACCGCCACGATGACGGCGACCCCGAGCTCGTACAGGGCCCCGGGCAGGACCCGCAGGGCGCGCTTGGGGTTCGCCAGCGCGTTGGCCGCGCCCACGCAGCACAGCAAGCACGCCAGGCGCAGCCCGTCGTAGGCGGCCGACAAGGTGGCCTCGAGCGAGATCGGCCCACCGATGCGGATCCCCGCGTACCACGAGGGGACCGGCAGCTGGGGCAGGGTCACCAGGATGTGCTCGGAGGGCGTCAGCGCTCCGGCGAAGACCGTGCGGACCAGCACCCGCAGCGCGACCACTGACAGTGCGACGACGAGGTAGTAGCCGAAAGCGCGGGCCCACGGAGCCTCGGTCCGGCGGTTGGCCACGACGAACGCCAGAGCCGCCAGGATGAGCAGCAGGAGCAGCGGGTTGGTGGTCCGGATCGACACGGTGGCCAGTCCGGCGGCCCACAGCCACCACGCGATCGGGTGCAGCGCTCTGGGCACCCGCCGCGAGCCGCTCACGACGGGCCTGTCCGCCTGCGCCGCCTGGCGGCGCCGGCGGCACCTGCGGCGCCGCCCAGCGCCACGACCAGACCCAGGCCCGCCAGGGCGGGCAACGGCGAGCCGGAAGCGGCCGCAGCCGCGGTCGCCGGCAGCGCATCGACCACCCCGGCCGGCGCGGCCGCCCGGGCCGCCGATGCGGCGGCACCGGCGGACTGCTGCCCGGCCGTCCCGGCCGGGACGGTCCCGCTGCCGGGCGCCTTCCCCGGCACCTGGCCGGGCGCTGCGGTCGATGGTGACGCGCCGGCCGCCCCGGGCCGCGTCGCAGCGGCCGGGGTTGACGAGACCGGCGCGCCCGTGCCCGTGGGGTGGGTGGACGACGGGGTCGGTGCGGGCGTCCCGGCGACCGGCGGGTAGGCCCGCACCGCGTCGGGGGACACCACCGGCAGCCCCCGCACGCCGGTCAGGTCGGTGGCCCCGAACGTCCACAGCTCGACGGTTCCGGCCTGCGGGCTGTCCGACGCCGGACCGACCTGGCTGTAGCTCCACGCGTTCTGCCCGGGGCCGGCACGCCAGAACGACCAGTACGCGTTGGCCGGTGGCGTCTGGACACATGCCTCGGTGGCCGATGTGGGATACCCCTGGCCCGCGGAGAAGCCCGCGTAGCCGATCCGGCAGATGAACGCGTTGCCGTCGTGCAGGGTCCCCTGGGTGAACCAGCCGCCCTGGTTGAGCAGGGCGAAGCCGGTGGTGGGGGTGCTCCCGCAGCCGCGCACCAACGGGCCGCCCCAGTGGCCGAAGTCGACGGCGACGAGCACGCCCGACACGGTCGTGCACTGTCCCACGGGTTCGGCGGTGGCCGCCGCCGGGGTCGCACCGATCGTGACGAAGACCAGGGCGGTCACTGCTGACAGTGCCGCCAGGGCGCCGGCGACGGTCAGCCGGGACGGCCGCGAACCGGACACGTCAGTGTCTCCGCGACGCAGCCGGGCGCCTGCCGGCCACCAGCAGCGCGAGGCCGGCGAGCACCAGGACAGCTCCGGCCGAAACCGACCAGCCCAATGGCGCTCCGGTCGCCGGCAGGTTGCCGGCTGCGGCCAGCGCGGCAGCCGACACCGACGCGGACGGGTCGACCGAGCCCCGTGGTGTCGCAGTGGCCGATCCGCCCGTCGCGCTGGCGGACGCCGAGACTGACCCGCTCACAGTCACCGATGGAGACGGCGATGGGGACGGCGTCGTGGACGGCGGCCGAGCAAGAGCCACCAGCACTGCGAAGGACGTGCCGACAGCTCCACCGACGGCCTGGGTCGAGGCGCGCAGGTCCGACGTCGCCGGCCCGCCGACGGCCACGATGAACCCGCCGTCAGGGTTCTGCTGCCGCGCCAGGAACGCGCGGACGTGGACGAGCTGGGTCTGGTAGGCAGCGGGCGCGAGGTGGAGTGCCTGAGCGGCCAGCGCCGCCGAGTTCGTCGAGTCGCCGGCTGCCCCCACAAAACCCCCGTCGCTGGCCTGGCGGGTCGCCACCCAGGCCAGACCGCGAGCCACTGCTGACGCGGCACGGGGGCCGCTCACCAAAGACAGGGCCATCACCGCCATCGCGGTGCTGTCCACATCGGCGTCAGCGCTGTCCGGGATCAGGCTCGGCCACGACCCGTCCGGATGCTGGTGGCCCTCCAGGTAGGCCACCGGCGCGGCCGCACCACTGCCGGCCCGCAGTGCAGCGATGATGCCCAGCCCTTGGGCGAACACCGACGGGGAGTACCGGTAGGTCCCCACCGCCGGGCAGCTGGTGTCAGGGCCCACCGAGACCTGCGTGCACACGGTCGCCGCGAGCGCTGCGACCAGGTCGTGGCCGCCGAAGCCGTGGGGGTCGGCGCCCATCACCTCGGCGAGCAGCGCCTGCTTGGCGATCGACGCGCCGCTGGCGAACGGGGTCCCGATGCCCGTCCATGCGTCGATGCTGCGACCGGTGGCATCAGTGCCGCCGGATCCGAGGAACTGGCTGATCGCGGCCAGTGCGCCCGCGTCCTGGCCGGTGGCCGCCAGGGCGAAGGCGCCGTCCAGGGTGAGACTGAAGTCCGCGAACCCCGGACCGGCCGGTCCCTGGTAGTAGTGACCAGACACAAGACGGGCCGGGTCCACCAGGTAGGCCACTGCCCTGGGCAGGTCCGGGCCGGCTCCCGAGGTCGTGGCAGAGGCCGATGCGCCCGCGCCGGTGGCCGAGCCCGCCAGCACGACGACGGCGGCGACTGCGGCAACGGCCCCGAACTGGCGCAGCCGCGAGCCCCTCGCCCGCGAAGACAGCTTCGCGCGGGTCACATGGCGGCTCCCTGGTGCGGCCCGAGCACGGAAGCCGAGCGACACCGCGAAGCGTCGTCCAACCCCGCGCCGTGAACCACGACGGCGCTGGTGGTCTTGCCGGCCGGCACAGGCGTTCCGACTCGTCCGCCCGATAGCGGACCTACGGTTGCGGGTCAGTGCCGGACTTGGACCGGCTTCCCCTGGCTGCTGGACGGGTCTAGCACTGGGCATCTGAACACACCGCGCGCAGCCCCGTCAAAGCCGGCCTGCGGCGCGCTGGCTCAAGTTAGCCGTCTTCGTCCTGATGCGACTAGCGTCTGGGGATGGGCAGTCACCGGCTCGGGCGACGGCAGTTCCTGGGCCTGAGCGGGCTGCTGGGAGTGCTCGCCGGCGCTGCCGCGTGCACTCCTTCGCGATCAGTTGTCGCCCAGACGAGCCAGCCCGGTACCCCGAAGGCCTCCGCTTCGTCCCCACCCAGCCGGTCCGCGGGAGCTGTGCCCCCAGCCTCCACCGCCCTGGGCACCAACAGCCAGGGCGATCTGCTGCACGGCTCGCGCACCGGCACAAGCATCGCCTTGACATTCCACGGGGCCGGTGACCCGGCGTTGGCGACCGCGGTCCTGTCCGAGCTGGCTTCGGCCGCGGCCCCGGTGACGGTCTTCGCGGTGGGCAGCTGGCTGAAGGCGAACCCGTCGATGGCCTCGGCGATCCTGGATGCCGGGCACGAGCTGGGCAACCACACCTACCATCACCTGCCCATGAGCACCCTTGGAGCGGCCGTGGCCGCCGAGGAGATCGCCTCCTGCGCGGCACTGCTGACGACTCTGTCGGGAAGCCGCGGTCGCTGGTTTCGTCCGTCGGGCACCCCCCAGTCGAACGCCACCATCAGGGCGGCGGCCCGCAGGTCCGGATACGCGCAGTGCGTCAGCTACGACGTGGACTCCCTGGACTGGACCGACCCGGGTTCGGCCGCCGTGACCCGGCGAGTCCTGTCGCTGGCCAGACCCGGCTCTATCGTGAGCCTGCACCTGGGACACCCCGGGACCGTGGCCGCCCTGCCCGCCCTGCTCGCCGGCCTGCATGCCAAGGGTCTGCGCCCAGCCACCTTGTCCGAGCTCACCGCGTGAGCAATCGCCGGTCCCGGCCGAGCGTACCGGCCAGCGCGGTATTGACCGCCGGACTCGTCCTGGTCGCCCTCGTCGCCCTGGCAGCCTGCTCGTCGGCCAGCACCCCGGCGTCGAGCACGAGCGCCGGCGCCACCAGCTCGGCGAGCGGGTCCGCGCCCGGCACCGCCCCGGGGGCGGGCACGGACCTCCTGCCGGCCGCCACCGCCGTGCCCAGCTCCGGTGCCTACGACCCACTGCCCGGGATGCCCCCGCTGCCCGACCCCATGGACGTCTACGCGGCCGACCGGGCCGGCCTGCTCTCCCCCGTTGTGGCCGGCTTCCCGGCCCGGATCTACGTGCCGAACAGCGGGAGCAACACCGTCACCGTCATCGACCCGCTCACCTACAAGGTGCTCGGAACGTTCCCGGTCGGCCGCGAGCCCCAGCACGTTGTGCCCTCGTGGGACCTGAAGACGCTCTGGGTCAACAACGACCTCGGCAACACCCTGACCCCCATCGACCCGGCGACGGGGGCCTTCGGCCGGCCCGTCCCGGTTCACGACCCTTACAACCTGTACTTCACACCGGACGGCAAATACGCCGTCGTGATGGCCAGCAACGACAAGGAGCTGGTCTTCCGGGACCCGCACACGATGGCGGTCAGGCGCGTGCTGCACGTGCCGTGCGAGGGGGTCAACCATGCAGACTTCTCGACCGACGGCCGGTACTTCCTGGTCAGCTGCGAGTTCTCGGGCCAGGTGTTGAAAGTCGACACCCAGACCATGACCCTGGACGGGGTCCTGAACCTGCCCGGCCACGGGATGCCCCAGGACGTCAAGCTCGCCCCCGACGGGCATGTCTTCTACATCGCGGACATGATGTTGAACGGCATCTGGCTCATCGACGGCGCAGCACTGCGCATCACCGGTTTCATCGCCACTGGCCTGGGCGCGCACGGGGAGTACATCAGCCGGGACTCCACCACCATGTACATCTCCAACCGGGGTGAGGGGTCAATCTCCCTGCTGGACGTGCGAACCGACCGGCTCACCGGCAAGTGGTACCTGCCCGGCGGGGGGAGCCCGGACATGGGTGGGCTGTCGGCTGACGGTCGGGTGCTATGGCTGTCGGGCCGCTACGACAGCGTCGTCTACGCCATCTCCACCGTCGACGGCAGGCTCCTGGCGAAGATCGCCGTCGGCGCCGGGCCGCACGGCCTGTGCGTGTATCCGCAGCCCGGCCGCTACTCCCTCGGCCACACCGGCGTGTTCCGCTGAGCAGCGACCTGCTCCGCCGAGAAGAACGGCGTCTGGGCCAGCTCCGCCTCGTCGAACGCGGCGAGCTCACCGAGCACATGACCCAGGTCCTCGGCGAAGAACGCGCCGCAGATTCGCGATGACAGCCGGGTCGCGCCGAAGGACACACCCGGGATGTCGCTGGCGACGGCCCCCAGCGAGGCGAACGCCCCATGGTTGAACAGGTGCACCCGGGACAGTCCGGCCGGGGCGCCCGGCTCGCGCGCGGTCAGCTCGAAGCCGTCGCCCAGGAATGGAAAGCGCGCGCGGTCGGGCCGCTCGAGCCCGGCTGGTGCCTGGTACACGTCCCCCCAGGTCGCGACGTGCGGCGCCAGCTCGGCCAGCTCGGGAACCGACGCCAGGTCCACCCGGTATCCGGTCGCCAGCACGACGAAGTCCACACTGACCTTCCTGGGGTCCGGGCCGAGGGTCAGGACGACCCGGTCCCGGTCAGCGGCGACCGACAGGACCGGGGTGTCCAGGTGCACCGCCAGGGCCGCCTGGGCGATCGCGCGCAGGACCGACTCCCGCGGCGGCGGGGTCTGCCGGTCGTCCAGGTAGCAGGCCAGCCGCCAGCGGTCACCGATGCTCAGCGCGCCCCAGCCCTCGAAGAAGGCGGCTGTCGCGCTGGCTCGCAGCTTGTTCACCTGCGGTAGTACCCGCCGTCGGACGTACAGATCGACTGACCTCGCGCCGGACTCCAGTGCGGTGGCGGCGCTGTCCCAGGCAGACGGACCTGCGCCCACGACAGCGACCCGCGCGCCCACCAGGTGGGCGAAGTCGATCAGATCGGACGTGTGGGCAACGCGGTCCGGCCCGAGTTCGGGGTCAACGAAGGCCGGCAGGTTCGGGCCGCCGACGCCGAGGCGACCGGTGGCCAGGACGACCCGACGCGCGCGAAGGACCCCGCCCGTGCGCAGGTGTGCCGACACATACCTGTCGGCCGGACGGACCGCCACCACCTCCGCGTCGTTGCGCACAGTCAGCTGCAGCGCCCCGCGAACCCAGTTCAGGTAGTCGGCCCAGTCCGCGGTGACGATCTTGCCCAGCCGAAGCCATGCGTCGTGTCCGTGGTGCGCGGTGTACCAGGCCCGGAATGTGAGGGCAGGTAGTCCGAGGTCGACTCCGGGCAGGTGCTTGGGGCTTCGCAACGTCTGCATCCGCGCGGTCGTGAGCCACGGTCCCTCGCGGCCCGCTTCGGCTCGATCTACGAGCAGGACGTTCGTGACGCCGCGCAGCCTCAAGGCTCCAGCCGCCGCGACGCCGTACATCCCCGCGCCCACGACAAGGACATCGAGCAGCCGGCTACCGTCCGGGCCGACCGCCGGCGCGACCCACGGGCTCGCCGGAAGGGCCAGGAACTCCAGTTCGCGGGCAAGTGCGCCTGCGAGATCTTCCAACGGCTCAGGCATAACCCCGGACACTGCCATACGCCGCGGCCGGCCATCTCTGGTCACATGCTCCGGGACGGGTCGGCGACCGTCTCCATGTCAGCCTTCCCGCGAGCAGCCGCGGTCTAGACCGCAGACCGCTACCGCGGCCACCCGCCAGACGGAGCTCGGGTTGGCCAGCCCAATCGGACGCATGGCAAGAAATGCCGGTTGCAGCGCGGATCCCGATGCCCGGGCTAGCTCGTCGCGGATAGCCCCGCGCGGACGCGAATACCACTTAATCACCACCGCAAGCTCCACCATCGACACCGTCCACCAGCTTGCTCGGCGGATGATCGACACCTGCTGATGTGGGCTTCTTTCGTCAGTCAGACACCGCCTCGACCACCTCGGCCGGCCAGACAGCGCGCAGCGCGGCGACCAGGATGAGTCCGCCTGCTCCGGCAAGGCTCACGGCCCGAGCCGGCCCGATGGACGCATGTCCGGCGAGCCAGCCGACAACCGCGAACGATGCGACCGTCGCGGTGTTGAACCCGGCGGATGCCACTCCCAATACACGTCCGCGCCGGGCCGGCACGGTGAGCATGGTGACGGTCGAGATGATCGTGAGGATGAAGGACTGCAGAACCCCCGCGACGAACCACAGCGCCGCGGCCACCAGGGGCACCGGCTCGATCGACGTGGCGAACAGCGGCAGGCAGGACAGCGCCGCCAGCGGCAGCAACAGCCGCAGCTGATCGCGCATCGCCACCCGGGGCATCAACGCCGCGCCAAGGGCAGAGCCCGCGGGGACGGCAGCGAGCAGGACTCCGCCGACGAGGGGCGCGATGCCGGGCTGGTAGCCCAGGGCGACGGCCTCCGGTGCGACCAGGAACAGTGCCGATCCCCAGCCGAGCAAGGTGACGGCCCGGCGAACCGGGTCGGTGAACAGCTCACGTCCGCCGTCAGCCAGATCCCCCACCAGCAGCCTCGCGGACGTGCCCGCCGTGTCGGCGGTCCGGCGCGGGCGTACGAACCGGCGGATCACCAGGAAGGAGACGACAAACGTCACCGCGTCCAGTGCCAGGCAGCGGCTGGCCCCGAGCAGGCCGACCAGCCCGCCGCCGAGGATCGAACCCAGGACCTGCGCGGACAGGTGGACGCTACGAGAGAGCCCTTGCGAGGTGACGTAGTCCGCTGGCTCGACGAGCACGTCGGCGTACAGGGCCGCGCGGGCCGAGCCGAACGGAAGCGACGCGAACTCGCTGACCAGGAGCACCACCAGGACCGCCAACAGCGGCGCCTGCCCCATGGCCAGCACGGCGAGGCCGGCGATCAGCACGGTGCGAGCTGCGTCGCAGGTGAGCATGACGGTGCGCCGCGGGTACCGGTCAGCCAGCGAGCCGAGCAGCGCCTGGCCCAGCACCGCAGGCACGTAGGCGACCGCCAGGGCGATCGCCCCGTAGAGCAGGTTCCCGGTGCGTTGCAGGACGAGCAGCGCAATGGCGACCCTGGCCGCCTGGTCACCGACGTCGGACGCAGCCTGGGCCGTCAGCAGCGCACGCGCCTCCGGGTCGGCCAGCACCCGGCGATACGTGCCGTCGGTCAGGCTCACCTTGGCAATAGTCACGCGTAGAAGACTCTCTCCACGACAGCTCGTGCCCGTCGGGTAGCCCGCCGGTAGTCCTCGACGAGCGTTCCGCTCTGGCCGGGAGCGTAGCCCACGACCCGGGCCACGGCGGCGAGCTCGAGACTTTGCGATGGCAGCGTGTCCGCGGCCCGACCCCGCACCAGCATGACGGCGTTGCGCAGCGTGCTGGCCAGGTGCCAGGCCTGCGCCAGCACCTCGGCGTCCGCCGCGGCCACCAGGCCTGCCGCCGCGGCGCCCGCCAGCGCATCCAGGGTTCTTGTGGTGCGCAGGACCGCCGTCGCAGCTCCGTGGCGCATCTGGACGAGCTGGATTGTCCATTCGACGTCGGCGAGGCCGCCCGGGCCCAGCTTCAGGTGCGTGGTGGGGTCGGCGCCGCGGGGCAGGCGCTCGGCCTCCACCCGGGCCTTGATCCGCCGGATCTCGCGGACGTCGGAGTCCGAGAGGCCGCCGGCCGGGTACCGCAGCGGGTCGATCAGGGCCACGAAGCGCTCGCCCAGGGCGCCGTCGCCCGCGACCGGGACGGCTCGCAGCAGTGCCTGGCTCTCCCAGACTTGTGACCATCGCGCGTAGTAGGCGGCATAGGACGCCAGGGTTCGTACCAGCGGGCCCTGGCGGCCCTCAGGACGAAGGTCGGCGTCCACGAGCAGCTGCGGGTCAGGGCCCGGCAGGGCCAGCAGGCGTCGCATCTCGTTGGCGACGGCGTGCGCCGCGTCGGACGCCGCCTGCTCGGTGGACCCGGGTATCGGGTCGTGCACGAAGAGCACGTCAGCATCGCTGCCGTAGCCGAGCTCGTGGCCGCCGAAGCGGCCCATCGCCACAACTGCAACCCTGGTCGGCAGCGGCTCCCCGAGTTGTTCCTGCACCGACGTGACAGCGGCCGCAAGGCCGCCCGCCACCGTGGCCGCGGCGACGTCGGACAAGGCGCGACCCACCGCGTCGGTGTCGAGCACTCCCAGCAGGTCGGCTGCCGCGATCCGGAACAGCTCCCGCCGTCGCAGTGCTCGCACGGATCGGGTGGCCCGCTCGGACTCGGTGTGCCGGCTGGTCGCCGCCATGACCTCCGACAGCAGCGCCGGGCGGCGCCTGGGCGCGAGCTCCTCGTCGTCGGCAAGCATGGACACCGACTCCGGCGCGCGCAGCAGCAGCTCGGTGGCATACCTGGAGGTGGCCAGCAGACGTGCCAGTCGCTGCGCAGTCGCCCCGGCGTCACGCAGCAGGCCCAGGTACCAGTGGGTGGTCCCCAGGGCGTCGGAGACCTGGCGAAACCCCAGCAGGCCCGCGTCCGGGTCCGGTGACTCGGCGAACCACCCCAGCATCACCGGTAGCAGGGTGCGCTGGATCGCCGCCCGCCGGCTCACCCCGGTGGTCAGGGCCTCGAGGTGGCGCAGCGCACCCGCCGGGTCGGCGTAGCCCAGCGCCTCCAGCCGGGCTCGGGCGGCGTCTGGCGTCAGGCGGGCCTCGCCGGGCTGCAGGCGCGCCACTGCGTTCAGCAGCGGCCGGTAGAACAGCTTCTCGTGCAGCCGGCGTACCTCCCGAGCATGGCGGCGCCACTGCTCGACGAGCTCGGCTGCCGGGTCGCTGCGAAACCCCATCGACCGGGCTAGCCGACGCAGGTCTGCCTCGTCAGTGGGCACCACGTGGCTGCGCCTGAGCTGGTAGAGCTGGATGCGATGCTCCATGGTCCGCAGGAACCGGTAGGCGCGGTCCAGCTCCGCGGCGTCGTCGCGACCCACGTATCCCAGGGTCGACAGCTGCTCCAAGGCCACCAGCGTCGTCGGGCTACGCACGAAGATGTCGCTTCGCCCATGGACGAGCTGGAGCAGCTGGACCGAGAACTCCACGTCGCGCAGCCCGCCAGGACCGAGCTTGAGCTCGCGGTCGGCATCCTTGGCGGGCAGGTGCTCCTCGACCCGGCGGCGCATCGCGCGGGCGTCCTCGACGAAACCGGGACGCTCGGCGGCTCGCCAAACAAGCGCGGCCAGCGCCTCGACGTACTCGCGGCCCAGCCCGAGGTCCCCGGCCACCGGGCGTGCCTTGAGCAGTGCCTGGAACTCCCAGGTCTGCGCCCAGCGCTGGTAGTAGGCGACATGGCTGGCCAGGGTGCGGACCAGTGCCCCCGAGCGACCTTCGGGGCGAAGGTTGGCGTCGACCGGCCAGATCGTGCCCTCGGGGGTGTATGCCGAGCAGATCCGCATCATCTCCGCCGCCAGCCGGGTGGCCGCGGACAACGCCCGCCGCTCGTCGCCGCCCTCGACCGGCTCAGCCACGAAGATGACGTCGACGTCGCTGGCGTAGTTCAGCTCGCGGCCGCCGCACTTGCCCATCGCCAGAACCGCCAGGCGACACTCGTCGGCCTGCTGGCCCAGCTCGGCCCGGGCCACCACCAGGGCGGCCTCGAGGGTCGCGGCCGCAAGATCGGCGAGGTCGCTGGCCACCTCCTGCACCGACAGCGCCCCGGTCACGTCGCCGGCAGCCAGCCGGAGCAGCCGGCGCCGGTAGGCCACCCTCAGCGCGTCGAGCGCGGCCGGGCCGGTGAGCCCGGCCACCTCCTGGACCATGCCGGGCTGCCCGGGGACCTCGCCGACCAGCGCACGCCAGTGATCGGGGTGTCGGGCCAGGTGCTCCCCGAGAGCGATGCTGGCGCCCAGGACTGCCAGCAGACGCTCCCGCAGCCTGGCGTCGTCGGCAATCGCCGCACGCAGGTCCTGCGCGGCCATGCTGTCCATCCCGGGCGAGCCCAGCAGCCGGATCAGCGAGGCGAGCGCCAGGTCCGGGTCGGCGGTGGCGACCAGGGCGTCAAGCAGGTCAGCCGGGTCACCGTTGAGCCCGCTGACGCCCGAGCCCGACGTGCCTAGACCGCCCAGGCACGGGTCGCGCAGCAGCGCCTCGGCGCGGTCGGCGTCTGTGAACCCCAGGCGGGCAAGGTGCCCCGCGACGCTGGCGATCCGGCCGTCGCTCACACGCGCGACAATAACCGGCTAGGCGGTCGCGCGATCCGCGTCTGTCGTCGCCGGCCCGGCGTCACTGGTCCTGACGTCACTGGTTCTGGCGGTACTGGTCCTGACGGTACTGGTCCTGACGGTACCGTCCTGGGCCGGCGCAGGCTCCGTGCTCCACGTCCAGGCAGGACGCGGCTAGAGGATCGGCAGGTAGCGGTCGCGCTCGAACGGAGTGACCTGCGCGCGGTACTCCTGCCACTCCTGACGCTTGTTGCGCAGGAAGAAGTCGAAGACGTGCTCACCGAGAGTCTCGGCCACCAGCTCACTGGTCTCCATGACCCTGACCGCCTCGTGGAGCGACTGGGGCAGTGGCTCGATGCCGACGGCTCGCCGCTCGGCCTCGGTGAGCGACCACACGTCGTCCTCGGCGCCGGGGGGCAGCTCGTAGTCGTTCTCGACACCCTTCAGGCCGGCGCTGAGCATCAGAGCGAAGGCGAGGTAGGGGTTGCACGCGCTGTCCAGGCTGCGGACCTCGATCCGGGTGGACTGCCCCTTGGCCGGCTTGTACATCGGCACCCGCACCATCGCCGAGCGGTTGTTGTGACCCCAGCAGACGTAAGCAGGTGCCTCTCCCCCGCCGTAGAGCCGCTTGTAGGAGTTGACCCACTGGTTGGTCACAGCGGTGATCTCGGGGGCGTGGCGCAGCAGCCCCGCAATGAACGCACGCCCGACCTTGGACAGCTGGTACTGCGCGCCGGCCTCGAAGAAGGCGTTGCGGTCGCCTTCGAACAAGGACAGGTGGGTGTGCATGCCCGACCCGGGGTACTCGGCGAACGGCTTGGGCATGAACGACGCGTAGATGTTCTGCTCCAGGGCGACCTGCTTCATGATCAGCCTGAAGGTCATGATGTTGTCGGCCGTCGTCAGCGCGTCCGCGTAGCGAAGATCGATCTCGTTCTGCCCCGGGGCGCCCTCATGGTGGCTGAACTCCACCGAGATCCCCATCGCCTCCAGCATCGTGATCGCCTGCCGGCGAAAGTCCTGCCCGAGCCCGTGCGGGGTGTGGTCGAAGTAGCCGCTGTGGTCGATCGGCACCGGCATCTCGCCCGGCTCCGGCTTCTTCTCGAACAGGAAGAACTCGATCTCGGGGTGGGTGTAGAAGGTGAAGCCGAGGCCCGCCGCGCGGTCAAGGGCCCGCTTGAGCACGTAGCGCGAGTCCGCGTACGAGGGCGTGCCGTCGGGCAGCAGGATGTCGCAGAACATCCGCGCCGCACCCGGAGACTCCGAGCGCCAGGGCAGCACCTGGAAGGTTCCGGGATCCGGCCGGGCCAGCATGTCCGACTCATAGACCCGGGCGAATCCCTCGATGGCCGAGCCGTCGAACCCGATGCCCTCGGCGAACGCTCCCTCGAGCTCGGCCGGGGCGACCGCCACGGACTTCAGAAAGCCCAGGACATCGGTGAACCACAGGCGAACGAACCGGATGTCGCGTTCCTCGAGGGTGCGGAGCACAAACTCCTGCTGCTTGTCCACCCGCGGAGTCTGTCTGGGCAGTGTTAACACCGTGTTACGCGTGGTGCCTGACTGTGCAGCCGGTGCCTGACTGTGCAGCCGGTGCCTGACTGTGCCGCCGTTGCCCGACTGGTGCCCGCCTGCTGCCCAGTCGGCGCCAAGTACCCTGGGCGGCGTGCCGGTCCTGCGCATCGCCCTGGCTCAGGCCAACCCGGTCGTCGGTGACCTGGCGGGCAACAGCGCCCAGGTTCTGGACTACGCCGTTCGGGCAAGGGACCGCGGAGCCGACCTGCTCGCGCTTCCGGAGATGTTCCTCACCGGCTATCCCGTCGAGGACCTGGCCCTGCGCGCGTCGTTCGTCGAGGCGAGTCGTCAGGCCGTGGCCGACCTGGCCGCGAGGCTGTCGTCGGCCGGCGCCGGCGAGCTGGTCGTCATTGTCGGCTACCTCGACCGGCTGGCCGGAGCCAGCGCGCGGCTGGGGCGACCGCACGGCAGCCCTCAGAACGCCGCGGCCGTACTGCACCGGGGTGCAGTCGTCGCCCGGTACGCCAAGCACCACCTACCCAACTACGGAGTCTTCGACGAGTTCCGCTATTTCGTGCCCGGGGACGCACCCTGTGTGGTCCGGGTCTGTGGCGTCGACGTAGCACTGGCGATCTGCGAGGACCTGTGGCAGGACGGCGGTCCGGTGGCCCAGACGCGGGCGGCCCGGGCAGGCCTGCTTCTTGTCATCAACGGATCGCCGTTCGAGCGGGAGAAAGACGACGTTCGACTCGAGCTGTGCCGCCGTAGGGCCGCCGAGGCCGGCTGCGCGCTGGCCTACCTCAACATGGTCGGGGGCCAGGACGAGCTGGTGTTCGACGGGGACTCCCTGGTGGTCTCCGCCGACGGGGCCGTGCACAGCCGGGCCGCGGCCTTCGCCGAGGAGCTGGTCGTGCTCGACCTCGAGCTCCCCGCGGCCGAGCCGGGCCGCTGGGTCGACGCGGTGCTACCCGCAGGTGCCCTCGCCGTGGGGCCCGCGGTGGCCGACCTACCCGGCCCGACCGTGGCCGACCGACTCGACGACGACGAGCAGGTCTACCGGGCGATCACGCTCGCCCTGCGCGACTACGTCCGCAAGAACGGCTTCCGCTCGGTGCTCGTGGCGTTGTCCGGTGGCATCGACTCGGCCCTGGTCGCCGCCATCGCCTGCGACGCGGTCGGCGCGCAGAACGTCTTCGGCGTCAGCATGCCGAGCGAGTACTCATCGCAGCATTCCCGCGACGACGCCGCTGACCTGGCCCGGCGGACAGGCTGCGCGTTCCGCACCGTGGAGATCGGCCCGATGGTCGACGCGTACCGGGCCGAGCTGGACCTGTCCAGCCTGGCCCAGGAGAACCTGCAGGCCAGGGTCCGAGGCACGGCGCTGATGGGCATCTCCAACACCGAGGGGCATCTGGTCCTGGCGACGGGCAACAAGAGCGAGCTCGCGGTGGGGTACTCCACGATCTACGGAGATGCCGTCGGCGGCTTCGCGCCGATCAAGGACGTCCCCAAGACGCTGGTCTGGCAGCTGGCCAGATGGCGCAATCTGCAGGCGCTGCGAGACGGGGCCACGGCCCCCATCCCGGAGTCCAGCATCGACAAGCCACCGTCAGCCGAGCTACGACCAGACCAGCTCGACTCCGACTCCCTGCCCGAGTACGCCGAGCTGGACGCCGTGCTCGACAGCTACGTCGAGCAGGACCTCGGGGCCGACCGCCTGCTGGCAGCCGGGTTCGACCGTGCCCTGGTCGAACGGGTGCTGGCCCTGACCGATGCCGCGGAGTACAAGCGCCGCCAGTACCCCCCGGGGCCCAAGATCTCCTTCAGGGCCTTCGGCCGGGACCGACGTCTGCCGATCACCAACCGCTGGCGGGAGCGGCCGACCGTCAGCGAACCTTGATCCCGTCCAGGACCATGTCGACCAGCTGTTGCGCGGTGCCGGGGCGCGGCGGCCCCATCCCCACCTGCATCAGGTGCAGGTAGAGCATCGGCGCGGCGATCAGGGTGGCCGCGAGCTCCAGGTCGATGTCGGGCCTGATCTCCCCGGCCGCGACCCCGTCGGCCAGCACGGCAAGGTAGCGCTGGCGGCGCGGGACGATCACGCTGCGGAAGTACTGCTTGAACAGGTCCGGGTGCTGGGTGGAGTACGAGAGCATGCGCGGCATCAGCCGTCCGCTGCACGTCTCGACGCTCTTGGCCCCGATCTGCTCAACCATGACCACCAGGCGGGCCCGGGCGGTGGCGCCGTCGGGGATGTCGGGCAGGGCGTCGTTGAGGGAGGCCAGAGCATCCTCGATCAGCTCGTCCTTGTTCGCCCAGCGGCGGTAGATCGTCGCCTTGCCGACGCCTGCTCGTGCGGCGACGGACTCCACCGACAGCCCATCGATTCCGCCCTCGACGATCAGCTCGAGGGTGGCATCGACGATGGCGGCATCGGCCTCCGCGCTGCGCGGGCGCCCGGGACGGCGGACCAGGTCCACCTGGGTACCGGACATCACGCCTCGACTGGCGCAGCCTGCACCGGTGCAGAGCCCGGGGCCCCCTTGGTGGGCGGGGTTATCTTCGGGAGCATGAACCCGACGATGAGCGCCGCGACGACCACCACCGACGCCGAGATGGCTGAGGTGAAGTGCGCCGAGCTGAGGAAGGCGTCATAGGCGAGCTGCTCAATCTTGGCTCGCACCGCAGGGGGCATTCCCGCAGCCACCGCCTTGTCCAGGACCACCTTGGTGAGCACCACCGACTGTGACGCCGTGCCGCGGGCGCCGGACGGCAGGGGGGCCAGCGCCCCCGCGACCGAGGCGGCGTACTTGGTGGCCAGGATCGTGCCGACGACGGCGACGCCGAGGGCGCCGAACACCTGTCGGACGGTGTTCTGCACGGCCGAGCCGGCGCCGGCGCGGGCCAGCGGCAGCGCGTTCTGCATCACAGTCGAGGCCGGGGCAATGACCGCACCCATGCCCAGTCCGAAGAGGAAGAAGATCAGCAGCACCAGCCACAGCGCGCTGTCGATCTGGATCCTGGCCAGACCGACCTGAGCGACAGCGACGACCACCAGCCCCGTAGTCATGACCACCTTGTAGCCGAACCTGTCGACCAGCTTGGCGCTGCGCGGCGCCGAGATGATCTGGCCGACGGCGAACGGCACGAAGCACGCGCCGGCAGCCAGCGTCCCGTACCCGCGCAGGATCTGAAGGTAGAACGGGAGCGAGAACGTGATTCCTGACAGCGCGAAGAAGGCGAGGCTGACGGCTGTCAGGCTGACGGCGTAGCCGCGGTTCTTGAAGAGCGAGACGTCGAACGACTTGTGGTCGCTGCGGGCCTCGTAGACGATGAACCCGGCCAGGATCAGGCAGCCGAGAATGATCGGGATGAGCACCGACGGTGCCGTCCACTTCAAGGTCTCCGAAGCGTGGATGATCCCGAAGACCAAGGTGACGAGGCCGACGAAGGACACGACCAGACCGATGATGTCGAGCCGCTGGGCGTTGGGGTTGCGCGACTCCGGAACCACTCGCCAGATCCCGATCAGCCCGACGATCACGATCGGGACGTTGATCAGGAACACCGAACCCCAGTTGTTGCCGGTCAGCCAGTACGTCCAGCTCGGGTTCTGCAGCAGCAGCCCACCCAGAATCGGACCCAGCGCTACCGCGCCGCCGACCGCGGCTGCCCACATCCCAATTGCCCTGCCACGCTCGTGCGGCGGGAAGACGACGGTGATGATCGCCAGCGTGACCGGCAGCACCGCCGCGCCGCCGATACCCATCACGCCACGAAAGACGATCAACAGTGCGGCGGTCGGCGCGAAGGCACAGATCGCAGACGCGATGCCGAACAGTGCCAGGCCGATCGACAGGATCTTCTTGCGGCCGAACCGGTCGCCGAGCACGCCCCAGGTGAACAGCAACGCGGCGAAGACCAGGACGTAGGCGTCAACCGACCACACCAGCTGGCTCTGCGAGGTACCCAAGTCCTTCTGGATGGTGGGCAGCGCGATGTTCAGCACCGTGTTGTCGAGCACCACGACCAGGAGGCTGACCACAAGGACCGCCAAGATGGTCCAACGGCGCGGGTGACCTTCGGCGGTGGGGACCCAGTCGCCGGAGGCGCGGGCCGCCTGTGCTTGGTTTGCTGCCGACTGCTTCGCGTTCACGTGAACTCCTGTACGGGGGCGAGAGTTTAGATCCGGAACTGTTTCGTATCGAAAGTTGACCCACCATATCCCCGGCGCGGACGGGAACACAACCGGGCGGAAGCGACCCGGTGCTCGACGCGGGGTCGGTGGCCTGTCACTGTTGTTCCTATCCGTACGGGGACCCCATCCCGGGGCCTCGAGATGGGAGTACCCGATGTCCGACGTCCAGCCGGCCCCGACGGCCGCCCCAGTGCGACGCAACACCATCCGTGATCTCGCTGCACTGACCGCCCGCGGCGAGAAGTGGCCAATGCTCACGGCCTACGACCAGTACGCCGCCCAGATCTTCGACCAGGCCGGGGTCCCCGCGTTGCTGGTCGGCGACTCAGCCGCCAACAACGTACTGGGCTACACCGACACGGTCCCCGTCACCGTCGACGAGCTGCTGCCCTTCGTCCGCGCGGTCGTGTCGAGCACCCGCACCGCGCTGGTGGTGGCCGACTTTCCCTTCGGGTCATACGAGGCCTCGCCGCAGCAGGCCCTGGAGACCGGGGTGCGCTTCCTGAAGGAGGGCGGCGCCCAGGCGGTCAAGCTCGAGGGTGGGCGCCGGGTCGTGCCGCAGATTGAGGCCCTGGTTGCCTCCGGCATCCCGGTGATGGGACACCTGGGCCTGACCCCGCAGTCCGTCAACACCATGGGGGGTTACCGGGTGCAGGGACGAGGCGAGGCCGGCGACCAGCTCCTGCGCGACGCCAAAGAGCTCGAGCACGCCGGTGCTTTCGCGGTGGTCCTCGAGGCGGTCCCCTCCGACCTCGCCGACCGGGTGACTGCGACGCTGGGAATCGCGACGGTCGGGATCGGGGCCGGGAACGGCACCGACGCCCAGGTCCTGGTCTGGCAGGACCTTCTCGGGCTCAACAACCGGCCCGCGAAGTTTGTCCGTCCCTACGCTGACCTGCGTTCGGTGATGACCGGGGCTGTGCTCGCGTGGTCGCAGGACGTCCGCTCAGGCGCCTTCCCCGACCAGGAGCACTCCTACCGCTGACCCGGTAGGTCGCGCGACCGCACCGGCGCCGCTGCGGCGAGCTGTGCCTCCAGCACGTCCCTGGCCTCCAGCAGCGACGGGCCGTACCAGGTGAGGTGGCGGCCCGAGACCAGGGCCACCGCCAGCCCCGGAAAGGCCTGCGGGCCATCCTGGGCGGTGAACGCGTACGGCTCGTCGGGGAGTACGACGAGGTCGGCTCCGCAGGTAGCAAGTTCATGGATGTCGATCTTTGGGTAGCGCTGGGGGTGGTCGGCGTACACGTTGGCGACGCCGAGCCGCGCCAACACATCACCCGCGAAGGTCGCCGAGCCCAGCACCATCCAGGGTCGCCGCCAGATCGGCACCACGGCAGTGCGCGCTGGCGGGCTGCCGTCATAGGTGTTCGACCACACCCGACGCGCCTGGTCCAGCCACGACGGGTAGCCCACCCCACAGGCGGCCAGCATGGCGGCCAGGGACGTGAAGGCACCGGCCAGGGTCCGCGGAGCGGTGACCCACACGTTCAGACCCGCTGCACGCAGAGCGTCGAGGTCGGGGCCCCGGTTCTCTTCCTCGTTCGCCAGCACGAGGTCGGGCCCCAGGGCCACGACCTCGCCCACCCTGGGGTTCTTCGTGCCACCCACCCGCCGCACGTCAAGCCCGGCGGGGTGGGTGCACCAGTCGGTAGCTCCCACCAGCAGGCCCGGTGCCGTCACCGCCACCGCTTCGGTCAACGAAGGGACGAGTGAGACGACGCGGCGGACCTGGTCGGGCTGGTGCGAGGCCAGTGCGCCCAGGTCATCGACGAGCTCAGACATCGGTGACTCGCAGGCCTGCATGCGCCACGTACCGCCGGTTCACCGAGATCAGGTTCGCGGTCAGCGCCTCGACCTGGTGGGCGCCTCGCAGCCGACCGGCGTATATCCCTCGCAGTCCTGGAATCCGCTGCGCGAGCGCCTGCACGGTGTCGGTGGCAGCGCGGTCGTCACCGACGACCAGCACGTCGGTGTCTACGCGCGCCGCGGCAGGGTCGAGCAGCCGGACGGCGCTGAGGTGGTGGAATGCGCCCACGACGCGTGACGCTGGCAGCAGCGCTGCGGCCTGTTGAGCGGCCGAGCCTTCCGGTACGGCGAGTGCGAACGCGCCCTGCTTGTCGAAGCCGAGCGGGTTGACGCAGTCCACGACCACCTTGCCCGCCAACGCCTCCGCAAGCCCCGCGAGCAACGTCGCGTGCCCTTCCCAGGGAACCGCAACTATCACCAGGTCCGCCTGCCGGGCGCAGCTGTCGTTGTCCGCCCCGATGATGCCGTGGCCCATCTGGGCGGCCGCCGCCTGCGCACGGGCGGCGTCCCGCGAGCCGAGCTGCACCCGCTGCCCAGCCATCGCCAGGCGCAGGGCGAGTCCCCGGCCTTGTTCTCCGGTGCCACCGAGCACGCCCACGGACAGCGCGGAAACGTCGGGTAGGGCGCGGGGGTCGACACGCGAGGGCTCGGACATGGCGCTCATCCTCTCAACCTCGGCTCCGTGCGGCACGATGGGTGGTCATGGACTCAGCGCGCGTGGCCGTCTTGCGCGACCTGCTGGCCGGTACCGGCTGGGTGGACCGCACCCGGACGTTCGCCAGGGCGTTGCGGCGGTCCACCACAACCCCAGGTGGACTGCTGCTCGTCGGCACCCCGCAGGCCGAGCCGTGGCACCTTGCGGCTCACCTCGACGAGGAGTCCCGCTACGCGGGTATCCCCGAGCTGGCCCCGACCCTGGTCCGTTGGACCGCTCCCCCGGGCGCCCCCGAGCACCTGGCCCACACCCTTGCCCGTCTGGAGGCGGCCCGACGCGGCGAGACTGTGTTCGTGGTGGCCGAGCTGGCAGCGCCGGCGAGCTTGCTCGAGCGCGTCCACGACGCCCGGGGCCACGGTGCCACTGTGGTGTCGGTAAACGGCGGCGACGCCGAGCTGCAGGGGCTTTCGCACGAGTCGCTGACGGTCGTGGTGAACGACCTGCTGATCCCCGAGCTGTCTTTCGACACAGTCACCCATCTGGTCAGTGTCGCTGCAGGCGAGGTGGACGCCAGGGGTCGCAAAGGGTTTCGCGACCGGCTGGCGCGGGCGCTGGACGTGGTGAGCGGGTCGGCTCCGCAGCGCCGATAAGCGCTGGCGCCACAGTGGCCACAGCGCACAAGATGGTCCCCCGTGGCCTCGATCCTCACCCTGATTCGACGCAGCCGCGTCGACACGAGCCCCTGGCACACGTCGCGCGACTTCAGGCTGCTGTTCGTGGGCGGCTCGATCAGCCGGCTCGGTTCGATGGTCACCTACGTCGCCGTTCCCCTGCAGGTCAAGCAGTTGACCGGATCCTTCGCGCTGGTGGGGCTCATCGGGCTCATCGAGCTTGTACCCCTGGTCGTGCTCGGGTTGTACGGCGGCGCCCTGGCCGACGCCGTGGACCGGCGTCGGATGGTACTGGGCACGGAGTGCGCGTTCATCCTGCTGTCGGCCATGCTGCTGGCCAACTCCCTGGCTCCGACACCGCGGCTATGGCCGATCTACGGGTTCGCCTTCCTGGCCGCCGGGCTCGACGGGTTGCAGCGACCGTCACTGGACGCTCTGCTGCCGCGCATCGTCAGCCATGACGAGCTCGCCGCGGCCAGCGCCCTCAACGGATTGAGCATGAGCGTGTCGACGATCGCCGGACCGGCCATCGGAGGGCTCCTGGCCGCCAGATACGGCGTCGGCGCCGGCTACGCGTTGGACATGGCGACGTTCGCTGCCTCCACAGTCGCCATCGCGATGATGCGGCCCGTGCCACCGTCGACGAGTGCGCCGCAGCCCACCCTGGGGGCGATCGTCGAGGGGCTGCGGTACGCATGGTCTCGCAAAGACCTTCTCGGTACGTATCTGGTGGACCTGTCGGCGATGTTCTTCGCGTTCCCGTACGCCCTCTTCCCCTTCGTGGCCGACGGCCTACACGCGCAGTGGGCGCTCGGGCTGCTCTACTCGGCCGGATTCGTCGGCGCCGCGATCGCGACGGCCACCAGCGGGTGGACCGGCCACGTCCATCGCCACGGCAGGGCGATCGTCTACGCGTCCGCGGTCTGGGGTGCGGCGATCGCGTGCTTCGGCCTGTCCGGCAACATCTGGCTCTGCCTGGTGCTACTAGGGATCGCTGGCGGAGCCGACATGGTCAGCGGCATCTTCCGGCAGTCGATGTGGAACCAGACGATTCCCGACGAGGTGCGAGGGCGGATGGCCGGGACCGAGCTGCTGTCCTACTCCCTTGGACCCCAGCTCGGTCAGGTTCGCTCAAGCCTTGTGGCGCAATGGACTTCGCTGCGCACTTCCCTGGTCAGCGGCGGCCTGGCCTGCGTCGCCGCGGCCGCAGTCCTCGCGATCGCGCTGCCCACGTTGTGGTCCTACGACGTTCGAACCGACATCCACGCCAGCCGTCAGCGACAGGCCCGCGCAGCTGCCCATCCCGACCGCTCTGCACAGGACACGGGCGCCGACTGACCCCCCAAAGGTGAAATACAGCACGGCTTCTGTCACGCTCTGCCCAGACAACGTCCGGCGACGGCGCCGGACCTCTCGCCCAGGAGGCACGCGTGCCGGCCAAGTTCGTTCTCTCCAAGGACCGTGGCGGCAAGTTCCGCTTCAACCTGCTCGCCACCAACGGTCAGGTGATCGCCTCTTCGGAGGCGTACAACACGAAGATTGCCGCGAACAACGGCATCAACTCAGTGAAGAAGAATGCTGTCGGTGCGATCGTGGTCGACAAGACCCTTTCAGCGCAGACGGCGAAGAAGGCACCGGCCAAGGCCGCGGCCCAAACGGCGGCCCCGGCTCGTAAGGTCGCAGCCAAGAAGGCTCCGGCGAAGACCGTCGCCAGAAAGGCTCCAGCGAAGGTCGTGGCGGCCAAGGCCGCCACGGCTCGCAAGACGGCGGCCAAGCGGGCGCCGGCCAAGAAGGCTGTCGCAAAGAAGGCTCCGGTCAAGGCGGCACCTGCCAAGAAGGCTCCCGCGAAGCGGGCAGCCAAGAAGGCCTAGTCGGCCCTGTCCCAGTGAAACACCAGTTCTCCCGGTCGATCCTGAGACCGCCCCCGTCGCCTATGGCGGGGCAACGGTCCCAGGATCGACCGGAAGCTTCGCGTACGGCGCAACGTCCCTCCTGCCCGCAGCCACCGGCGTTCGTCCGCCCGCCCGGAGGTTGCCGACGGTGCTGGATACCGGCCATCGCCGCAGTGCAGGGGACCAGGCCGTCTTCCACAGTGGTTGACACCCGCAGTGGTTGACACCCGCAGTGGTTGACACCCGCAGTGGTTGACACCCGCAGTGGTTGACACCCGCAGTGGTTGGCACCCTCCGTCGCTGATGACCCACGATGCCCACCTGCATGGTCGATCCCCCTACCACCGGAGACCTGGCGTCGGGGCACCGTGCCCGACATCGCCGGGTTCACCCCGGCCCCCGGTGAACCGTAGGTCTGGCTCGACCGCGACAGCCCCGCGCCCTCCGCGCCCCCTCCGCATGCCCTGGCGTCGCTGAGCGGCTCCGGCGGCGCCGCGTTCGTTCGACGCGGTTGTCATTCCGGAGATGTGGGGCCGGGCTAGCCCCACAGGCGAGGCACGCCGGCCACTCGTATTCGCTTCGTCGCCGGCGGTGACGAAGCGGCCACTCGCCTCGGTCTGCACTGCGCTCTCGCGTCCTTGACCACCAATCCGTTTCCGTACACTGTCCTAGTGCCCGTCCTTCTGCCTGGTCTCGTCTCCCCGACGCTGACCGTCCCAGCCGAGATCGCCCGCCCGGAGTACGTCGGTCGTGCCACCCCCGCCCGGTACCAGGGTCCCGAGGTCAAGGACGCCCGCACGATCGCAAACATGCGCGTGGCCGGTCAGATCGCCGCGCAGGCTCTGGCCGAGGTTGGTCGCCACGTCAAGCCGGGTGTCACAACCGACGAGCTGGACCACGTCGGCCACGGGTTCCTGGTCGCCCGCGGCGCCTACCCCTCGACGTTGGGCTACAAGGGATTCCCCAAGTCCCTGTGCACCAGCCTGAACGAAGTGATCTGCCACGGGATCCCGGACAGCACCGTCATCCGGGACGGCGACATCGTCAACATCGACATCACTGCCTTCATCGGCGGGGTACATGGCGACACCAACGCGACCTTCCTGGCCGGGGACGTGGCCGACGAACCACGCCAGCTCGTCGAGCGAACCCGGGAAGCCACCCTGCGCGGCATCAGGGCGGTCAAGCCGGGCCGGGCGATCAACGTCATCGGGCGGGTCATCGAGTCGTACGCACGGCGCTTCGGCTACGGCGTGGTCCGCGACTTCACCGGGCACGGTATCGGGACCTCGTTCCACTCGGGCCTGGTCATCCCCCACTTTGACGACCCACGTGCGACGGCGGTGATGGAGCCAGGCATGACTTTCACGATCGAGCCGATGCTGACGCTGGGGACCTACGACTACGAGATCTGGGACGACGAGTGGACGGTCGTGACGGCTGACCGCAGCTGGAGCGCCCAGTTCGAGCACACAGTCCTGGTGACCGAGGACGGTCACGAGATCCTCACCCTGCCTTAGCCTTGCCCCATGACGTCCGCCCCGCGAGCAGCCCCGATGACCCTTCCGCAGCACAGATGGCCCTCAGACGTTCACACCCTGGCCATCGACGTCGGAGGAACCGGGCTCAAGGCGGCCGTGCTGGACGCGTCCGGGCAGATGGCAAGCGAGCGGGCGCGGGTCGAGACTCCCTACCCATGCCCGCCCACCGTCCTGATCCCCGCCGTGGTGACTTTGGCGACCTCCCTGCACATGAGGTACGACCGCGTGTCGATCGGCTTTCCCGGCCTGGTTCGCGGCGGGCTGGTCCACAACCTGCCGGCCCTGTCCCGACGCACCTACCTCGGTGAGACAGACCCCGCGCTCGTCGCCGCCTGGCACGGCTTCAACCTTGCCGGCGCTTTGTCCGAGGCGTTCTCCGTCCCCGTCAAGGTCGCCAACGACGCCGACGTCCAGGGATGCGCCGTGGTCACCGGTCAGGGCTTCGAGTTCGTGATCACCCTCGGTACCGGAGTGGGGACATCCCTGTTCTCCAACGGCATCCTCCTGCCCCATCTCGAGCTTGGCCACACCCCCTTCCGCAAGGGCGAGACCTTCGAAGAGCAGATCGGCAACGCAGCGCGCAAAGAGATCGGGAATGAGCGATGGGCGGTGCGGGTGGCAAAGGCCGTCGACGCCTTCGACCAGTTCCTCTTCTTCGACCGGGTCTACCTGGGCGGGGGCAACTCGGCCAAGCTCGCTCAGTGCCCGCACCCTAAGGCCGAGATCGTGTCCAACAACGCTGGCCTGACCGGAGGCATGAAGATCTGGAACATGGACATCCACAGCTGACCCACAAGCGGCGCCGCGGTCCGCCCCGCAAGCACAAACTGGCTTTTCGTACGGAATTCAACTATCTTGGGGTCATGTCCACCTCAGCACAGTCCTCCGACGTGTGGCTCACCGTCGAGCAGCAGGTCGCCTGGCGGTCATGGCTGCAGTCCACGCTTCTTCTGGCAGACAGGCTCGAGCATGACCTTAAGCAGCGCCACGACCTGAGCAACGCCGAGTACGAGGTCATGGTCCGCCTGTCCGAGTCGGCCGGTCGACGGCTGAGGATGAGCGACCTGGCCAGTCAGACACTGGCGAGCAAGAGCCGTCTCTCGCACCAGATCTCGCGGATGGAAGCGGCCGGTCTGGTGCGCCGCGAGGAGTGTCCCGAAGACCGTCGAGGCGCCTACGCCACCCTCACGGACGCTGGCTGGCAGCGCCTCGTCGAGGCGGCACCCAGTCACGTGGCCAGCGTCCGCCGCTGGCTGGTGGACGCGCTCACCGAAGAGCAGTTCACCGAACTCGGCAGCCTCTGCTCACTCATCGTGGGCCACCTCCAGGCGCGCGCCGACAACTGAGCCATGTGGGTGACGTCCGGTCGGCGACCACCGCCGCCCGAGCGGCCCGACCTGTACCTCACCGGGGTGACCTCGGCGTGTTGCCGCCGCGATCGTTGCCGTCCAGGTGCACCGTTGATCTCGTGCGGACGCGACGACACGACGACGCCGGCTCGTCGTCACTGGACGAGCGCCTAGCCAGTGGGGCATGGGCCGATCTCTGCCGCCGGGCGGCCGACCCCGATGCCACCGCGGAGGAACTCCAGGCGCTCGCGGAGCATTATGCGTGGGTGGTCCGGGCGGCCGTCGCGAGTCATCCAGGGGTATCGGTCCAAACCCTTGAGGTGCTGCGCACCGACCGGGCCTGGGGCGTGCGCGCGGCCGTACTCCGTCGCGAGGAACAACTGCGATCCTGAGGACCGGCGACCCTCACGGCCCCGACAACAACGGCGTGAACCTTCTGGCACACTCCGGCAGCGTGGGACACCAGCGACCATCGGTCGACGACCTCGACCGAGCGATGGGGTTCATTCTTGCCACCGTCGCCGACGGCCACGTCAGCGTCGAGCACGCCCGCAAGCTGATCCGCACCAAGGGGGTCGTTCCTGCCGCGAAGCAGATCCGCAAGGCGACCCGCGACGCCCGCCGACACCAGTCGACCGCGCCCCGTCCCACCCAACAGGCTGCTGGCAAACCAGCCGGGGAGAGGGAGAAGCGCAAGTAAGTGCCTGGCAACACTCGAACACCTGTTCGAAGTATGTCAAACTTCGTGGGATGGCGGCCGGTGGCATGGGCAGGTCGAACACCGGGATCAACCTGCCGCTGAACCAGCGAAAAGGCGGCGGACCAGCGGACAAGACGTCGGAGGCGGCCAGGCCCTGCTGGGTTGAGCTCGGGTCGGGAGCCCCACTGCCCGGCACCGTGCATGCCTGGCGACGGGACCCCACGACAGGCCGGTGGCACGCGTTGGTGGTGGTGTGGCTGCCGGCGCAGTCCGTAGGCCCCCGAGACCCCTGACCCCGGCTCAATTGCTCCCCCGGCAACGCGCGGCGGCGCACGAAGGACCGAAGCTAGGCTCACGGCGTGACCGTGGCGCCGATCGGCTATGCGCGCAGTGGGGACGTCCACGTGGCGTACCGGGAGCTCGGGCGGGGGCCGGTCGACTTGGTGTACGTGGCTGGCTCGTTCTCTCACCTGGACGTGGCCTGGGAGCTGCCGGCGTTCAGACGCTTGTGTGAGCAGGTGGCCGGCTTCTGTCGACTGATCTTGTTTGACAAGCGGGGGATGGGTTTGTCCGATCGGGTGCGCGCGGGCACCCTTGACGAACGCATGGACGACGTGCGAGCCGTGATGGATGCCGTCGGGTCGCAGCGGGCCTACCTGCTGGGTGAGTCCGAAGGCGGCCCCTTGTCGATGCTGTTCGCCGCCGCTCACCCAGAGCGCACACTCGGGCTGATTCTGAGCGGCGCGGAGGTGAAGGAGCGAATCTCCGACGACTGGCCGTGGGGCGAGTGCACGCAGGAGGAGCTCGACGAGGCGATGGAGTCGTTGCCCGAACGCTGGGGATCGGGCGCCGTGCTGTCAACACTGGCTCCGAGCCTCGCGGACGACCCGTCTGCTCGGGCCTGGCTCGGGAAGCTGCTGCGAAGCTCGGCGTCACCGAGCGAGGCTGAGGCGTTCATGAGAATGGCGTTCGACATCGACGTTCGTAGCATCGTGCCAGCCATCTCGGTACCGACTCTGATCCTCCACCGGACCGGGGACCGCGTCTGTCATGTCGAGAATGCCCGGTTCCTCAGCGCAGCCATTCCGGCAGCGCGCTACGTCGAGCTGCCGGGCGAGGACCATGTCCTGTGGGCTGACGGGGAGGACCTGCTTCGCGAGATCCGCGAGTTCATCACGGGGTTCCGTGAGCCCCATGAGCCCGACCGGGTTCTCGCGACGATCCTGTTCACCGACATCGTCGACTCGACCCGTCGGGCCGAGGCGTCGGGTGACCGTCGCTGGCGGGACCTCGTGGAACACCATCACCGACTCATCCGCCAGGAGCTGGCGCGCTACCGGGGCCGGGAGATAGACACCGCGGGTGACGGGTTCTTGGCCGCGTTCGACGGTCCAGCGCGCGCCCTCCGGGCCGCAGCGTCGATGACCGAGGTCATCCAGTCGATCGGCCTTGAGATTCGGGTGGGGGTTCATACCGGCGAGTGTGAGGTCATGGGCGAGAAGCTGGTGGGAATCGCGGTGAACATAGGGGCGCGCGTCGCTGCGCTCGCCGGACCGTCACAAGTGCTCACAACCGGCACCGTCCACGACCTTGTGGCCGGTTCGGGGGTCACCTTCAGCGACCTAGGACGCCACCAGTTGAAGGGGGTGCCGGGCGAGTGGCAGATCTTCGCGCTGACTCCGCCCGATGGCACGAGCACCCGCGTGACATAGCTCGCAGCGTTCGATCGGTGGGGCTAGTAGTCCAAGGATGGGTACCAGTCGCCTCGGCCGGTCGGGGTGAGGTCCAGGATTTGCCACACCGGGCTGAGTAGGTCGATGCCGCGCTCGCGTCGGTCGTCGGCGAGTTGCGCACCCTTGGAGTAGATGTGACGCACCCTGCCGTCGTCTCCGCGCGTGAACACCGAGATCCACTCGGTCTGGGTACCGTCGGCCTCCTCGCTGCCGAGGTCGTACTTGAAGGTGCTGTCGCCTGCGCTGAGCAGGCGCAAGTTGCTCCAACCCCGCGAGGCCGCGTGGGCCTTGATGGCAGCGGGCTCGGCCGCGGCGACCACGGCGAAGTCGACGTTCTGCGAAAGGTGTGGCGCCAGCGCGTTGTACCCGTCGATCCACATCGTGCACAGTGGGCAGGGCTCGCTCTGGGCCTTTCCGTACATGAAGTGGTACAGGACCAGCGCCCGGTTCGGCGCGCTAAACAACTCGGAGAGCTTGACGCCGTCGCCGCTGGCGATGTCGACCAACTCATAGTCGGCGACGAAGGTCTCGGCGGGCAGGTGTCTTCGCAGTTCGGCGACCTGCTCCACATGATCGATCAGGTCCACCTCGGCGACCCGCAGTGCCTCTCTCTGACGCCGGTACTCCTCGGATTCGATCAGTCGGGTGAAGTTCATGGTCCTCCTCTCGCGCGGAACTCGCGCTGAGCCGCCACGGTAGTCGCGGATCCGATGAGCCCGCGAACGGCACGTGCGCTCGGCCTACGGCTGGAGCTTGGTCGATGCCTTGAGCCGCCGAGCGATGGTGGCGACCTCGTCGAGGTGACCCTCGGCGATGTCCACTATCAGGAGATATGCGTCGTCATTGGACAAAGTCAGCCGCAGACCATTGATCCCGTAGAAGGCGATCAGGCCCGCGAGGGCGAGTCGCTTGTTCCCATCCACCAGGGCATGGTTGCGAGTCAGCGAGTGCACAAGCGCCGCTGCCTTGTCGTGGATCGTCGGGTAGGCATCCCGGCCGTGGACTGTCGATTGGGGGCGCGCCACGGCGGACTCCAACAGACCGATGTCGCGAACCTGCGGTGAGTCCCCGAGCGTCCGCTCCGCCACGCGCAGCACGTCGTCCAAGTCGAGGAAGATCACCGGCCGAGGCGCTCCAGCGCCTCGGCATAGCGCGGCAGCTCCCGATCCAGAACTCGGTTCAGCAGCTCACGGCGGCTCTTGCGTTCGACGTAGTCCCGCACCGCTTGGCGAGCGACCTCCTGCATCGACCGCCCCTCGTGCTCAGCCTGCAGCCGCAGCGCGTTCGTCTCGTCCACCGTCAGCCGCAATGTCATCGCCATGCCTATATGGTATCAGAAAGATACCGCCCGGGGGATGCGGGCAACTGCAAGCTGCGGGCCAAAGTGGCTTTGGGGCGGACTGACCGCCGAGTCGCCGTTGCGGATGGCCAGGCCGAGGCGCACGGGTCGGGCCGTGCGGTAGGGCTGCCCACTGTGTGCCTGCTGGGTGCCCACTGTGTGCCTGCTGGGTGCCCACTGTGTGCCCACTGGCCGGGTGGGTGTTCGTGCAGGTCAGAGCGGGTGCGGCGGACGAGTCGGCCTGTACGCCGGGCACAGGACGGAGCATTTCGGACCGTTGACGTCCAGTGGCGCTCAGGGGCGTCCGTGCAGGTCAGCGGCTTGCCGGCTCGTCTAGGGCTTCGGGTCCAGTGTCGGCCAGAGGTCTCCAGCCCTACCCCTCCCGTTGACACGCCGTTGACAACGCGGGACGCAGGCTTGTGCCCACTGCGCTCACACCCCGCGCCTCTGGAGACTCCCAGCCGGAGCGAGCACAGGAACCGGCATTCGGTGCGGGCGCACTACTGGACAGTCGATGGATTGATCGGCGGCGGTCTGCGACTGTAGGAGATGACCAACCGAGTGCATGCCACGCCGGAGGAGGAAGTCATCAAGGGGGGAAACTTCCGTTGGGTGTCGCACTTCGTTGACTCTCGGCTGAAACGAGTCAGCCTGGTCCTGCTGCCGGTCCTCGTCGTCGCCTTCGTCCTGCTCGTGCTCTGGATCCGGAAGCCTGACCCATTTAGTGTTGCCGCCGCCAGAGCGAGCATCACGAGTCTGGGCACACCCGTTCGGGGGTCACGACTCACCTCGCAGGTCACCACCGACTGGCCTGGATCTGGCCCCGGCACCGCCTTCATCACGGCGGGAAGCGTCTACTCCCTGGCGCGCAGTCGCACGGTCGGAGAGGTAGTTCACGATGTCCAGGCCTGGGCGGCAGACCATGATCTGGGGCAAATGGACAACGTCCCGTATTGCTCGGACCTATCTCGGCAGCGGGACTCCGCGAGGCCGCCAGGTGCCAGCGGCCTCGTGTGCATCCTCGGAGGGAGAATGCCCGCCTTTTTTCAACGGGTAACCGTCAGCATCATGTTTGGAGCCTCGGGTGCCCGCGGGGTTTCCCCGACACCGGGCAATTCATGGACGAGGTACGAGAACAACGTGGTGTCCCACGTGGTAATCGACCTGACTCTGAGTCAAGAACGACCTTTGCCGTGACATGTACCGACATGCCACGCGAACCGATGTGCCGATAGTGGGCTCCTCGGATGGCATGGTTGCTCCCATGTACATGAACTTCGATGGCCTTCCGGGCTGGACCTTCCAGGTCGATGAGGTGTCAGCCGGGGTCTACGTCGCCGTGGGCAAGAATGAGAGCGGCCCCAGCATCAGGGTTGAAGGCGAGGACCTTGACGAACTGCTCGCGCGGTGTCGCCGATACGCCGCTGAAGATCACTGAGCCCTGCCCCGAAGTGATGCCGTTCGCAGCCACCTTGACGGTTGACCCGCCACCGGATTCGACCTCGTCTGTCAGACTGCTGCAATGGGCACGAGTGAGGACGGCAGCGGCCAGGCTGGCCAGCCGGATTTGACCCGTGGCGTCCACCTGATCAGGTGATGTCGAGCGGAGCCCAGAACGGCCCGGACTCATCGCGGTCCTCTGGAGTATCACTGCGACGATAGGCATCTTGCAGGCGATCATGGGTGCCCGGCGTGGCGAGTCCTGGCCGCTCTTGCTGCTGTCCGGCGTTGGCGTGGTGTTGTTCGTGTTGACAGCCGTCATCTGGGTGACTAGGTGGCGTCGACAACGGGAACGGCAGCCGTAATGACTCGTCATGCACGCTGCCGTTAGCGTGTGCAATCGCGGCTCGGGCGGCGGGTCTACGATCAGCAGCGTGGCACTCGGACCGGAGATCGAAGGGTGGTACAACGACCCCTACCGTCGACACACGGACCGGTGGTTCTCCAGTGGCACCGCGACGAACCTAGTTCGCGATGGCGCGGCGACGGGCCGTGATGAGCCGCCTAGCGAACCCTTCGATGGCCCCCTCGTTGAATCCGATGAGATCCCCGCCACGAACGAGACGGTTCGTGCGGGTGACGAGCCGGCCCCGGAGTCGCCCAACGCGTTCGAGAACGTCCACGGCCTCACGCCGATGGCGTGGGGAGCTCGCACACGCCGTGAACCTCCGCCACCTTTCGAGTGGTAGGCAGACCGTTGACGCCGCCGGAACCTAGGAGCTGTTCCAGAGCGCCTGCCGGGCAGGGAGAGTGCATGGCCGAGTCCGGATGTGCGACCGCAAGGATGGTCAGATGCTGCTGACGGGCGTGACCGGAGACAGCCTGTGGCTGCGGATCAGCGGGTATCAGTTCCCTGACGCTGGGGACCCTCGGAAGCGGTACTCCTGGCACATGGTCTCGGGTGAGGCGCGCTGCGCCGAGGGATCGTGGGACTTCGAGTGGCAGGCCCTCAGGTGCGATGAGACGCCGCGCTTGTCCGCTTGGCTGAGAGCAGCCGCGTCCAACGAGGGCCTTACGCCGCTTACGTTCGTGGAGCCCAACCTCGGCTTCCGATTGGCTGGCGACGCGCCCGTTGGTCACGCCCTGGAGGTGGATCTCGACTTGGAGTTCCTTCCGCCGTGGAATCGACACGGCGAGGCGGGCGACCCGACCACTCTGCGGATTGCCACTGGCTCCGAGGGGCTCCGTGCAGCTGCGGACGCCTGGGATGAGGAACGAGCGCCCTTCCCGGATCTGACGCGTTAGACCCTGAGCCGCACCGACGTGCCTGACGGGCGGCTCACCCCTCCCGGGCTGGGTACAGGTTGAGGGACGACGGAAAGGGCGTGTGCCTGAGATCATCTCGCCATGCTCCACGCCGTAGCTTGCTCGGGAGGCTCCGTATGACAAAGACCGTCCTTCTCCTCGGAGCAGGCGCAAGCGCCGACGCTGAGATCCCAATGGCGGTCGACATGGTGCCGGAAGTACTCACTGGCGAGTATCTTGACACTGAGGACCAGGGCCACTTCAGGGCGTTGGCACAGTATGCTCACGCCGCACTCGCCATGCATATGACAGCCAACGGCGAAGACGCCCGTTCGATGGATATAGAACGTCTTGCAAATGCAATGATTGCGTTGGGCCAGCGCGAGAGATCCGATTTAGCGCCCTTCGTCGGGTCCTGGATGCCGAGTATTGAGCGAGTCGAAATGGATCGTAATCTGCGGTCGGTCAGCGGTTCGCAATCGCCGTTCGATTGGGCTTTCGAACAGGTCCTCTGGTCCGTCGCCCGGATTTGTGAGATTAGACCAACCGACACTGCGCGGGTTGAATATCTCAACCCTCTCTTAGAAGTGCTGAGGCGTGAGCGTAGTCTTTGTGTTGCAACATTGAACTACGATAACAGTGTTGAGATGATTTGCGATCAGTCGGGTGTTCCAGTCCTGACACCAGGGCCGAATGATGCTCCCACATCGCTCAACGCTCCGCCGTATGTGGAACTGCTCCATCTTCACGGGGCAGCGGCGTGGACGCTGGCTACTTACAGTGGAGCGGCCGTTGCCGGGCGAATGTCAATCATAACTACGCAATCAGTGGAGCCGGATGGGAGTGTTTACGAATCGCACGTGCCCGGCCTGCTATTTGGCGGGCATAACAAACTCCGGGCGGATGGCCCTTGGCTGTCGCTACTCATGCGCTTTCAGGAAGTGCTCAGAGGCGCCACTCGTATAGTTATCGTCGGTTATAGTTTCCGCGACGACCATATCAACGCATTGTTGCACAAGCGCGCGCGCATGCCGGGCACTCGCCCCGATATCGTAATCTGTGACCCTTCGCCGACAAACTATGTGGTGTCAGCGAGAATCAATGACGATATATTCCACCACGAATCGAAGGTGCGATATGTGCGACAGTCAGCCAAGGTCGGACTACGGAGGGCACTGTTTGAAAGTGTTGATGCTCTAAGTGATCGGCCCTGGGTTGATGCCTCTGAGGACGGGTAAGTGCTGGCACCCTGTGAGAAGGAGTGTCGGCGCCCGACCAGGAACGACAGAGAGCCCCTGGCCCACCGACAGAGCCCGTGAGAGACGGGTGAAGGTGAGACAGGGGCTCGGTGCGGACAGTCCTTTGACAACGGGGTGACTGCCTACCTCGTCGTGGGATCGGCTAGGCCAGGGCCACGCGCCCTCATGGATTACGTCTGACCGGACAGGTTCCACCCTGCACAGCCAAGGCAGCGCACGTTGACCGCCAGGGGGCGAGCGACGTGCACCACCCAAGCCGTGAGTCCGTGAGGACTCAAGTCTTAGATCAGGCCCACGGTCTTGACAATCGCGGCGGGGGCCGGGACGCCAAGGTCGAACCGTGACGTGACCTTCAGGCCGAGCTGATCGCTCGCGAAGTACACGTCCTGCGAGATTCGCATCTCAGGCTGACGAGAAACAGCCACGTACACCTGCGACATGTCGATCATCAGGACGGTCGAACAGTTCGTGCTCGTGCCCTGGGTTTCGGTGATCGGAAGGTTGTTCGAGATGAACACCTTGTGACCCCACAAGGTCGGGGTGAGCGCCGACAGTGGGTCGATTGACACGAGCGGACGACCCGCAGAGTCGACCAAGGCCCGGACCTCTCCCCAGGTGCGTGCGTTCATGAAGAACACCCCACGCTCAGGGTCCAGGTTCGCGCCCTCGTACGCCGCGACAGTCTGGGCCAGCAGAGTGAACGAGGTCGGGGCCCCGTTGGCTCCGGTGCTCGGTCCAGCCGTATAGCCGCCGATATTCCGCAAGCCAAGGATGTTCTGTCCGGTGCCGTCTCCTGCGATCAACTGCTGATCGAGTGCGACCGCGAGGTCCCGAATGAGGGCGTTGGACACGACCTGCAAGAGCTGCGGGGACGAGTCTTCCACTGCTTCGGTGTCCACGATTGTGATCGCGGCCAGCTTCTTCGGGGTGAGTGTCAGGCTGGACAGCCCCGGGTCAGACGGGGTGATCGCGGTTGCCTCTGCCGTCGAACCAACCGTGATGGGACTCGCAACAATCGGGATCTTGACGCTGTGCGCTCCGAAGACGTCGATCTGCACTGGTCCAGCCGCAAGGACGGAAGTCCGCTTGCGGATGAGGTCGACGTAGACCTCGGCGTACTCGGTCGGGATGAACGAGCCCGAAGTGCCAACGGCGCGCTGCTCCTGCTGCATCGCGCGGTACTCAGTCAGGTTCGGGAGCCACTTGCGGCTCTCGTCGACGTGACCTGACCCGCCGTTGTTCTTTGCGCGCTGGACGTCGGCCTCGGAGCCGTACGGCGTCAGTCCACGACTGGAACGGATCGCCTTCTCCCGGTCTTCGGTCTCGATGTAGCCGCGCGCCTCGACCTCATAAGCCGCCATGTCGGCGTCCAGGGCGTCGACGCGGGTGCGCTTTTCGGTGTCACTGAGGTTGCTGTTTGCCAGAACCGACTTGCGGTCCTCGAACGCCTGCGCGCGCTTCTCCAAGGAAGCGGTCGCTAGTGCCTGGTAGTTCATTGCTTCTGCCTTTACGGGAGTAGTAGACCTCGGCGGTTGCCTCGGTCGTTCCTCGCGTGCCAGGGCTGCGTATTAGGGCATGCCGAATGGCCCCGTGAACGAATCGGCGGGGTTGAGAACGGGCGTGCGTCTATCGGGTCACGGTGGGGGTTACCCGGCCGTGAACCTAGGCGTGACTGGATTGCGAAAGGGCCGCCGCGTGCCCGCGCGGAGTGTTGCCCTGACGAGTAGTCATCGGGGGCGGCTCCACGGGGCGCGCGAGCGGCCCAGGTGACTCGCAGGGGCGAGTCAGTCGCTGTGCAAACCTTCGTGTCGAAGGATGCGAGCGAAAATCTTGGCGTCGCGGTGCGCGTCGCTATTGGTGTCTACGGCGGCGCTCAGGATCGCGTTGTGGACGCGCGCCCATGCGACCCCGAATCGGTCCCCGGTCGCGCTCTGACGGTCACGCTCACGGGCAGTGGCAGTGATGAACGCGCGCCGCTCAGCCGGGCGCATGGACAAGAACGCTTGGCGTAGCTCGTGCTCAATGTCCACGGCGGGCCGCCAGCGGGTCTGTGGGCTGTCCGCAGACTGTCCGAGGGTGGTTGGGCGGGTCTGCCCGGTCCGTGGCCTCAGTGACCGCTCTACGGCCCGTCTGAGCGATGGTCATCATGTCTTCGCCCGCCAGGTCGCAACGAGCGCGGCCTGACGCTTCTTGACGTTCCCCCGGCGTCGGGCGTAGCGCCCTTCCAGCCGATGAGCCTCGGAACAAAACAGCGGGAGCCGGCCAGACTGGCACGGCCTTGGAAAGTCCTGGTCGCAGACCGCACAGACGAGCATCGTTGCCCCCTTGGGGATCGTTTTAGGGGAGCAAATTATTTCCCCCTACACCTGTGTATATGTGGGTGTTCAGGATCGCTCGTGTTTGTACAGCCAAGGCTTCAGCTCCGGGTGCCCGTGTCGCCGCTGGAAACTCAACCATTGAGCCTCAAGATGGGGCCGCATGATCCTTCGCCGTTCGTCAATGCCTCGGCCTTCCCACACCAAGGTCTGACGCTGCGAATGCGTCAGCCCGTCACGTGAACGCACGTTGCGTTTGCCCACGCGCTCAAGGCGCCAGTGCTCCACGTTCACGCAGTGCTTGTGGGGGCAACTGCCGATCAGCCTGGTTTCGGAGGGAATCTCCCCCACGTTGGCAAGCCACGCCGCCCTATGCGCCAGCACTTGCTCGCCGGACACGTTCAGGGTCGCGTAGCCGCGCGACTGCTTCGCCCCGGTCCACAACAGGCAACCGTCCTCCGTCAAAACGCTCTTGACTGCCAGACGTGCTCTCACGCTGGCAGGGTCTCGTAGAAAGATCATGTGTCCTCGATTCTGAATAGGTGTGCTTTTGCGTTCCACCAACCCGGCAATAACCTCAGGCACTCGCGCGGGCCGGGAGGGAAGGGTCTAGAGGTAACCGTCGACGAAGTTTCAGACCGTCCCCCGTATAGCGAGCGAAGCTCGCACGTCCCGGCATGAGCCGGGCAGTCATCGCCTTTGCTGTGGTGGTGCTGGTAGCCCCAAGGCGGACAGCATCGCCTGTGCTCTTCACCGTGCAAGAGACAAATAGCACAGGCACGTCCCGGCGTCGCCGGGTATAGCGGACCGTTAGGTGCGCACGTTCACGTCTAACGTCTATAGATAACTAGTTCCTAGTTATCACGTCCTAGAGGGCTTGGCGTTCTGATCTTGTCTTTGTGAGTCAACTTTCACGCGATGAGCTTGCGCTGTCTGGTGATGTCCTGGATGAGGATGTCGAGTCGATCGAATTCGCGGCTGAGTGGGGTGTCCGG
>Ga0209068_10000034_pt1 | contig 88493 bp, 83 predicted proteins | sample ColStrG_CSR_2012_FD_187200 | JGI IMG/M metagenome (GOLD analysis project Ga0209068, IMG submission 187200) | Freshwater sediment microbial communities in response to fracking from Pennsylvania, USA - Cold Stream Run_MetaG_CSR_2012 (SPAdes)... | ecosystem: Environmental > Aquatic > Freshwater >...
GTATTGGGATTAGGGGTCGTCACTGCGGCTGCAGGTTCGGTGTAGTGCCAGCACGCGAGTCGGGCTGACGCCACACTGTCCCAGGTGAGCACAACCCCGCGCCCGGCACGGCCCGAGTCGGTGTTACGCACATTCCTGGCACAGGCGGGAAGCGGCGAGCTCCTCGATCGCTCCTTCACCATCGCAGCGTCAGCCTTCGTCGCACTGATCCCGTTGATCTTGTTGATCACGGGTGCTTTCGGCGGCCAGAACGGGGGATCGGCCTTCGCCGCCGAGCTGATCCGCCGGCTGGGGCTGGCCGGGGCGGCGGCCCAGGCGGTGACGACGCTGCTGGCGGTGCACAGCGGAAACTTCTACCTGCTGGGTGCCTTGGTCATCGCCTTCTCGGTCTTCTCCCTCGCCCGCCGGGTAGCACGTGCGTACTGCGACATCTGGCAGGTCGAGCGCCTGCGCGCACACCAGCAGTGGCGGGGAGTCGCCTGGGTGCTTCTGCTGGTCGCGATGGTGTTGTGCGTCTCGCCGCTGCGTGACCGCACTGTGGGGGCGCGCGCCGGTGTAGTGGCGCTCGTCTACGCCGCCATCTTCCTGGTCTGGCTGGCCGCCGAGGCGCTGGCACAGCGACTGCTCACCTGCGGCCAGGTGCCCTGGCGGCGCGTTGGCACGGCGGCCGCGGCGGTTGCCACCGGACGCCTGGCGGTCGCCGTCTGGGTGTCGTCGTACGTGTCAGGCTCGCTCACCAAGCAGGCCGAGCTCTACGGGCCGGTCGGCGTGGTCTTCTCACTGTTCACGTTGCTGTTCATCGTCGCCATCGTGACCCTCGCCGGCACGCTGCTCGCCTCGGTAGTGACCGCCGACACGCCGGCCAGCGCCTGAGCTGGTGGTAGCGGGCCAGGTGCCGGTGGACAGCGATGCCCAGGTCGATGTCGACCGGTGTCGTCCACCGTCCCGATCAAACCGGTCGTGCCTGCGCGCGGGCCGCGGGAAGTCCACAGTAGAACAAGGTGGCGGACCCGACTCAGGCGCCGAGGATCTTTGCCTTCTCGACCGCGAACTCGGCGTCGGTCAGCAGGCCCGCCTCTTTGAGCTGGCCCAGCTCCTTGATCTTGGCGATCTTGTCATCGGTGGACATCTGCGCCGGGGCCGGCGCCGGGCTCGGCTCGGCGGCTGCCTGCTGAGCCTGGACCTGGGCAGCTGCCTGAGCCGCGGCCTGGTCGACCATCGCCTGCTGCTGCGCGGCCGCGTTCTGCTGCTGCGCAGCAGCGCTCTGGGCGGACTTCTTCTGCATGCTCCCGCTGACCGCCGTCGCCGTGCCGGCGATGACGGCGGTTCTGGCCATCGTGCCCATCAGGCCTGGGCGACCCATACGTCGAGGCATCGTTGCTCCTAGTCTGCGTTGACGGCGGCGAAGGCTCGCAGCACGTTCTCGTGGGGGATCCGGTCGAACATGGCCAGCCGCCCGTTGGACTTGCGAACCGCTGTCGCCATCCTTGCCGCCCAGGTGTTCTCCCAGACGATCACCAGAGCGGACGTGCCCGGCTCGAGCCGGCCGGCCAGCTCGTCCAGGTCGGCGTCGTTGAGCAGGTCAGTCTGCGACCCGGCGACCCCGGCGAGGGTATCGGCGACGTCGGCGTCCTGCGCCTCGACCACAGAGACCAACCCGTCCGCGTCCCGGCGGACGAACGCCAGGTCGACGACCCGGACAGTGCCGCTGTCGTGCAGTTCGGCCAGCGCTGGCGCGACGTCGCCGTTGAAGTCGTTGCCGTCGAAGACGATCACGGCGACATCCACCGGCCCGATCGTGTCGAGCTGCATATCGATGGGCATAGCGCTGACCCTCCAACTAGGCGACTGACCGTCGATAGTCTCGCACGGTCGGCGACGTCGCGGCACGTCAGGTGCGCGGCCGCGACGGTCGAAGCTGACTTGCGCGGGCCCAACAGGGAGTCCCGGCTATGGCTGCGGGGTTCCGCCTGTCGCGCCGCACGGTTCGCCGTGGCGGGTGCGGGCTCGGCCCGGACGCTACGGTTGCGGCCATGGTGGTGCCTGTGCGCTTCGGCCAGGAGGTCCGCCGCGAGCTCAAGCGGGTGCTGGCGCCACCGTACGAGGCGCCGTCGGTGGTGGTGCTCAACGCGCTCCTGGTGACCGGCGCCTGGTTCCTGCTGCCGCCGCAGTGGCTGTTCCGGGTCCACACGGCGCGGGTGTTCCCCATCACGCTGGCCGTGTGGATGCTCGCGGACGTCCCGGCGACGAACCTGTTCGGATCTGACGCTCGACGGATGGGCTCGCTGCTCGCCAAGCCCGGCGAGCTTCGCCGCGTCCTGGCGGCCAAGAACGCGGTCCTGTGGCTGCTGGTCACTCCCGCGTGCGCGGTGGTGGCCGCCGCCGTCGGTGTTGCGACGAAGGAGTCGGTCCTGTCGGTGCTGTCAACGATCGTCGTTCTGGTCGCCGTGCCGTTGGGCACCTTACCGATCAGCGCATGGCTGGGCATCGTGTTCCCCTACCACACGATGTCGCTGGCCGCGCGCTGGCAGCATCGGCGGCCAGTGGCCCGGATGATCGTGCGTTGGCTGGTTCTGCTCGTGCTCCCCTACCTCGTGGTCCCCTTTGTCGCCGGCATCTTGGTCCTGCCCCTGCTGACCGGACGACGGCTTCCGTCTGGCTCGTGGATGACGGGGTCCGACCTTGACTTCGCCCTGGGGGTCGTGGTCGTCAGCTGCAGCTGCGCCGCCGCGTGGTTTGTCGGCCACGCCGTGTCGGTCCGCCTTGTCAGGGCCCGATCGGCAAATCTGTCGGGATTCCTCGCCGACCCGATGCGCGGGTGACCGACCGGACTTCCCCACGTTCCGACCATGTGGTTCCTGGTCTGCGCGACGGTGTCCGGCCGATGTCGAGACGGAAGAGCTTACCCAAAGCGGTTTGACTCGCACGTTCGGCACGGGCGCGACCCACGGGCTGGCCTAGTCTTGGCCGGTGACCGCTTCGGACCCGGGGACGATCCACACGGGCAGCCACGACCTGCCGGTATCGCCCGCGCTGGACGAGTTCATGACCACCGGCTGGGCTGAGGACGCCGCCGCGTCGCCCGGCGAGCATCCGGGTGCCCGTTGGGCGGCCGAACGCCGACGGGCTCTCGCCGCCCGCTTTCCCGGGGAGCGGCTCGTGATCCCCTCCGGCTCACTGAAGGTCCGAAGCAACGACACCGACTACCGGTTCCGTCCGCACAGCGCGTTCGTGCACCTGAGCCTTGGCGCGGAGCCGGACTGGTGCCTGGTCGTCGAACCGGGCGACGGCGGACACCGCGAGCTGCTGTATGTGCGGGAGCGGCCCGCCCGGGCGGGCGGCGCCTTCTACCGGGACCGCCGCTTCGGCGAGCTCTGGGTCGGTCCCAGCCCGAGCCTGGACCAGGCCGCGGCCTGGACCGGCATCGCCTGCCGTCCACTGGGCAGCCTGGGCGAGGACCTGCGTACCTGCCCTGGTGGGCCCCCGACCCGCCTGCTTCGTGGCGTCGACCCGTCAGTGGACCTGCTGCTGCCCGACGGCGGGGTCCGGGACCTGGAGCTGGAGTCGGTGCTGTCGGAGCTTCGGCTGGTCAAGGACGACTGGGAGGTCAGCGAGATCGCCGCGGCCGTCGACGCCACCGTGCTCGGGTTCGAAGACGTGGTCCGGGCCCTGCCCGCCCTCGCCGACACCCCGCGCGGGGAGCGGTGGGTGGAGGGGGTGTTCGGCCTGCGGGCCCGGATCGCGGGCAACGGGCTGGGCTACGAGACGATCGCGGCGGCCGGCCACCACGGCGGAACCTTGCACTGGACCCGCAACGACGGCGTCGTGCGAAGCGGCGACCTGCTGCTGCTGGACGCCGGGGTGGAGGCCGACTCCCTGTACACGGCGGACATCACCCGGACCCTGCCGGTCAGCGGGACGTTCACCCCCGTCCAGCGCAGGGTCTACGACCTGGTCTACGCGGCGCAGGAGGCAGGCATCCAAGCAGTGCGACCCGGAGCCCGGTTCCGCGACTTCCACGAGGCGGCCATGGCGGTCATCGCCGCCGGCTTGCAGGAGTGGGGGCTGCTGCCGGTGCCGGCGCAGGAGTCCCTGCAGCCGCAGTCTGGGCTGCACCGCCGCTACACGCTGTGCAGCAGCGGGCACATGCTCGGCCTGGACGTCCACGACTGCGCGAAGGCCCGGGCGCAGACCTACCTCGACGGGGTCCTGGAGGTCGGCCATGTGCTGACCGTCGAGCCGGGCCTGTACTTCCAGGCCGGCGACCTCACCGTTCCCGCCGAGCTTCGGGGCATCGGGGTGCGTATCGAGGACGACGTGGTGGTGACCCCCGACGGGTGCCGGGTGCTGTCCGACGCCTTGCCGCGTCAAGGCGACGAGGTCGAGGCCTGGATGCACCGTTTGTGGCAGGACAGGACGTGAGCCGCTGGGCGCAGGCCGTGAGCGGGCAGGGGCCCGGCCGCGGCCAGGCCTACGCCGCACGCTTCGAGGCCATGGCTGCCGCCGGACTGGACGTGCACGGCGAGGCGAGCCTGGTCGCGGGGCTGGTCGAGGCTCCGGCCAGGGTGCTGGACGCGGGGTGCGGGACCGGCAGGGTGGCCATCCGCCTCGCCGAGCTGGGCTACGAGGTGGTCGGCGTCGACCTGGATATCGCCATGCTGGACGTCGCCCGCCGCGCGGCGCCCGCACTGACCTGGCTGGTCGCCGACCTGGCCGAGCTGGACACCATCGTGGTGGAGGCGGCCACGTTCGACCTGGTGGTTACCGCCGGCAATGTGATCCCCCTGCTCGCGGCCGGGACCGAGTCCCGGGTGCTGCGCGCACTGGCCGGGCAGCTGCGCCCCGGGGGCCTGCTCCTGGCCGGGTTCGGCCTGGACGCCGCCCACCTGCCCATCCCCGATGCCACGGTGTCGCTGGCGACCTATGACGCACTGTGCGCCGACGCCGGACTGGACCTGGAACAGCGGTGGTCGACGTGGGACGGCCACCCCTACGCCGAGGGCGGGTACGCGGTCAGTCTGCACCGCCGCGGCGCCGGGGGCCGCGGACACCTTCCCCCTGACGCCCCGCCCTGACCCACGGGAAACGCCCTCAGACGGACGCGATGTCCACAAGATCGTCGAGGCCGCGTAAGTCGCCGGCGTTGCGGGTGTAGAGGGTGGCCGCGTGGGCGCGAGCGGTGGCAGCGATCAGCAGATCCATGGCCCGGGGTGTGCGGCCCCGCTCGGTGAGCCGGGCCGCCAGCAGGGCGTACTCGTCCGCGACCACGTCGTCGACCGGGAGCGCGTCGAACCGTCGCTCCAGCGCACTGAGTCTGGCCAGTCGCCGACCTCGGGCGTCGGCGTTCTTGGCGACCAGCACGCCGAACCGGAGCTCAGCCAGGCTGACCACGCTGATGGCGAGCTCGTCATGTGAGGTGATGACGTCGCCGGCGATCAGCACGCTGGTGTCGAGAATCCCGCGCCTCACGGGCGCGACCACGCGTCCTGCAATCCGCCGTCGACAAGATCACGATCGGACGCCCAGTCGCTGTCGACCGGCTCGCGGAAGATGTCCGCGATCTCCTCCCAGCGGCGCCAGGTCCGGTCGGCGACGGGTCCGAGCACCGCGGCCGGCCGCCCGGCGACCGTGATCGTGAGGCGCTCACCCGCCTGGGCACGACGTACCAGCTCACTCGCGTTCTGACGCATCTCACGCAGTCCGACCTCGGTCACCTGGCCAATGTAGCAGATGTGCTACCTCAGACCAGTCACGCTCGAGCCGGCCGAAGAGCCAGCGAATCATGGCCCCTTAAGGGCCCGTACCGCCGAGGCCAGGGCCGCGCCAGGGTCGGGTCCCACGACGGCGACCACCCGCGCCGGGCCGCTGGCCTTGCCCTCGTCGCGCGGCGCGAGCTGCCACAGCTCGCGCAGCGCCTCCTCGACGGGCACGGCGCCGAAGGCCGTCGTCATGACGATCGGAGCGTCCGCTCCCAGCGCGGCGTCCATCTGCACGGTCAGGTCAGTGACGTCGACCGCGTACTCGATCCGGGCGCTGCCGGTGCCCCAGGCGCCGAAGTAGAACATGCCCTGCGCGATCAGGTCCCGCGCCAGCGCCGCGACCTCGGCGAAGTCGGGGGTCATCGCGCCCCAGGCCATGAGCAGGCCGAAGCCGCCGCGGCCGTCGACGTGGTCGTGCCAGTCGGCGGTCCCCACGGACGCGGCCAGGTCGGTGATCGAGCGGGCGCGAACCAGCAACAGGTCGGCCGCCTCCGGCGGCCCGGGCCGGCTGGCCACCAGCTCTACGGTTCTGGCGGCCATCGGGGTCTGTCGCGCTCCTGTGCCGACTCAGCGCGCCCGGACGGGCCAGCCTGGGCGTTTACACTAGAGCCATGCTCCGCTGCGCGCCCTGCTGAGGACCGACGATCGCCGAGCCGGCACCGCCCGTGCCGGCCGGCCACCCGTCGTCGATGTCCCATCCGCCCGGAGAGGCCCCCTGCCGTGATCACCGCCCACGCCGTCGAAGTGCGCGTCGGCCCGCGCGTGCTGCTCCAGGCAGCCTCGTTCCGCATCGGTCCCGGTGACCGGGTAGGGCTGGTCGGGCGCAACGGCGCCGGGAAGACCACCCTGACCAGGTTCCTGGCCGGCGAGGGCCAGCCGGCCGGCGGCTCGGTGACGGTGTCCGGCTCGGTCGGCTACCTGCCCCAGGACCCGCGCACCGGGGACCTGGACGAGCTCGCCCACGACCGCATCCTCGGCGCCCGCGGGCTCGGGGAGATCCTGCACCAGATCCGCGACGCCGAGGCCAAGATGGCCAGCGCCGACCAGGCGACCTCGGAACGGGCGATGCGCCGCTACGCGCATCTTCAGGAGGAGTTCGCGGCGGGCGGCGGGTACAGCGCGGAGTCCGAGGCGGCCCAGATCTCGGCGAGCCTGGGCCTTCCCGACCGCGTGCTGGCGCAGCCGATCGGCACGCTGTCCGGCGGGCAGCGACGGCGGGTCGAGCTCGCCCGGATCCTGTTCAGCGGCGCGCAGACGCTGCTGCTGGACGAGCCGACCAACCACCTGGACGCCGACTCGATCGGCTGGCTGCGGGAGTTCCTCAAGGCCCACAAGGGCGGCCTGGTGGTCATCAGCCACGACGCGGGCCTGCTCGAGGCCTGCGTCAACCGGGTCTTCCACCTGGACGCCAACCGGGCCGAGCTGGACGTCTACAACGTCGGGTGGAAGGCATACCTCGGCCAGCGCGAGGCCGACGAGCGCCGGCGCCGGCGCGAACGCACCAACGCCGAGAAACAGGCGACCGCCTTGAAGGCCCAGGCCGACCGGATGCGCTACAAGGCGACCAAGGCCAAGGCTGCCCAGAACATGGACCGCCGGGCGCAGCGGTTGCTGTCCGGGCTGGAGTCGACCAGGCGCAGCGACCGGGTGGCCAAGCTGCGCTTCCCCGAGCCCGCTGCCTGCGGCAAGACACCGCTGATGGCGTCGGGACTGTCCAAGTCATACGGGTCGCTGGAGGTCTTCACCGATGTCGACCTGGCGATCGACAAGGGGTCCCGGGTGGTGGTGCTCGGCCTGAACGGGGCGGGCAAGACGACCCTGCTGCGGGTCCTGGCCGGGGTCGAGGAGGCGGACACCGGACAGGTCGAGCCAGGGCACGGGCTCAGGCTCGGCTACTACGCCCAGGAGCACGAGACCCTGGACACCGCGCGTACCGTCCTGGAGAACATGGCGTCGGCTGCCCCGCAGCTGGCGGCCGCCGAGCTGCGCCGGATCCTGGGCGGCTTCCTGTTCACCGGCGACGACGTCGACAAGCCCGCCGGGGTTCTGTCCGGGGGAGAGAAGACCCGCCTGGCGCTGGCGACCCTGGTGGTGTCGAGCGCGAACGTGCTGCTCCTGGACGAGCCGACGAACAACCTCGACCCGGCCAGCCGGGTCGAAGTGCTCAGCGCCCTGCACACCTACCGCGGCGCGGTGGTCCTGGTGACCCACGACGAGGGCGCGGTGGAGGCGCTGGCGCCGGAGCGGGTGGTGCTGCTGCCCGACGGCGTGGAGGACCTGTGGAGCGAGGACTACGCCGATCTGGTCGCCCTGGCCTGACCTGCCGACGCTGGTCGACCCGCCCAGTTGATCGAAAGCTCCCGACGCGCCGGTCCCACGGCTAGCCGTGGGCGCCAAGTTGGGTGATCATGGGTACCAAGAGCCGCAACATGAGGAGGACACCCACGTGGCCGACCTTGGAAAAGGGCGCCGGGTCACCGGAGCCGAACGAGACAAGCTCGCCGTCGAGTTGAAGAAGAAGTACGAGTCCGGAGCGAGCATCCGTACGTTGGCCGAGTCCACCGGCCGCTCGTACGGGTTCATCCATCGGGTCCTGTCGGAGTCGGGGGCAACCTTGCGAGGTCGAGGCGGGGCGACCCGCGGCAAGGGCAAGAAGTAGCAGGCACGCCCTCGGCCGTCGGCTTCCGTGTGGAGGTCGACGGCTCGAGGGCATCCATCACCCTCGACCAGCCGCAGCGGCGCAACCCGCAGAGCCCGGCGTTCTGGGCGGCCCTGGCCGCGGCCGGGTCCGCACTGCCCGCGCGGGTGCGCGTGGTGGTCGTGCGCGCTGAAGGTCCGTCGTTCTCGGCCGGCCTGGACCGGCGGATGTTCACCAGCGAAGGCATCCCAGGGCAGGCCAGCCTCGCCGCACTGGCGTCTGTGCCGCCGGACGAGCTCGACGCGACCATCGCCGGCTACCAGCGCGCGTTCTCGTGGCTGCGCGCCCCCGAGCTCATCTCGGTCGCCGCAGTGCAGGGCCACGCAGTGGGCGCCGGTTTCCAGCTGGCCCTGGCCTGCGACCTGCGGGTGCTCGCTGACGACGCCCAGCTCGCCATGCGCGAGACGGTGCTCGGGCTGGTCCCCGACCTCGGCGGCACGGGCGTGCTGGTCGAGGCGATCGGCTACGCGCGGGCACTGCAGATGTGCCTGAGCGGGCGGTCGATGGGCGCCGACGAGGCGGTCGCGTGCGGCCTTGCTGTGCACGCGGTGCCCCGGCCCGAGCTGGACACGGCCACCGACGCCCTCGTCGAGGCCATCCTGGCCGCCCCCGCCGGGGCGGTGGCTGAGACCAAGGCCCTGCTCCAGGGCGCCGGCTCGCGCGACCCGGCCGGGCAGCTGGCGGCAGAGCGCGCCGCGCAGATCCGGCGGCTGACCGCACTGGCCGGTGGCGCCACCTAGTCCCTGGCAGGCCCGCCGGCGGCATCGGCGGCATCGGCGGCATCGGGAGCGCACTCCTGAGGCCGGGCGTGCTGTCGGGCGTGCCTTGCTGCCCCAGGTGATCCGGATCCGCTGAGGGCGTACCGGATGGAGCATCTGTCGGGGAACAGTGAGACCGTGATGTCGCGTTCACCCCCGCAGCGCCTGTGCCAGCACCGACCAGCAACCCCGGAGCCGCCCCGCATGTCGATGTCATCCCACCCGTGGACCCAGTACCGCTCCTTCACCCGGGACAAGGGTGGCAAGAAGCGGCTGGCCCCAGGCACCGCGGGACGGATCGTCGGGTTCGCGCGGCCCTACCGCGGCCTGATCATCGCCTTCCTGGTCACGGTGGTTCTGGACGCCGTGACCATCGTGCTGACCCCGCTGCTCTACAAGGTGATCATCGACCAGGGCGTGGTCAAGGGCAGCACCACCGTGGTCATCTGGACGGCCCTGGCCATCGCCGCGGTGGCGATCTTCGACACCGTGGTGACGCTGATCGGGCGGTACTTCTCCTCGCGGATCGGGGAGGGGCTGATCTACGACCTTCGGACCCGGGTCTTCGACCACGTCCAGCGGATGCCGGTGGCGTTCTTCACCCGGACCCAGACCGGCTCGCTGGTGTCCCGGCTCAACAGTGACGTCATCGGGGCTCAGCAGGCGTTCACCTCGACGCTGAGCTCGGTGGTGTCCAACGTGGTCTCGCTCACCCTGGTGCTGGTCGCGATGATCATCTTGTCGTGGCAGATCACCGTCGTGGCGCTGTTCCTGCTCCCGCTGTTCGTGCTGCCTGCCCGGTGGGTGGGCAGCCGGCTGGCCTCGATCACCCGCGAGTCGATGCAGCTCAACGCCGCCATGAGCCAGACCATGACCGAGCGTTTCAACGTGGCGGGGGCGCTGCTGGTCAAGATCTTCGGGCGGCCGGCCGAAGAGTCGGCGCAGTTCAGCACCAAGGCGGCCCGGGTCCGTGACATCGGGATCACCTCCGCCATGTACAGCAGGATCTTCTTCGCCGCCTTGACCACCGTGGCCGCGCTGGCCACCGCCCTGGTGTACGGGATGGGCGGGGTCATGGTCATCAACGGCAGCCTGCAGGTGGGCACCTTGGTGGCGCTGGCGGCGCTGCTGACCCGGCTGTACGGCCCGCTCACGTCACTGTCGAACGTCCAGGTCGACATCATGACCGCCCTGGTCTCCTTCGAGCGGGTGTTCGAGGTGCTGGACCTGCCGCCCATGGTCGACGACGCGCCGGACGCCGTCGAGCTGGAGGCGGGCGCGGACACCGTGGAGTTCCGCGACGTGGTCTTCCGGTACCCGGCAGCCGACGAGGTCTCGCTGGCCTCCCTGGAGTCGGTGGCCGTGCTGGACGCCACGCCGTCGGCGCAGGTCCTGGTGGGAGTCAGCTTCACCGCCGAGCCCGGACAGATGGTGGCCCTGGTCGGTCCGTCGGGGGCCGGCAAGACGACCATCACCGCTTTGGTGTCCCGGTTGTACGACGTCAACGCCGGGTCGATCCTGGTGGGCGGGCGCGATGTCCGCTCGGTCACCCAGGACTCCCTGCACCGGGCCATCGGGGTCGTCACCCAGGACGCGCACATGTTCCACGACACCATCGCGGCCAACCTCCTGTACGCCGACCCCGGGGCCACCGCCGACCAGCTCGAGCAGGCCTGCCGGGCAGCCCAGATCTGGGACCTGGTCGAGTCACTGCCCGACGGCCTGGACACCGTCGTCGGAGACCGCGGCTACCGCCTGTCCGGGGGAGAGAAGCAGCGCCTGGCCATCGCGCGGCTGCTTCTCAAGGCCCCCCGCATCGTGGTCCTGGACGAGGCCACCGCGCACCTGGACTCGGAGTCCGAGGTGGCGGTGCAGCGGGCGCTGGCGACCGCGCTGGAGGCCCGCACCTCGATCGTCATCGCTCACCGCCTGTCGACGGTGCGTGACGCCGACACGATCTTGGTAGTTGACCAGGGCCGGGTGGTCGAGCGGGGCACGCACACTGAGCTTCTTGCCGCCGAGGGTCTGTACGCGGACTTGTACCGAACCCAGTTCGAGTCGCAGGGTCGCAATCTGGACGCTGGCGTGCTCTGAACGGCTTGCCGGCCCGCTCACGTCGTCGCGGGATCCCTGTCTTGCAGGGCGCTTCAGCGGGCCACCTGCTCGGCGACCGCGTCGACCAGACGGGCGGGAAGCGTCGAGCCGAGCGCGGCCACCTCCGGGACTGCGGCGGCGTCGGCGAACGCGTCGGGCACCGCGTCCATCAGCCGCGCCACACGGGCTCGCACCGCGTCGTGGGGGAGCGCGAACTCGGTGGCGACCTTGGCCCACATGGTCGGAGTGCGGATCGTGAGTGGGTAGTCCCCGCCGAACGTCATCGCCATCCGCAGCTTCTTCAGCGGCATCCCCGAATAGGGCAGTGCGGAGGCGATGTCGTACAGCGGGGCGAGTGCGACCTGACGGCCCGACACCAGCAGCGAGTAGTTCTTCGCGCGCCCATCCGTTCCACCGATGAGCCAGTTGAAGGCGACGGCGTCGAAGAACCGCCACCCGCCCTGCCGCGCGGACCGCGTCGGCAGCACCCGGCGCAGCAGGTCCGCGACATCGCGGGCAGTGGGGCCGCCCTCGTTCTGGTACTTGCGCTCCGGAGGCAGGCCGAGGGCTTGGCACGGGTCCTCCTGGTGGATCCGGGTCAGCCACGGGCCAGTGCCCTGGACCCTGTCGTAGCGGGTCGCGGCGACCACGGACTGGCCCTCGAAAAGGATCAGCGCGGTCGGGGCGACGAGCAGCCCAGCGCGGCCGTCGGCTGTCAGGCAGATGTCCTCGTTGAGGTCGTGGTCGTCGAATCCGATGATGGCCGGTTTGAGAGTGTGACTAGTGGAGGCCGATCCCGACGGCACACCCCAGCGGTCATGGCCGGGATCGAACAGGAGCGCGGTCTTGGCCTGGGCGCCGGCCAGGGAGAACCGGCCACTAAAGTCGGTCCCCAGCCACGCGGACGGGTCAGCGCGCAGGTCCCGGATGCGTGCGGCGACCTCGGCCTCGGACAGCCAGGTGACCGAACCATCACCGGCCAGGGCTGCGTCGAGGCGATCGGTGGTGATGAACCGGGCCGCGCCGGCGCACTCCTCACCGACCGCAGTGCTCAGCAGGGAGAACGGGTTGTCGCCCACAGCGAACTGCCGGCTCCACCGGGCACGCACGGCGTTGTTGTCCGGGAGCAGCCCGGCCAGCCACGGCGCGACCACCGCGTGTGGGTGGTCTCGGTCAGCGACATCGACACTGTCAGCGCCGTCGCGGACCTGCCGGTCCGGTACACGCCCGGTTGTGGACGTCAGACTTCGCCCGCGCAGTCCGCGTCGGCGCCGGCGAGCCCATCCAGCGGTGCGGTCGAGGCGACCGTCGTGGCCTTCTGTGCGGCAGTGGGGCGCACGATGCCCGCACTGCCCGCACGCACCTGGCCCCTGACCACTACCAGGGATTTGCTTCCCCGGCGGCCTACCAGGGGTGGATCGCCAACCATCTGAGCCTGACGAAGGTGCCCGTTGATTCCGAGCGCGCCGTGGGCGCAGGTACGGCGGCGCAGCATCCGGGGTACACCGACCTCCACGAGTTCCTTGTCACCTACCAAGCCGTGGTCCGGGTGGCGTCAGCCAACGAGACCACGGGGCCACATCGCCAGGTTCGTGATCGTGGGACGGCCAGGCTCGGCGGCGCCATGGCTCACCGTTGACATCGCGACGGGACCCTGACGGCTGCCTATTGGTCTGGCCACGGGTGAGGTCGGGCTGCCCAGTCGCGGGCACGCGCCCCCCTCGACGGCGCCATCGCTCGCGCAATGTATCGCGGTGAGTACTGTTCGCCACGGTCGTAGACGGCGCCGACCTCCGGTCCTACCGTGGGTCCCGGACGTGGAGCCCTCGGCCCCTGCCGCGCAGGTCCGCCGAGGCGCTGCTCCGCCCGGGGAGGAGCGCACGATGCTCAGGGTCTTTGCGTGTGCGGCGGGTTCGGTACTGGCACTCGGGATAGCACCGATCGCGACAACCGCCCCCGGACCGCTGCGGCCCTCCGTGGCGGTCTCACCGGCGACCACATCGTCTGGTCCACTGCTGCGGCCGGGTGGGGTCCGGCAGCCGGCTGTCACTACCGGCCCGCAGCCCACGTCGACCATGGTCGACAGTGCGGGGATGTTCCACTGCCAGATGCCGACGGCCCAGTTCCGCTGCTACGGGCCGTCTCAGATTCGCCGCGCCTACTCGATCCAGCCGCTGATCGACAGCGGTTGGGACGGCTCCGGGAAGACCGTCACCATCGTCGACGGGTTCTCCAACCCGACCATGGCGAGCGACCTGGCGAGCTTCGACTCGGCGTTGGGGCTGTCAGCCCCGGTGAGCTTTCGCACCATCGCGCCCTTCGGGATCACCCCGTTCGTTCCGACCGACCCCAACCAGGTTGGCTGGTCGAGCGAGATCGCCCTTGACGTCGAATGGGCGCACGCCGTGGCCCCCGGCGCGGCGATCGTTCTGGCACTGGCCCGAAGCGGCGCCGACCCGGACCTTGTCGCCGTCGAACGCTACGTGATCGACCACGGGATCGGTGACGTGATCTCCATGAGCTACGGCGAGGCCGAACGGTGCATGAACCCGCAGCTGAGGGCCCAGGAGCACGCGCTGTTCGCGGCCGCGAGCTCGCGCGGGGTGACGCTCGTTGCGGGCTCGGGCGACCAAGGGGCCGCCCAGTACACGTGCTACGGCTCCTCATACATCAAGGCGGTCTCGACGCCGGCCAGCGACCCCTATGTCACGGGAGTTGGCGGAACCCGGCTCAACGCCGACCTGCGCACCGGGCAGTACGTCAGTGAGTCGGTGTGGAACGAGCCCGCCTATGCGGTGGGCGGGGGTGGGGGGTTCAGCTCGATCTACCCGCGTCCTGGCTTCCAGGCCGCGGTGGCGGGTGTCGGCGCGATGCGAGGGCTGCCGGACGTCGCCTACGAGGCCAGCGAGGTCGAGGGCGTCATCATCGCCTGGGGGAGCTCGGGTACCACGGGGGAGTTCTGGGTGTTCGGCGGGACATCCATCGGGGCTCCGCAGTGGGCGGGCATCGTCGCCATCGCGGATCAGATGGCCGGGCGGGACCTCGGCTGGATCAACCCCGCTCTCTACGCGCTGGGCGGGACCGCCGCTGGCCGGGCCGCCTTCCACGACATAACGGTCGGCAACAACAGCTTCAGATGGATTGCCGGATATGCGGCGACCCGCGGATGGGATGCCGCCAGCGGCCTCGGCTCGCCGATCGCCAGCAAGCTCGTCGCCGGGCTCGTCGGCGGCTAGCGCGGCCGCGGGCTGCGCCGCCGCCGCGCCCACCTGCGCCGGTTCAGTTCTGGCGATCTCGGACGGCGCCCTGGCCGATGCCCGCAGGCGCAGCGGGCGTCGGTCCCTCCCGAGCGAGGGGTCTGAGCGGTCGATGCTGTGCGTGCACAACCTGGCGATCTCGCTGGACAGATACGCCGCAGGACCGGGCCAGAGCCTGGACAGCCCCTCGGCGTACACGGTGGCCGTCTTCACCAGCGGGTGTTTGCAACCCGCGGGCAGGGCGTTCGCGGGCTCCTCATCGGTGGAGCACCATCGGTGGATGTGTACATGAGTGCGGGCGCCTGGACCAGGCGCGAAGGACAGGCGTGGGTGCATCCCTCGCGGGTCGGCCCAACCCGCGGGTGGGTGTCTGCAAAGGCCCACGGCCGTAGCGCCAGGGCAAGGGCCGGCCGTCCAGGCGACCGCGCCCAAGCCAGCGCAGGGCCCGAGAGGTAGGACCCGGACTGGCCGACGGACCGGGTGGGCCGCCCGCTCACATTGGTGCGGGCACCTGGCGACGCCGGTCGAGCTCTATGAAGGGCAGCCCGACGATTCGACAGTCGTGTCGCACCTCGTCGACCACGACGTACGCGTCGCTCACGCCGGCGTGCTCGGTGCGCAGCGACGACAGGCCGATCCATCGGGCGGGCTCGTGCGACCATGAGACCGAGGGCAGCGTGCCCACGGGCACCTCCTCGCCGTCGATGCTGGCGAACAGCTGCGCGCCGTCGACCAGTTCGCACTCAGCGTCGATCTCGAAGCCCCGAAGGACGAAACGGGAGCCCTGGGCGAGCTCGGCGACCAGGGCCTGCTTGCCGACGAAGTCCTCGGCCCGCTCCACGTCGACATTCCAGGCCAGAGCCAGCTCGAACGGGCTGCGCTCGAACTCCGGGTCGTCGAAGGTCTGCGCGGTGTCCCAGCCGGGAACGATCATCCCGCTCTCCATCCGGCACAGCTGGATGGTGGTCAGCCCGTACCCGCTGATCTGCAGGTCCAGCGCCTTCTCGGCCACCACGATCGCGTCCTGCACTGCGGGCGCCAGAGCGGGGTCGAACCAGATCTCGTAGCCGAGGTCGCCGGTGAACCCGACCCGGGCCACCATCACCTGGCCGCCGGCCAGCTCGAAGTAGCCGATGTCGTAGGGCCGCAGCTGCTCGACGCCGGTGAAACCGACAGCGTCCAGCACGGCGCAGGACCTGGCCCCCTGGACGGCGAGCCCGGCCCACCGGGCCGACTCGTCGACCACGCTCACGTCGGCGAACCTGCCCGACAGTTCGGTGAGGTAGTCCAGGTGGTCGACCTCGGCGGCCATCAGCAGGTAGTCCTGGGCGGAGCGCTTGAACAACATGGCGTCGTCGTTGAGCATCCCGTCGGGGTTGCACCAGATCGCGTATGTCGCGCGCATGGGTGCGAGCCGGCTCATCGCCCGGGTGGTCACGTAGTCCAGCAGGGCTCCCGCACCGGGTCCGGTGATCCGGTACTTGTTCGCCGGTGTCGCGTCGAACAGGGCGCACCCGGTGCGCACGGCCTCGTACTCTTCCTGCTCGTCGGTGAACACGTAGGGCAGCACGTACCCGTTCCAGTTGAGGTAGTCCTCGTCGGGCTGGGCGCCGGCCAGGTACGTCTGGAAGTCCGTGCCGCCGTAGCGAGCGAGGAAGTCGTAGAACAGGCTCTTCTTCGCGGGTTCGGTCATGGTGCCCAGCTCCTTCGGTGGGTGCGCGCCGGCAGCCCGCGGGCGGGCTGGGACATCCTGGCACGCCCGCCGTCGGCGGGTCTGGGACTTCGGCAGGCAGGGGCGCCAGCACCTGCGCAGCGGCTGCGTCGTTGTCCGTTCGATCCGCACTCCTGCTCGTCGGGGAAGCGGGCACAGTCCTCTTGCCGTGTCCCTGCATCCCACCGGCCAGGCCGCCGCGGGTTCGCCGGCAGGTCCGCTCGGCCGCGGAGCCAGCGGCGGAACGTGGCTCGGTCCCGCCGCGTCCAAACCTCAGGCAGGGGGTGTGGCTATGGGCACAGGGCCCTTTCGCGGCTGGCGCCTCGCCGCGGTCGCTGTGGGCATGGGTCCTGCGCTGGCTGCGTGCGCGGCATCGCTGGGGTGCACCGCCGTGGGCTGCCAGTCGATCGTTGCGGTGGACATCGCGTCACTGGCCTCCCAGGCCCACACCCTGAGCGCGATGGCCACGTTGTGCGTTGCGGGCGCCTGCAAGACCCAGAAGGTCACCGTCGTCGCGAACGCCGGCGACACCCTGCTCTACCAGACGGTGCCCACCCGACCGGTGCCCACCGCGGGGATGCCCGTGTCGGTCACCCTGAAGGTCACGCAGGGCTCGGTCGTCCTGCTCGACAGCACGACGACGACCGCGCTTGTCCAGGTCGCACCCAACGGCACGACGTGTGGCCCGGTCTGCTACTCGGCCAACCTGGTCGTGACCGGACAATCCCTTGAGCCGGGCCGGTCGCCCGCAGCCTCCGGTTGAGGTGGTGCGGCGGCCTGGCGACCGCACACTGCTGAGTCCTGGTCGGATCCCAGGCAGGTCGGCGCGAGCTGCGACGCTGCTTTCGCCGGCCGACCCGCCCGGGCCGGGTCCCCCGGACAGTGCCGACACAACCCGCGAAGTCGGACTCCACCGCCACTTGGCCTGCTCGCCCCACCCTGCCGCCGCCCGCCGCCGCGCAGTGGCAGCTCGCGCCCACCGTGTCTGCGCCGTGACGCGGGGGAAACCGGGCAGGCAGCCCCGGCCGGCGTCGTCGGCCGGGACCGTCCGGGTCGAGGCGCACGGCCGCACGCGCGGTCGGCATAGCGTTCGGCTGCCTGCGGCTCGACCTCGCGACGCCTTGCCGCGGCCTGTGCGCTCGACCATGCTCGTCGGGTGGAAGTCCTGCGCGTCGAAGCCATGGTCCAGAAACCACGCAGGCGGGGTTGGCGCGCGGCATGATCAGGTCATCACGGCGACGAGGGCGGGCAGATACGTCGATGCGGTACCTGCGGGCGAGCTCGCGATGACGTGTGTGCGGTGCGGTGCGGACAACGAGCCGGCGCGCAAGTTCTGCCGCGAGTGCGGCGAACGGCTCTCGGCGGTGTGCGCCTCGTGCGGCGCGGCCAACGGTGCCGAGGACAAGTTCTGTGGCGAGTGCGGGGCTGCGCTGAGTCCGGCCACCTCGACCGCCCCTGCGGCTGTGCCGCGCGACGCCGACACCGAACGCCGGATGGTCAGCGTTCTGTTCGTCGACCTGGTCGGCTTCACCACGTTCTCCGAGGGCCGCGACGCCGAAGACGTCCGGGCGATGCTCACCCAGTACTACGACGACGCCTCGGACGCCGTGCAGCGCCACGGCGGCTCGGTGGAGAAGTTCATCGGGGACGCCGTCATGGCGGTCTGGGGGACTCCGGTGGCGCACGAAGACGACGCCGAGCGGGCCGTTCGCTCCGCACTGGAGATCGTCGACCGCGTCCAGGCCATGGGCGCCGGCCTGTCCTTGGACCTCAAGGCCCGGGCCGGGGTGCTGACGGGGGAGGCAGTGGCCAGCCTGGACGCCACCGGCCAGGGGCTGGTCACCGGCGACCTGGTCAACACCGCCTCCCGCCTGCAGTCCGTCGCCGAGCCCGGCACCGTGCTGGTCGGCGAGAAGACCTTCCGCTCGGTCTCGGCCGCGGTCGCCTGCGTCCCGGTGGAGCCGTTGACCCTGAAGGGCAAGGCGGAGCCGCTACTGGCCTGGCAGGCGCTGCGGGTCGTCAGCGAGCTGGGCGGCTCCGGCGCCGGAAGCGCACCCGAGCCGCCGTTCGGCGGCCGCGAGGAGGAGCTGCGGCTGGCCAAGGAGCTGCTGCATGCGACCGGTCGCGAGGGCCGCCCGCGGCTGCTGCACATCACCGGCGTGGCGGGCATCGGCAAGACACGCCTGGTGTGGGAGCTGCAGAAGTATGTCGACGGCCTGACCGAGACATTCCTGTGGCACCAGGGCCGCTGCCCGTCCTACGGCGACGGGGTCACGTTCTGGGCGCTGGCCGAGATGGTCCGCGGGCGAGCCCGGATCGCCGACACCGACGACGACGCGACCGCCCGTGCGGCACTGGGCACGTGCCTGGAGCAGTACGTCCCCGACGTCGAGGAGCGCCGGTGGGTCGAGCCGCGGCTGGGCCACCTGATCGGCCTGGAGGGCATGTCCGGTGACCGCGACGAGCTCTTCGGGGCGTGGCGGCGGTTCTTCGAGCGGGTGGCCGAGCACGGAACCACGGTGCTGGTGTTCGAGGACCTGCACTGGGCCGATCCCGGGCTGCTGGACTTCGTGGAGTCGCTGCTGGAGTGGAGCCGGACCTCGCCGGTGATCGTGCTGTCGCTGGCCCGCCCTGAGCTGTCCGACCGTCGCCCCGCGTGGGGGTCGGGCGTGCGCAGCTCGGCCACCGTCCACCTGCACCGCCTCAGCGACACCGACATCGAGACCCTGGTCACCGGCTACGTCGACGGCCTGCCGGGCGCCGGCCTGGCCCGCCTGGTCAGCCGGGCCGAGGGTGTGCCCCTGTACGCGGTGGAGACGGTGCGCATGCTCGCCAGCCGCGGGGTGCTGGAGCAGACCGGCGGCTCCTATGTCGTCGTCGGCGACCTCGGCGCCGAGTTGGACATCCCCGAGACGCTGCACGCGCTGGTCGCGGCCCGCCTGGACGGGCTGCCCGACGCTGAGCGTGCGCTGGTGCAGGACGCGTCAGTGGCCGGCCACAGCTTCACCCTGGCGACCGTGAGCGCGGTCAGCGGGCGCGACGGCGCAGAGCTGGAGCCGCTGCTGCGAACGCTGGTGCGCAAGGAGGTGCTCGACCAGGACATCGATCCGCGGTCGGCCGAGCGCGGGCAGTACCGGTTCGTCCAGTCGGTGATCCAGGAGGTGGCCTACTCCACGCTGTCGAAGGTGGCACGGCGTACCAAGCACCTGGCGTGCGCGCGGTGGATCGAGAGCCTGCACGAGGAGGAGCTGTCCGGGGTGGTGGCCAGCCACTACCTCGATGCCTACCGGTCCGAGCCGGGGGCGCCCGACGCCGAGGAGATCGCCGAGCGTGCGCGCACCTGGCTGACCCGCGCCGCGGACCGTGCCTCGTCACTGGGCTCCCCGGAGCAGGCGTTCACCTACGCCGCGCTGGGCCTGACTCTGGCGTCGTCCCCCGCGGACCGGGCGGCCCTGCATGCGCGGGCCGCCCACAGCGCAGGCCTGGCCGGCGACACCGACGAGGCCTGGGGTCACCTGGTTGCGGCCTGTGCCGACTACCAGAGCCTTGGCGACGTCGCCGGGGAGGCCATGGTCCTGCACGGGCTGAACCCCTTCAGCATCCCCCGCGAGCACCACAAGGAGCTGGGCGAGCGGCGGGCGGACGTCGAGCGGCGCCTTCCCCCGGAGCGCGTCGCCGAGCGGGTCCTGATCTTGAGTGACCTGTCCACCGCGGCCGCGCACAGCATCGACATCGCCGCCGCGCTGGCGACCTCCGAACGGGCCCTGACCTTGGCTCAGACACTCGATGACGACGAGGCCGGCGAGGCGCCCTTGCGCGAGGCCGTGGGCTCGCGCGCGTTCGCCACGCACATGGCCGGCCGTCACCTGGAGGCCAGGCTGCTGTTCGAGGCAGAGGTGGCGATGGCGCGGCGGACGCAGAACCTGGCAGCCCAGGCCCGGGCGCTGATGACATTCGGCGTGGGCATCAACGAGGACGATCCCCGGGCCGCCCTCGAAGCGATGCTGGAGTGCGCCGCCTTGTCCGCCTCGTCGGGGATGCGGGCCGTCCAAGGGCTGGCCCTGGCCAACGCCTCGGAAGGTGCGGTGGATCTCGGCGAGTGGGACATCGCCGAACGGGCCCTGGACGCCGCTGCCCCGCTCTCCCGTGACGAGCGGGACGACGCCGACGGGGCGACCATGACGCGCGCGATGCTGGTCGCGCACCGCGAGGACCCTCAGCGCGCGCTGGCGCTGCTGCGCGAGCTCGACGCGCGGCGGGCTGGCTCGTGGGACATGGTGATGATGCACACCTGGTTCCTGCGGGTGCAGTCGCTGTGCCGCTTCCTGGGCGGTGACCCGAGCGGCTCGGTGACCGACGCTGCGCACTCACTCGAGCTCGACCCCTCGGGTGGCAACGCCGGGCTGTCGCTCTGGGTCGCTGTGCAGGCCGGCTGCGCGCTGCGTGACGCCGGTGCGGTGCGAGCCGCCCTGGAGTCCGCGACCGGCCTGCGCGGACAGTGGATGCGCCTGATCCGCACGACCGCGCGAGCCTCGATCGCGGCGCTGGAGCACCAGGACGGTTCCGCGGCGGCCATGGCGTCGGCCCTGGAGGCCTGGACGTCGGTGGGGCTGCCGCTGGACCACGCCTTCGCCGCGCTGTGCGCCGTGTACGTGCTGCCGCCAGGGGACGTCCCGCACGCCGACGTCGCCAGGGCCCGAAGCTACCTGAAGGGGCTGCGCGCGATCTCGATGCTGCGCCTGTACGACGCGGCCGCGGGGTAGCCCACGCCCGGTGGCGGTGAGCCGACCCGCCTACCGGTCAGGAAGCCGGTCTGCCGGCGGACCGTCGGGCTCCGCGCGCGTCGAGATGGCCCCAGGTGTCAGCGACCGGCTGCGGTGAGCGCGATCACCTGGTCGAACGACTCGCGCATGACTGTCGACAGCTCACGCTGTGCTGGTCCGCTGACCCAGCGTTCGAACGCCACTCGCGTGACGGCGATGCCCACCTCGGCGGCCAGGCTCGCGTCCGGGTCGGGGACGCCGCGGCGGCGCAGCCCGGCGGCCAGGGCCCGGGACAGCGACGCCATCTTGATCAGCTCCCGCTCCTGCAGCTCGGCATTGGCGTCGATGACCGTCTGACGCTGGCGCGCGTGCTCGCGGCTGTGGCCCAGCACCGACGCAGCGGCATCAAGGGCGGCCCAGACCGCCTGGATCGGGGAAGCGGACTCGGGGGCACCTTCGAGCGCAGCCACCAGGTGCTGCTGAAGCGATGCGGAGCCCGCGAAGAGCACCTCGCGCTTGTCGGCGAAGTACCGGAAGAACGTCCGCGCGGTCAGGCCGGCCCGCTCGGCGATGTCGGCCACCGTCGTCTGCTCGAACCCGCGCTCGATGTAGAGCTCCATCGCGGCGGCGCGCAGCCGGCCACTCGCGCCTGGCTCCCATCGGCCCACAGGCCCATTCTAGGTGATGGCATTGCATGACATCAGTTGTTAGAGTCATGTCATCACGTGACATCATCGCGCGTCGGTGGTCGGCGGTGGCCGGAACCGGGCCCTCAGCACGGGTCCCGGCATGAGTGTCGGCACCGGTGTCGCGGCCTACAAGGAGGAGTTCTCATGCGCGTGTTCGTCACCGGAGCGTCCGGATGGATCGGCTCGGCCCTGGTGGCCGAGCTGCTCGGCGCCGGACACCAGGTCCTTGGTCTTGCCCGTTCCGACGCTGCCGCCGAGGCCGTCACCGCGCTCGGCGCCCAGGCACATCGCGGGAGTCTGGACGATCTTGGCAGCCTGCGTGACGGGGCCGCGGCCTGTGAGGGGGTTGTCCACCTCGGCTACAACCACGACTTCTCGCGGATAGCCGAGGCGGCACAGACGGACCTGCGAGCCATCGACGCACTCGGCGCCACCCTGGTCGGTACGCACCGGCCGCTGGTGGTCGCCTCCGGGGTGCTTGGGCTCGCCCCTGGACGCGTCGCGACAGAGCAGGACATGCCCGAAGCGAGCCTCCACCCGCGCACCGCCGGCGTTGCGCTGGCGACATCGTTCGCCGAGCGGGGCGTGCGCTCGTCCAGCGTGCGGTTTGCGCCCACCGTGCACGGCGACGGCGACCACGGCTTCATCGCCACCCTGGTCGCTGTCGCACGCGCCAAGGGCGTGTCCGGTTACGTCGGCGACGGAGGAAACCGGTGGCCCGCAGTGCACCGGCTGGACGCCGGGCTCCTCGTACGACTCGCGGTCGAGGACGCCCCGCCCGGGTCGGCGCTGCACGCCGTGGCCGAGGAAGGTGTTGCCACGCGCGCCATCGCCGAGGCGATCGGCGCCGGGCTGGGTCTACCCGTGGTCTCGGTCCCGACCGAGCACGTGGGCGAGCACTTCGGCTGGCTTGGTCGCTTGTTCGCCATGGACGCCCGCGCGTCGAACAGTTTCACCCGTGAGCTGTTGGGCTGGCAGCCCGCGCGGCCTGGTCTTCTGGAGGACCTGCGCGAGGGCCACTACTTCGTCACCCGCGACGGGTGAGACGCTGCCTCGACTCACGACCGGCCAGCTGCGCGACGTCGCCCGCGGTTGGCACGTCACAGGTCGAGCAGAGACCGGCTACCTGTCCTCGCGGTGAGAGTCACCCACCGCGACTGCACGCACGACGGTGCTGGGCCAGGCCAGTCGCGCGTCAGATGCGGCGAGCGCCTGCAGGCGAGCCGGTAGGCACGGCAAACTGAGCGGCATGGACGTCCTGCGCACCCCGGACGAGTGTTTCGCCGACCTGTCGGGCTGGAGCTACGCGCCCCGCTATGTCGAGGTCGCGGCCGGTGACGGCACCCGGCTGCGGATGGCGGCCTACGACGAAGGCCCGCGCGAGGCACCGGTGGTGCTGTGCCTGCACGGCGAGCCGTCGTGGTCGTACCTGTACCGCCACGTCATGGCCGTGCTACTGGACGCCGGGCTGCGCGCGGTGGCGATCGACCTGGTGGGTTTTGGCCGCTCCGACAAGCCGAGCCGGCGGGAGGACTACACCTACCAGCGCCACGTCGACTGGGTGCGTGCCGCCATCGACGCTCTCGGCATCGCCGACGTCACCTTGCTCGCGCACGACTGGGGTGGACTCATCGGCCTGCGCCTGGTCGGGCAGGAGCCGCAGCTGTTCGCCGCCGTGGTCGCAGCAAACACGTTCCTGCCCACCGGCGACCGCGACCTGGGTGAGGCGTTCCGTGCCTGGCAGCAGTACGCGCAGCAGACCCCGCGCTTCCAGGCGGGCGGCATCGTCAACGGCGCCTGCGTCAGCGCCTTGCCGCCCGAGGTCATAGCCGCCTACGACGCGCCCTTCCCGTCGCAGGAGTTCCTCGCCGGTGCCCGGCAGTTCCCCCTGCTCGTGCCCACCACCCCCGACGACCCGGCGGCGGAGCCGAACCGGCGCGCGTGGGTCGGGCTGAAGCGGTACTCGCGGCCGTTCCTGTGCGCGTTCTCCGACCAGGACCCCGTGACCCGCGGCGCCGACCGTGTCCTGGTCGCCAGCGTCCCCGGAGCGGGCGGACAGCCTCACGTGACGCTGACCGGTGGCGGGCACTTCCTGCAGGAGGACGTCGGTGCTCAGCTGGGCGCCGTGGTGGTCGAGCACGTCGCCCGCGCCATGGCATAGCCACGCGACGGCAGGGGTCGCGCACGCGGCGGGGCATGGCCGTGCGGGCCAGGCCGGCTCACCGGTGCGGCCGGCTCGTGGTCAGCGTGTCCAGCGGCCCGTCCGGGGCGCATCATGGTCCTGTGGCGAGCGCGGTCGGACAGCGAGAACGGTCTACCGCAGCGCGCCGTCGTCCCGGACTGCGCCGTCGTCCAGGTCAGCGCCGTGACCACCGCTGAACCGGCCAGGCCCCGGATTCCTCGGGTCAGCCTTGGCGCGCTGGTCGGGGCGGTGGTCTACAGCTCAGCGCTGCTGGTCGCGGGACTCGTAGTCCCGTTCTACTCGACCCTGGCCGTGGACACCGGCGCTGGCAGCGGGGTGTCCCGAGGGTCGGCGACCCTGGTCGCCGTGAACGGGCCGGGCGTGGTGCTTGTCTTGGGCATCCCGCTGGTCGTCAGCCTCGCTGTCGGGTGCGCCCTGTGGCAGCGGACACGGCGCGGTGCGGTTCCGGTCGCATGGGCGTTGACGGGGCTGTTCATCGTCTTCAACGTCCTGGCGATGTTGTCGATCGGGGTGTTCGTGCTCCCGGTCACCCTCGCCCTCGTGATTGCCTGCGCGACCTGCCCCCGCGAGCCCGCGTATGGTGCGGCAGCGAGGCCGGCTGCCCCCGGTTGAGCTCTGGCAGGGGCCAACCGGTGAGCTTTCGTTCGCTGGCTCGCCTGACTCGGGGCGGCTAGAGCGCGCGCAGCATTCCGCCGTCGACGGGCAGCATCACCCCGGTCAGGTAGGAAGAGGCGGGGGAGAGCAGGAACGCGGCCACCTGGCCGAACTCGCCGGGGCGTCCGTCACGACCCAGGGGCACCGACTTGCGGATCCGGTCCAGGTCGGCCTGGCTGCGGCCGGCGTCGATCGACTTGATCCGGTCAGTCGAGATCCGACCGGGCAGCAGGCCGTTGACCCGGATGCCTTTGGGCCCGAACTCCTCGGCCATCATCTTGGCCAGCATCGCCAGTCCTGGCCGCAGTCCGTTGGAGATCGCCAGACCGGCCAGCGGTTCGCGCACCGTCGAGGACAGGACGAGCACGATGGAGCCGCCCCGTGGCGGCAGCGCCTTGGCGACGGCCCGGGTCAGCCGGACAGCGCCGAGGAAGACCGTGTCCAGGGCGGCGTGCCATTGAGCGTCGGTCACCTCGGACAGGGCACCGGTGGGGGGCCCGCCGACGCTGATCAAGGCTCCGTCGAGGCGGCCGAACCGGGCCACGGCCGCCGCGACCAGACGCTCCGGCGAACTGGGGTCGGCCATGTCGGCGACCACGCCGAGAGCCCGGTCGGTGCGTAGCTCAGCGGCCGCGGCGAGCACCTTGTGGGGGTCGCGGCCGGACACCACGACCCGGGCTCCCTCGTCGATCAGCACCTCGGCCGTGGCACGGCCCAGTCCCCGCGTCGCCCCGCTGACCACGTAGACGGCGCCGTCAAGTCCCAGGTCCATGGGCCACATCCTGTCAGTGCGGCCAGCCGCACGGACGTCGCCACCGCAGGGGCGCCCGTCAGCCCATCCGCACGCTGTCCGGAAGGGCAGTGCCCCGGTCAGGGACGCGCGCGCGGTCGCGATCGGCTCCGTCCGGGCCGTCGGACTCCTCGGCCTCCTTGCGCACGAAGATCCACCACCCGACAACGGCCACCCCGGTGAACAGGAACCACTGGATTCCGTACGACAGGTAGGGCCCGTCATCGACGACGGGGCCGGGCAGCACGGTGGGCGCACCGGGCTGGGCGGGTGCCTGGGTGGCGAGGATCGCGTAGCCGTCCAGGACCGGGTAGCCGGCAGCTGAGCCGATCGCCGGGGCGTTGATCGCCAGAACCTGCCCGGCGGGCAACCGGGACGAGGGGTGCGCCGGCTGGGACTGGCGCAGCCAGGCAGTCACCGTGACCGGCCCTGACTGCGGGACCGGGACAGAGGCGGGCGCGGCTGAGCTGCCTCCCTGCGGGATCCAGCCGCGGTTGACCAACAGCGCGGGCCCCGAGACCGGCACCAGCGGGGTGATCACCTCATAGCCGTCCACGCTGTCGAACGTGCGGTTGCGCAACAGGACCTGGTGGGTGGCGTCCCATCGGCCGGACAGGCGCACGGTGCGCCACTCCAGTGACGGACCGACCGTGGCTGTCGGCCCGGTCGCGGCCAGAATCACCGGGTACGCGGCAGGTGCGGCCCTCTGGTTCGCGATGATGACCGCATTTGCGGCCCGGCGGACGCTGAGCTTTCCGAACTGCCACATGCCCAGACGGACGAACAGCAGCAGCATCGCCGCGGTGAACACGGTGAAGCCGACCCACCGCCGCTGCCTCAGAACCCTCAGCACTCTTGGACGGTACCCCGGGGCGGGCGCCGCCGAATCGTTCAGGGGCCGCCGGGGCCTGGGCACCGTACGATGGGGTCGTGCTGGTGGACACGTTCGGGCGGGTGGCCACGGACCTTCGGGTGTCCCTGACCGACCGCTGCAACCTGCGCTGCTCGTACTGCATGCCGCCCGAAGGCCTGGACTGGATGCCCTCGCCGTCGATGCTCACCGACGACGAGGTGGTGCGGCTGGTCACGGTCGCCGTGGGGCTGGGCGTGCGGGAGGTGCGGTTCACCGGAGGCGAGCCGCTGCTTCGCCGGGGACTGGTCGACATCGTCACCCGGGTGGGGCGCCTACAGCCCCGTCCGACGATGTCGGTGACCACCAACGGGATCGGTCTGGACAAGGCCGCGGGCGCGCTGAGGTCGGCGGGTCTGGACCGGGTCAACGTCAGCCTCGACACCCTCGACCAGGCCAGGTTCGTGACCCTCGCCAAGCGCGACCGCCTGGCTGACGTGATCGCCGGCCTGAAGGCGGCTGCGCAGGCCGGCCTGGAGCCAGTCAAGGTCAACGCCCTGCTGATGCGCGGGGTCAACGATGACGAGGCACCTGCCCTGCTGCGCTGGTGCCTGCAGCGCGGCTACGAGCTGCGCTTCATCGAGCACATGCCGCTGGACGCGCAGCACGCCTGGGACCGCTCCACGATGGTCACCGGAACGCAGATCCTTGCGGCCCTTCATGCCGAGTTCGACCTGGTCGCCGACTCACCTGAGCACCGGGGGAGCGCACCCGCGCAGACCTGGGTCGTGGACGGCGGGCCCGGCCGCGTCGGGGTGATCAGCTCGGTGACCCAGCCGTTCTGCGGCAGCTGCGACCGGGTGCGACTCACCGCGGACGGGCAGATCCGCAACTGCCTCTTCGCCACCACCGAAACGGACCTGCGCACGGCGATGCGCTCGGGAGCCGGCGACGGCGAGCTCGGCGCGATGCTGTCGTCCGCCCTGTGGTCGAAGAAGGCCGGGCACGGGATCGACGACCCCACGTTCCTGCAGCCCAGCCGGCCGATGTCAGCCATCGGCGGCTGAGGGCCCGACTTCGTCGCCGGGCCCGCCCCACGCCTGCTTCGTCCCGGCCGCGAGCACCACGGCGACGCACCCGGCCGACGACGTCCACGGTCGATGACGCGGCCGGCACGCGATGCCTGGAACGGTGCGGGACCACCCCGGTTCAGGCGGGGGTGAGCGCGCGTCCTGGGCCGGCCGGTGCGCCTGACCTGGCCGGCGGGCACCTTCGCCTGCGCAGGGAATCGATGGCGGTCGCCCCAGAAATGGCGATGCCGGACAGCCACGGGGGGAGCTGTCCGGCACCGCACAACGACACCGCAACCGGGGGGACCGCGGCGTCGCCGGAAGTATGACACGGAAGGAACTGGGAGCGTAGCCACAACACGCGCGAACGGCGTCGCCGCCACTGCCTCGCACTGCACTGCACGGCACTGCACGGCACTGCCGCGGGTCGCAGGAGGCCGGCGTCAGCGGCCGGGATCGTCGGTGCTGTGGTGCAGCGCCGGTCGAGCCGGCGTGTGGACCGTGGTGGCGGGCGCGCTGCCGCGGGCGGCCCGACCGGCGTTGGCGAAGACCACGGCCAGGTAGGGCAGCAGGACAGCGCCGACGATCAGCACCCAGCGCATCGGGCCGGACACCACGCACGCGCCGATGAAGCAGGCCGTGCGCAGGCCCATCGACAGCAGGTAGCGCCGGGTGCGCCCCCGCAGGTCCTCGGACAGGGCCGTCGGAGCACCGGTTATCCGGTACACCGGCTCCGACCGCGAGGTGGCCACGACCTAACGGTACGGTGCCCAAGCGCCCTCGGCACCCCCGAGAGCCCCGAGTAGGCGGAGAACGCAATGTCGAACCGAACGTACCGGGTGACCGAGATCGTCGGCACCAGCGAGGAAGGCATCGACGCGGCCATCACCAACGGGATCACCCGGGCCGCGCAGACGCTGCGGCACCTCGACTGGTTCGAGGTGACCGAGATCCGCGGGCAGATCGTGGACGGTGCCATCGAGCACGTGCAGGTCGGGATGAAGGTCGGCTTCCGGCTCGAGGACGACTAGGTCGACCACTCCCAGGGGGCCGCGACGCCTCCGGGGCGTCAGCTCGCCGGGCTGACCGTCGACATGTTGAAGCCCTCGACGCGCAGGGCGGGCATCGCGGTGCGGGCGAAGAAGTCGCCCCACTCGCGCGGCAGGCACGAGGTGGTCGCCGACGCCGCCTGGATCCGGCCGAGCACGTCCACCGGGCTCTCGTTGAACCGGAAGTTCGTCGCCGTGCCGATCACCTCACCGTCGTGCACCACGTGGACGCCATCCCTGGTCAGCCCGGTCAGCAGCAGCGTCTGAGGATCGACCTCGCGGATGTACCACAGGCAGGTCAGCAGCAGGGCGCGCCCGGTGGTCGAGGCGACCAGGTCGTCGGTCGACCCCGTCGACCCGGGCACCTCCAGCAGCAGGTTGTCGATCGCCGGGGTCAGCGGCAGCGCGGTCAGCTCCGCGGTGGCCCGGGTCTGCAGCAGGGCGGCCAGTGTCCCGCCGCTGACCCAGTCGGTCGCGCTCAGGGGCAGCCCGTTGTCGAACACCGACGATGCCGGGCCCGACGCCGAGGCCAGGACGAACGGCGAGCAGGCCAGGGCGGGCGCCACCGGGTCGCTCCACAGCCGCACCGGAAGATCGCTGAGGCGCTCGCCCACGCGCGTGCCGCCACCGGGCTTGCTGAACACCGTCCGCCCGTCGTGGGCCTCGCGGGCCGACGCGGACCAGTACAGGTAGATCATCAGGTCGGCCACCGCCGTCGGGGGCAGCACGGTGTCATACCGGCCAGGGGGCAGGTCGACGGTGCGCGCCGCCCAGCCGAGCCTTCGGACCAGCTCGGTCTCGAGCTCGCCGACCGACACGTCGGTGAAGTCAGTGGTGGACTGCCCGACGAAAGTGGACCGGGTCCGCCCGTGCGACTTCGCCGTGATCTCCGCCCGGCCGGAGGGCTGCGCGTGGCGGCGACGCAGCCCGGTGGACGTGCCCAGGTACGTGGTGGCCAGGTCGTGCTCGGCGAAGCCGAACAGCTCGCGCTCGGCCGCGCGGGCCCGCTCGAATGCCTCGCCCAAGGCGGGTGCGAACGCGCCGAAGACGGCGCTGGTGGTCACCGCCGGTCCGTCGTCCCAGCCGGGGGCGGCCTGGCCGGCGACCAGCGGCCGGGCGTCGTCGGCCGGCTCAGCGGTCCGGGCCGCCTGTTCGGCCGCGCGTACGACCTCCTCGATCTGGTCGAGCGGCACGTTGCTGCGGGTGAGCACTCCCGAGGCGGTGCCGGTGGCGCCGTCGACCGTGGCGATGACCGTCAGCGACCGCCCGCGCATCTCCCCGTTGGTGGTCAAGGTGTTCCCGGCCCAGCGCAGGTTGGTGCTGCTGGTCTCCTCGGCGATCACCACCGCGCCCTGGCCCCGGGACAGCGCCAGCGCGCGCTCGACGAGGTCCTGCGGGCGCGATGCTGCCCGGCCGGAGCCGGTCATCGGCCGGCCTCCGCGACGGTGTTGAGCACGTTGACCCCTTCGAACAGCGCGGCAGGTGAGCCGTGGCTGACCGGTGCGACCTGGCCCGGCTGTCCCTTGCCGCAGTTCACCGCCCCCGCCAACAGATAGGTGCCGGGCCCACCGACAGCGGACATCGACCCCCAGAAGTCGGTGGTGTTCGCCTGGTAGGCGGCGTCCTTGACCTGGCCGGCCAGGCGCCCGGCCCGGATCCGGTAGAAGCGCTGGGCGGTGAACTGGAAGTTGTAGCGCTGCATGTCGATCGACCAGCTCTTGTTCCCGACGACGTAGAGCCCGTCGCCGGCCTGGTCGACCAGGGCGGCCACTGTCGGCCCGCCAGGGACCGGGGCCAGGCTGACGTTGGGCATCCGCTGGATGGGCACGTGCAGCGCCGAGTCCGCGTAGGCGCACCCGTTCGAGCGGGCGAACCCTTTGTGGCTGGCCATGTTCCGGTCGAGCTGGTAGCCGACCAGGACGCCGCCGGCGATGATGTCCCACTGCTGAGCGGCGACGCCCTCGTCGTCGAAGCCCACTGTGGACAGGCCGTGCTCGACGGCGCGGTCACCGGTGACGTGCATGAGTTCAGAGCCGTACTTCAGCGAGCCCAGCTTGTCGAACGTCGCGAACGAGGTGCCGGCGTAGTTCGCCTCGTAGCCCAGGGCCCGGTCCAGCTCGGTCGCGTGCCCGACCGACTCGTGGATGGTCAGCCACAGGTTCGTGGGGTCGATGACCAGGTTGTAGCGCCCGGCCTCGACGGTGGGCGCCGCGACCCGCTCGCGCAGCAGCTCGGGCAGCTCGGCCAGCTCCGCAGCCCAGTCCCACCCGGTGTCGGCGCCGCTGGGGGAGCCGGCGACGAACTCCCACCCGCGCCCGACCGGTGGGGCCAGGGTGCGCATCGTCTCGAACGAGCCGCTGCGGGCGTCGACGGCCACGACCGTGAGCTCAGCCTCGATGCGGACCCGCTGCTGGGTGGTGGAAGTCCCGGCGGTGTCGGCGTAGAAGCTGTTCTCCTTCACCGCATACACGCTGGCGTCCACGTGGTCGACGCCGTCGGCGGCGAGCAGCTGGCGGCTCCACTGCGCCAGCAGTGCCGCCTTGTCCGCCTCCGAAACCGTCGTGGGGTCGACCTCGTAGGACGACACGTAGGTGGCCCCCGGGTAGACCGGCTCCGGCGCCAGCTCGACCCGCTCGGTGGACAGCGGGCGGCTCAGTCGGGCCATCGCGACCGCCTGCCCGGCGACGCGGACCGCCTCGTCCACGTCGAGGTCGACCGATGCGGCGAAGCCCCACGAGCCCTCGTGGACCACCCGCACGGCAAAGCCGGTGTCCTCGCCGTCGCTGCTGCCTTCGGGCCGGCCGTCGCGCAGCCGCAAGTTCTGGCCGCGGCCACGCTCGACGCGGACGTCAGCGTGCTCGACTCCCAGGTCGGTGCATCGGGCGAGGGCGGCCTCGGCGAGCTGGCGAAGCGGCAGGTCAGTGAACTCCTGGTCGATCCTGTGTGACACGCGTTCAGTCCCCTCCCACGTCCAGCACGACCTTGCCCACCGTGCGTCGCGCCAGCAGGTCCTCGTGGGCCAGCCGCGCGTCCCCCAGCGCGTAGTGCCCCCCCAGGACCACCCGCAGGGTGCCATCTTCGACCATCGCGAACAGCTCAGCGAGCGGGGGGTGCATCATGTCCGGGCGACCGAAACAGTGGGCGAGCCAGAACCCGATGACCGCGCGGGAGCGTCCCATGAGCTCCGCGGCGTTGATCGGGGCAGGCGGGCGGCGCCCTGCCATGCCGAAGATCGCCAGCCGTCCGAAGGGCGCGAGGGCGGCCAGGCTCGCGTCGAAGACGGCACCGCCGGTCATCTCCAGCACGATGTCCACCGCGCGGCCCTCGTTGGCCTCACGCAGGCGCTCACGCAGCCCTTCGGGGTCGGCGCTGATCGCCACGTCGGCCCCGAGCTCCAGGGCGAGCCCGCGCTTGGCCGGCGTGGACGCGGTCGCGATCACCCGCCCGGCGCCCCACGCCTTGGCCAGCTGGACGGCCAGGGACCCCACCCCACCGGCAGCCGCGTGGACCACCACGGACTCCCCGCCGGCCAGGTGTGTGCAGGTGCGCAGCAAGTGCCAGGCCGTCGCTCCCTGGACGAGCATTGCAAGAGCGGCCACGTCGTCGACGCCGTCGGGCACGGGGAAGGTGGTGGACGGGTGCGCCAGGGCTTTCTGCGCGTAGCCTCCGGTCGTCGGCACGGCCAGGACCCGCCGACCGGAGCCGTCTCGTCCGACGACCTCGGCGCCCGGAACCACTGGCAGCGTCTGGCGCGACAGGTAGCTGTTCTCGGTCTGGTGGGTGTCTGCGTAGTTCACCCCGGCGGCGGCCACGTCGATCAGCAGGAGCTCGCCGGTGGGAACCGGGTCGGGCAGCTCCACCAGATCCAGGACCTCCGGCCCCCCGAAACGAGTGATCTGGATTGCGTGCATCCCATGACCCTAATAGCCGCGGGTGCGTGCACGGGTCAACCGCGGCATCCCCGCGACCGGACGTCATCGGGTCCCGGTGCGTGAACCCAGAACTCCATTCGCTGACCCACCTGCCATGCTGTCTTCCGACGCCGGCATCCCTGGCATCGGCTGGACATGACGGGGAGGGGCTTGGCCTGCGCTCACACGCTCCCGAACGGGTTCGAGAAGGTGCGTCCCAGCCGGGGCGCGCTGGCCACGTGCTGGGTCGTGGACCTGGTCTTGGCGGCGGCGTTCGCCGTCCCCACGGTGATCATGGTGGGCCTGGTCATGGAGCCATACAACGTCACCGCTGACAACGGGGTCATCGGCCCCGTGAGGCATGGGTGGCGGCCGTCACGATCCTGGCCGGAGCCGTCGTCGCTGTCGCCTGCATGACCGTGGGAACAGGTGGACGAAGCATGGGGCACGCCGTCGCCGAGCTGCGGGTCGACGGCCCGACCGACCGGGCTGCCTCGCTGGCCCGGCGGCTTGCTCGCGGGGGGCTCGTCGTGGGGGTATTCGGCGCTGGCCGCGCTGTGGGTGCCAGTGGCAGTCATCGCCTTGCTGGCTGCCGTGCTTGCGCCGCTGCTGCGCCGCGACCGGCGCGGTCCGCTGGAGTGGGCCACCGGGCTGAGCGACTACGCGGTCGCGCCCGTCAAGAACCGGCGGCTGGGCGACGCGCCGACAGCCCCGGACGACAGCCCGGGGCAGGCCCGGCAGACCGGACATGTCTGAGGCGGGCCACTGGCGGTGCTCACGACTGTCGATGCGCGCCAGGAGCCGCCCGGGACGCCGCGGCCCGGGCCGCGACTGCGGTCTGCTGACCACGGGCCTGCTCGGCCAGCGGGCAAAGGCAGTAGCGTCGCCCAGACACTCGCGCTCACGGGCGCGCCGGCTCGACGCGGAGGCACACGTGACACGTTCGGTGCTGGTGACGGGAGGAAACCGGGGGATCGGGCTGGCAATCGCCACCGCCTTCGCCGAGGCGGGGGACTCGGTAGCCGTCACGTCGCGCTCCGGCCACGCACCGGACGGGCTGTTCGCGGTGGCCTGCGACGTGACCGACCCAGCATCGGTCGAGTCCGCTTTCGCCGGCGCCGAGGCCGCTCACGGCCCGGTCGAGGTCCTGGTCGCCAACGCGGGCATCACCCACGACACGTTGCTGCTGCGCATGTCCGAGGACGACTGGACCAGTGTTGTGGACACGAACCTGTCCGGCGCCTTCCGGGTCGCCAAGCGGGCGAGTAAGTCGATGCTGCGCGCGCGCAGCGGTCGGCTGATCTTCGTGTCCTCCGTGGTGGGGCTCCTCGGGTCTGCCGGCCAGGCGAACTACGCGGCCTCCAAGGCCGGGCTCGTGGGGCTGGCGCGTTCCCTCGCCAGGGAGCTCGGCTCGCGGTCCATCACGGCCAACGTCGTGGCCCCCGGGTTCGTGGACACGGACATGACAGCCGCCCTGGGCGAGGCCCGGCGCACCGAGATCCTGGGCCAGGTACCGCTCGGCCGGTACGCCTCGGCGCAGGAGGTGGCCGGTGTCGTACGGTTCCTGGCGTCCCCGGACGCGGCCTACATCACCGGAGCCGTGGTACCCGTGGACGGCGGACTAGGGATGGGGCACTGATGGGCATTCTGGACGGCAAGCGGATCCTGGTCACGGGGGTGCTGACCGACGCCTCGATCGCTTTCCACGTCGCCCGGATCGCCCAGGAGGAGGGTGCCAGCGTCGTGCTGACCTCGTACGGGCGGGTGCTGAACCTGACCCGGCGCATCGCCGGGCGGCTGCCGGCCCCCGCCCCCGTCGTCGAGCTCGACGTCACCAGCAGCGAGGACCTCGCTTCGCTGGCCGAGCGGGTCCGCGAGCACGTCGACGGGCTCGACGGCGTGCTGCACTCGATCGGGTTCGCACCGGAGGCCGCCCTGGGCGGCAACTTCCTGAACACCGAGTGGGCCGATGTCGCCACCGCCGTGCACGTGTCGGCGTACTCGCTCAAGGCGCTCGCCGTGGCCGCGCTACCGCTGATGGGCGTGGGCGCCTCGGTGGTCGGCCTGGACTTCGACGCGGCGGTGGCCTGGCCCAAGTACGACTGGATGGGGGTGGCCAAGGCTGCCTTGGAGTCCACCTCGCGCTACCTCGCCCGCGACCTGGGGCCTTCGGGGGTGCGGGTGAACCTGGTCGCCGCCGGGCCGCTGAAGACGATGGCCGCGAAGTCGATCCCGGGGTTCGAGGAGTTCGAGACGGTCTGGGCGACCCGGTCACCGATCGGCTGGGACCTCACCGACCCCGACCCGGCAGCCCGCGCCTGCGTGGCGCTGCTGTCCGACTGGTTCCCGGCGACCACCGGGGAGATCGTGCACGTCGACGGCGGTGTGCACGCCATGGGCGCCTGAGCACGGGTGCTGACCGAGCTGAGGTTCCTTGACGGCCCCAACCTGTACTTCCCCCGTCCGGCGGTCAAGCTCACCCTCGACCTTTCGCAGGCCAGCGCTCTGAGCGCAGCGCAGGCTGCCCGCCTGGCCCGCTCGGTCGGCCTGCGGGTCGCGCGCCCTGGCGAGCCGGAGACCGGGCAGCGCCAGATCGTCCTGGAACGCGTCGTCCGGGCGGCGGCCCGTCGGCTCGCCCGCGAGGCCGGAACCACCAGACTCGCGCTGCGGGTGCGGCCCGGCGCAGACCCCGCCGGCGTGGTGCTGGCCTACCCCTGGCGGCTGCGAGGTCGGGCCCAGGCGTTCGGCGAACAGGTCGCGGCACTGCTGGACGCACTGGTGACCGCGGCACGGCTGACGGAGGTGACCGGTACGGAGGTGACCGGTACGGAGGTGACCGGTACAGAGGTGACCGGTACGGAGGTGACCGGTACGGAGGTGACCGTTGACCCGGCTGTGGACAGTGTGGCGGATCTGGTCGCCGCGTCGGCGGCTCGAGTCGTCTGCGCAGACCCCGGCCCGGGTCCGGACCTGCCCGCGCCGCGGATCAAGGTCGTCTCCGTGACCGGGACGAACGGGAAGACCACCGTGACCCGGCTGCTCGCGCACCTGGCCATGACCGCCGGGCGGCGCACCGGCTGGACCAACACCGACGGCGTCTACCTGTCCGGCGAGCTCGTCGAGGCGGGGGACTGGTCCGGCCCCGGCGGCGCCCGCCGGGTGCTCGCCTCGCCCGGCCTGCAGGTGGCCGTGCTGGAGACCGCGCGCGGGGGACTGCTCTTGCGGGGCATGGGCGTCGCGCACAATGACGTGTCGGTGGTGACCAACGTCTCGGCCGACCACCTTGGGCTGCAGGGGATCCAGACGCTCGACCAGCTCGCCGAGGTCAAGGCAGTGGTGGTGACGGTCACCAGGGCCAGCGGTTGGACCGTGCTGAACGGGGACGACCCACGGACGTTCGCGATGCGCGCCCGATCCAAGGCCCGACCGTGGGTGTTCAGCCTGGACCCTGCCGCACCGTCGGTGCGGGCGACCCTGGACGAGGGCGGCCGGGCGGCGACGGTCCTGGACGGTGACCTGGTGATGCTGCAGGCGGGCACGGAGCCGGACCACCTGATCGCCGTCGCCGACGTCCCGATCACCGTCGGCGGGCTGTCGTCGGTCAACGTCGCCAACGCGCTGGCCGCGGCCGCCGCCGCGCTGGCGCTGGGCCTGCCACGCGCCGCGGTCGCACAAGGCCTGGCCTCGTTCCAGCCGGACGCTGCCGACAACCCCGGCCGGATGAACCTGTTCGACCTGGACGCGGTGACGGTGATCGTCGACCTGGCGCACAACGAAGCCGGGCTCGCGGCGCTCATCGCGGTGATGGACGGGCTGCGGCCGCCGGGGGCGGCGACCAGGCTGGTTCTCGGCATCGCGGGGGACCGCCGCGACGAGGACCTGCTGGCCGTCGCCTCGCTCGCCGCTCGCGGGGTCGACGACGTCCTGATCGGCCACAAGGAGCGGTACCTGCGCGGTCGCACCATGGCGCAGATGGCCGCCCTGTACCGGGCCGGGGCGGCCGAGGTGGGGGTGCACCACCTCGACGAAGAGCCCACCGAGCTGGACGGCCTGCGCAGCCTGGTCGAGCGGTCGGCACCTGGGGACGTGGTGGCGGTGATGTGCCACGCCCAGCGCGAAGAGATCTACACCTGGCTCGCCAGCCGGGGTGCCGAGCCACGGCGCTGGCCGGCGCGATGGGCGTCATAGCAGGTGCGCCCGAGCACTCGGTCCCGACCCGCCAGCCTCGCGACGTCGTCTCCGGATCTTGATTCGCGAGCCTTGGGTTCGACCCCGGGCGGCACACCCCCTGTTTTCGGGTGGAGCGGTAAGGGTGCCCCACGCGAACCGCCTGGGCACAAGCCACCGGGATGAGCCAGAGGCCCCAGTCTCCCAGCCCCATGGTTGGCATCCCGCCCGTGCGAGCGCCGGACTCGCAATCAGCACCCGCGACCCTGCGGTCGACGCCTCCGCCGGTACGAACCACAGTTATCCACAGCCCCATAGCCGGCAACAGGTGCGCCCGGTGAGGTGTAGCCGGTGTCCGTCTGGACGCCAGTACATCGCAGGTCCAGGCTCTAGCTGTGGAGGCGGGCTACGTCGCCTCCCGTGGCGATGATGGGAACCTGAGCCGTGATCGCGAACAGCGAAGATCATCGGATTCCGTCGAGCGGCTGGGACACCAGGCTGTACTGGCTTTGGATCCTTTACAACGCGATCGCTTTCGTGGTCCTGCTGACGGCGGTGGCCCTCATTGCTTGGCTCGGCGCCAACGTGCTCGATCTGGCCGTGGCAAACCGGCACAGGCTGGAGGCGCTCTTGGTTGCGACCATCGGCGCCCTGATGTTCGGTGTGGTGCTCGGGTCGCTGCAATGGCTCGTGGTTCGCGAACGGGCGCCGGTTCCTCGGCGGCAGTGGATCGTGGCCAACGTCGGGCCAGCACTGGTTGGCTGGCTGCTAGTGATCATGCCTGCGGTGATCAAGGCAGAGAACACCCACCAGAACGTCGGCACGGCGTACATGCTGGCTGCCAGTCAGACCATCGCGCTGGGGCCGCTGCTAGGGCTGTCCCAGGCCCTGGTGCTGCGCAGGTACACCCGGCGATGGGCCTGGTGGATTGGTGCCAACCTCGTCTCGTGGCTGACCGTCACTGCTGTGGTCGCCGTACTGCCTCACCACTTCAACCCACTCAACTTCAGCCAGGGCAGCGGCCAGATCGCGCAGTTGTACCTCATGCTTATCGCAACGACCCCCCTGACCGGCCGCGCCCTCTTGTGGGTTCTCGCGTCGTCCTCGATGAACAGCCAGCAACCGGCGGCGACTACGTGAGCGCCGCGCCGAAAGCAAGCGGAAGCCGCTCGGAGGTGTCGATCATGGGCGCACGCCGCGAGCTCGATCCGGCATTCGGCGCGGATCGTGCTCGGGCACACGATGGCGCAGGCGCCCCGGGTGCGACTGCGGCTACTACCCGGGTCTACAGGCCTCGCGGCGCTAGTCCAGTCAGTGAAGGAGTTCACGGACCTCCCGGGCCAGGTCGACTGAGGCTTCGATCTCGACTTTGCGGTTCGTCAGGCTCTCGACATTGATGCCGAACGGAAGGCCGAGCCGGCGACAGAAGCCGATGAGGGCGCGGGCGTTAGTCAGGCACTGGTCGTAGGACTCTGTCAGTGGGTCCTGCGACCGGGTGAGCTCTGTGTGCAGCCAGCGTGGGACGTCGATGCCGAGCCACGACATGAACTCCAGGGTCTTCATGGAGCCGCAGGGTGCCAAGGTGAGGATGACGGGGCGCGGGACTATGCCCTCGTCCCGGCAGAGATAGACGTAGTCGGACAGCAGGTCGCGCATGTGGTCCAGGTCGTAGCAGACCTGGGAGACGAAGAAGTCGCAACCGTCCTGCTGCTTGCTCAGCATCCGTCGGTGCTCCTGGCCGGTGCCGACATGCCGTTCAGCGATGCAGACCCCACCGAAGCAGGGTCGTCGGTCCAAACCGGCGCGCAGCCGGTACGCGTCGGAGAGCCGGGTCTTCACCGCCTGGTGGCGGGAGGCGGCACCGACCAGCACCGTGAGCACCCGGTCGGCGTCGGCCTCGGTCAGCCAACGACTCAAGGCTGCCTCGGTGTACTTGCCGACAGCGCGGTAGACGACGACAGGTCTGGTCCAGCCGGACAGGTGCCGGTCCAAGAAGTCCGCGGGATCCATCATCGGCATGAACGGGAAGGGCCGTGGATCCGGGGAACGATCGCTTTCGGCGTCCACGTCATAGATGATCAACCCATCCAGCGCCACCGAGTCCAGGCGCGCCAGCGTGGCCTGGGCGATCTCGTCAGCGCGCCCCGGAGTCGTCGTCAGACTCGGCGGGGTGACCCCGTACAGGAGCACCCCGTGCTCAGCCCGTCGCAGTAGCTCCAGCGCAGAACCGTCCCCGCCCAATGCCATCGGCACAGCATGTCAAGACGCGCGGCCGTCGCGCGCCGAGGAGGCTGATCTGTGCGTCATGTGGGTCCAGATCAAGCTCCCGGGCAGTCATTGCCTTCTGGCACGGCTCGAGGACGCAGTGAACGCACGAGAAGCAGTGAGCGCACCGCTGCGATGAGGGCCACTGCCCAAGCGAACAAGGACCCCGTCGCGACGCCGAAGAGCACGGCCACCAACGCGATGAACCCGAAGCCAACGGCCTCGGCCTTGTCACTTCCCTTGCGGAACGGATTCAACACGACCTCCAAGCGAGTCCTCGAGCGGCCCAAACGTATGCCGGTCGCGACGGCGATGGAGGGCAGCGCGCCGAACCGTCCGCGGCCTGGTTGATCCTGCACGATCGGGCCCCTGCGGCCCGACCCCGGGTGGCGCCCGAGGTCTGTGACCCGTTTGGGATCGGGTAGTGCGTCGTAGGTCGCTTGGACGGGCTGGGTGCGCCGACGTGCCCATCATGGGCGCGTGCCGCAGCCTCGACATCCGGCACTAAGGGCGCTACTCGCGAACGAGAACGAGTGCCAGGCGGGGGACGACGAACGACGCGAGGAAAAGCGGCAGGAACCTCTTGCCCGTGCATCGGAAGGCGACGACCTCACCGTCGGCGGTGTCGAAGGTCTCGGCTCGGCTCGAGTTTCGGCCATGGCGAACTTGCAGAGTGTGAGATCCCGGCGCGACCAGCGTCTCGAAAGTTTCGTTCATGTTGACGGAGCTAACACGCTGGCCATCAACCTCGATGTCGTACGCGCCACGACGGACCTCAACCCCGATGGCATTGTGCCTAACCCTCAGCGTCGCGGACATTGTCGATCACCCGTGCTTTCTGATGTGTTGTTCGCGTGCTCGTCGTCAGACCCTGCGTGCTGCTGGATAACGCACATCCGAGGCTAACAACTGACACCGCTGCGCCGGGATCGCACCGACCTGCCGGTGGGCGCGCTGCAGGTGGCCCGGTACGAGGGCACACTCGGCGTACGTCAGATCTGGATGCGAGCGCGAGGCTGTCGCGGTTGGCCGACGTGTACGACTGCGGCCACAACGAGGGATCGTTCTCACGCGGGAACTACCGGCTGGACCCGGCCCCGGAAGGGGTTCCGCCTCGGCTGACAGAGACGGAAGCGCTCAAGGTCTTCTCGGAGGGGCCGTTCGGCGACGAGCTCGGGCGTGCGGTGCCACGTGCATGTGCCCAGGTTCGGGCTGTCCAGCGGCGCAGACGCCTTCGACGCCGCCGACGGGGATGCGGGCCCGCGGTTGAGGTCGGCCTTCGACCCGCGTGGCTCGTGGTGATCCCTGGCCTCACGGTGCGGCCCGCGGGACCGCCACGTCGGCCCGGATCGGCGCCAAGACAAGAGCTGGCAGTCGATAGCTGGGGGACAGCCGTGATCTACGACGACACGGGAACCAGACAATCCGGCTACGCCCTGGGCAGCGCCGATCCGCAGATTCGTCAGGCGGCCGCGCACCCCGAAATGCCGCGCGTTGCGCCCGTCCAAGCACGGCATACTCTCGGTATGACCTCAACACAGGTGAGACGGCGCCTGGTCCTTGTAATCGGCGTTGTCGCCTGTCTTGTCCTGGCTACGAGCGCCGCGGCGTTCGCGAGGACCCACTCCCCATTGGTTGGCTAGCGCACCGAGTGCCGTTTCGAGCTCCGCGATCGAGCATTCCCCGAGGTCGTGTTCCAACGGATCACCAGGACGCCTGTTGGGGCGACCGCGCCGGCCGCGAGGAATCGACCAGACGGGAGAAGACGTGCCCGTGTGCCAATCCTGAGAACGGTCTCCGGGCCGGACGTCCTGTCTATTCGCCGACGCCTCCGTCGATCGATTGGCGAAGGAAGTCAGCGTGGCCGGCGTGACGGGCGGTTTCTTCGATGAGGTGCAGCAGCACCCACCTGAGGGAGAAGTGGCTTCCGTCGCGAAGCGGATGCACCGACTGCTGGTCAAGGCTCGTTGCGTCGGCTACGACCTGCCGGCTTCGATCACAAGCTTCCCGGTAACGCTGCCGCAGCTCCTCCGGCCGAAGGTCGGCGGCGCTGCGGAACTCCCAATTGGGATCGCTGTCCCAGTCCACGCCTACCCATGGAGCTCGTTCGGGGCGTCCGAGGAAGCGCACCTCCATCCAGGACTCCTCGACCAGGGCCAGGTGGTGGAGCAAGCCGCCAAGGGTGAGATCTGAAGGCCGGAGCGTCTGGACAAGCTGTTCGCCGCTCAGGCCGTCGGACTTGAGCATGACCGTCTCGCGCTGGTAGTCGAGGTACTGGCCGAGCAGTTTGAGTTCGGAACCACCGGGATCGGGGTCGATTCGCATGTGAGCATCCTGACAGCAAGCCCGTGGCGCCGCCCGGCACCGATCGTCGTACGGAGGGATGTTCGCCGCCGAGGCCACCCCGGGGTGCCTGCCCATCTGAGAGTCAGACCTGGCGGGAGTAAGACTGCAATCCGACTTCGCCGGCGTGTCGGGCGCCAGCCAAGCGCTGAGCGACGTAGAGTTCGCGACCGCCCAGGGGGCGACAGCGGGGCGTTGTTCCGCGAGCACGAGCGCTCGTCAGGTCCGTGACCTGAGCACCGGGCTCACGTCCGCCATGAAAGTTCGTCGGCGACGTCGAGGCCGCCTCCAGCCATGACATGCCTCCCCCCAGGGGGGTCGCTCCGAGTCTCCTTTTGGGTGCGGGCGGACACCGTCGGAGCCTGTATTCACCGCCGCTGCGAAGCAGTCCTGGCCGCCGCGAAACAGGTCACTGGCCAGACGTTGCCCCTGTGGGATCTTCGCACCGTTCCACGCTCAGCGATGATGACCCGAGGCGAGCTCGTTGCAGCGTCGGCTCCTCCACCTACGCACGACTGAGCGGCCGCGGAAGCTGCCTACCTGTTGACTCGGTTCGCCGTTGTGACTCGGTTCACCGTTGCGACTCGGTTCACGACGTGCCGAGGTCCACCCATCCGGGATCGACCGGGCCCGAACCGCGGGGTGGTTGTGTCGTGGAGACGCGCCTAGTGCCGAGCGCGCGGGACAAGACGGTGACACGGTCTCGGGTGCCGCTCTTGGCGAAGATCGACTTCAGGTGATCTTGAACCGTGTGCTCGGACAGCTGCATCTGGCGGGCCATCGCACGGGTATCCGCGCCGGTTGCGAGCAGCGCCACGAGTTCGTGCTCCCGGGGGGTCAGGCCCGTGGCGAGGCAGAAGAGCTCGAGTCGTTCGACGGCCGAGGCCTCCTCGATCGTGACGACGATGCCGACTGGTGGTGCGTCGCCTGGTCCGGGCCGCTGGTCTAAGGGGGCGAGTCGCGCAGCGCGCAGGGTCAACCAGAACCCGTCGGAAAGGTGGGTGCGAGTGACGGCGGCGTGGTCGTCGATGCCTGCCTCTTTGGCGAGCAGCTGTGCCGCGACGTTGTACACGCTCGCGGGCACGGAGGATCTCCCTGGTCCGGGAGGGAGAAGCTGATCCAACCAGTCCGTCGATGCTGTGGTGCGACTGGTGATCCGCAGCTCGTCGCTCAGGGTCAGCACGACGGGCCCGACATCGTGGCGATGCGGCCTCGAGACCTCCACGAATGTCCGGGCCTGAGTTTCACGAAGCGCCGCGGTCATGACCGATGCCATCGTGGCCAGGAACTCCGCGTCCGCCGACCGGAAGGGTTCGCGGTCGTCGGTGCGCCACAGGTCGAGGAAGCCCCAGCAGCCGAACCGGTCCGCGAAGACGATCGAGGCCACGTCACCGATCCGGTAGCGGCTCATCACATCGCGCCAGACCACACTCTGGGCAAGTCGGCCATGGGAGTCGCGGTGGAGCAGTCCCACGGGGGAAGCCGCCGTGCTGAGAGAGGTCCAGCGGTTCACCGCTGTCAGGTACTTCGACCGGATCAGCTCGGGAAGCTCAGGCAGGCAGGGGACGTCGGCCAGCGGTGCAGCCCCGACGCACGTCACGGGATCGGTGAGCAGCCATACATGGGCGTCGAAGCCAACCGCCTCACGCAGGGCGGCGAGCAACCCACTACGCAACGTCACGGCATCGGTGGGCTCCCGGCAGATCTTCTCGATGTGCTCGCGGGCCCGTGACCGCGCCCAGCTGCTGGTCACCTGGGTGAGCCTACGCGCTGCACCTGTGGGCGGTGGCTGGTCGATGCGCTCGGTGGGCGGTCCCAGGAATCTGGGATGTCGTGGGCTGGCAGCGGCGACCTAGCGTGTGGATCCCTCGAGGCTCGCGAAGCAACCTCGACTCACCGAGCGGAGCACGCCGTGACCACATTGAGGATCGAGCACGCCATTCACGACTACGAGCAGTGGATCACCGCATTTACCAGCTACGGGCCTGCCCGCACCAACGCGGGCGTCCGCAGCTTCACGATCCGCCGCCCCGTCGATGACCCGAAGTACCTGATGCTCGACCTGGAGTTCGATACCGCGAATGCGGCCCGCGGGTTCGCGCAGTTCCTCGAGGAGAAGGTCTGGTCATCTCCGGCCTCGGCACCCGCCCTGGCCGGCGTCCCACGCACCCGCGTGCTCGACGTGATGTAGCGGGACCACGAGCCCGACGGCGCTTCCGCGGGCTACGGAAGGCCCTCGCCAGCCCGCGACGGCGCGCGCGCCGACCGGACACGTACCGGTTGTTCCATGGAGTTGGCCGCGCCGGTGTGCCGATAGCGTGCCGTGAAGGACAAGGCCAAGATGGTCACGTCAGCCACGGTCTATGAGAGGTCGCTATGAGCGTCTATCGGGTAGTTGATGTGATTGGGACGAGTTCCTCCTCCTGGGAGGAGGCTGCGGCCGAGGCCATCAAGACGGCAGCCGGATCCCTGCGTGATCTTCGGGTAGCCGAGGTGACCAAGCAGGACGTGGTCGTTGGCGACACCGGAGACCTGGTCTACCGGACGAAGGTCCAACTCTCGTTCAAGTACGAGGAAAAGTAGGCAGTCTCGGCGCTGGCTCCTGGAGCGGTGACGCCGGCGCACCGAAATCCCGATCGAGCGCCCTCGAGACCGGTTGAGACTGCTGGCGCCGCATTCAAGCAGTCCATCCCCACAGGATCACCAACGCCGCCAGATCAGTCGACACGGAGGCGTCCCATGGGCTGCCCGGCGGGTTCTGCGATGAGGTCGAAGTCCGTGTCGAGATGGAGAACGGTGCAGTGGTTCAGCTCGGCTGCGGCGACGTTCAGCAGTTCGGTATCGACGGGGCGCGATGGTGTCCGCGCTCTTTCAGAAGCAGGTGCCGGAGATGACCGTGTCGTCGCCGAAGTCGGGCCACAGCTCCGCCACCGCCCGCAGGTCACCTGCTGTGACAGACCCGGCCGTGCGGCGGGCCCCACGATGACGGTGCCGGCGCAGGTACTCGGTCCGGGAGATGCCCAGGCGCGCAGCCTGCTCGGCCAGCAGGCTGAGGTCCTCCGCGGGGATGTTGGAATCAGGGCAGGGGGCACAAACATCTCCAGCAGGCACTGGAGAAGTCTTCTGACCGCACTGCGGGGGTCCGCACGCCTCCACAGCGGGGGGCGCGCACGCGATGTGCCTGTTCGGCATGAGCAGATGTGTCAGTCGCCTGCGGTCACGCCGTAGAGGAGGCGGCGGACCGCAGCTCGCGACAGCAGGAGCGCTACGACCAACAAGGTCACGGAGATGAAGTTCCCAAGGCTCACGGCGTCACCGAAGACCAGATCGACTAGCTCAAGGACGACGATCTTGCTTCCGGCAGCCACGACCCAGAGCAGCAGTGCCGCACCCCCTCTTGCGTACCGCGTCGTCGCTGCGCGAAACCGCTTCACGATTCTGGTCTTGAGGAAGATCACGGATTCGAGGGTGCCCTTCAGCAGCGCGGCGGTCAGAAGCGAGAGTGTGAAGGTCTCGCTGATGACCGACGGGACGTACTGGATGGCGAGGTTCAGCACGACCACGTAGACGAAGAGGTCGATGACGTCGGCCGGGCGGCCACGGATCCAACGTCTGACCCACCCAAGCGCACCAGCTCGCCCTACGTCCGTGATCACCAGAACATCTTGCCTTGCGGAGAACGGCGGACCAGCCGGTCTGGACCGAACCTGCCGATAGGCACAGGTGATTTCAGGAGAGCGACTCGGCGACGGGCAGCGAACCCCATGTCGACGGGTGTCACGCGTGGTGGTGTCATTCGGCGATTCGCCGCCGCGTACGCCGGCATCGCGACGCCGACGTCGCCACCGCCCGGGTGGCCCCGCGTACCGAGTCTTCTCGGGCGTCGTCCGGCACGGATTGAGCCTGCGCTCGACGAACAGATGTGTCGGTAGTCGTGCCGCTCTGGGTGCACGCGAAGCGCCTGATAGGTGCGCGGCAAATGGCACGCCAGCAACGGCGTGACAGGCGATCATGGGGGCCATGTCATCCCTCGGCTCTGGTGCCGCCTTGTGGCGCGTTGATGTCGTGCTGCGTCGAGCGGGAGCGACGGACAGACAGGCAGTCGAGGTCGTGACGCGCCTGGCTACGGATCTGAGCACCGGGCTCATGTCCGACGATGAGACGATCGTCGGCGACGTCGAGGCCGCCGCCAGCTATGACATGCCTCCCCCAGAGGGGTCGCTCGGAGTCTCCTTTTGGGTGCGGGCGGACACCGTCGGAGCCGCTGTTCAGGTCGGCTTCGATGCAGTCCTGGCCGCTGCGAAGCAAGTCACTGGCCAGACGTTGCCCCTGTGGGATCTTCGCGTCGTTCCTCGCTCGGCGATGATGACCCGAGACGAGTTCGAGTCGGGGTCGGCTCCTGCGCCTGCATGCGACTGAGTCCCGGGCACACACCTGTGGACAGCCGGTGATCCACGACGTCTCCCGCGTCCGATTCTTACCGAATCGATCACCGGCCTGTCACTGCCGGTGGCGCCGGCCGGCAGCGGTCAGTCGCCGGCGTAGTCCGGGTCGGCGACCTTGTCCGAACCGTGCGCCCCGGCCTGGGCGACCCGCGACATGGCCTCGAGCTCGGCCAGGACGTCAGCGTGCTTGTCCGCGCAGACCACGACCACATCGCCGGGGTTGGCCCAGGCCAGGGCCGCCCGCACCGAGTCGATCTCGCTGAGCACAATGTCGACGCTGCGGCAGCGGCCGGTTGCCGCCATCGCGGTACGCACGCCTTCGCCGACCAGCGCCGCGACCTGGCCGCGCTCGCGGCCGCGCAGTGCGGCGTCCTCGCGGACGATGATGGCGTCGAAGTGCTCGGCGGCCACCTCGCCGAGCTCGCGGATGTCCTGGTCACGGCGGTCCCCGGCGGCCGCGATGACCGCCAGGCACCGGTGCCGCATCACGTCGGGACCGGGGTCGCGGTCGACCATCAGCCGGTCCACGAAATCACCAAGGGCACGCATCCCGTGCGGGTTGTGGCAGTAGTCGACGAACACGGTGACCCCGCCGACAGTCACCTCGTTGAGGCGTCCGGGGGACAGGTAGTACGAGGTGGTGAACGTGCGAAGACCCTGGCGGATGTCGTGCAGCGGCGCACCGGCTGCGAAGGCCGCGCCGGCGGCGGCCATCGCGTTGGCGACGTTGAACCGGGCCCGGCCGCCGAACGTGGCCGGAAGGAAGTGGGTCCAGGCCAGCTGCATGGTCCGCCGGCCGTGCCGGATCACGATCATCTCCCCGAGCTCACTGCGCTCGAGCACCACCGCGCGCCCGCCCCGGCGGCAGTAGGCGTCGATCATCTCCCGAGCGGGGCTGCCGGCCTCGTCCAGGGAGAACCACACGACCCGGCCTGCGGGGGCCTTGGCCCGCATGTCGGCGACCAGCGGGTCGTCGGCGTTGAGCACCGCGAACCCGTCACGGGAAACCGCCTCGACGACCACGGACTTCACCTCGGCGAGCTGCTCGAGGGTGTCGATGCCACGCAGCCCCAGGTGGTCCGCCGCGACGTTGACCACCACCGCGACGTCGCACCGGTCGAAGCCCAGCCCCTCGCGCAGAATGCCGCCCCTGGCGACTTCGAAGACCGCGAAGTCCACCCGGGGGTTCTGGATCACCATCCGGGCCGACTTCGGGCCCGACGCGTCGGCGCGGATCACCAGCCGCTCGTCGATGACGACCCCGTCCGTCGAGGTCATCCCGACCTTGCGACCCAGGCCCTTGAATATGTGCGCGATCATCCGCGAGGTGGTCGTCTTGCCGTTCGTCCCGGTCACCGCGACCACCGGGACCCGGCTCGGCGAGCCCGGTGGGAACAGCAGGTCCATGACCGGCTTGGCGACGTACTGCGGCTCGCCGACGGTGGGGTGGGTGTGCATCCGAAAGCCCGGGGCGGCGTTGACCTCACAGATCGCGCCCCCCGCCTCGCGCACCGGCAGCGAGATGTCCGGGCAGATGAAGTCGATGCCGGCCACGTCCAGCCCGACCACCCGGGCGGCCTCCTCGGCGATGTCGACGTTGTCGGGGTGCGCCTCGAACGTCCGGTCGATCGAGATGCCGCCGGTGGACATGTTGCCGGTCATGGCCAGGTTGACCGTCTGGCCCTTGGCAGGGACGTCGTCCATGGCGTGACCCTGGTCGCGGACCAGGGCCACGGCCTTGTCGTCCACCGCGATGCGAGTCAGCACCTTCTCGTGGCCCACCCCCCGGCGGGGGTCGGCGTTGGTCTGGTCGACCAGCTCGGCCACTGTGTGCAGGCCGTCGCCGACCACGTGCGCCGGTACCCGTTCGGCGATCGCCACCATCCGCCCGCCGACAACCAGGACCCGGTAGTCCCGGCCGACGATGTGGTTCTCCACGATCACCCAGCCGCGGCGGGACTGTTCCTCGGCCACCGAGAACGCCTCGGCTACCTCCTGCGCCGTCTTCAGGTCCAGGCACACCCCCCGACCGTGGTTGCCGTCCAGCGGCTTGACCACCACCGGGTAGCCGATCCGCTCGGCAACCTCCACGGCGCGCTCGGGGGTGCGCACCGCCTGGGAGCGCGGCACCGGCAGCCCCGCGGCCGCCAGCAGCTTGGTGGTCAGCTCCTTGTCGCCGGCCACGTCGACCGCCAGCGCCGAAGTCTGCGACGTCATGGTCGCTCGGATCCGCTTCTGGTGGACGCCGTGGCCGAGCTGGACCAGGGACTGTTCGTTCAGCCGGATCCACGGGATGTCGCGCGAGACCGCCTCGTCGAGGATGGCCTGGGTCGACGGCCCGAACGCGGTGCGCTCGGCCTGCAGGAGGAAGGCCTCGAGCTCGGCGTCGAAGTCCAGCCCGGGGTCGGTACGCACCAGGTGGTTGACCAGGCGGGCGGCGAGCTGGGCGGCGGCCAGGCCGACGGACTCGTCCCCGTAACCGAAGACCACGTTGTACCGGCCACTGTGGCCCGGCACCTGGCGCGTCTTGCCACGGCGGATGTCGAAGCCGGCCTCCTGCTGCAGCTGCAGGGCCACGTGCTCGGTGACGTGACCGAGCCAGGTGCCTTCGCGCAGCCGCTCGACGAACCCGCCCTTGCGCCCGCGGGAGCAGGAATGGTCGGCAAGGCCCGGCAGCATGGCCAGCAGACCGTCGACGAAGCCCGCGATGGTGTCCGTGGGATGGTCCTCCAGCGAGCCCAGGTCCACCAGCAGGTGGATGGCCGGCTCGTAGGAGTACACATTGGGGCCGCGGTACACGCGGGTCTCAACGATGCGCAAGTCCGGCTCGGCGCGACCGGCCCGACCTGGCCGGGTGCCCGGTGCGCCGTTGCCGCTCACAGGTCGTCGTCCTGCGCCGTGGCCCGTCGCTGGCGACGGCGGGCGTTACGGGCGACGACAGCGTCGTCGGCGCCTTCCGCCGCTACCCGGCGGGCCACCGGCCCGGATCCGAGGTCACCGGCGGCGAGGTCCGCCGGGCCGAGCTGGCTGCCTGGCTCCTCGAAGCCGATCAAGGCGACCTCGACCAGGTCGAAGCTCGAGCCGACGGGCAAGGCGTGCACGACCGCGCCGGAGACCAGCAACGGTGAGGTGCGCGTCGCGGCCGCTGAGTTGGTGACCGCGGCGCGCCCGTCGCAGACGAAGACCGACCCTCGCCCGATCACCTCCAGGAACCGCCCACCGCTGACCACCGCCGCGGTGTCCTCGTCGATGCCCAGGCCCAGCAGGCTTGGGTTCTGGGCCACCAGCGACAGCAACCGGCCGTACCGGTTGCGCTGGGAGAAGTGCTGGTCGACGATCACCCCGGGCCACAGGCCAAGGCCTCGAGCCAGCTGCGAGATGCGGTTCTTGGGCGTGGCGCCCGACGCGCCGAAGGCGACCATGTGCTCGCTGAGCGCGCTGGCCCCCGCAGACGTCCCGCCGATCACCGCGCCGCGGCGGTAAGCGGCGGCTATCGCGTCGCCGAACCTGGTGCCGGTCACCACCGAGGAGAGCTTGAGCTGGTTGCCGCCGGTCATGAACACGGCCGTCGCCGCGTCGACCGCCGCGGCCGCAGCGGGGTCGTCCGCCTCCGCGCGGGTCTGCGGGCGCACCGACACGACGTCGGCCACCTCCAGGCGGGCGAACGTGCTCTCATACAGCCGGGTGATCTCGTCGCCGAGAGCCGAGGCCGTCGCGCAGACCACGATGCGCGCCCCGGTGCCCCCGGCGAGCTCGACGAACCGGCGCAGCACCGGCTTCCTGCCCAGCTTGTCCTCCGCGCCACCGATGGCGACCAGGGTGCCGGCCGGGACGGCGGTCAGCAAACCTGCGGCGGGGGGTCGGGCAGCAGAGGGCACTGCGGCAGCGTACGACCCCGCCGACCGAGCGCGCCGGCGACCACGCCGGCCGGCTTCCCCCGAAGACGGGCCGGGATTGGCATGATGGGCGGGTGCAGTCCTTGGAACCACCAGACGACCCTGCTCATCAACCCCGCGCCCGAACTCGGGCCGACCGGCCGCCGACGGCTCGCCGGTGAACCGGCGCCTGGTCGTCCTGCGACACGCCAAGTCGGACTGGCCGGCCGGGGTCGCCGACCATGACCGCCCGCTGGGACGGCGCGGGGTGCGCGACTCGGCGGCGGCCGGCAGGTGGCTGCTCGAGCACGGCGACTCCCCGGACCTTGTGTGGTGCTCGACGGCCCTGCGCACGCGGCAGACCTGGCAGGGCCTGGGCGCCGAGCTGGCGACCAGCTGCCCGGTGAACTTCGAGGATGCGGTCTACGACGCCGCCGTCGAGGACTTGCTCGGCGTACTGCGGCGAACCCCGAAGAAGACCGAGCGGGTGCTCCTGGTCGGCCACAACCCGGGCGTGCAGGACCTGGTGCTGGCGCTGGCCGACCGGGGCTCTGAGGAGGCCCGTGCCCTGGCGGAGACCAAGTTCCCGACCTCGGGGCTGGCCGTCCTGGACATCGACGGTGACTGGGCGGACCTTGGCCAGGGCCGCGCCAACCTGGCGACCTTCGTGGTCCCGCGCGGCTGAGCGGCGAACCCAGGCGACGCCGGCCCCGCCCTGCGCCATCAGCGCTGACCCGGCGGGCAGAAGCTGGCGCTGGTCCCGCTAGGTGTTCAGGCGCCCCGGCACAGCGGGGGAGGGCGTGGGAGTGCCCGCCTCGGCGTCGGCTTCTTCGATCTCCTCGCGGCTTATCCCCAGCAGGTACAAGATCGTGTCCAGGTACGGCACGTTGACCGAGGCGTCGGCCGCCTGGCGCACGATCGGCTTGGCGTTGAAGGCGATGCCCAGGCCGGCCCGCCCGAGCATGTCCAGGTCGTTCGCCCCGTCGCCGATGGCCACCGTCGCGCTGATCGGCACCCCGCTGTCGCGGGCGAAGCGCTCCAGAGCAGCCGCCTTGGCGGCGCGGTCGACCACCGGGCCGACCAGCTGGCCGGTGAGCCGGCCGTCGACGATCTCCAGGGTGTTGGCAAGCGCGTAGTCGAAGCCCAGGTCGGCGGCCAGGGCGTCGGTCACCTGGGTGAACCCACCGGAGACCAGCGCGATCCGGTAGCCCAGCCGCTTGAGGATGCGCACCAGGGTGCGCGCCCCCGGCGCCAGCCGGACCGCCCGGCGGACCTCGTCGAGCGCCGGTTCAGGCAACCCGGCGAGCAGGCTGACGCGGGCCCGCAGCGACTGCTCGAAGTCGAGCTCGCCGCGCATCGCGGCGTCGGTGATCGCCGCGACCTGCTCCGCGCAGCCGGCCTGGGCGGCGATCAGCTCGATCACCTCATCCTGGATGAGCGTGGAGTCCACATCCATCACGACCAGGCGCTTGGCCTTGCGTGCCAGTCCGGCGCGCTGGACCGCGACGTCGACGCGCTGGGCGGCGGCCTCGACGGCCAGCTCGGCCCGCAGCTGCTGGGGGTCCGCGCCGCTGACCTCCAGCTGGATGCTGGTGACCGGGTACGGCGACAGCCGCACGATCCGGTCGATGTTGGCGCCACAGTCGGCGATGCGGCCGGCGATCCCGGCCACCGCCGCGGGCAGCAGCGGATGGCCGAGCAGCGTGACGTGCACGCGACCCAGCCGCCGGGGGTCGATCTCGTCCTCGCCGGGGCTGGTGGTCACCGTCATCCCCAGGTGCCGGGCTGCTGAGCGGGCCGCCGGCTCGGCGGCGCCGACCTGGCGTCCCCCGAGCAGGACCCCCAGAACCAGGGTGCCTCGCACGACAACCTGCTCCATGTCGAGCACGACCACGTCGTAGTCGGACAACGCCTCGAACAACGTCGAGGTGACCCCAGGGCGGTCCGGGCCGGTCAAGGTGATCAGCAGGGTCGCGGCCGGGGAGTCCATGGGGAGCCCAGGTTACCGATGGCGCGGCGGAGCCAGGTTCCCGGGCTCGAGGACCGCGTTGTAGGCGGCCATCTCGGCATAACGGGCGGCCCGGTCAAGCGGGATGAGCGCCGCGCGCCGGGCGGCCGCCTCACCGGCGGTGACCGCCGCCCCGTCGCCGCGGCCCGCCAGCTCGATCACGGCGCGCAGCCGCCGGGCCCGGGCCAGCACCTCGTGCGCCCGGTTGGGGTAGCCGGGAGCCAGCCCGTCCCCGTCCAGGCGACCGCGCCGAAGCGCCTCCACCGCCTCGGCGCTGTCGGGGTCCCAGCGGGCAAGGTCCAGGCGCGCCAGCAGCTCGGTGGCCTCGCGAAGGGCCGCCGCGAGGTCCTGGTCGGCCTGGGCGAGCGTCGGCGGCGCTGCCGTGACCAGGACAGGGGTGTCGACGATCGGATGGACGACCCACACCACGGCCGCGGGCATGGGGTGGGGGACTAGTCCCACGCCGCCGCCGGGCATGGTCGCCAGCAGCACCGCCTCGCCGGCTGCCAGCGCGGCAGTGGTCAAGGCGCCGGGGCCAGGCAGCCCCACGGGGTCGCCCGGCACGGGCAGGACCAGCCTGGCGGCGGGGCCGGCGGGCTCGGCCCCTGCCGACAGCCGCGCCAGCACGACTGGCAGGGTCTGGGCGTCCGCCCCACTGAGGCCGCCGAGCCCGTCGACGCGGTGGACCGGGTCGGAGCCGGCGATCCGCAGCGCTGCGAGGTCGGGGCTGACCTGCCCGGCCAGGACCGCGTTCGCCCAGGCGACGAATCGCGCCGAGCGGACCGAGGCAGCCATCTGCTCACTGTGCCAGGCCGCACCGGCGCGCCGCCCGGCCCGGACCGGCGAGTCGGCGCCCGGTAAGTTCTGCCAGGTGAGCGTCGCCGCCGTCCTGGACCTGCGCGCGGTCTGCGTGGTCCGCGGCTCCGCCGCCCTGCTCGACGCCGTCGACTGGGCCGTGGAAGAAGGCGAGCGCTGGGTGGTGCTGGGTCCCAACGGGGCGGGCAAGACGACTTTGCTGCAGCTCGCCTCGGCGAACATGCACCCATCCAGCGGCGCGGCATGGGTGCTCGGCGAGCGCCTGGGCGCGGTCGACGTCTTCGAGCTCCGGCCGCGGATCGGGCTGGCCAGCGCAGCCCTGGCCGACCGCCTGCCCGCCCAGGAGAGCGTTCTTGACGTGGTGCGCACCGCCGCCTACGCGATGCTCGGTCGCTGGCGCGAGCGCTACGACAGCCGCGACGACGCCCGGGCTACGGAGCTGCTGACCACCTTGGGTGTGCAGCAGCTGGCCGCCCGGGCGTTCGGGACGCTGTCCGAGGGCGAGCGCAAGCGGGTGCAGATCGCGCGTGCGCTGATGGCCGATCCCGAGCTGCTCCTTCTGGACGAGCCTGCCGCCGGGCTCGACCTGGGTGGGCGCGAGGATCTTGTGCACCGGCTTGCGGCGATCGCCGCCGACCCTTTCGCCCCGTCGATCGTCCTGGTGACCCACCACGTCGAGGAGATCCCGCCAGGGTTCACCCACGTCCTGCTGCTGCGCGGCGGACGGGTGGTCGCGGCCGGGCCCGTCGAGGTGGCACTGACCGCCGCGACCTTGTCGCAGACGTTCGCGCTCCCGCTCGCACTGGAGTCCACAGGCGGTCGCTACGCGGCGCGGATCACCGGCTGACCGCACCGTATCGGCCCAGCGCCAGCCGACCTACTATCAAGAGGTGGCCTGGTACTGGTGGATCGTCTTCGCGCTGATCTTGTCGGTCGTGGAGATGCTGACCGTCGACCTGATCTTCGTGATGCTCGCGGCAGGGGCGGTGGCCGGCGCCCTGGCGACGCTGGTCACCCCCAACCTGGCGCTGCAGTCGGTGGTGGCCGCCGTGGTGTCCGGGGGCATGCTGGTTCTGGTGCGCCCGGTCGCCCTGCGCCACCTGAGCGTGCCGCACGCCGTGCGCACCGGGACGGCGGCCCTGGTGGGATCCCCGGGCCTGGTGATCGAACGCGTCGACGCCCGGGACGGCCGGGTCAAGCTCGGCGGTGAGGTCTGGTCGGCGCGCTCGTACGACCCGCATGTGGTGTATGAGCCGGGAACCCCGGTCGAGGTCGCCCACATCGACGGCGCCACAGCCGTCGTCTACTCATCGGAGCCGTGATCCCCCGTGTCAACCGGCACTGCAATCTCCCTCGTCATCGCTGTGGTCCTGGTCCTGGTCGTCCTGGTCGCCCTGGCCAGGACGGTCCGGATCATTCCGCAGGCACGGGCCGGAGTCGTGGAGCGCCTGGGGCGCTACCAGCGGACCTTGAACCCCGGCCTGGCCGTCCTGGTCCCGTTCGTGGACAAGCTGCGCCCCCTGCTCGACCTGCGCGAGCAGGTCGTCAGCTTCCCGCCGCAGCCGGTGATCACCGAGGACAACCTCGTGGTCAACATCGACTCGGTCATCTACTTCCAGGTCACCGACGCGAAGTCGGCGACCTACGAGATCGCGAACTACATCCAGGCGATCGAGCAGCTGACCGTCACCACGTTGCGCAACGTGGTCGGCGGCATGGACCTGGAGCAGGCCCTGACCTCGCGCGAGGACATCAACATGCAGCTGCGGGGCGTGCTGGACGAGGCGACCGGCAAGTGGGGTGTGCGGGTCAACCGGGTCGAGCTCAAGGCCATCGACCCGCCGGCCTCCATCAAGGACTCGATGGAAAAGCAGATGCGGGCCGAGCGGGACAAGCGCGCCGCCATCTTGAACGCCGAGGGCTTCAAGGCCTCCCAGATCCTGACCGCCGAGGGGGAGAAGCAGTCAGCAATCCTGCGGGCCGAGGGTGGCGCCCAGGCCGCGGTGGTGCGCGCCGACGGCGAGGCGCAGGCGATAGCCAGGGTCTTCAAGGCCATCCATGACGCCGACCCCGACCCCAGGCTGCTGGCCTACCAGTACATCCAGTCGCTGCCGGCCATCGCCCAGGGTGACTCGAACAAGATCTGGGTCATCCCGGCCGAGCTCACCGCCGCGATGTCCATGCTCAGCGCCGGGTTCCTGGACGGCAAGTCCGACAGCGCCGGCAAGACGGGCACCGGCACCACCGCCAGCACGGCCAGTACCGCCGGCACCGCCAGCACCGCGCAGATCCAGTCAGGCGGTCAGGCCGACTAGGTCGGGTACCGGATCCGCAGTGAGGCCGCCACGGCGAGCACCAGCTGCACGTACCAGTCGGCGTGGTTGTAGTGCCAGATGGCTGTGGCGAGCATGCCGGGTTTGCCCGCGCCGTTGGCGCACAGGTAGTGCGCCGCGGTGAAGATGGCGTCCGCGGGGTTCCAGATGTCCAGCACCCCGTCGTGGTTGCCGTCGACCGCGTAGGCGTCGAAGGTCGCGGGCAGGAACTGCATGGGTCCTTCGGCGCCGCTGGGCGAGGGCCCGACGCTTCGCCCGTGGCCGGACTCCACCTGCCCGATCGCCGCGAGGATGTGCCAGTCCAGCCCGGGGCAGGTCGGCGCCGCCGCCCGGTAAAGGGCGAGATAGTCGGCCGGGATCTGGCCGCCGGTGGCGCTGCGGGCAGCCCCGGAGGCGGCCGCGTCGACAGCCGCCTGAGCTGCCGCCAGGGCAGCCGCGGCGTCTTTGGCCTCCTGCAGGGACTTCGCCGAGGCGGTCAGGGAGTCCAGCCTGGCCTGAGCCGCGGCCATCAGGGCCTGGACTCGTGCCAGGTCGCCTTCGACGGTGCTGGTGGTCTCGGCCAGCATGTCGGCGCCGGCCAGCGAGGAGTTCGCGACCGCGCGGGCCTGGGTCGCAGCGAGCACCGCCCGTGCCGTGTTGGCGGTGTCGGCCTGCAGTAGGTGCTGGACCGCCCCGAGGCGCTCGGCGAGCTCGGTGGGGGATCCGCTGGTCAGCAGGCTGGCGAGCAGCGCCGCACTCCCGCCCGACATGTACAGGGCCCTGATGCGCTGCCGCTGAGCGAGCTGGCTGGTGTAGGCGACACTCTGGGCCTGGTCGGCGGCCTGGTCGGCGCTGATCCCCGAAGTCACTCCGCCGGCCAGGCGGGTCAGCGCCGCCTGGTAGGCGCTCACGGCCTCGTTCAGCCTCGGCTGAATGCGCTGGACGTCCAGGGCCGCCTGGTGGGCCTGCGCCTGGGCCTGGGACAGCGGGTCCGCCGACGCCGGGGCCAGGGGGAGCACGGCAACGGCCAGCGCTGAGACCACCGCCATCGCCACCGGCAGCCTTCGCCCGCCTGATCGCGCGTCCGGCCTCACCTGTGGTGTCTCGACACCGGGGCGGGCCGCCTTGACCGGCGCGGGTCCACCCTCGGCGCCCGCGGTGCCCGCCGCGCGCGCGGCGCCGTCTCGCGCGGATCTTCGGCGAAGCGCTGCCGGTGCGCGGGCGCCGGGGTGTGCCAGCGGGCAGGATGTGGCGGTGGCCAGACCAGAAGCCGTCACCGACGCCGCCGACCCCCGCCTGGTCGACTACGTCGGCCTGAGTGACCCGGCGCTGCGCCGGCTGGTCGAGCCCGAAGGGGGCCTGTTCGTCGCCGAGGGCGAGACAGTCATCCGCCGGGCCGTCGCCGCCGGCTGTCAGGTGCGGTCGTTGCTCATGTCGCAACGCTGGGCGGAGCCCCTGCAGGACCTCCTCGACCAGCTCGACGTCCCGGTCTACCTCGCCGACCAGGACGTGCTCAGGACCGTGACCGGGTACGACGTCCACCGGGGCGCACTGGCGGCGCTGCACCGCCCGGCCGCGTTGTCCCCCGCGCAGGTGCTCGCCGGGGCGGACCGGGTCGCGGTCCTTGAGGGTTTCGTGGACCCGACGAACGTGGGGGTGGTGTTCCGTGCAGCGGCCGCCCTCGGCCTGGACTCGGTGCTGCTCGACCCCACCTGCGCCGACCCGCTCTACCGGCGAGCGGTCAAAGTGTCGATGGGGGCGGTCTTCTCGGTGCCCAGCGCCCGGATCTCACGGTGGCCCGCGGGTCTGGACGAGGTCCGGGCGGCCCGACTGACCATCTTGGCCCTGACACCGGCCGCCGACGCGGTGGATCTCGCCGAGCTGTCACCTGGTCTGGTTGCCCGGTGCGCGGTGCTGCTGGGCACCGAAGGACCCGGACTGTCCCGGGGTGCGTTGGCGGCGGCCGACCTGCGGGTGCGGATCCCGATGCACCACAAGGTCGACTCACTGAACGTCGGGGCGGCCGCGGCGGTGGCCTTCTGGTCGATCACCCATCCCAGCCGCGGGTGACGGGCTCACCGACGTGCTGGCCGCGAAGGATCCTCCGGGCGCGCAGCGTGCCGGCTGGCGCACGGCGTGTTCCCGGCGACCGGCGCCGGGGGAGATAGGTTGCCACCGTGACCCCTGACCCCGTGGACCGCTCCGGCCCCGTCGGCCCAGATCCGGCCGAAGGACCGTTGGACCCGTTCGACGACGATGTGGCGCTGGCCGAGGGAACCGACGACGACCCCGCGCTCACCAGGCCGAGCGTGTCGAGCCGACTGATGGCCTCGTTCATCGACCTGATGGCGGCGTACCTGCTCATCAACCTGCTCAACGGGATCGTCATCGTCTCTGCCGTCCACCCCGGAAAGCATCTGACGGCGGCCCAGCAGCGCACCGAGCTCATCTCCTTCATCCTCGTCGCGGTCGTGCTCGCAGCGGGATTCGCCGCCCTCGACCACTACACCGGCAGGTCGCTGGGAAAGCGCCTTCTTAAGCTGAGGCTGATGACCCAGGCCGGCTCGCGGCCCAGCTTCACGCGCCTGCTGGTGCGCTACGTGCTGATGTTCTGGCTGGGCCTGTTCGTCGTTCCCCGGCTGTTCGGGGTCGGACTGGGAGCCCTGGTCGTGCTGGCCGCGCTGGGCTCGGCCGCGGTGCAGCCACAACGGCGCAACATCTTCGACCTGCTGGCCGGAACCCGGGTCGTCCTCGACAGGGGCTGACTGCTGGCTGACTCCTGGCTGACTGTCCGCGCGATCATGCTCGACCGGACCACTGATCAGCGGCGCCGCCGACCCAGGAATGACACGGAGAAAGCCGCCACGAACGCGCCCACTGCTCCGCTGAACGACTGCATGAAGGGCACGACGAGGAACACCCCACCGACACCCACTCCCCATACCGCGGCCACGGCCGTGGCCCTGGGCAGCGCCGCGGCCCTGCTCGGCGGTGGGCCGGAGACACCCGCCGTAGCCGGCCTTGCCGAGCCGGCTGGCTGCACCCGGCCACCCGAGCCCGCCGAGCCGAGGGCGCCGTCCACCTCGCGCAGGAGCTTCTCGATGTCGTCATCCGCAGCGGCCATGTCTCATCGTGACTCGCCGGCGTCCCCTGCGCCAGGTCGGCCGAGCCGGCGGGGCACAATGTCGGGATGGACCAGCCCGTGACAGTCCTGTTGACCGGCAGACTGGGCCTGTTCGTCCGCCTGCCTGGGCTCCCGGGCAGCCGTCCGGCGCTCTTGGACGCCCTGCACACCTACGCCGACCGGCTCGCCGAGGAGCCGGGCACCGAGATGTTCGTCGTCTCGGTCGACCCGAGCGAGCCGGACGTGGTCTGGCTCAACGAGTGGTTCCGCGACGAGGCAGCACTGGAAGCCCACCGCGGTTCGCCCGCATTCGCCGACCTGCTGGCCAGCATGCCCACTTTGCTGTCCGGGCCCGCCGGCATCCTGCGTGTCGACCCGCTTCGCCTGGACCTGGCTGGACCGATCGCTGCTGGGCGCCAGATCGACGGCCTGCCCACCTGACAGGACGTGCCCGCGCGGGGATCGGGTCGAGGCCGGCCAGGTCGGCCAGGCACAGGACCGGCCGCAGGGTGTCGGACCCGTCGGACGTCAGCAAGCCGTCACCGGCGTCAGCACAATGACCGGTCGGCGCTGCCGGGCACAGGCTGCGCAGCTTCACCGCCCGCCCACGGCACCTGGCTAACTCCGGCCTGAGGGGCTGCTCAGTTCCAGGCCGGTGCGCTGTGCTGCCGCCAGCAGTCCCCAAGGCCCCGCCGAGCCGGTACGGTCGAGCCAGCCTCGAGAGCCGGAGAGTCCCTGCGATGACCGTCGCGCACAAGATTGTCGGCAACGCGATGCAGCTGGTGGTCTGCCAGGTGGCAGACGGGCAGTGCGTCTACGCCGATGCCGGCAAGTTCTTGTGGAAGACCATGAACGTCGCCGTGGCAACGAAGATCTCGGCCGCGGGCTCCCCACACGCCTCCGGCACCGCCGGCCTGGTCAACCGTGCGGTCGGGATGGGCAAGCGTGCCCTGGCCGGGGAGTCGCTGGCGTTCCAACATTTCACCGCCTCCGGTGGCACCGGTCTGGTGAGCCTGGCCGGCACGCTGCCGGGGGAGATGCGCGCGATCGAGCTCGACGGGACGACCGGGTGGCTGACCGAACGCGACAGTTTCGTGGGCGCCGAGTCCAGCATCGCCTTCGACATCGCCTTCAACGGCCTTCGGACCGGCGTACGCGGCGGTGAGGGCTTCGTGCTGGAGAAGTTCACCGGAGTGGGAACCTTGTTCGTCGCCGGGGCGGGGAACTTCATCGAGCTCAACCCTGCCAAGTACGGCGGGACCATCCAGGTCCACACCGGGTGCATCGTCGCCTTCCAGGACACGATCAGCTACGGGGTCGAGCGGGTGGTCGCGCTCAACGCGCAGGCCATGATGAACGCTGTCATGGGGGGCAACGGCTTCAACATGGCCACGTTGACCGGCGACGGGACGGTGATCCTGCAGTCGATGACGATCCAGAGCCTGGCCCATGCGATCGTCAAGCACGCCCACATGGGTGGCGACGAAAAGGGTTCGAGCGGGCTGGGAAGTCTCCTGGGAGGGTTCGACTGACATGGGGTTTCTCGACAAGGCCAAAGAGGCCGCCGACAGAGCAGTCGCCAGCGCCCAGCAGATGGCCCAGCAGGGCCAGGCAAGCTACGTGGGCTACCAGGCCAGCAAGTCTGAGGGCGAGCTGCTCCGGGCGCTGGGGGAGGCGTTCTACGACCAGCAGCGCCGCGGCGGTGACGCGTCCGCAGTAGCAGCGGCCATGGCCGCCGTCGACGAGCACCACCGTGCCGCGGCCGCTGAACCGGGGCAGGGAAGCGATGCAGCCCCGTCGGCGCCGCCAGCACCGGCTGCCCAGGCGGGCCCCGTCCCGCCGCCCGGCCCACCGACCGCGCCGGCCGTACCGCCCACGCAGTCGGCCCCCGCGCCGAGCTTCACCCTCGACGACCTCTGACGAACTCGACTTCGAGGGGTTTGGTGTCCGGCGGCACCGCTGCCAGCGATCGGCTCGCGCCGTCCTAGCGGCCGGCGGGCGGACCGCCGGCCCCGACGGCCAGCGACGACGTCCGTCGTGAAGCTCGGATCAACGGAATCCGCAGCAGCGAAAGACCGGAAAAAGGCTTGCTAGCAAACCACTACGAGGGTTGCTGGACATCGTGAGGTCACGATTCGGCACAATGGCAACGAGATCCGAAGGTGGACCCCCAAGGTCCGCGGCCCTTCGAGGCGACCATGGTAGGAACAGGGGTCAGGGTCGACGGTAGGGGGAGCGCTGTATGCGCGGTCCCCTGTCCATCCGAGGCAGTGACTGGCCCCCGGCCGTCGCAGTAGCGGACCGGCCGTCGACTCTGGCTCAGCCTCGGCCGCGCAGATGCGAGCACCGGACTCGGCAGCACCGATCCCGTGCAGCACCAGAAGCTTCGTGGTGGTCGCTGCTGCGCTCGGGCAGCGCCTGCGTTGGGGTTCGCCGACCAGCGGGCGTCGGCGATGGGCGCCGGCCTGGGTGCGCAACCGCTCGCGGACCGGATCCTGGGCCCTCGGCGCCGCGCCGCCGTCACGGGCACGGGCACGCGGACATCCCGGTTCCGGCCCTTTAGGAACCTGCCGGCGCGGTCGATAACGACCAAGGGGCCGGACCGTGTCGACCGCCCGTACGCGGCAGGGCCGCGGCCGCTTGTGCGCATGAGGGAATCGTGGAAGGTGCGGGCCCATGAGGCGACGGTCCGACGCGTCGGCGCCGCGGCTGTCCTTCGAGATGGGTGTCGCGTCCTGGGTCGTCTTGGTCGTCGGTGTCGCCTACACCGCGTTTCGGCCGGGCCTGGAGGACGGCACCGGTATCGACAACCTGGTGGCCAACCTCGGTCTGGCCGTCTTCTTCGTCCTGGTCGTCGCACGGTTGGTCATGCACGGGTGGAGCAGTCGTGAGCACGGCTCGCGCTCGCTGTTCGTCCTGGCGGTCTCCATGCTGCTGTGGGCGGCCGGCTCAGCGGGACTGACCGCCGGAGGCAAGGCCGCGCTGACCCGCTTCCCGGCGCCCGGGGAGTGGCTGTTCATCGCCTCCTACCTGACGATGGCCGGCTTCCTGGTCATGGACGCCGGGCGCCGGCGCTCACACGCGGTCATCGCCTGGCTCGACGTCGCGGTGATCTGCGGCGCGACCGCCAGCCTGGCCGGGGCCGTGCTGCTCACCCCGGTCGCCGCCGGGTTCGGCCCGTCCGGCGTCCCGCTCATGGTGGCGCTGCTCTACCCGCTGGCCGACCTGGTCCTGGGCCTGCTCGTCGTCGGGCAGATGATCCTGCGCCTGCGCGAGGCGAGCTGGCGGGCCGCCGGACTGTGCCTGGGCTTCCTGCTGTGGATGCTGGCCGACTCCAGCTTCGTGGTCAACCTGTCGTCGGGGACGTACAAGTTCGGCCCGCTGCTGTATGCGGGCTGGGGCGGCGGCATCGCCCTGATCGGAGCCAGTGCCTGCCTGCCCAGGCCCGACATCGTCACCGGAGTCCGGCGCAGACAGGGGCCGACGGCGCTGGTCGGGGCCAGCTTGGTCGCCGTGCTCGTGCTGGCCGTCAGGCCGACCGGGGTGGCCACCTGGTATGTCACGCTGCCTGCCGTCATCACGCTGGGAGCGGCCGGCACCCGGATGTGGTTCGCGATGCGCGAGGCACTCGGTGCCGCGGACGCCCACGAGATGGCGATCACTGACGACCTCACCCGCCTGCCCAACCGCCGAGCGGTGCTGACCCGGCTGGACGCCGAGATGCGCCACCACACCCCGCTGGCCCTGATGCTGCTGGACCTGGACGGCTTCAAGGAGATCAACGACACCCTGGGGCACTCGGCCGGTGACGCTGTCCTGGAGAAGGTCGCCGCCCGCATGCGCGCCGCACTGCCTTCCGACGTGCTGCTCGCGCGCCTCGGCGGTGACGAGTTCGCGGTTGTCCTGGGCCAGGACGAGCCGGTCGCCCTGCTGGAGACCGCGCAGCAGGTCCGTGACGTGCTCGGCCGTCCGCTGCGCGTCGACGAGCTCGAGCTAGCGATCAGCGCCTCGATCGGGATCACGGTGCGCAGTGACGACGACACCACGTCGACCGACCTGCTGCGGCGGGCGGACGTGGCCATGTACCAGGCCAAGATCACCAAGGAGGGTGCGCTGCTGTACGACGGCAGCCGTGACGACTTCTCGCGCCAGCGGCTGCGGCAGGTCGAGGACCTGCGCCGGGGGATCGCCTCTGGGGAGCTGTCGGTCTGGTACCAGCCGCAGATCGACGCGGCCAGCGGCACGGTCAGCGGTGTGGAGGCACTGGTGCGGTGGTCCCACCCGCGCGAGGGCCTGCAGCTGCCGGCGATGTTCCTGCCGCAGGCCCGGCGCTCGGGGATGATGCTCGCGCTGTCCGAGGCGGTGATCGAGATGGCCCTGGCGGACGCCGCGCGCTGGACCGGTAACGGCCTGTTCCTGCGGGTCGCGGTGAATGTCGCGCCCGCCGAGCTGCTCGGCGGCCTGCTGCTTCCCCACCTGTTCGCGGCGGTCGACCGGGCCGGGCTCCCCCCGCAGGTGCTGGTCGTGGAGGTGACCGAGGACTCGTTCCTGGCCGATCCGGAACGGTCCCGGACCGTGCTGCAGCAGATCCGGGCGCACGGCATCCAGATCTCGATCGACGACTACGGGACGGGCTTTTCGTCCCTGTCCTACCTGCGGGACCTGCCGGTCCAGGAGATCAAGATGGACCGCTCGTTCGTCTCCTCGATCCGCTCTGACCCCCGGAGCAAGATGATCGTGCAGTCGACCAGGCACCTGGCGCACGGCCTGGGCCTGCGGATGGTCGCCGAAGGGGTCGAGGACGCAGCGACGATGGACGAGCTGTCCGCTATGGGCGTGGACCTGCAGCAGGGCTTCCACATCGCCCGCCCCATGCCGTCGGCGGAGGTCGAAGGCTGGATCAGGCGCTGGCCGGCGCGCACCTCGCGACCGGCGCCCGGCGCCGTTGCCCGGGCTAGCTTCGAACCAGTGGCACGACCGGCACTGGGGATGTCAGGTCGATCGGGTCCGGTTGTGCAGGGCGAAGCCTGAAGGCGTCCAGGGTGGGCACCGCGACGGCGTCCAGGCCGACGCCGAGGGCGATGTACCGGTAGGCCTCGGGTGCGATGCGCCGCCAGGTGTCCAGGGACTGCGGCATCCTCCCGTAGACCGGCGTGCTCGCCGACGACCCCAGGTAGGGCCGGGTCGCCGCTCCTGGCAGCGGATGGGTGACCACTCCGACCGAGCGAAGCAGCAGCCGGACCCGCTCGTCCAGGATGGACACCAAGGCGCTGACCTGGTTGGCCCGGGTGGCCTGGATCAGCCCGTGGTAGAGGGCGGCCGACGCCATCCGGCCCTGCCCGTCCAGACCATCGCGCACGCCGAGGGTGGCGACGTCCCAGGTCGTGGCCAGGTCCAGCCGGGCGGCCTGGGCGGCGCGCAGGCCGTCCACCCCCCACGGGGGCGCCGAGACGTCCGCGACCGTCTTCAGTCCGGCTGGGCCGGGCACGATCACCCGGCAGGAACCGACGACGGCGTCGGTGTCGGTGACCAGGGCCAGGAAGGCCGAGGCCGCGTCGTACGGCCCGTACTCGCGGTCCAGCTCATCGGCGCTGTTGCCGTACCACTTCCAGAAGACGTCGGCCTCGCACGCCCGGGCCGCCTCGAGCAGCCGACCTCGAACATCGAACTCCAGACGGAACGAGGGTCTGGACGCCACTGAGCCCAACTTTCCGCTGGTCGACACCCGGCATCTGGGTCGTCAGACTAGCCGGACAGGGCCGGCGCCAGGCTGCGCCGCGCCACCACCGAGCGCCGGTTGTGCGGTGCCTGCGCAGATGGCTCACCGGGTGGGGCCGGCGCCGCGCAGACTCGCCAGCGCCGCCTCGGCGTCTGCCAGTCGCGCCTGCGCCTGGTCGCGGGCGCGGTCGGCCGCCCGGGCGGCGCGCGCGGTGGCATCCAGTGCCGTGCGGGCCTGCCGGCTTCGCTCGTGGGCGGACTCCTGTCTGCGCTCGAGCTCGACGAGCTCGCCCGCCAGCGCCACCTCCTCGGCGCCGGCCGCGTCGACCGCCTCCTCAGCGCGCCGGCGGTCGGACTGGGCCTCGCTTTGGCGGCCGGCAGCCTCGGCGGCTTGCAGTCGGGCCGCGGCCAGGGCCCGCTCGGCCCGGTCGATGTCCTGCGCGGCCTCATCCTGGCGACCACCGGGCAGCGCCGGAACCGCGTGCAGCCCAGGCCCGCCGCCAATGGTCGCGGCCTTGACGGGGGTCGGCCGGGCCACCGGGGCGCGCGTGCGGACCGCCTGCGGGTCGCCGGGGCGACCGAAGCCGCCGCCGACGTACTCCAGCGCGCTGGTCAGGGCGCCGGCCCGGACCAGGTCCGCCGCCGACTCCTCGGCCAGGGCGGCCGTCAGGGTCGACTCGACCTCGCGGACCGCCCCCTCGCCCACCGGCTGGCCGAGCTCTGCCGCGTGCCGGCGCGCCAGGGCCGCCAGCGCGGCGACGACCTGGACCCGCTGGCGGCCCAGCTCACGCAGCTGGGCCCCGTCCAGGGCCTGCTGCGCGTCACGCAGCAGGGCGCCCAGGTCGACCAGCTGGTCCAGCTGCTCGGCCTCAGTCCTGGCGAGCAGGTTGGTCAGCCAGGCCCCCACGGTCGGCTTGCGCAGCTTGCCGATCTCGGCCGCGAGCGCCGTGTCGCCACTGGCGCGCGCCTGGGCCGCCAGGTCCTGGCGCGTGGACACGAACTCACCCGGCACCACCGCGTACAGAGCGTCGCGCGCGCCCGCCAGGTCCATGGGTCCATCGTGCCTGCCGGGGCGGGCGTTGCCCCGGGAATTGGTCCGCAACCATTGACGTGGGGGTTGCGGACGAGAAACATGCACGTCCTCGGTCATTCATGATCGTGCTGCCAAGAAGTCCAGCCCTGCTTGACGGGCGAGAGAGGAACGATCATGACGACGGTCGAAGACCACGTCCCCGGACACCTCAAGCGCGAGGTCGGGTTCTACGGGCTGATGTTCGTCTCCCTCGGCTCCATCATCGGGTCCGGCTGGCTGCTCGGGGCGCTGAACGCGACCGAGACCGCAGGTCCGGCGGCGATCTTGTCGTGGATCCTCGCTGCGGCCATACTGACCGTGATCGCTCTGGTCTACGCAGAGCTCGGGGCCGCCTACCCGGTGGCTGGTGGAACTGGACGGTTCCCCTACTACTCCCACGGGCCCCTCGCCGGGTTCACCGCTGGCTGGTCGTCCTGGCTGCAGGCGGTGTTCATCGCACCGATCGAGATCCTGGCGGCCATCACCTACGTCAACAGCGTCAGCGCGGTCAACCAGCACTTCCCCATGATCACCGACACTGGAGTCAACGCTGGGCTGCTCAACGGTCGCGGACTGGTGGTCGCGACGGTGTTGATGGTCCTGTTCACCGCCATGAACCTGGCCGGAGCCAAGTTCATGTCGGAGAGCAACGCGATCGTGGTGATCTGGAAGACCGCGGTCCCGCTCCTGGCCATCGTGGTCGTCGCATCACTGTCGTTCCACCCCAGCAACTTCACCGCCGGCGGTGGGTTCATGCCCTTCGGCCTGCACGGGGTCTTCGCGGCGCTGCCCGCCGGTGTCGTGTTCGCCCTGCAGGGCTTCGAGCAGTGCGTGCAGCTGGCTGGTGAGGCCAAGAACCCCAAGCGCGACCTGTCCCGGGCGATCATCATGGCGATGAGCATCGGCGCCCTGCTCTACATCCTGCTGCAGATCGCCTTCGTCGGGGGTCTGGACCCGAAGAACCTCACTCACGGCTGGGGCAACCCCCTGGGCGGCAGCTCGTCCAACTACGGCGCCTGGTACACCCTGGCACTCGCGGTGGGTGCCTCGTGGCTGGCCACCGTCCTGATCATCGACGCGGTGATCTCCCCGGCCGGGACCGGCATCGTCTACGTCGGTACCAGTGCGCGGCTGTCGTACGCCCTGGGCGAGGAGCGGGAGATGCCCAGCGTGCTGTCGCGGGTCAACGCGCGGGGAGTGCCCGTGTGGTCGATCCTGCTCGCGGCCGTCGTCGGCTGGGCGGCATTCGGCCCGTTCCCCAGCTGGAACAAGCTGGTCGGGGTCGTGACCGGTGCGACCGCGATCATGTACGCGTTCGCACCCGTTGCGCTCGCCGCGTTGCACAAGCGAGACGGTGGCCGCGACCGGCCGTACCACATGCCGGCACCGAAGATCTTGCTTCCGACCGCCTTCTGCTCGGCGAACCTGATCATCTACTGGGGTGGCTACGACTACACCTGGAAGATCGCCTGCGCGCTGGTCCTCGGGCTGCTGTTCTTCGGCATCGGCTCCTCGATCGCCAAGACAGACGCGTTCGGCATGATCCGCAGCGCCGTCTGGATCGGCCCGTGGATCCTGGGCACGGTCGTCATCGGAGCCCTGGGCCGCTACGGAGTCGGCAACCACAACTGGCTCCCGGACTGGATCGACCTGCTCGTGGTCGTGGGGTTCAGCCTGGCCATCTTCTACTGGTCGACCAGCCTGGCCATGAGCAAGGACAAGGTGGCAGCGGCGATCGCCAAGGACAGCGCCCAGATCGACTACGTGTCCGTACCCGGCTAACCAGCCCACATTCAGACCAGGCGACGGCTGCGCGAGCAGCCGTCGCCTGGTCCGATGTCCAGCGGCGCGCAAACCGGCGGTCGCCTCATGCAGGGCCGACCACCGGCTACCAGCTCGATAGTTGTCGGCACGTCTGCCAGGTCGCGGGCGGGTGGTGCTCGTCCGGCCGGATTGGATGGGTACACCCCACGCCGGGGCTCCTGGCACGGCGACGCCGCCGATGACCGCAGTCTGCGCCGCGTCACCTGGCTGCGACCCGGGCCGGGAACGAGGCGGCACCTGACAGCGTTGTGACTGCCGAAGCCGGCCTCAGGGCGCCTGGGCCCCGCCGGAGGGCAACCGCCGGGCTGACCCGGGGCGCAGGCGGTAAGTTCGGACCGACGACGGCCAGACCCGGGAGGGCGCACGACGTGCTGATCCAGCTCCTTCGGACCTACCTGCGGCCCTACCGACGCACGATCGTCGTGGTGGTCGCGCTTCAGTTCGTGCAGACCCTGGCCATGCTCTACCTGCCCAGCCTCAACGCGACCATCATCGACCAGGGCGTCGTCAAGGGCGACACCGCGCTGATCCTGCGCCTGGGCGCGGTGATGATCGCCGTCACTGTCGTGCAGATCAGCTGCGCGGTGGCGGCCCTGTACTTCGGGGCCCGCACATCGGTGGCGGCCGGACGCGACATCCGCGCCGAGGTGTTCGACCGGGTGCAGAGCTTCTCGGCGCGCGAGGTGGCCTCGTTCGGGACGCCCTCGCTGATCACCCGGACCACCAACGACGTCATGCAGGTCCAGACCTTGGCCCTGATGACCTTCACCTTGATGGTCGCAGCCCCGATCATGTGCGTCGGCGGGATCGTGATGGCCCTCGCGCAGGACGTGCTGCTGTCCTCGCTGCTGCTGCTGGTGGTGCCGCTGCTGGCGGTGGTGGTGATAGCCATCATCAGCCGGATGCGTCCGCTGTTTCGGCTCATGCAGGTGCGGATCGACCAGATCAACCGGGTTCTGCGAGAGCAGATCACCGGCGTCCGGGTGGTCCGGGCCTTCGTCCGCGACACCGCCGAACGGCAACGGTTCGGCCGGGCCAACGAGGAGCTCTTCGACGTATCGCTCGGGGTCGGTCGTCTCATGGCCCTGATGTTCCCGTCGGTCCTGCTGGTGGTGAACGTCTCCAGCGTCGCCGTGCTGTGGTTCGGCGGGCACCGCATCGCCAGCGGCGGCATGCAGATCGGCGCTCTCACCGCCTTCCTCAGCTATCTCATGCAGATCCTGATGGCCGTGATGATGGCGACGTTCATGTTCGTCATGGTTCCCCGGGCGGAGGTGTGCGCCGAGCGGATCGAGGAGGTGCTGGGCACCGAGTCCAGCGTGGTACCCCCCGCCGACCCGGTCCGGACCTTGGCCCGGCACGGCTTCCTGGAGCTTCGCGGCGCCGGGTTCAGCTACCCGGGCGCGGCCGAGCCGGTGCTGTGCGACGTCGACCTGGTCGCCCGTCCCGGGAAGGTCACGGCGGTGATCGGAAGCACCGGAAGCGGCAAGACCACGCTGCTCAACCTGGTCCCCAGGCTCATGGACGTAACCGACGGCCGCGTGCTGGTCGACGGCGTCGACGTCCGCGAGCTCGACCCCACGCTGCTGGCCGAGACAGTCGCCTTCGTCCCGCAGAAGCCCTACCTGTTCACCGGCACCGTTGCCACCAACCTGCGCTACGGCAAGCCCGACGCGACCGACGCCGAGCTCTGGCACGCACTGGAGGTCGCGCAGGCGAAGGACTTCGTGAACGCCATGGCATCGGGCCTGGACTCCCCGATCGCCCAGGGGGGCACCAACGTCTCCGGAGGCCAGCGTCAGCGCCTGGCGATCGCCAGGGCGCTGGTGCGCCGACCCGAGATCTACCTGTTCGACGACTCGTTCTCGGCCCTGGACTACGCCACGGACGCGGCCTTGCGGGCGGCGCTGGCGGCCGAGACGTCCGAGGCGACGGTGGTGATCGTCGCCCAGCGGGTCGCCACCATCCGCGGCGCGGACACCATCGTGGTGCTGGACGGTGGACGGGTCGTCGCGTCGGGCACCCACCGAGAACTGATGAGCGCCAGCCAGACCTACCGCGAGATCGTCCTGTCCCAGCTGACCGAGCAGGAGGCGGCCTGATGACCTCGGCGCCGCCGCCCGCCCCAGCGGCAGCCCCCTCGCCTGTCCCCGGCGAGCGGCCGGTGCCCAAGCGGGGACCCGGCCCCGCCGGTGGCATGGGGATGGCCCGCGGCCCGGCCGCGTTCATGGGGGGCATGTCGGCCGAGAAGTCGCTGGACTTCGCCGGTTCCAGCCGGCGGCTGCTGCGCACGATGGCCCCGCAGCGGTCCCTGATCGCGGCGGTCCTGGCCCTGGGGGCGACGGCCGTGGCGCTGGCGGTGACCGGGCCTCGGCTGCTCGGGCAGGCCACCGACCTGATCTTCGCCGGTGTCGTCGGCCGGCAGCTGCCCGCCGGGGTGTCCACGGCGCAGGTGGTCGCCCGGCTGCGCCAGCAGGGCAAGTCGACCCTCGCCGACCTGATCAGCTCCATGAACCCGGTGCCCGGACGGGGGATCGACTTCAGCGCGGTCGCGCACGTCCTGCTGATCGCGTTGGCCGTCTACGTGCTGGCCGCGCTCGCGAGCTGGCTGCAGGGCAGGCTCGCAGCCACAGTCGTGCAGCGGGCGGTGCGGACCCTACGTGAGCAGGTGGAGGACAAGTTCGCCCGGCTGCCCCTGCGCTACTTCGACCAGCAGCCCTACGGGGAGGTCCTCAGCCGGGTCACCAACGACATCGACAACGTCGCCCAGTCGATGCAGCAGACCCTGAGCCAGATCGTCACCTCGCTGCTCACCATCGTCGGGGTCCTGACGATGATGTTCGTCATCTCCCCGCTGCTGGCCATGATCGCGCTGGTGACCGTGCCGGTCTCTGTCGTGGTCGCCACCCAGATCGGCAAGCGTGCCCAGCCTCAGTTCGTCAAGCAGTGGGCCACCACCGGCCGGCTCAACGGGCACATCGAGGAGATGTACACCGGGCACTCACTGGTCAAGGTCTTCGGCCGCGAGCACGAGTCAGCGGCCCGCTTCAAGGAGCAGAACGACGCACTGTTCGCGTCCAGCTTCAAGGCGCAGTTCATCTCCGGCATGATCCAGCCCGCGATGACCTTCATCGGTAACCTCAACTACGTCGCGGTCGCAGTGGTCGGCGGACTCCAGGTGGCCGCCGGGACGCTGTCCCTGGGCGACGTGCAGGCGTTCATCCAGTACTCCCGGCAGTTCAGCCAGCCGCTGACCCAGGTGGCGAGCATGGCCAACCTGCTGCAGTCCGGGGTCGCCTCGGCGGAGCGGGTGTTCGCCCTGCTCGATGCGGCCGAGCAGGAGCCGGACCCGACGGACCCGGTGCGCGGCGACGTCGTGCGCGGCCAGGTCGAGTTCCGCGACGTCTCCTTCCGCTACCTCCCTGACGCACCGCTGATCGAAGACCTGTCGCTGACGGTGCAGCCGGGCCAGACCGTCGCGATCGTCGGACCGACGGGGGCGGGCAAGACCACGCTGGTCAACCTGCTGATGCGGTTCTACGAGATCGACCGCGGGACGATCCTGCTCGACGGGGTGGACATCGCGACCATGACGCGCGAGGACCTGCGGTCCAAGACCGGCATGGTCCTGCAGGACACCTGGCTCTTCGGTGGCACGATCGCCGAGAACATCGCCTACGGGGCCGTCGACGCCACCCGAAGCCAGATCGAGGCCGCCGCCGAGGCCACCCACGTCGACCGTCTGGTACGCACGCTGCCCAAGGGCTACGAGACGGTCATCGACGAAGAGGGCGGCGGAGTCAGCGCGGGGGAGAAGCAGCTGATCACCATCGCGCGCGCCTTCATCGCCGAGCCCGCCATCTTGATCCTCGACGAGGCCACCAGCTCGGTCGACACCCGCACCGAGGTCCTCATCCAGCGCGCGATGCGCACGCTGCGGGCCGGCAGGACAAGCTTCGTCATCGCCCACCGGCTCTCGACGATCCGCGACGCCGACCTGATCTTGGTGATGGAGGGCGGCCGCATCGTCGAGCAGGGCACGCACGACGAGCTGCTTGGCGCCCGAGGGGCCTACTCGCGGCTGTATGCCGCCCAGTTCGCTCTCGCCGTCGCCGAGGTCGACTGACCCGCGGGCGAAACGCGCCTCGGTCCGCCGGCGGGTATCGGAGACCGCCGGGGAGCAGGTGTCGGCAGCGGGCGGGGCTCTCCCAGGCATAGCTTGCCGAACGCGCCAGGCTCAACCGCTTGTACCTGGCGAACGTGGAGCGAGGGAAGGAGATCGAGCAGGTGAAGCGGATCTTGGGCCTGCTCAACCAGATGGGAGTGGGCATGACGCTGGGGAAGGTGGACTGGTAGATGACCGGCGAGCTGACCATCTGGCTCTACGGGGACCCGGTGGCAGTCGTCGGCCGGGAGCGTCCATGACGAAGTCCTCTGCGAGCTGCAGCGTCGGCCGCGCGCCTCGACGTCGACGTCCTCGCCTACGGTCGGCCGACCACGGCCCGCAGGACGACTACGTCCGGGCGTGTCGGGGAGCCTGTCATGCCCGTAGAGCCCGGACGGCTCCAGGCGCCGAGACGATCAACTCCCTGAAGGACCGGGTCAGTGCAGGATGTTGACGGCGCGCGCGATGACCAGGGCCGCGGTAACCAGCGAGATTGCGGACTGCAGCATCATGGCCAGCTTGGCCCACCGGGACAGCGGCATCGTGTCTGTCGGGCTGAACGCCGTGGCGTTGGTGAACGAGACGTAGGTGTAGTCGGTGAACTGCGGCTCCCAGTCATGGAATGCGGGCGACGGCTGGGCCATCTGCGGGAACAGGAAGTCCGGCACCGGGTCCAGCCCGGCCGCCCGTGCCGCAGGTCCGCCCCGGTCGAGCTCCCAGTACCACAGCGCGAAGATGATGACGTTGGTCATCCAGATGTTCGCTCCGGTGGCCAGCAGCGGACCCGGCTGGTTACCTGTCGTGCCCCGCACGAGGCCATCCACGAGCAGGGCGACCGACCATGCGTTGGCCAGGCTCGCCACGCTGATCAATGTCAGGCCAAGGATCCGCAGTGACGGCGAGCGTCGATCGATCCTCGTCGGGTTGGCGATGAGCAGCACGAGCAGGAGCACCAGCTCGATGGCCGGCAGCAGCCAGCGACCGGCGGGCGACAGGTCGCCGGGAAGGCGTATCTGAAGGGCGATCATCAGCAGCACCGCAAGGCTGACCGGCCAGCGCGGCTCGCCCGTCGTCAGGCGCCGCCAGGCGGGGACCGCAACACGTGAGGCGTCGTCAAGGGCACGCTCGCCGATCTGCTCCAGCGACCCCAGGGCCGGGCTCAGCCGCTTCTCCAGGCGGCGAAGCTCGCCGGCCAGGTGCTCCAGGCGTCCGACGTCCGCTGCTCGGCCGGCGGTGTCGGCACTGTCGGCACCGTCGGCACTGTCGGCACGGTCGGCAGCTTCGTGGTCGGACGGGAGGTCACTCACAGTGCCGAGTATCGCGTGTCGCCCAGGCACGTCACGTCAGGCAGGCGTGGCGTTGCGCGCGTTGCCGGCTGCTGGCGCGCCAGTGGTTCGGTGCCGGGCGAGGGTGCCTGGCCGGGTCAGCACGTGCCCCGCGGGGCGCGCGGGCCGTGAAGGGCCCGGAACATCTGCGCGCCGGTCGGCGCCGGCGGTAGCAGGTGGGCACCCTGCGCAGGGCAGGCCTGCAACACCAAGGCGACCAGCCGCTGCGACAGTCCCAGCGCCGCCTCACCGGTCGCGGCGATGACCCCGGCGTTTGCCATCAAGATCATCAGCACGTCCTCTGGGGTGAAGTCCGATCGAAGCCGACCGTCCTCCTTGGCGTGCCTGATCAGCGTGACCACGCAGCGGTAGGCGCGCTCGCGCGCCGCCTCCACCCGAGGCGCCGTCGGGAAGGCCATCATCAGCACGTCTGGGAAGCCATGGTCGCCGGCCTGCATGGCGCAGATGTGCTCGATGTACTGGCAGAAACCCTGCCACGGGTCGGGGTCTGCCAAAGCCCGCTGGGCAGCGTCCGCATACGCCTCCATCCTCGCCTGGAGGCGAGCTGACCCTTGCCGGCGACCGGTCCTGGTCCGATGCCGATCCGGTTGCGCCTCGGTGGCGCAAGGGCCGGACCGGCCGGACCGGCCGGCAGTGGCTCCCGGATCTGGCAAGGTCGATCTTGGGCGCTCGGGCACCGTGCGTGGCGCTCGATGCGCGGCGCGCGTCGTCGTCGAGCTTGCCTGCCATACCCGGGTGGCGGTGGTCAGCGGCCCCGAGCGAAGACGTCGGCTCGGAGGGTGAGCTCGTGGGCGGGCACCGGCCGGCCGATGAAGAAGCCCTGCGCCTGGTCGCAGCCCATCTCGCGTAGGAGCTCCAGGGTCTGGCGGTTCTCGATCCCCTCGGCGACGATGCGCATCCCGAGCGCGTGGCTGAGCTCGACGAGCGCGCGGACCAAGTCCGGGCCCCGTCCCAGCTGGCCAGAGGTCAGGTCAGCGATGAAGGCGCGGTCGAGCTTGAGCTCCTTGACGTCGAGGCCGCTGAGGTAGGCCAGTGAGGTCAGCCCTGCACCGAAGTCATCGATGGAGACGACCAGCCCGAGGGCGGCCAGGTCCTGGATGGCACGCTGGCAGTGGCCCGCCTGGTCGATGACCGACGTCTCCGTGAGCTCAAGGACCAGCACCTGCGGGGGCAGCAGGTGCTCGGCCAGCAGGGCCGAGACGGTGCTGGGGAAGGTGGGATCCAGCAGGTTGGATGCCGAGATGTTCACCGAGACGGTGATCGGGTGCCCGTCGGCGCGCCAGGTCGCGCATTGTCGGAGCGCTGCGCCAAGGACGTAGGCGGTGACCGCGCCCATCAGCCCGGCCTCCTCGGCCAGGGGCAAGAACTCCAGTGGCGGCACGAGGCCCAGCCGCGGGTGGGGCCAGCGGATCAAGGCCTCGATGCCGGCGATCGAGCCGTCGCGCAGGTCCAGCTGCGGCTGGTAGTGCACGACCAGGTGATGGCGGTCGATGGCTGCCGCGAGCTCGTCAGACAGCAGCAGCCGGTTCCCCATGACGTCCAGATCGCGGTGGTAGGAGGCGAAGGGAACTCCGGCCGCCTTCGCCCGGTACATGGCGACGTCGGCGCAGCGCACCAGGGTCGCACCGTCTGTGGCGTCGCGCGGAGCATGCGCGATCCCGATGCTGGCGCTGATCGTGGCGCTGACCTTGTCGAGCATGAACGGTGACGTCATCTGGGCGGTAAGACGTTGGGCCACCTCACGGGCATAGTCGGCGTCGCCGTCGATGAGGACCACGGCGAACTCGTCGCCACCGAGGCGGATCAGCAGGTCGTTCCCGCGCAGGCCAGCTCGCAGTCGCGGCCCCAGCTGTCGAAGCAGCTTGTCCCCGGCAGAATGCCCGAACGTGTCGTTGATCTGCTTGAAATGGTCGAGGTCGAGGAAGAGGAAGGCGAGGTCCCGCCCGGTCGCCACGTCGGGATCGCAGAAGAAGGCGTCAAGGACCATCTTCAGACGGCGACGGTTCCCCAGCCCGGTGAGCTCGTCGGTTATCGACTGGTCACGCCGCTCCAGGCTCAGCGCCCGCATCTCGCGCAGGGAGATGACCAGCCGGGCTGCCACCATCATCAGCGTGCCCGTGGCCAGTGCCAGTGCGACGGCGTTGGACTGTCGAAGGTTGCCCATGACCAGGACCACCAGCGCACAGCCGGCGCCCAGGGTCGGGATGGCGAAGGCATTTGGTTTCGAGACAGCTGTCGGGTCCGAAAGGCGTGGCCGCAGCCACAGCGAGCCAGAGATCAGCAGGATCGAGATCGGCCAGGCGCAGCGGTCGAAGACGGCGCCCAGGTGTGACGCCCCGAAGGACGACTGGACGAGGTTGGTGACGTCCCCGACCACGTTCACCGCCAGCCCGCACACGAACAGCAGCCACTGCAGCTGCCGTCGGCCGACCACCAGTGCCGAGCCGCCCACGGCCATGCAGATCAGGACCATGTCAGCCGTCGGATAGGCAGCGTTCGTGGCGGTCGAGGCCACCGGCATGCCCATGCTCATGCCCATGAGCGTCGGCGGGAAGGCGAACGCCGCACAGGCGGCCGCCGTGCCGACGCCCCCGATTGCCCCGTCGAGCCAGACCGCGGCGGTCACCTTGCGCACGTGCGAGCGCATGAAGATCACGATCGCGACGTACATCAGCGGATAGAAGCCCATGTACAGAACATCCGCCACCGACGGCGTCGGCGGTGTCCCGCCGCCCCTGCACTCCACCGCGAGCGCGAGGTCCCCCAGCGACCACATCGCCAGGCCGGACCCGACCGCGATGGGAAGGATCCGTCGACCGGGGAGCACGAGAGCCGACGCGATGCACATCACACTCGCCGTCAGCTCGAAGGCAGCGACCGCGCAGTTGTCGAGCGGCCACGACACTCGGGCGGGATCGCGCACCACGACCGACACGACGTATCCGAGCAGCACCGTGGCCAGCAGTGCATAGCCCGTCCAGACCGCCGGCATTCCCGTGGTGCGCGCAGAGGCGCCAAACCAGGTGGGGCGGTGCGGCGAGACCGGCTCGGCGAGCGTCGAGCCGGTGCCGGACGGTGGGGGCGATTCGGCCCGGCGACACAGTGGTTGCCCCTCGGGGACAACCGAGTCTTTCCACATGACTGCTCCACAGATCGGGCCGCGCGGCGATGTGGCAAGAGTGTCGGCCAGCAGGAACTCGCCTTGAGCGGCGGCCGATCCCGGGTAGGAAATGGTGTAAGAAATGGTGTAAGCGAAGGGTTTTTGACGCACCCATCTTTCGTTTCCTGAGCATCCACCCGGTAATCGCCAGCCCGCCGCGGCGGGCAGGAGCTGGGCGCCGGTCGCGCTAGACCCGCCCTGCTGGCCGCCTCCACCGTCCACCAGGGTCACGCGCTGCAGGACACCTGGCCTGCTCGCTCAGCGGTGCGCCGAGCCGGCCTCCCAACCGGCCCACCACATCGCAGGAGCCCCCCGGTCCGCAGGCCCGCACCTACGCGCCCGCACCGCGAAGGCAGACCAGCCGCGAGTGCGTGCCGCAGGCAGGTCGTGGACCGCCTGGCGGGGTGCGCGCAGCGACCGGTTGGTCCTGAGGTAGGCGAAACGGTAGTACCCGCAGGGCCACGGCGGCTCGGTCCTGGAGTGCCGGACACGTTCGGGTTGGCCGTACCGCCCGCTCGTCCGCAGGGACCGGCGGCCGTAGGCTGCGGCGCACAGTCCGACCGGGGTGCTCGCTGTCCGTGCGCACTGTCCGTGCGCTGCCCGGTTCCGCCCCCGCCAGTTGGGGCAGAACCGGGACCTGATCGGGGGTGGACGTGAGCATCGACCGGGTCCGGGCCCTGCGCGCCGTCGGCACAGCGGGACCGTTGGTCTTCACCCTCGACTGGCTGCTGCTCGGTCGGGCGCACCGAGGTTACGCCCCGGCCCGGGAGACGATCAGCTCCCTGTCGGCGCACGACGCCGCGGGCTGGCCATGGATGGTCGGCGGACAGGTCGCGATGGCCGCTGGGTGTCTGGCGTTGGCTGTCCTGGTGCGCTGGAGGCTGGGCCCTCACGGCACACTCGGCGCCGCGCTGATGGTCCTGGCCGCCTACGGGATACTCCAGGCCAGCGCGTTTCGAACAATCTGCAACCGGTCTGACTCCCCGTGGTGCACCCCGCTGCCGCGAACTGCGTATGGGCATCAGCAGTGGCTCCACGGTATCGGCACCGGCATCGCCTTCGGGACGCTGGTCACTGCCTGCTTCGCGGTCGCGTGGGCCGCCCGGCATGCCCGACTGCCCGACCTGGCTCGGGTCAGCTCGGCGGCGGGGCTGGTCTGCCTCCCGCTGGTCGCCTGGTTCCTGCTGAGTGCCGAGTCTGCCTGGCACGGCCTTTCCGAGAAGCTGTTCTTGCTCACGCTCGCGGGGTGGACCGTGTACAGCACGCGCCGGCTGGCAGCCGGCCTTCAGGCGGGGGAGTCCACGGGTGACGGCTAACGGCCGGAACCGAGTTCTGGCCCAGACTCCGATACCCGGCGGTGCGAGGGCGACCAAGGGGCCCTTTCCCGGTGAACCCACACGGCACGGGGATCGTCGAGGCCAGCCCATCCGGGCTTACGCCCGCCGCCACCTGATCGAAGAAGACATCCGCACTGGACGGGCACACGCCGACCGCCGGGGCGGCCCGGCCCGCCCACGAAGAGCCCCTGCAGTCCGCCAGCGGTTCACCCGATTGGGGTGAGGCGCGCTCACCCTGTTGCCGTCGACGCTCTCGGGTATGAACTGGGAGGTCGTCTTGGACACCGCGCGCCCCACCGTGACCTGTGGCAGCCGGCGATCGTGCCTGCCCCCGCCGGGCGCGCGCAGCGCTGGGCGTCGTAGTCGGCTCGAGTAGTGCACACCATCCCCGGCGCGGTCGCTTCCGCCGCCCACGACGACAGGGGTCGACACGCACTGGGGTCGACCCCTGTCGCTGAACCATGCCCGGGCAGCGGGCCCAGCGCAGACGGCGACGTGCGGCCCTGGCGGACCGGGGGTATCGCCGGTGCCTGCGGCGTCGCCCGACTGGTGCTCGAGGCCGCGCTGGAGGCCGAGCTGACTTATCACCTGGGCTACTCCAAGCACGACCCCCGTGGCAGACGTCCGGGAAGCAACTCGCGCAACGGCATTCGAACCAAGACCGTGTTCACCTGGTTCGGGCCCGTCGACGTCGACGTGCCACGGGACCGTTGGGGGACCTTCCACCCCCTGACGGTCGGCAAGTGGCAGCGGCGCAGCGGGGGGATCGACGAGCTGGTGCTTCCACTGGCGGCCGGCGAGGCCGAGCGTGAGGAGACGATGCGGCTGCTGTCCTGGGCATACAGGGGGTCGGCTTCCGCCGCGTTGCTCAACGACATCGCCGACATGATCCGCCAGCGGATGCTGCCGTGGCACCGGCGCCCGCTGCCGCCGCGGTACGCCGAGGTCATCTTCAACCGCGTGCGGGTGCGGTCGGTGCATCACGGCGCGTCCTGCCGACCGGTGCACACGGTTGTGGGTGTGGCCGACGATGGCGCGCGCAGCCTGGTCGGCCTGTGGGCGTCGACCGACCGGCCCACCGCCGAGCGCTGGTACGAGATCGCGCTGGCGTTGCGGGGTCGGGGACTGCTCGGCCTGGACGCTGTGGTGTGCGAGGCGTTCCCCGGCCTTGCCCTCGAGCTCGCGTCAGTCTGACCCATGGGTGTCCCGCGCCGCCTCAGGCCGTAAGCCGGAGGGTGATCAGTCGCCTCACAGACAGCCCAGGGTGCGACCGCGTGCGGCAGCGGCTGACCGGGACGTGACTGCGAGCTTGGTAGATGGTTCGTCGGTGGGTCTTGGCCGTGTTGTGGGAGATGAACAGGTGGGATTCGATCTCCGGGAGGGTGAACTCGCTGCGCAGCAGCCGGAGCACCTGGATCTCGCGCGGCGACAAGGTGTCGCCCACCTGCGACCCGGGCACGAAAGATCGCGCTCTCGCGGGCTCCGCGGTGCCGGCCGCCTCAGCGCCGCCTGTCTCATTCGCGCCCGCGGCGCTCAGGGCCTGCTCTTCCGCCGCCACCCAGGCGGGGAATTGCCCCGGGTCGAGCATCGGCGCGAGCCGGCGGTGAAGGCCGGCCAGAAGGACGGCGGCCTGCTGGGTGTTGCCGGTAACTCTGCGCGCGCGGGCCAGGTCGAGTTCGACGACCAGGGAGAACAGGCGCTGCTCGCCGACGACCGAGTCCTCGGGCAGGTGGTCCCACCGTACGGCCGAGACGAAGTCCCCGCTGTAGTACGCGACCATCGCACGCGCCTAGGCTGTGTAGCCGCAGGTCCGGTATCCGGGCGTTCGGCGCCGGCCAACCAGGCCTCCAGCGCGGCCAGCTCGGCGCCGGCGTCACCAGCGCTGCTGACCAGCCTCGGCAGCTGACAGGCTCGAACCATCCATGACAGCTGAGCCGCGCGCTGCGTCGGTCCGAGCCTGATCCCGAAGGCGCAGGTCGCACTCGGCGTCGGTGGCGCCGCAGCAGCCACGAAGCTTGACGCGCCCGGAGAGCATGGCCAGCAGCAGACCTGAGCACAGGATGATCCACAACCCGCCGATCACAAACTTCATCTCACGCCCTTCTTTCTTCCGCTCAGCCAATAGTAGGAGCGTTGCCTCCACCTGGGGTGACCTGCACCGGGGTCTTTGCTGGCGGGTCGATGGGCGCCGACCCCGCAGCGCTCAGTGCTCAGTGCTCAGTGCTCAGCGCCCAGTGCTCTGCCGGGAAGGTCTTGCGTGGGCCCGTTGTGCCGACCCAGCGCGAGATGGGCGATCAGTCCCACCGGCTGCACGCAAGACGCAAGGAGCCAGACGCTCTTCGGGCCGCGTCTCGGCTGTCCAGGACGGTGGGCGAGGTCGCGCAGTGCGATCGTCGTGACGACGATCTCCACGACAGGCTCAGCGCGCCGGAGCCACGCGACGGCCTGATGGGCTCCCGCCGACCGGACGAGGCCGAAGGGGTGAGCCTTCACCCGGATGGCCGCAGCCGTTGCCTGTAGAGGGCCACGGCGAATGCCGATATCTGAAGGGTCTCGCTGATCTTCCGCGCGACACCGGGGGACCTGCCTCGGGTGGGCACGACTAGTGCGAGCCGGTGGCGACCGCGCCCGCCGAAGGCAAGGGAGCGACGTGCGCGCATTCACGGGCAGCCCGAGATGGCGGGCGGCAGAGCTGGCGGTAGCGGGGCTGACCGCCGCAGTCGTGGTCGGCGCCTTCTCGGTCCCGGGCGCTCTGGCCGCTCCACCCAGCCCCTCACTCGAGCGGCTGCCGGCCTCCCTGACGATGGCCACGTACGCGTTCTCTACGCCGGTGGCGATGGCGGCGTACGGGGGCGAGCTGTTCGTGGTCAACCGCGGGAGCGGCACCGTCACTGAGCTGAACGCGTCCAACGGGGCGTGGGTGCGAACCATCTCTGCGGGCGCCGGCAAGTTCGCCACGCCGACGGCGATCGTCGGCCTCGGGGTGGATCTGTTCGTGGCCAACAGCGCAGGCTCGGTGAGCGAGATCGACGCCACGACCGGCCGACTGGTCCGATCGATCGCGGGCGCGGGCTACGGCTTCTCCTCGCCAACCGCCCTGGCGGTCCATGGCGCAGACCTGTTCGTCCTCAACGCGGGCGGATCCGTGACACAGATCCTCGCCGCCTCCGGCGCGTGGGTACGCACGATCACGGGGGCGAGGTACGGCTTCAACCATCCGTCGGCCATGGCGGTCGCCGGTGGACAGGTCTGGGTCACGAACACGGTCGGCAACTCCGTTACCGAGTTCGACGCGACCAGCGGAGCGTGGATCAGGACGTTGACCAGTTCGGCCTACCAGCTCCATGGCCCGTCCGGCATCGCCTTCGACGGGACAAGGCTGTGGGTGGCCGACTACACGACGGACAAGATCACGGTCATCGTGGCCGCGACGGGCGCACTGTCCCAGGTCTTCTCAGCGGCCGCACCGGGGCCGGCTCCCGTGGCGGTCGGGAACCTGCGCGTCTACGTGGCCAGCCCGGCCGGCAGCTCGCCCATGGTCACGGCGTACTCGGCCGTCACCACCGCCTATCAGTGGATGATGTGCAACTCCAACGCGCCGTACACCTTCAACAACCCGCAGTCCATGCTGGTTGTCGGAACTGAATTGTGGGTCGCCAACACCTCTGGCAACTCGTTGACCGAGATGAACGCGATCACCGGAAGCTACCTGCAACGAGTCTTCTGACCCGTTGGCAGCAGCGGCACGACGCAACCGCCATCGGGGAGCGACGATCTGCGGTCTGCGACAGAGGCTGAGCGTCTAACTCGAGCAGGGGCGGGGCCCGATCGCGCAGCGTCAACGGACCGACGAGCATCGGTAGCGGCGACCCGGAGTCCCCACGCAGAAACTGCCCGGGGCGAACTTGGCAGCCAGCCGGGGCTCGCACCGATGTCCTCGGGTTTCGGTTGCCCGTTCGCAGGCCCTGCAGCCGGTGTGGGGGACCGGGTGCGATAGGTCCCGTCGGGCGCGGGCGACATCGCCCTGCGGGCAAAGTCGCGCCACCTGGGTTCACGGCCCGGGCCAGCAGCTAGATGACGTGGACGTCAAATCTTGGCGTCCAGGTGACGTATGTCGTCGGGGTCGCTGGTGAACACCGGGGTCGCCGCCTGTCGCGCCACCACGACGACATGGGCATCGACGGTGTCGCTCGTCCCGGACCTGGCCAGCAGCACGCCGACGGCGCGCGGAGGGTTCGTCAAGCGCGATGCGAGGAGTGCAACAGGCCGGGCCAGCCTCGCCTACCGCGGGCTGTGCCAGGCCTGCGCAAGGACCCCAGCAGGAATGAGGACCCGGTGGTGACGCTGGCTGATCAGATGGAGCACAGCGAGAAGTCGCGCGTCGCCCCGGTGCAATGCGATCAGGGCGCCGGTGTCCAGCGTGATACTCATGCTCGCGCGCGGCCGCGACGCGGCTTGGGCGCAGCTGGCTCACCGAGTACGGCATCAGCCCAGGCATGGTCGTCGGCCGACGGGTGCCCGTCCTCGGCCGTCCACTCGGCCACGAGATCAGCCAAGTCGTCATCTTGCTGCCGTTGGGAGAGGGCCGGCGACACGTAGGCCGAGACGCTGGCTGGCTGCCCGCCCGTCTCGGACGGCCTGCTTGGCGGCGGCAATCTGCTCTTCGGGCAGGCTGACTGGAATCTTCCCCGTAGAAGTCATACCAGGATCATGCCTGCCTTGCAGGCGGCGCCGCTGGCCTGACCCGTGCGGACTCCGTGGGGGAACGGCGAGCAGCCACGCCCCTGCGGGTGCGCTGGGCGAGATGGTGCCGGTCGGTCAGGGCGCGGAGGCCAGTGACGGTGGGAGCTCGACGCCCGGGACAAGCTCCGTCAGCAGCGCACGCACGCGGGTGTCGATGTCGTCGCGGATGCGGCGGACCGTCTCGACCGGCTGCCCTGCGGGGTCGTCGAGCTCCCAGTCGAGGTAGCGCTTGCCGGGGTAGACCGGGCAGGCGTCGCCGCAGCCCATGCTGACCAACACATCGGCTGCGTGCGCGACATCATCGGTGAGCGGCTTGGGGAACTCCCTGGAGATGTCCAGGCCGACCTCTGCCAGGGCTGCCGCGACCGCAGGGTTGATCATGTCCCCGGGTGCGGAGCCGGCCGAGCGGACGTGGACCTGGCCGTCGGCGTAATGGTCCAGCAACGCCGCGGCCATCTGTGAGCGGCCGGCGTTGTGGACGCACACGAACAGGACCTCGGGGACGTCTGACACGACTGCTCCTTTGGACTGGGCGAGGGCGGTGAGCCGTTCGCGGGTAAAGCGGTACGTGAAGCTGGGAAGATGGTTCTTGATCGTCGCCGTTCGGTACAAGGCGGCGTACGACTCGTAGACGTCGCGTTCGACGGTCTCCTTGGCGAAGTTCCCGTGGAACTGCTCGGCGAACTCCTCGACCATGTGCTCGAGGACCATGTCGATGGGGTGGGTGAACATCGGCTCTGCACCGAGAGTGTCCGCAGGCGCGTGCCAGGGTTTGTCAGTCATGGTTGCTCTCGAGCTTGGCGGGCTCGGTGTCGCGTTCAGGGTGGGGGACGATGACGTCCCCGGCGACGAGTCCGGCGCCCGGAAGGAACGCCAGGACACCGGCCACGCCGACGAGCAGTCCAACCAGCTGCGCTGCCACGAAGCCCGGTACGGACGAGGGGGCGATCCCGGCGAAGGTGTCGCTGAACGCTCTGGCGATCGTGACGGCGGGGTTGGCGAAGGCTGTGGAGGAGGTCCACCAGTACGCCGCGCCGATGTATGCCCCCACCGCCCAGGGGATGACCGAGAACCGCTGCCCGCGGACCAGGGCAAAGATCAGGACGACCAGCCCGGCAGTCGCGACGATCTCGGAGAGCAGCAGGTTCGCGCCACTGCGCTGGTGCTGGGACCAGCCCACCAAAGGCTCGGCGTACATGACGTTGGCCAGGATCGCCCCGCAGATCCCCCCGGCACACTGCGCAGGCAGGTACACCCCGAGCTGCCGTCCGGTCAGCCCGCTTCGACAGGCCCGACCGAGCCACCAGTCGGCCAGCGAGACCACCGGGTTGAGGTGGGCGCCCGAGACCGGGCCTAGGACCAGGATCAGCACCGCCAGGCCACCGGCGGTGGCCAGGGCGTTCTCCAGCAGCCGTAGACCGTTGTCGACCGACAGAGACTGAGCAGCGATCCCCGAGCCGACGATCACGGCCACGAGCAGGCCGGTGCCGACGAACTCGGCAGCTGCCCGCCGCGCCAGCTCCCGGGGCGAGACCTCCGGTGCGGTCATCAGCACGCTCGCTTCGGGATGTCGGATCCGGCTCTCTGACACAGCTCGGCCAGTGCATCGCGGGCGTCGTCGAATGCGCCAGGAGCCAGCCGGTAGTAGGTGAACCGGCCGCACGGCTCGGTGAGCACCAGGCCGGCATCCCTCAACAGCCGTAAGTGGTGGGAGACCAGTGTCTGGCTCGCTCCCAGCACCTCCTGCAGGTGGCAGTTGCACAGCTGCTCGCGGGTCAGCCGCTCTACGATCGCGGCGCGCATCGGGTCCGCGAGGACCCGCAGCACGGTCTCGGCCGGCCCGAGCCGCACCCGATCGACAGACACCGGATCGAGCCTGGAAGCGTCCGAGGTGGCGATCGTCACATCAGTTTGCATTGGTGTCACCGCATGATTGTCGTAACAGTCAGCGCTGATGAGTCAAGCGAACAGCCGATGAACGATTCGACGGTGTGCCCAGAAGTCCACAGGTCAACCGGCACAGCACGGGCCCGCCGGGGCAGGCTCGTCGATCGCCGTCCCGCAGCAGCCGCTGGTCCGGCTGGCCAGGGCGCGGTCAGCGTGGACGTGGCCCTCGACCTCGGCGCCCGCGTCGGCGAGGACGGTGTAGATCTCCCAGCGATGCCCGCCAGGGCCGTCGACCCAGACCTTGTCCTGCACCGCGTAGCAACACGTCGTGCCGTCCTCGACCTCGGTCACCAGGCCGGCCTCGCCGAGGCGACGGGTCTCGGCCATGACGACGCCAGTGGAGAACACCTCGACACCCAGGTGGTTCAGCGACCCGCCATGGCCGGGGTTCTCGATCAGGACCAGCTTCAGCGCCGGGTCGTCGATGGCGAAGTTCGCGTAGCCGGGGCGCCGCTTGGCTGGACCGGTGCCGAACAAAGTCGTATAGAACGCAACAGCCGCATCCACGTCGTCGACGTTCAAGGCCAACTGGACTCGGGACATTGGGGGCTCTCTGTTGACTCCTGGGCCCGCCACAAGAGACATGCGCCGAGCCAGCATCGATGTTCATCGATCTCTGCTTCGATCCTCGCCGAGGCATCGACAGATGTCAATGATTGACAGTCGTCGATGTCCTGGCACAATTGCGGGTATGCCTAGACCGCTTCCGATCATCGGCTCGGGCCCGCCCGAAGCATCCTGTTGCGCTCCGCTTGCCGATGCTGCGCTGACAGCCGCCGAGGCGCTGGAGCTCGCGTCGCGGATGAAGGCCTTGGCCGATCCGTCCCGGCTGCGCCTGCTGTCAATCCTGCTCGCGAACGAGGACCAGCAGGCCTGCACCTGCGACCTGACCGGGCCGCTCGGCCTGGGCCAGCCGACTGTCACCCACCATCTGCGCAAACTTCAGGAGGCTGGACTTGTCACCGCTGAACGGCGCGGAGTCTGGACCTACTACCGCCTCGTCCCCGGCGCACTGGCCGCTCTTGCCGCCGTTCTGTCACCGCCCGTTGTGGTCACTGCGGCCCGGTGACCGTTTGCCACAACGCCGGCGCACCTGACGCGTCCGAGGGTCGCTATCTGGCAGCTTCTGGGCCGGACACGACTGCTGCCGACCACGGGAGCGCTGGGCCTGTTCACTGCGCGCGGCCGCGCCCGGGCCAGCTCGAGCGTACACACCGGCCACAGTCATCGAACCGACCACAGTCATCCAACCGACGACGGAAGACTCGCCGGGTCGAGAAGTGTGTGGTCGATGCTCGATCAGGACAGAATCGCGCCAGGTGCCTGTGCTGCGACGCGGGCGGCCTTCGTACCAGCGGGTCACGGTGACCGGGCCGAGGAGGGTTCGACAAGAACCGGCCGCCGGGCCCCACCTATGCTGACCGATGTGAAGAACACCACCGCTGCGAAGTGGGACGCATCCTGGGTTGCCTGTTGCGGCACGCTCGGCTGCAATGTCGGCAACGGCACCGCACCCGGCGCGATGCGCCCGATCACCGCCGGAACCGCCGACCAGTCCTGCCGGTCAGTGTCCGGGGTTGCGGTTCGCCCATAGTCTTCGTCAGCCACTGCGGGTCGGCGTGACCCATCACTTCAGGAGTGACCATGACTGGCTCGTCCACCGAGGGAATCAAGACCGTGCTGCATCCGGTGTCCGACCTGGCGACGGCCAAGGTGGTGTACGCGGCCCTGCTCGGTGTCCAGCCGCAGACCGACGGCCCTTACTACGTCGGGTTCGAGGCCGAAGGCCAGCACATTGGTCTGGTGCCCGGCGGCGGAGGGCAGGGCATGTCCTCGCCGGTGGCCTACTGGCACGTGCCGGACATCGAGGCGAAGCTAGCCGAGGTGACGGCTGCCGGAGCCACCGTCAAGGAGCCGGTGCGAGACGTTGGGGGCGGCCGCCTGGTGGCCACCGTCACCGATCCCGATGGCAACGTCCTCGGGCTGCTTCAGGACCGATGAGCGCCGACAGTCACGATGTGATCCGCGTGCACGGCGCGCGGGAGAACAATCTCAAAGACGTCAGCATCGAGATCCCCAAGCGCCGGCTGACGGTTTTCACGGGCGTCTCTGGCTCGGGCAAGAGCTCGCTGGTGTTCGACACGATCGCCGCGGAGTCGCAGCGACTGATCAACGAGACGTACAGCACCTTCGTGCAGGGGTTCATGCCGACTCTGGCGCGGCCGGAGGTCGACGTACTCCAGGGGCTGACGGCGACGATCATTGTCGACCAGCAGCGGATGGGCGCCGACGCCCGCTCCACGGTCGGCACTGCCACCGACGCCAACGCGATGCTGCGCATCCTGTTCAGCCGACTCGGGCAGCCGCACATCGGCCCGCCCAGTGCTTTCGCCTTCAACGTCCCCACCGTGCGGGCCAGCGGTGCGATCACCGTCGAGCGCGGTGCGCGCAAGACCGTCAAGCGGACGTTCAGCCGAACCGGCGGCATGTGTCTGCGGTGCGAGGGCCGGGGCTCGGTGACCGACTTCGACCTGACTCAGCTGTACGACGACGCCAAGTCGCTCAACCAGGGTGCGCTGACGATCCCCGGCTTCAGCGTCGACGGCTGGTACGGCCGGATCTTCAGCGGCTCTGGCTTCCACGACCCGGACAAACCGATCCGTGAATACACCAAGACCGAGCTCAACGACCTGCTGTACAAGGAGGAGACCAAGATCAAGGTTGACAACATCAACCTGACGTACGAGGGGCTGATCCCCAGGATCCAGAAGTCTTTCCTGTCCAAGGACATCGACGCGCTACAGCCGCATGTCCGCGCCTTCGTCGAGCGGGCAGTCACCTTCGCGCTCTGCCCGGACTGCGGTGGCACCCGGCTCAGCGAGGCCGCCCGGTCCTCGACGATCAAGAAGATCAGCATCGCTGATGCCTGCGCGATGCAGATCAGCGACCTCGCCGGGTGGGTCGGCAGCCTCGACGAGCCTTCGGTGGGTCCGCTGCTCGCGACGCTGCAGCAGACCCTCGACTCCTTCGTGGAGATCGGGCTCGGGTACCTGTCACTGGACCGGTCGTCGGGAACGCTGTCGGGCGGGGAGGGCCAGCGCGTCAAGATGATCCGCCAGCTCGGCTCCTCGCTCACCGACGTCACCTACGTCTTCGACGAACCCACCGTGGGCCTGCATCCCCATGACATCCAACGGATGAACGAGCTGCTGCTACGACTGCGGGACAAGGGCAACACCGTGCTTGTCGTGGAGCACAAACCGGACACGATCGCGATCGCCGACCACATCGTCGATCTCGGCCCAGGGGCCGGCACTGGCGGCGGCGAGGTGGTGTTCGAGGGCACCGTCCAGGGACTGCGGGCCAGCCAGACCCTGACGGGCCGCCATCTGGACGACCGGGCGTGCCTCAAACAGGTGGTGCGCACGCCCACCGGCACCTTTGAGATCCGCGGTGCGAACGTGCACAACGTGCGTGACGTCGATGTCGACATCCCGCTGGGGGTGCTCGTTGTCGTGACCGGCGTCGCCGGCTCGGGGAAGAGCTCGCTGGTGCACGGGTCGATCCACGGCGCTGGCGTGGTGTCGATCGACCAGGCCCCGATCCGAGGCTCGCGACGGAGCAACCCGGCCACGTACACCGGACTGCTCGACCCGATCCGCAAAGCGTTCGCCAAGGCCAACGGCGTAAGTCCGGCGCTGTTCAGCGCCAACTCCGAAGGCGCGTGCCCGAGCTGCAACGGCATCGGCGTCATCTACACCGACCTGGTGCTGATGGCCGGGGTTGCCACCACCTGCGAAGAGTGCGAGGGCAAGCGGTTCGTGGCGTCGGTGCTGACCCACCATCTCGGTGGCCGCGACATCAGCGAAGTGCTGGACATGTCGGTGACCGAGGCCGAGCAGTTCTTCGGCGCCGGCCGGGCGGCCACCCCTGCGGCGCACGCCATCTTGACCCGGCTCGCCGACGTCGGCCTCGGCTACATCAGCCTCGGCCAGCCTCTGCCCACGCTGTCCGGCGGTGAGCAGCAGCGGATCAAGCTGGCCACCCGCCTGGCGGACAAGGGCGGCATCTACGTCCTCGACGAGCCGACCACCGGGCTCCACCTCGCCGACGTCGAGCAGCTGCTCGGCCTGCTTGACCGGCTCGTGGACTCCGGCAAGTCCGTCATCGTCATCGCGCACCACCAGGCTGTCATGGCGTACGCCGACTGGATCATCGACCTGGGCCCCGGAGCGGGCCATGAAGGCGGCCGGATCGTCTTCCAGGGCACACCCGCCGACCTCGTCGCCGCCCGCTCCACTCTCACCGGCGAACACCTCGCGGCTTACGTCGGCACCTGACTCGCGCATAACGGCCAGCTGAGTCCAAGCCCGAAGCCCCTCCTGTCCGAACCCGCTCCTGAGCGCACGGTCGTTGACCTGTGCCGGCATCGGCCGCGCTGCTGCGCGAGCGGGATCCGCGCAACTGCCAGCGAAGTGCCGTGGTTGACCGCGGTCATGCTGCCGTGGAGCGTGGACCTGAGAGGTCGGCTGGACCGGGAGTTCCTCACCTCTGACCTGCTGGCGGGCAACGTCCTGGGCGATCCGCACCGCCGTCCCCTGTGGGTCTACCTCCCGCCCGGCTACGACGACCAGCCAGCGACGAGCTACCCGTCCGTCTGCGTCCTTCAGGGCTATGCCGGGCACGTCGCGATGTGGGACAACCGAGATCCGTTCCGGCAGCCGTTCGTCGAGCGTGCGGACGAGCTGTTCGCCACCGGCGGGGCGCCGGGGTGTGTCCTGGTCTTCGTGGACGCCTGGACAGCTTTCGGAGGATCGCAGATCGTCGACTCGCCAGGGACGGGCGCGTACCACTCCTACCTGTGCGAGGAGGTCGTCCCCTGGGTGGACGCGCACTACCGCACCCTGACCGACCCGCAGTCGCGGGCCATCTGCGGGAAGTCCTCGGGCGGATTCGGGGCGATGATCACGCCCATGCTCCGGCCCGACCTGCTCGGGGCTCTAGCCACTCACGCGGGCGACACCCTGTACGAGCTGTGCTACCTGCCCGAGGTCGGCAGCGCCGCGCGTGGCCTGCGCGGGTACGACGGCGACATCATGAGCTGGTGGTCCGACTTCGGGGCTCGGGTCTCTTTCACCAAGGCCGAGGACGACGTCCTGCTGAACCTGCTCGGTTGTGCGGCGTGCTTCTCGGCCCGGCCGGACGGGACCCCTGAGCTGCCCTTCGACCCGCTGACTGGCGTGCTGCGCCCCGAGGTCTGGCAGCGCTGGCTGGACTGGGACCCGGTGCGGATGGTCGCCAGGTACGCCGACCAGGTGCGCGGGCTGCGCGCGGTGTGGGTGGACGCCGGGACACGGGACGACTTCTTCCTCGACATCGGCGCGCAGGCGTTCCGAGCCGAGCTTGCCAAGGTCGGACTACCCGATGACCGGGTGTTCTTCGAGCTCTTCGACGGTACCCACGACGGCATCGACTACCGCTACCCCCAGGCGCTGGCCTGGCTAGCGCACCGCCTCGCCCGGTGACCATGGGGGCAGTCGGGGAAGTCGGGGGAGCGGGAGGAACGGGGG